>Ga0255754_10003767_pt1 | contig 10801 bp, 9 predicted proteins | sample 101ome_22_FD_179954 | JGI IMG/M metagenome (GOLD analysis project Ga0255754, IMG submission 179954) | Coastal salt marsh microbial communities from the Groves Creek Marsh, Skidaway Island, Georgia - 101412BT metaG (version 2) | ecosystem: Environmental > Aquatic > Marine > Intertidal zone > Salt... | reverse complement strand
AGCTAATCCTTATTTAGCGTTTTCTGCTATGTTAATGGCCGGATTAGACGGCATTCAAAATAAGATTGACCCAGGCGAGGCTATGGATCAAGACTTGTATGAATTACCTGCAAGTGAACTTGCTACTATTCCTACTGTTTGCGGATCTCTTAGAGAAGCACTTGATGCTCTTTCAAATGACATGTCTTTTTTAACAAAAGGTAATGTATTTACTGAAGATCAAATCGAAGCTTACATTGACCTAAAAATGGAAGAAGTAGTTCAATTTGAACATACTCCTCACCCAGTTGAATTTAAGATGTATTATTCTAGTTAAATTTTACAATTATTTATTAAAACCCAACTTTTAGTTGGGTTTTTTTATTTTCAAATTTCCTTGAAACAGTTATATAATGTATAGGTTTTCTTAGACAAATACCATATATAGTATGTTAATGAATAAAAGCTTATTAAATAATAGTTATAATGCATCTGAAATAGAGGTCTTGGAAGGTCTCGAACCAGTACGACATCGTCCAGGTATGTATATTGGTGGAACTGACTCTAATGCTTTACACCATCTTGCTATAGAAATCATTGACAATTGCATGGATGAGGTAGTTGCAAAATTTGCATCAAGAATAAATGTAGAGCTCTTAGATGATAACATCATAACTATCAGTGATAATGGTCGTGGAATTCCTATAGATCAACATCCTAAATTTAAGGATAAATCAGCATTAGAAGTTATAATGACAACTCTACATTCTGGAGGAAAATTCTCAAATAAGAATTATACTACATCAGGAGGTTTACATGGTGTGGGTGCATCTGTTGTTAATGCATTATCTTCATTTATGATAGTCGAGGTAATTCGGTCAGGTTTCTTATATAGACAAGAGTTTTCGAGGGGAATAGCAAAAACTAAACTGACAAAAATTGAAACAACTAAGAAAGGTAGTGGGACTTCTATTACCTTCAAACCAGATGATCTTATTTTTGGTGAAGGAAATTCGCTAATTCCAGATAAGATTTATCATATTTTAGAATATAAATCATACCTTTATGGTGGCGTTGAGATTGTTTGGAAATGTCCAGAAACTCTTATCAAGGATAAAGATAAAACCCCTAATCATAAAAAACTCTGTTATCAAGAAGGTTTGTTAGAATATATAAAGTTTAAAACTTCTAATATTGAACTATACACATCGTCCTTCTTTGGTGGGAATGTTAAATTAAATGAAGAAACTGTAGAATGGGTCATTAGTTGGTTTAATTCAGGAGAAACCAATTTTAATGAGACATTTTGCAATACAGTCCCTACTCCCTTAGGGGGAACTCATGAAAATGGATTTAGGCAAGCCTTAACTAGAGGAATGAGAAGTTATGCAGAGATAAAGGGTTTTAAAAAGGCAAATGAATTAATTTATGATGATATTATGAATTCTTCAGGATCAATATTATCAGTTTTTATAAAAGATCCTCAATTTCAAGGACAAACTAAAGAAAAACTAGTTAATAACTCTGCATCTAAATTAGTAGAAACAGCCGTTAAGGATAGATTTACTACCTGGCTTTCCTCTGATACTTCAATAGGTGAAGCACTTCTAAACCGAACTCTGGAAAACTATGAAGAAAGAAAAAGGAAGAAAAAAGAAAAAGAAATTTCTAGAAAATCAATTACCAAAAAAGTCCGTTTGCCTGGTAAATTAGCAGACTGTACAAGTGATAAATTTGAAGATTCTGAATTATTTATTGTTGAAGGAGATAGCGCTGGAGGGTCAGCTAAACAGGCTAGATCTAGAGACACACAAGCTGTCCTTCCTTTGAAGGGGAAAATTCTAAATGTAGCAAGCGCTTCAAATGAAAAGATGTTACAAAATCAGGAGATTAACGATTTAAAACTAGCAATGGGGTTAGACACACTTACTCCAAAAAGTATAAATAATTTAAGGTATAATAAAATTATAATTATGACTGATGCAGATGTAGATGGAGCTCATATTGCTGCCCTATTACTTACATTTTTCTATAATTATTTTCCAGAGCTAATTGAAAAAGGTCATTTATATCTTGCACAACCACCATTATATAGAATTACTCAAAACAGCCAGTCCTACTATGCTCAAACTGAAGAAATTAAAAATGAAATTATTAATGAAAAATTTTCTGGGAAATGCACAGTAAGTAGGTTTAAAGGTTTAGGAGAAATGCCACCCGCTCAACTTAAAGAGACTACAATGTCAGTTAAGACAAGAAAATTATTAAAAATAACTATTCCTAAAAGAGACATGCACGAAGCAGATGAAAGAAGGACGGTTGATAACCTTGTCAATATTTTGATGGGGAAAAAACCTGAACTTAGATTCAAATACATCCAAGAAAATGCAAATTTAGTAGAAAATTTTGACATTTGAGTTGAATATTGTAATACGTTGTTAAAAATTATAAGGAAAAAATGTGAGTTTTGACGAACTAGGCCTAAGTAAAGAAATATTATATTCTATTAATGAAAAAGGATATAAAGAACCAACTGAAATTCAAGAAAAAGCCATACCACAAATACTAATGGGAAGAGATGTTCTTGGTTGTGCACAAACTGGGACAGGTAAGACTGGTTCTTTTGTTATACCCCTAATTGAAATCTTGAATTCTGGTAAATCAAAATCTCGAATGCCAAGGTGCCTTATATTAACTCCCACAAGAGAATTGGCAATGCAAGTTTCAGAAGAATTTAACCATCTTAATAAACACTTTAAATTACAAATGGCTTTGTTAATTGGAGGAGTTTCTTTTACAGAACAAGATCAAAAACTCTCTAAGGGAGTTGATGTGATAGTGGCTACCCCAGGTCGTCTGTTAGACCATATTGAGAGAGGTAAAGTAATAATTAAAGAAGTTAAACTACTTATAATTGATGAAGCTGATAGAATGCTAGATATGGGATTCATTCCAGATATCATTAAGGTTAATCAGTTATTACCCCGTATAAGACAAACTTTATTTTTTTCTGCCACACTTTCAAAAGAGATATTGGACATTGGCAAAGATCTATTGATCAATCCAAAAGAAATAACAATTTCACCAGAATCAACTACTTCTGAAAATATAGAAAGCATATTCGTTAAATTTGAAAAGAAAAACAGATTAAGTAATTTAAAAAAACTTATTGAATTAGAAGAAATTAGAAGTGCTGTAGTTTTTTGCAATAAAAAAAAAGATATAGATAAAGTTAATTTATTTTTAAAAAAGAACAATTATCAAACTGTTTGTTTACATGGCGACATGAGTCAAAGTTCTAGAATACAATCCTTAGATAAATTTAAAAAAGGGAATGCTCAAATATTAGTTGCCTCAGACGTTGCAGCAAGAGGGATTGATATAGATGATTTAAGCCATGTTTTTAATTTTAATGTTCCCAATAATCCTGAAGATTATGTACATCGGATCGGTAGAACTGGACGTGCTGGGAAAAAAGGGAAAGCATTTACAATTTATGAAGAAATTGATGAAAAAAATATTTTAATGATAGAAAAGGTAATAAGTGAAAAAATTAAGATTAAAAATTTTAATGAAATTTTATTAAATTCTGATTTAGGAAACAAACAGGTTTTACCTTCTCCCAAAAAAAAGAAACCTAAGCTTTTGCCGATAGAAAATTATATAAATTTTAAAGATAGTGGAAAAATACCTGACTTTTTAATGTAAAATTTTTAACCTATAGCCTTTTCTAAAATTTCGGATAAATCATTTGAAATTTTTTGATTATATATCTTTTGAAGTTTAGATTTTATAATATCTTGAAGTTCTTTGTTAAAATTTTGAAACTGGGTCATAGGTAATATTAGTCTAGAAGCAACTTGAGGGTTATATTTATCAATTTCACTTATTTGTTCTACAACAAACTCATAACCAGTAAAATCACGAGAATGAAATAATAAAATATTTTCTCTTTGAAATGTCCCTATAACAGATCTTAATTTATTTGGGTTTTCTTTATCAAAATCTTTATGTTTTAAAAGTTTTTTTATAAATTCAAGACCATCTTCACCTATATCAATAGAAGCCATTATTTCGAACCATTTTTCGAGTACTAAATCATTTTCTTTCCAATTCAGATAAAATTTATTCAAATATGGCAATGCCAATTGCGGGTTATTTAAACATAAAGATTTAAGAGATGAGATTGATAAAGTCATATTACTACTACTTGAAAAATGCTTAGCTAGATCAAGACCAGTTTCACTGTTTATTAAGGATAAATAATTAAGAATCTTACCCAACAATGATCGATGGCCATCATGTTTTGATAAGCAGATGTTATCATTGGCTAATAATGTAGCTAAATCCTCAAACGTGGATTTAAGATTAGTGGCAATCTCTATCATTAGATTTCTTCTTTTATAATAATTATCTATAGGGTCAGAATCTTTTAACAAATTTTCTAAAGATGATTTTGAAGGCAAATCTATTAATAAAGACATTAATGAATAATTCATTGAACGAGATTTTAATAAGCTTTCTAGTAATTTGGTAAGTGGCAAAATATCTTTTTTACTTACGAGATGTTGAAAATATAAATTTTGAGATGCATCCCATTTATTAAATGCATCATCATCATGTTGAAGAATATGCAAATAATCAATCTGATCTAAATCAGTTTTAAGATAAACGGGAGCAGAAAAGTTCCTCAGGAAAGAGGGAACTAAGTTTTTGTCTTCACTATCAATAATTATTTCCTCTTTATTTTTAGTTAACAAAAGGACATGCTCTTTATCAGGAATTGAATTATTAATTCTAAAATTAACAAAATGACCTTTTTGGTTCATAAAAGCTAATTTTATCGGTATGGGTAACTTGCTCGGTTTATTTTTTATTTTTTGAGTTATATTCAATTTAAATTCAGAATTATTTTGAACTCTTTTTATCTCAATTTCGGGCGTACCTGCTTTTGAATACCATTTATTAAAAATTGATAAATCGATTTTACTTCCTTTACCAAGAGCCTCAATAAAATTTTCACAAGTAACTGCTTGACCATCATAAAGATCAAAGTATGTGTCTATACCTTTTCTATAAAATTTTTCTCCGAGGTAATTATAAAGCATGCGAATAACCTCTGCTCCTTTTTCGTAAACAGTAGGTGTATAAAAATTATTAATTTCTTTATAAGAATTTGGCCTTATTGGATGACTGTTTGAGCCCGCATCTTCTGGGAATTGAATAGATCTTAGAAGCGACACATCTTCTATTCTTTTAACTCCAGCCTCATTCATATCTGCAGAAAACTCTTGATCCCTAAAAACTGTTAGTCCTTCTTTAAGCGTTAATTGGAACCAATCTCGACATGTCACTCTATTTCCAGTCCAATTATGGAAATATTCATGAGCAACTATAGCTTCAACATTTTTTAAATCTTTATCTGTAGCTGTATTATTATCTGCAAGTACATATTTTGAATTAAAAATATTTAATCCCTTATTTTCCATTGCTCCCATATTAAAGTGACTTACTGCAACAATCATAAAAATATCTAAATCATATTCTAAGCCGTACTTGTGTTCATCCCAATACATAGCTTTTTTAAGGCTTTCCATTGCATGTTGAGTTAAATGTTTATTTCCAAATTCTGTATAAATTCTAAGCGTAATATTTCTCTTAGATTTTGTAATATAATTCTCTTCAACAAACTCTAAATTACCTACAACTAATGCAAACAAGTAAGAGGGTTTTGGAAATGGATCTAGCCAAACTTTATAGTGTCTCCTTTCTTCAGTGTTATCAATAATCCCTTCTTCTATTAAATTGCCATTAGAAAGGATTGTATCAAATTGGGTTGATGCTTCTATTTTAACTTTAAACAAACTTAAACAATCAGGTCTATCAGGAAACCAAGTAATTTTTCTAAAGCCTTCAGGTTCACATTGAGTACATAACATTTTATTACTCTCATACAAACCTTCTAATGACTTATTATTCTTAGGAAATATTTTAACTTCTGTAAAAATTTCAACTGATATAGCTTCCTCGGATATTGGTAAAATAATTGTTTCATTATTTTTTTTGAATTTACTTACTTCAATATTTTTTATTAAAGTATCATTAATTTTAAGCTGCAATTTATTAGTTAATAAATTTACACCATTCAACTCAATGACATTTTCAAGTTGAAATTTTTCAATGATTGATGAATTGTTTTTTTTAAAAGATATTTTTGATTTAACAATCGTAAAATTTTCATAAATCAAAAAATTAAGAAATGTATTCCTAGGTAGCCAATAAGTTGGCTTATAATCTAAACGTTTTTTAATTGTATCTTGCATAATACATTCATCTAACTTTCTCTAGCATTAGTATAAGCAAGAATTGAATGTTCTTCACAATATGGTCTACCTGGAACTATAGCAGTGCCACAAAAAGAGAAACCAGGTAACTTTGGATCCCCCTCTGGCCAACAGCATCTATTTCTAGACCATTCTACTTTCCTTAATAAAATCTTAAGAGGTAATTCTTTTTTTGTTTCATTATTAGAAACAACCTGTTGCTTTCGAGGTTCGCCAGACTTAGAGATAGGAGAGTTTCTTTTTGGCAAGCCTAATCTATGGGCTTTTCCTGCTATCGCGTTTCTTGAAACTCCTAACTCAAGACCTATTTTGGTAATAGGCAAGCCTTCATCCCATAAACTTTTTAACTTTTGTAATTTTTCATCATCCCAAACAGAATTTTTTTCCATAACTTATCCTATTTTATTTACCAAATTTCAAGAAACTGACCAACCAGATCGATCTGACTTTCTATCATATATTTACCATAATGAATAGAGCGACCTAAACTTTTTGCCTTTTTTAATAATTTAGTTTCTTTAGGTTGCATGATTATATCAGCTATAATGGAATCACCTAGAGTTTTGGACACATCAAAAGGGATTTTATCACTTTCGCTTAGGCCAAGGCTTGTAGCGTTTATAATAACATCGCAATCATTTAAAATATAATTATCTATATTTGATACATCTATCCTTAACGATTTATGTTTGGCAATTAATTTTTCTTTTAGATCAAAAGCTTTGTTTTTATCCCTGTTAACAATTTTTAGTGATTTAATGTTTGCCTCAGTTATTGCATATGCGATTGCTACTGCAGCACCACCTGCACCAAATATACAAACTCTTTTATCTTTGAGAAAAAAATTCTGCCCATGAAAACCATTCACAAAGCCTTTTCCATCAAAGTTAGTACCAATTAGGTTCCTTTCTTCATCAAATTTAATCCAATTAACTGCACCGGTGAACAAAGCATCATCATCTAGCTTTTTGCATAATTTTGTTATTAATTGTTTATGAGGAATAGTAACCGTCATTCCATGAAAATTTCTAACTAATTTGAGTGAATTGACAACATTTTCTAGGTTTTCTGGATATACGTGAATGGGTATCATTACAGCATCAATATTTTTTTTATTAAAAATTGAAGTGAACAATGTAGGTGCTTTGACATGATCAATAGGATGCGCAATACAACCATAAACTTTTGTTGTAGCTAGCATTTTTATAAATTTTCTTTTTTAATAAAATTTAAAGACGCAGAATTTATACAATATCTCAACCCTGTTGGTTTAGGCCCATCTGGAAAAACATGACCTAAGTGAGCCTCACACTTTGAACAATGAACTTCGGTTCTTTGCATAAAAAAAGAATTATCAAGAGATTCACCAACCACATCGCTCGATACTGGTTCAAAAAAAGATGGCCAGCCCGAATTAGATTCAAACTTAGTTTCACTTGAAAACAAAATTACGCCACAACAAATACAGTTATAATGGCCTTCATCTTTCTTATCCCAATATGCTCCGGAAAATGCAGGCTCTGTACCATGTTGCTGAGTTACTCGATATTGTTCATCTGTTAAATGTTTAAAATTTTTAACCATCATATAAGCTCATATATACAATTTAATATTTATTCTTAAAGCAAATAGAACTTAATAAATTTTTTATCAACTATCTAGTAACTTTTTTATAAAGATAATTCTCATTATAAATGTAATCCAACATAAAATCCCAAATGTATATGCAATATAGGCAATAAAATCATAAAATATTAACATCATTGCAAAGCAAATTATTGTTTCAAAACCTTCAGTGATACCACCAGAATAAAAAAAAGATTTTTTTTGAGTTTTTATAATATCAATTTTATTTTTTTCAATTATCCAAGCAGAAGTCAAGAAGGTAGATTGAGTAGCAACAAAACTAAATATTAAAAACCCAATATGATAAGCATTATTTATATCTAATATTATGAATGCTAGAGGGAACGCAGAATAAAATATGAAATCACAAATAATATCATAAAATGCTCCTAGATCAGTTGGGCCATTTATTCTTGCCATGACACCGTCCAAACCATCAAACAACCTGTTTAAAAAAAGAAAAAAAATGGCAGCAACAAACATTTCTTGGGTTATGAAGAAGGCACAACAAATACCAAATAAAAATCCAATAAATGTTATATAATTTGCTTTAATATTAAATTTTATTAAGTTTTGAGCTAAAGGTTTTAAAATAGGCTGTACTATTTTGTTTAACTGAGCATCAATCATTTAAAATTAATTAATCTGCTAATTTATTAGGAATAATGAAAAGCTGTTTTGGATAAATTAAGTCAGGATTACTAATTTTATCTCTGTTTAACTCTACAATGTCTAAATAACGAGTACCTAACCCTAACCTTTGGTAGGCAATATTCCAAAGAGCATCACCTTTTTGAACTATTACTAATGTTTTACCATTAGCTCTTTCAATGGCCTTGCCACTTATAATTAAAGAACTTTTATCAAGAACTTTTCCTTCTTTTCCTAACAAATATGCAAATATTTTTTGTTTTCCAGCTATGACTTTACCAGGTATGACGACAGACCACTCATCATTTAATATTTTTGAAGAAGTGGTTTCCTGTCCACTAAATCCTGCATTGACCTGAACACCTCCATACCCTTCTCCAGACAAAATTAATTGGCCTATTTCACTATCATAAGTTAATGCTAAGATTGTTATATTAGGTTCTCTTTTAACTTTATTTTTAGAAACTTTATCAGTGTTATTCTCTTTTTTAACATCTTCATCTTTATTCTTTAAACCAGGTGCTTGTACCAATTTTGCTCCAAGTTCGCCTTTGTCATCCAGAATAGCTACAATAGGAGTATCTTTTTCATTCCCAGTCACATTAATAGCAACTGATTTATCAGCTATTATAATTTTTCCATCTTGAGAAGTTTGCTTAAAAGATAATATGTACTCCCCACTTTTTAATTGCTCTTCTGGTACGGCGACAAATTCTCCTATTTTATCAGTGGACGTAGTAGCTATTATTTTAGAACCAGATAATATTTCAATCTTAGAATTAGGAAATGCTTTTCCTGCAATAACTAAGCTACCATCAGGTCTTACTCGAACTACTTCAAGTTTTATAGTTTCAGTATTTTTGATTTCATTTTTTTTATTTTCAATTGGTTTTGCATCTACCTTATCTTTAACAAGAGGAACTATTACCTCTTTTTCTTCAGTCTCGATTGGCTTGTTAAAATCAATCAGAAAAGCAAACACAGCAAGAGCTGCACCAATTAATAGCAAGTATATTACTTTTGATAATTTCATATAAAATCCTAAGTATTTATGATTATATACATATATGAAATAAGTTAAATAAGAAAACTTTTTTAAAAATATATTGGAGGAATTTTGAAAAAAAATATTTGTATCTTTGGAGGCTCAAAGTCAGGTAGAAATATAAACTATGAAAAGTCTGCAAAAAACATTGGAAAATTAATTGCTGAAAATGGTTATAATATGATTTTTGGGGCTGGAGAAACAGGTATTATGGGGGCTTCGGCTTCATCAGCAATAAAGTATGGAGCAAAAACAACAGGCATCATACCTAACTTTTTATTTAAAAAAGATATTTTAGATACAAAACATTCAAAAGAATTTAATTCAAAAGTTATTATGACTGAAGATATGCATCAAAGAAAAAAACTAATGTACAATAAATCAGATGCGTTCTTAATTTTACCGGGTGGTGTTGGAACACTTGATGAATGTTTTGAGGTTTTAACATGGTGCCAACTGAAACAAATATCAAATAAGAAAGTTGGTATAATTAATTTTGATAAATACTGGGACCCATTATTAAAATTGATTAATCATCTGATTAAAGAAGAATTTATGGGTGAATATAATTTGAATTTTTTTCAAGAAATTGAAAATATAAATAATCTTAAAAAATTTTTAAAAAATATTTAAATTATCTTTAAAAGAGGTTAAGAGTATAAGTATATTTCATTAATATTTTTTGTTTGCATAATTATTTTTAGTTAAGGGATTATATATGTTGGATTTATTAAAAATTGCTAAAATTGAAGCTAGCGGCGGAGACTTAAAAAGCTGTTTAAGTGATCTCTATACTGAAACTGATATAAGACCCAAAGGCTATGATAATGCTCTTGTTTGGAAGGGTGGAAAACATGATGGAAAAATTAACCCTGTATGTCACTCTCTTACTGATGCTTATGCATTATTAGGCACTATTGCTGCTGCAGATATTCTAAATCTTCCTTTTTATGCAGTACCAATGTGGTCTCAAATTAGACATGATACACAACTTGAGGCCCTTAGTTGGTTTGGTAACATGCAACAAACCTCTATAAAATGGTCTACAGCTGGTGATGCATACGTTAATGACAAGTCCGGTAAACGAGTTGTTGTAATGGGCAAATCGGGTAACGCCCCATTAAGAACACAAGCCGGCGTTTATTGTAATGTTAGA
>Ga0255754_10003753_pt1 | contig 10817 bp, 6 predicted proteins | sample 101ome_22_FD_179954 | JGI IMG/M metagenome (GOLD analysis project Ga0255754, IMG submission 179954) | Coastal salt marsh microbial communities from the Groves Creek Marsh, Skidaway Island, Georgia - 101412BT metaG (version 2) | ecosystem: Environmental > Aquatic > Marine > Intertidal zone > Salt... | reverse complement strand
AAGCAGGATGTGGTTTTTGCGGGCGGTGGCGAAGAGTTGCACTGGACCATGAGCGCGCTGTTCGACGCCATGGGTGCGCTGTCGACCCAATATAACGAGACCCCCGAGCGGGCATCTCGCGCCTACGACGCAGATCGTGACGGCTTCGTGATCGCCGGCGGCGGCGGTATGTTGGTGCTGGAATCTTTGAGTCACGCCCAAGCGAGAGGCGCCCCGATCCTGGCTGAATTGGTGGGCTATGGAGCGACCTCCGATGGCTATGACATGGTGGCACCGTCTGGAGAGGGCGCAATACGGTGTATGCAAGAGGCCATGCACGGGCTTGAAGGGCGTATCGACTACATTAACGCCCATGGCACCAGCACCCCGGCGGGGGATATTCAGGAACTCAATGCCATGCGCACGGTGTTTGGTGACAGCGCGCCGATGATTGGCTCTACCAAATCACTCTCCGGCCATTCACTGGGTGCGGCAGGCGTTCAGGAAGCGATTTATTCTCTTCTCATGTTGGGTGACGACTTCGTCGCCGCGTCGGCCAATATCGATACCTTGGACGAGGGCGCAGCGGGTATGCCGATTGTCCTGGAACGCTTGGATAACGCACAGCTGGAGCAGGTGATGTCCAACAGCTTCGGCTTTGGTGGTACCAACGCTACGTTGATCTTTCGACGGTATCGGGCCTGAGGCTACCCGAATCCCGGTTGCCACAGCGCGCTCAAGGGAATCACCTCGACCCGATCTCCCGGTGTCACGGTTACACCCGCGGGTAGCACTGCCAACCCATCGGCTGCACTCAAGCTAGTCAACACGCCAGAGCTTTGACTACCGGTTAACTCCGCCCCCATTGCCAGCCCCGCGCCCACCAGACGCACGCGCAAGAACTCCTCTCGCGAGCCCGGTCGCGCGATAGTAAAGCGAGCCTGCACCGGAAAACGCGGCACCACTGGGAGCATCCCACCCTGACGCTTCACCAGCCATGGTCTTGCAACCAGCGCAAAAGTGATCCAAGCCGAGACCGGATTGCCGGGCAACCCAAATATGGGAGTGCCCTGCACTTCACCAAATGCCAGTGGCTTACCCGGCTTAATCGCCAGGCGCCAGATCGACAGGGTACCCTGCTTCTCGATCTCTCCCCGGACATGATCCTCCTCTCCTACCGACACACCGCCGGCCGTCACGATGCAATCGGCGCTCGAAGCAGCACTTTGCAACGCTGCCGCAATTGTGGCCGGGACATCGGGAACATGACGGTTCTCCGTCACCTCAAAGCCAAGCGCCTGAACCTGATGCGCCAGTACAAACCGGTTACTGTTGAAGATTTGCCCAGGGTCGAGTTCACCCTTACCGGGATCACGCAACTCATCGCCAGTGGTGAGTATTGCCACACGCAAGGGGCGGTAGACCGATACCGTGTTAATACCGACCGAGGCGAGCAAGCCAACATCCTGTGGCCGCAAACACTGCCCTCGTTGCACCAAACAGTCACCCGGTCGAATATCGTCGCCTTGGCGCCTGATATGCTGTCCCTCACTCGCGGATGGCAAGCGCACGCCAGCGGCGGTCGCCTCTGCGTCCTCCTGAGGGATGACGGCATCTGCCCCGGGGGGGATTTCGGCACCGGTAAAGATACGTGCTGTCGTTCCAGGCGCCAAAGCCAGCGGCGGCTGACCCGCGGGAATACGTTGGCTGACTGGCAACAGGCCGGGGACGTCAGTGCTACAGACGGCGTAACCGTCCATGGCGCTGTTATCGGCCGGCGGCACCGCGCAGGGCGCAACAACCGCTTCGGCGACATATCGATTGAGCGCCACCTCGAGCCCCACTGGCTCGGCATTGGGAACTCGGTCGACCGAATCAAGGATGATCTCGAGCGCGTCCGCCAGAGGGGTTAATGACATGTCTTAGTGCCCCCGCAACACCCCAACAAAGTTACACGGCCGATGCTCGCTGTCGAGCTGATCCCGAATCACCCCCTCCCACGCCGTGCGGCAGGCCCCGGTCGATCCGGGCATACAAAAAATCACGGTTCCATTTGCCAAACCCGCCAGGGCTCGGGATTGAATCGTGGAAGAGCCGATCTCGTCGAGACTCAGCGCCCGAAATACCTCTCCAAAACCTTCGATGACCTTGTCGAAAAGAGGCGCCACAGCCTCTGGCGTGGAATCACGTCCTGAAAACCCCGTGCCTCCCGTTGTCAGCACCACCTCTACGCCGGGATCTGCGATCCACTGGGATACCACCGCACGGAGCTGATAAATATCGTCAATCACAATCTGTCGATCGACCACAGCGTGACCCGCCGACCTCAACGCGTCTTCAAGAAAAGCGCCCGAGGTATCGGTGTCAGCAGTGCGAGTATCGCTTACGGTCAGTACGGCCACATTCAAGGCTGTGCTCATGATGTCGTTCTCATCCCTCTGCGTAGAGTTCAATGTAGCGTTGCACCGCCCGCGGAACAAATTCTCGCCAGCTCAGTTGCTGAATACCGAACTGGTGACGAATTTCGGCGCAATCAAGACTTAGACTGGTGGCCACATTGGAACCGTCACTGGTCAGCTCCATCAGCTCCCTAGCCTCCCTGAAGGGGGCATACTGCGACGCATTGGCCAGCACTGCCTCCATAAACGAATACGCGTTGACCTCGCCGATACCACTGTAGTGATAGAGGCCTGTCCTCGGCGCGCCTGCACCCAGTTGATCAATGATGCCGTGAATGACCCGCGCCACCTCGGCAACGTGCACCGGGCTACCCCGGACCTGCTCGCTCACCTTGACTCGGTCTCCTCTTGAGAGGGCATCCAGCGCCCTCGCGAGCGGATTCGGACGACGACCGCCGAACATCAGGCCCAGACGTAAAATAAAAATCTCGTCCACCGTCTCCCTGAGTAACTGCTCGACCTCGATGAGGGTCCGACCAACCGAATCAGTGGCGTCGGGTTGATCGGTCTCGCGGTACGGACGGGACAACGTGCCCGAGAAGACCCGCGCACTGGACAGAAACAAATAGGCAATGTGGTCGCGCGCGGCCAAACCAGCCAGCCACCGTGTTCGCTCGAGATCGGGTTGGCCAACAGGGTCAACACCGTCGATCTGGGTGACGAGCCGGGCATCCAGAATCAGATCGACACTTTGTCGGCGAATCAGTTTTTTTACCTGCCGCTCGCGGCGCCAACGCGTCGCATCCATATCGACGCCGATGATTTCATGGCGCATCAGAGGCGCGGCAAATGACCTCAGTGAAAACCCGAGGGGAGAGTCCAAGCCTAAAACCAAAATACGCACGGGAATCAGACCCATCCATTACCGGGCATCAATCTGCCCATCGATTAGAACGGGATGTCGTCTTCCGGAAAATCAATGGGCGCGGGATTGCTGGCCGCAGGCGCACTGGCGGCGGGTGCAGGCTGATAGCCGCCACCGTCCTGCATACCCCCGCGGCTGTCGAGCATTTGCATCTCCTGGGCGACAATTTCTGTCGTGTAGCGGTCCTGCCCAGACTGGTCCTGCCATTTCCGCGTTCGTAGGGACCCCTCTACATACACTTTGGACCCTTTTTTCAGGTACTCGGCGGCGATCTCGGAGAGTCGATTAAAAAATACCACCCTGTGCCACTCGGTGCGCTCCTGCTGCTCGCCGGTATTTTTATCGCGCCAGCTCTCCGAAGTGGCGAGACTCACGTTGGTGACACCGCCCCCCGAGGGGAGCACGCGATGCTCGGGGTCATTGCCCAGATTCCCAACCAAAATCACTTTGTTAATGCCACGCGAGGCCATAAGGTTCTCCAAATTTGCACCGGGATAGGCTGCTCGTGCGGCCTCCGGTTTTATCTAACACGTCCGAGACTATAGCAACGCTGCCGCTCGTCGGGTACATCATTCTCTGACATTTACACGCCTAAAACGCGCCAACCGGTGCACGGGCGTAGCGCCAGACGCCCGCCAACCAAACCACCGCAAGCCCGGAGAGAAGCGCCACCAGCGCCTCCATGCCACCCCACTGCAATGCCGCACCCCCTGCAATCCCGCCGCTGAATACGCCAAAAAATTGCGCGCTGGAAAAAACCCCCATCGCTGTCCCCCTAAGCGACACGGGTGCGAACATCGATACGAGTGCCGGCAGCAGCGTCTCCAGCGCAGTAAACCCGACAAAGAACAGGACTAGCCCCACGCCCAGTGTGGGCAGCGCATTCGCCTTGAGCGCCAGAAATAAACCACCCATCGCCAGTAAAATAGTCACCACAATAATCGGCCGGGGATGTTGTCGTTCACCGCGGCGGCGGATCAGTAACGCCACCCCCGGCAGTGACATGATCAAAGTCGCGAGATACATCCACGCATGTTGCGCCGCGGGCAAACCCACCTGCTCACTCATTATCCAAGGAATTGCAGTAAACGCCGCCATCAACAACAGATGCAGACAGAAAATACTGCCGTAGAGGATACCTAACCCGGGGCCCCAGAGTGCCTCACCCAGACGCTGACGATCGGCCAGATGCGCCCGACCGCCATCAGTTAACTGCGGAGTGGCGGGCAGCCAGAGCACGACGACAGCGAGGCCCAGCGCACCCATGATGGCAGTCACCTCAAATACCCCCGACAGACCACCCCAAGCCGCCAATACAGGACCCAGCACCAGCGCCAACGCAAAGGATATACCAATACTGGCACCGATGATGGCGGACGCTTTGGTGCGTTGCTCAACACGCGTGTAGTCAGCGGCCAGCGCCATAGTCGCCGACGCAATCGCCCCGGATCCCTGAAGCAACCGCCCAAGCGCCAGCTCTGTCAACGTGGCTGCAAACGCTGCCACCAGGCTGCCGCAAATCAACAGGCAGAGGCCGCCCACAATGACCGGCTTGCGGCCGATGCGATCAGATAGCCAACCGAGGGGTACCTGCAGTAGCGCCTGGGTCAGCCCATAGGCTCCCAGAGCCAACCCAATACTGGCGGTGCTGGCGCCCGCCAATTCCTGCGCGTAGACGGCGAAAAGGGGGAGCACCATGAACAGACCGAGCATGCGCAGGCAATAGAGGCACGCCAATCCCGTGACAGCGCGGCGTTCAACACTCGTAAAAGGTTCTTTGGACAGCACAATATTCGTCGCCTGAGCGAGAGTTGAGTGTATCACGAGGAAAAACCTACCCGAGACAGTCCGTCGCCCTCGGATCCTCGTATACTGTCGAGTTGGCAGAAATCCCCCACAGGAAGACCCATGGATACCATTGAGGTCCGCGGCGCGCGCACCCACAACCTCAAAAATATCGATCTCGATATCCCCAGAGACAAACTGGTCGTCATCACCGGACTGTCGGGCTCTGGCAAGTCGTCCCTAGCATTCGACACGCTCTACGCCGAGGGCCAGCGGCGCTACGTGGAGTCACTCTCGACCTACGCGAGACAGTTTTTGTCGATGATGGAAAAGCCGGATGTCGACCACATCGAGGGCCTCTCTCCTGCCATCTCTATCGAACAAAAATCGACCTCACATAATCCTCGATCGACCGTCGGCACTATCACGGAAATCTACGATTATCTTCGCCTGCTCTTTGCCCGGGTCGGGGATCCGCGCTGCCCAACCCATGGGGTGACACTGAAGGCACAGACGGTGACGCAAATGGTCGACGCAGTGCTTGCCCTCCCGGAGGGCAGCAAGCTCATGCTGCTGGCGCCCGTGGTACGCGACCGCAAGGGCGAGCACCTGCACGTGTTTGAACAGATGCGCGCGGCGGGCTTTATTCGCGTTCGTGTGGATGGCATCGTGGTAGATCTGGACGATGTACCCGCGCTCGACAAAAAGAAGAAGCATCGCATTGATGTGGTCATCGATCGCTTCAAGGTCCGGGAAGACCTCAAGCTTCGCCTCGCAGAGTCCTTTGAGACGGCGCTCGAGCTGACCGACGGCGTGGCGGCAGTCGCACCGATGGAGGGCGAGGGTCCTGAGACACTGTTTTCGGCCCGCTACGCCTGCCCCAGCTGCGGGCACTCCATCGACGAGCTCGAACCCCGACTCTTTTCCTTTAATAACCCCGCCGGTGCCTGTGACGGCTGCGACGGCCTCGGCGTTACCCAATTCTTCGACGAGAGCCGCGTGGTACTGCACCCTGAGGCGAGCCTCGCCGAGGGTGCAATTCGCGGCTGGGATCGACGCAACGTCTATTACTTTCACCTGCTCCGCTCACTGGCGGGGCACTACGGCTTTGACATGGATCAGCCCTTTAATAGCCTCGCCCAGAAACATCGGGACGTTATTCTGCACGGCAGTGGCGGCGAGGAGATTGAGTTTTCCTATATCAACGACCGCGGTACGGTGTTTAAACGTGTACACGTGTTCGAGGGTGTAATCCCGAATATGGATCGGCGCTATCGCGAGACAGAGTCTTCCTCCGTGCGTGATGAACTGGCCAAATACGTGTCTACGGCAGCCTGCAAGGCGTGTGAAGGCACACGTCTGTGTGCCGACGCACGCAGCGTTTATGTCGACGATCGCACGTTACCGCATATCACCGCGCTGCCCGTAGGTGAAGCCCAGGCCTACTTTGACGCTCTGTCGCTTCCCGGCCGCCAGGGCGAAATTGCCGACAAAATTCTGAAAGAACTCCGCGCACGGTATCGCTTTTTGGTCGATGTCGGGCTCAATTACCTGACTTTAAACCGCAGCGCCGAGACGCTCTCGGGGGGTGAGGCACAGCGCATCCGGCTTGCCAGTCAAATTGGCGCGGGACTGGTGGGCGTGATGTACATTCTCGACGAGCCCTCGATTGGTCTGCATCAGCGCGACAATGAACGCATGCTCAATACCTTGATCCACCTCCGCGACCTTGGCAACACCGTGCTGGTTGTGGAGCACGACGAAGACGCCATTCGCAACGCCGACCATATTATTGATATCGGCCCCGGTGCCGGGGTGCACGGCGGGGAGGTGGTGGTCTCAGGATCGCTCGAGGACGTGACTGCACATCCAGACTCGCTGACAGGCGCCTACCTTTCGGGCAAGCAAAATATTCCCATACCGACGAGGCGTCATCCGATCGACCCGATGCAGCTAATCTCCATCATGGGCGCTTGCGGTAACAACCTACAAAATGTGTCGTTGGATCTGCCCATCGGGTTGCTCACTTGCGTTACCGGGGTGTCGGGCTCCGGCAAGTCCACGCTTATCAACGGGACTCTCTACCCCCTCGCCGCTACCGCACTGAACGGCGCCACCACCTTAAAAGCGGCCACCCACGAGGGCATTACCGGACTCGAGAAACTCGACAAATGTATCGACATTGACCAGAGCCCCATTGGCCGAACACCGCGCTCGAATCCGGCCACCTATACCGGCATCTTCACCCCGATAAGAGAGCTGTTCGCGGGAACACAGGAAGCCAGATCACGCGGCTACAAGCCGGGGCGATTCAGCTTTAACGTGCGCGGCGGTCGCTGTGAGGCGTGTCAGGGTGACGGCGTAACGAAAGTCGAGATGCACTTCCTGCCCGATATCTATGTGCCCTGCGACGTCTGCAAGGGCAAACGCTACAATCGTGAGACCCTCGAGATCCGCTTCAAGGGTCTTAACATCTATGAAGTACTCGAACTGACTGTCGAGGACGCGCTGTCTTTCTTTGAGGCCGTGCCTGCTATCCATCGCAAGCTCCAGACCCTGATGGATGTGGGGCTCTCGTACATCAGGCTTGGCCAGGCCGCGACCACCTTGTCGGGAGGCGAAGCGCAGCGGGTAAAGCTGTCCCGAGAGCTCTCCAAGCGCGACACGGGAAAGACACTCTATATTCTTGATGAGCCCACCACAGGCCTACACTTTGAGGATATCCGCCAACTACTCGAAGTGCTCCACCGGCTGCGAGACGGTGGCAATACGGTAGTGATCATCGAGCACAATCTTGATGTCATCAAAACGGCTGACTGGCTCATTGATCTCGGACCCGAGGGCGGTTCGGGTGGCGGGCAAATCATCGCAACCGGCACACCCGAAGACGTGGCAGCGAACAAGGCCTCTCATACCGGGCGTTTTCTCGCGCCGCTACTCCCTGCGCAGACGAAATCTGCGACCAAAAAGGCGACCGCCAAGTCGCGATCTAAGGCAGCCTGACCAGCCATTAACATCGGGAGCGTAACGCCCGATCAGCCGCCGAGAATCTCAAGTATTTGCGGTAGGCGGCGCACCGAGATCGTTCGCGAGCAGGCATAAAAAAAGCCCGGCATTTGCCGGGCTTTTTTATATTCGCGTTGTGCGCGAGAAGCGCTTTCAGAACTTGAGCGTTCCGCGAACGCCAAATACGGCACCCTCATCCATGTAGAAGGTGTGGCTACCTGCCAGTACCGGGGTATCAAAACTCTGCTGCAACGCCGCCTCGTCGGTGATGTTACGACCGTAAGCCATGATCTCCCATCTGTCTGCGCTGACACCGATACGCGCATTGACCTTGGTGTAGGAATCAATCACGTCATAAGGGTCAGCATCACCCGCTGAGTCGAACTCGCTACGGTAGTTCACGTCAACACCGCCGAACCACTCAAGGTTACCCATGGGGATACGGACATCGATGAACGCGTTACCACTCCACTCGGAGGCATACAGCGTGCGATTGCCGGTCAGATCGTTACCGGTCGCACCCGCTGGCGTACCACAAGCGCCATCGGCGTCCAGCTGAATCGCCGTACAAGGGCCGTCCTTGAAGTCACCGTAAGAGGCATCAAGGTAAGCGGCGTTAACACCGACTCGGATGGCATCGGTCATCTGGAACAACCAGTCGACCTCGACACCTTCGACTTCAGATGACGCAGCGTTCTTCACCGAGAAGCCGACGCCCTTGAAGATAGTGGTCTGGAGGTTGTCATACTCTGAGTAAAACGCGGCCCAGTTCAGCCGCATACGGCCATCCATGAACTCGTGCTTGCCGCCGATCTCAATAGACTCTACCGACTCATCGTCAAACTCAAAGTCCTCGTTGGGTACTTGCGAGACAAAGCTGTTGGCCTGGAAACCATTGTCGACCACGGGCGGAATCGGTGGCACACCGACCGGGATATTGCCCGGGTTGCCATCGTCCGCTGCACTGAAACCGCCAGACTTAAAACCTTCTGAGTAGGTCACGTAGAGCATGGTGTTATCGCTGACGTCCCACTGCAAATTCACCGAGGGTGAAAAATCATCGGTTTTACGGCTGCCGGTCCAGTACTTGTTATAGGTGTTAAAGCTGTCTGCCTGTACCACCGCGAGCCAGTTGTTATAAGCCGCACACTGGCCCATGACGCCGCCTTCGAGGTTGCCTGTCATACCACAGAGGCTGTCGCCCAGCTTCTGGTCACTGATGGCGTCCTTTTCTTCCTCGGTGTAGCGCACACCGACCGTCAGACGCAGTGCATCGGTGAGGTCATAGGTACCTTGTGCAAACAATGCCCAGGAATCAGTTTCCTGATTAAAGGCGTGGTTACGCGTTACCTGGTTAGGCGTGTAAACACCGAAGCCGGGTATGCCGTTCAGCGGGCTGTCCGCAGTCAGCGCCGTGATCAGGTTCTGGGGCATTACCGCGGCGGCTTCCGGAGGCAGGCCATTCGCAAGCGCGAGGAACGCCGGAAACAGACCGTCGAAGTTGGTGTCGATCACGACCTGGCTCTGCATATCCAGCTCATTCTGATCGATATAACCACCCAAGGTGTAAGTAAAGCGATCACCAATATCGGCAGCCCAGCGGATTTCCTGACTGAACTGCTCAAAGTCGTGGATGTCAGACCGGTCGATAAACTGGAGTGGCAACCAGTCCACATCCACGTCGTCGAAGTACTCATAGGTAGCAAAGCCGGTGACCGAGGTCAGCGTGCCGCCGCCCAGCTCCCAGGTCAGCGTCAACGACAAGTTCTCAATCTCGTCTTCACTGTTCTCGGGCTTGAGGCCAATGCCGAAGCCGTCATCTTTGCTACGACCGTAGTTATTGTCTTTGTAGGTGGTGAACTCCTGCCCCGCGATTCCAGGGAAATCGGGGAAGAAGACATCCATGATCGCATAAGCTGTATTAGCGAAAGCGCTGCGGTTAGGCACCTGCGCGTTCCGCTCTGCTGGGCTCAGGTAACGCCAGGTTGCACTGGCGGCGCCGTCACGATCGCGTTCCATGTAGGTGTACTTGAAGTTCGCAGAGAAGGTGTCGCTGGGTTCCCACAGCAATGTGACGCGACCACCAAACTCTTCAAGCGCGCCCTCATCCTGCTCGAGGAAGGCGTTGTAAACGTAGCCATCGGTTTCCCGGCCGCGTAGCGCAACACGCGCGGCAAAGGTCTCGCCGCCACCCTGAATGAAGCCCTCAGCGATGCTGCCACCATTCTCTTCGATGGAGACGTTGACCTCACCCGAGGCTCCCTCGCCGATAACGGGGGAAGCACTGGTGATGTTGATGGCACCCGCCACCGTGTTCTTACCGAACAGCGTGCCCTGCGGTCCGCGGAGCACCTCGATACGCTCAATATCCAACAGCGCAGAGCGGTACTGACGGCCTCGGCCGAGGTACACGCCGTCGAGGTACATACCCACCGACTGCTCAAAACCACGGTTATTACCGGAACCGATACCGCGCATATAGATGTTGGTGTTCACCGGTGCATCTGCGATGTGCAGGCTGGGTACGAAATCCGCCAGCGCGGCAAAGTTCAGGATGGTGTTGTCCTGAATCTTCTCACCGCTCACCGTACTGATCGAAATCGGAACGTCTTGCAGGCTCTCAGCGCGCTTCTGCGCCGTCACAATGACTTCTTCCAGCTGTGCTTGTGCCGTCAAACTCATGGGCAGGCAGGCGGCAGCTACGAACTGATACAACTTGTTGC
>Ga0255754_10003738_pt1 | contig 10835 bp, 7 predicted proteins | sample 101ome_22_FD_179954 | JGI IMG/M metagenome (GOLD analysis project Ga0255754, IMG submission 179954) | Coastal salt marsh microbial communities from the Groves Creek Marsh, Skidaway Island, Georgia - 101412BT metaG (version 2) | ecosystem: Environmental > Aquatic > Marine > Intertidal zone > Salt... | reverse complement strand
TAGTATGTTGTGCTCATCTGCAAAATAACGGTGTATGCTTTCTGCTATTCGTTCACCGATTTCATCAACACCTATAAGTTCTTCCAAGCTTGCTTTTGACAGGTTATCAATGGAGTTAAACGCTTTAGATAGCTTTTTGGCTACGGTTTCACCTACATAACGAATACCCAAGGCAAACAATACGCGCTCAAATGGTTGGTTTTTACTTTCGTGTATACCATTTAGTATATTCTGAATACTCTTTTCTCCCATGCGATCTATGGTCCTCAAGTCCTCCGCAGTTAGGTCATAAAAATCAGCCACCGATTGCACCAAACCCGATTTGTATAAGGTCTCGCACAATTCGGAGCCAATGGAATCGATATCCATTGCCTTACGAGCAATAAAATGTTCTAACTTGCCAATGATCTGAGGTGGGCAGCTGTCAGTATTGGGGCAATAATGCTGTGCTTCTCCTTCCTTACGGATTAATGGAGTATCACATTCAGGACAATGAGTAATGAAGGACTCTCGGGGTATATCGCTACTTCTTTCTTCTAGTACAACACCGGTAATTTTAGGAATGATTTCACCACCTTTCTCCACGTTAACCATATCACCTACCCGAACGTCAAGACGTTTCATTTCATTGGAGTTGTGCAAGCTTGCACGTTTTACCGTGGTTCCAAGCAAAGGAACAGGCTCTAATTCGGCAACAGGGGTAATGGCACCGGTCCTTCCTACCTGATAGGTTATACCCAATAACTTTGTTTTAGCCGCCTCAGTGGCGAATTTGTAAGCAATGGCCCAACGGGGAACTTTTGCGGTAAAACCAAGTTCGGATTGGTAGGCCTTGGAATTTACTTTAATGACTACACCGTCAGTGTCAAAACCAAGAGTTTTTCTTTTTTCTTCCCACTCTGTCAAATAAGCAAACACTTCCTCAATTCCATTACACAACCTTGAGGTGTTAGGAATAGGTAGTCCCCAAGATTTAGCCGATTCTAATGAGTCCCAATGATTAGAAAAAAGGCTGTCTTCTCCATAAAATTGATACAATAAAACATCCAATGGGCGTTTTTGAACTTCTTTGGGATCTTTGATTTTCAATGAACCTGATGCTACGTTGCGCGGATTTGCGTAAAGTGGTAACTCGGAATTCGCTCGTTGTTCGTTCAAACGATCAAACCCCTTACGATGCATGAATATTTCGCCACGTATTTCGAATTCTTTAGGATAATCTCCGGTTAGCGATAAAGGTAAACTGCGAATGGTTTTAACATTGTTAGTAACCAAGTCGCCTTGGATTCCATCACCTCGGGTAACCGCTCTAGAAAGTGATCCATTTTCGTATTTAATGGAAATAGCAAGTCCGTCAATTTTTAATTCACAGACATAGTTTACAGATTCTAAGCCCAATGATTTGCATACGCGTTGATCAAAGTCACGAAGCTCTTCTTGGTTATAGGTGTTACCCAATGATAGCATGGGGCGTTCGTGCTTTACGGTTGGAAAGTCATCCGTGAGATCGCTTCCAACCTGTTCTGTGGGGGAATTAGGTAGTTTAAACTCAGGAAACCGATCTTCCAATGATTTTAACTCATCCAATAGTACATCAAACTCCTTATCGGATATTTGAGGTTCTGCCTTTACGTAGTAGAGGTAGTTATGATGGTTTAAGTCTTTGGTTAATTGCTTAATCCGTACTTGAGCATCTGTGCTTTCCATTTAATTCGAAACTACTGAAATGACTCCAATTAATATCATCGCTGATTGGTGAATTTTTAACGCAGTAACCTGTATTTGTTAACAATTCCGATCAATACTTAACTATTTTATTGGGCTTCAATTAATAATGCCCAATTTTGTGGGAATTATGGAAAACAAAACAATCGCCCCTCAGAAAGTTGTTAGCCTTTCTTACGAGCTTACCTTGAGTAATGGTAATTTAGCCGATGAGGCATCAGCAGATGAACCCCTAGTGTTTATTCACGGTATTGGTCAAACATTACCAGCCTTTGATGATAGAATCAACGGGTTAAGCGTAGGAGATAAATTCTCTTTCTCACTCACGTCTGAAGAGGGTTATGGAGAATCGAATCCGAATTTCATTGTGGATATTCCTAAAAACATCTTTGAAGGTCCAGATGTACCTAAAGATATTTTACAAGTGGGCGCATCCCTACCCATGCAGGATCAAGAAGGAAATCCAATGGATGGAACGGTTATGGAAATTGGTGATGAATCAGTAAAAATGGATTTTAACCACCCCCTTGCAGGTGAAGCACTGAACTTCAAAGGTTCTGTGGTAGCCATCAGAGACGCGAGCCAGGAAGAATTAGACCATGGACATGTGCATGGTGAAGGTGGTGTTCAACACTAAAAATAGTTTTGAAAATGGAGGTAAAATTGCGGGTTAGATTGATCCGCAATTTTCATTTTTGCCTCTTTTTAACTTTTTTGCGAAAAAATCTGCATTAAATACCACGAATGTGGTTTATCCTGTGTCTGTATAATACAGACCCATAAATGCAGGGATATGTGTAACTTAGATGACGGACAAAGAATTGGTGGAAGGATGTATTCGGGAAGACCGAATAGCCCAAAAATACCTCTGGGATCAATATTCCTCCAAGCTCCTTGCCCTTTGTATGCGTTATACCCAAAATCAAGAAGAAGCTGAAGACGCCCTAATGGAAGCCTACGTGAAAATATACGATAACATGAAAAAGTTTCGATTCCAGAGTGCATTAGAAACCTGGATGAGACGGATTTGTGTGAATGTCTCCATTAATAAATTAAGGGCGAGGAAGAATATCTTTAACGAACTTTCAGAGTCAGAATTCGAATTAGGATATCTCGACTCACAATACAATCAACTTCAAGTAAATCAAATCATGGAGTTAGTTCATCAATTGCCCACTGGTTATAAAACGGTATTCAATCTATTTGCCGTTGAAGGATACTCGCACAAAGAGATTTCAAAACTTTTGGAAATCGATGAAGGAACAAGCCGGTCGCAACTGGCAAAAGCACGGAAAGTTCTACAAGAGTGGGTTACAAAATTGGGTTTAGATAAGTAATGAACAACGATCCTTTAGAACATATCGCACAAACTCTCAAAACGCATGAAGTGAGCCCGTCGGAATCGGCGAGCTTTGATGAAGTGATGCGTAGAAGAGAAAAGCGTAAAAAAGGCATCATCTGGTGGTTTACCTCTGCTGCTCTATTGCTTATGGTTGGAGGTATATATTTCAGTCCTTGGTCTTCAGAGGAATTCAATACCACTGCCGATCAAAAAAATACGTCTAATTCGGGCACCTCGGTTCAATCTGAAGCATACAGCTCAAGCATTCTAGACAAAAAAAGCGCAGATGCTGAGGAAGAAATCATAACCAATTCAACTCCCGAGAGTCAAGAACCCTATCTTGCTGATAACGATCCCAAGAAATCAAACAAAAAAACCTTGGGCGCTAAGCTCTTTAATATTTTCAATAAACTTCGAGGAAAAGGTGGTGCAGATATTACGCCAACCAATAATGGTATGACTAGACAGGATTCCGAAAGCTCAAAGTTCTCAAGAGGGTTGATGACCACGGTATTGGTAGAGGAGCCCGCCTTGTACGGGAAGCGTTATTTAGAACCTACCAAACTAGGTGAACCCTTGGAAATGAGACCATCGGATTATTTAGATTGGGATTTTAGCATGGGGCCATTTGAACCACATTTGAGAAAAAAGCCATGGTATGTTGAGTTGTCCGCGATTACAGGAAGTAATAACCAAGTTCAATTCAATGAAGAGGAGCCACTCAGCGTACTAGGGACGAATTACATGGCTCAGTATCAAGCGTCTTTCTTGACATCATTTAATTCATCTTCTGCGATGTGGGGAATTGGACTTCATTACACACAGTGGGTTGGAAATGGTGAATGGAGAGAACATACCAAAGAGAGAATCTTACAGCCTGATGGCACATATAAAATTATAAATTCAACTACCACTGGTCGTGTGAATTATAGTATTGATAAGGTTTCAATTCCATTATCATACCGTGGTTTTGCGCGGGTATCCAAATTTAATCTGCGTTACGGTGTGCAATTGGCTCCAGGGTTCACAAGTGTAACAGAGGGCACCTATTTTGATGCCACAAGTTACACGGCACTGCAGAATTCTAGAATGTGGAGTATGGATGGTAAAGCATCGGTTGGACCTATGATACAAGTCAATAAAGGGTTGAATGTAGTCATAGAGCCGTCTGTAATGTACCAATCGTTTGTTGATCAAAACAGCAAGATTCAAGGTAACTGGTTCGGTGGTCTCGGAGTTTCTATGCTGTATCGCCTCAGATAATTGCGAAGAGACGTAATATTCTGTCATCTAGTGGGATCATTAATCGGAATTGACCCTTTTAATAGATAAATTTGTTCCTGCTTTAAAGAAATAGTAACAATGAATTATTTTCCAAGATATGTTGGTGTACTGCTCGCCGCAGTTCTGTTAACGGCATTTTCCTTGAATAAAGGGTTTCAAGCTCTGAATTTGAGTTTTATGGATACAACCATAAATGCGGGTGATGACTTTTACCAATTCGTAAACGGTAAATGGATGGAAACAGCGGAAATCCCAGCCGATAGAGGGCGTTGGGGAAGTTTTGATGAATTAGGTAAAAAGGCGGACAGCATGGCACTAAAGGTTTTAGAAGATGCTACTAAGTCGAATTTGATTGATCCTAAAACAGACGCAGGTAAAGCCGTAACTATGTTTGGTTCGGTGATGAATACAAAAGCTCGAAATGCACAAGGGGCAGATCCACTTAAGCCGTATTTAGAAGAAATCGATCGTATCTCATCTAGGTCTGACCTGTGCAATTACATGGTGAATAAAGCCAGTCTTAGAGAATCTGTATTCTTAGGATTCTATGTTGGGACGGATGTGAAAAATAGCAAACAAAATACCCTGTACACCTTTGGTGCGTCTAAAGGGCTTCCCGACCGTGACTATTATTTAAAAGACGATGAAAAATCCAAGGAGATAAGAAAAGCATACTTGAAATTCATGTCGAATGCATTCAAAGCAGTTGGGGTTGAGATCTCAGATAAAGAATGTGAACGCATCATGGAAATGGAAACTCATCTGGCTAAAAATGAGATGAGCCGTGTAGAACGGAGAGATCCCAACAAACGATACAACCCAAGATCAAAAGAGGTATTTATCAAAGAGATGAAAAAGCTTCCCGTAGAGCGTATGATGTCAGCTCTAAGTATTGAGGGTGCAAAAACCATCGTTGTAGGAGATGTGAAAAGCTTACAAGCTTCTTATTCATTGGTTAAAAAGTCGAAGATTTCTGACTTGAAGAATTTCATGAAATGGAATCAGGTAAGAGGAAGTCTTGGAATCCTTTCTGAGGAGTTGTCAAAATTATCCTTCGACTTTTATGGAAAAACACTACGTGGTACACCCCAACAAAAGCCATTGCGCGAGAGGGCATTGTCCGTTGTAAATGGAAGTTTAGGTGAAGCCTTAGGTAAGTTATATGTCGAGAAATATTTCCCCGAAGAGGCGAAGAAAGTAGCCAAGGAAATGGTGGATGACGTGATTGCAGCTTATCGTGTACGTATTAATAATTTGGATTGGATGAGCGATGCCACCAAAGCCAAAGCACAGAAGAAATTGGATAAGCTTATGGTAAAAATCGGCTATCCAGATAAGTGGAAAGATTATTCAGCCCTTGAGGTGAAAAGTTACGAACAAGGTGGTAGTTACTTTGAGAATATGATGAATTTATCCAAGTGGTCAGTGGCACGTAACATGAAGAAACTAACTGAACCAGTGGATAAAACGGAGTGGGGAATGTCTCCTCAAACCGTTAATGCATATTACAATCCAGTGTACAATGAAATTGTATTCCCCGCAGCTATTTTACAACCTCCATTCTTCGATTTTAGAAATGACCCAGCCGTAAATTTCGGTGGAATCGGTGCTGTTATTGGACATGAGATATCTCACGGATTTGATGATGCAGGGGCACAATTTGATGAAAACGGAAATCTTACGAACTGGTGGACAGAAGAAGATCTTAAAAAGTTCAAGGAGAAAGGAAAACGTTTGGCAGACCAGTATAGTAGTTATGAAGCGTTACCTGGAAAATTTGTGAATGGCGAATTCACATTGGGTGAAAATATTGGTGACTTAGGTGGAGTGGCATCTGCATATGATGGTTTGTTACTTCACTTAAACAGAGTGGGTGATAAAGGCTTGATTGATGGATTTACCCAGCCACAACGTTTCTTTATCAGCTGGGCAACCATCTGGCGAAATAAAATCAGAGACGAGGAATTGGCCATGCGCTTATTAACCGATCCACACTCGCCAGGATATTTTAGAGCTTTAGGTCCTTTAGAGAACCACGATGGTTTTTACGAGGCATTTGATTTAAAAGAAGGCCATAAAATGTACAAGGCTGAAAAAGACCGAGTGAAAATCTGGTAACCATCAATAATTAACTGAAAATTACGTTATTAGTGCAGAAATGAAATCTGCCCATTTTTTTATTCAATCGCTCACCCGGGTAATCCAACGATTTCCATTGGTTGTGGCGTCTTCGCTTTTAGGTACTCTATTGGTTTGGGGGCTCATTGGAGGTGATTTATCCGATAGCCAAGAATACACGTATTCCACCATTGCACAAACTGCTTTTTTAGGAGTTGCCTGGTTTTTTTCTACCGCTTTATTCGCTGAACGTTTCGAGAATCGGTTGATTAAATCGAGTATTCTAGGGCTGTCGATTATCGCAATTTTAGGTGTGCATTTTGATTTGCATTACCGTTTTCAGGCCTTGGCGGATGGTGAATTAAACATTCGTTTTCTTGGGTATTTTTTACTTTTTCATCTACTGGTTGCGTTTTTACCTATCAAACATTATAGAAATTCCATAGCGTTTTGGAACTTCAATAAGACGCTTTTCATACGCGTATTTGTTACCGCATTGTACAGTGGTGTGTTATTTTTAGGTTTGGCAGGAGCGATACTGGCGATGGATCAACTATTTGATCTACAAGTAGAGCCTGAAAATTATGGTCGCTTATGGGTAACCCTTGCAGGAATTGGGAGTACACTCATATTCCTATCTGGGATTCCAGAAAAGGAAGCCAACGAAGAGGTAACGTATCCCAAAGGATTAAAGGTATTCGCACAATATATTTTGCTGCCATTGGTATTGATTTACCTGTTCATACTTTATATCTATGGAGGACAAATTTTATTCGAATGGCAATTACCCAAAGGCTGGGTATCGAATTTAATTATGGCATTTGCGGTGGTTGGAATGTTGACCTTGCTGTTATTGTATCCTTTTGGTCAGGAACGTGAAAACAAATGGATTAACACCTTCACCCGAGGATATTATGTGGTCTTGTTACCATTATTGGTACTATTATTCATTGCCATTCGCATCCGAATTTTGGATTATGGATTCACGGAGTTGAGATATGCCTTATTGTGGTTGGCGATTTGGTTATTGGCCATGGCCATTTTGATGTTTGTCACCAATAACAAGAAGATCATTTGGATTCCTGTGAGCCTGTTTCTCGTGATTACATTGATTGTTTTTGCGCCATTTGCAAATGCATGGAGCGTTTCAAAAAACAGTCAATTACATCGTTTGCATCAAGGACTAATAGATCAAAAGATATGGAATGGCAAGTTAATCAAACCCAATGCTCCTTTGTCGGATTCATTGTCAAATGAGTTTTATGAAATCACAGAATACTTGATGATCAACCATGGAGTAACGGGTTTAGAGCCTCAGATTATCATCCCTGATTCCCTCATTAAAATTGAAGAAAATAGAATGAAGTTTGCTAGCCGATATGAGGCTAAATCATGGTTAAAAGAACAATTAGAGCCTTTCGGAATCTACCCTAGGAATCGGTACGATGAAGTCATTGAAGTAGGGGCGAGCGATACCTCAAGTTGGCAATATCCAAGAATTGAATTGAGCATTTACAACGAGCCTAAAGTCATTGATATCCCCATCGGTAATTGGAAAAAGTTTAGCGAGTTAAATTTGAATGAATGGCAGTTGAACAACGAAAATAATCGCATTGACCAAACGTTAACGATAAGCAGAGATAGCTCCTTAGGCGGTTTGATGATTCACTATAATGGCCAAAAGGATGTCATTAAGGTAAGAGACTTAATCAAAAAGCGGGCTTATGCGCTTTGGAAGCCAAGTAAAAAGGCAAATACAAGATGGATTCGAAGACCACTAGCCAAAAAACCTCTAATACTCCGTGGTCGAAATACGATTCTTCAGCTTCGAGAAGTCCGGTTTGAATGGAATGATTCTTTTAAAGTATATCAATTGAATAAACTAGAAGGAAGCATTTGGTTGCCTTAGTGCTTCTTGGCATTCTGCCAGAGCTCTTCCATCTGTTCAAGATTTAAGTCCTTCAGCCCTTTATTCATTGCTTCTGCTTGAGCCTCCATGGATTCAAAACGTGTTTTGAACTTGATATTGCATTTTTCCAAGGCATTATCTGGATTGATACCCTTTAATCGTGCATAATTGATCAAGGCAAATAAGTAATCACCAAATTCTTCTTCTTGCTCTTCTTTGGTTTGGGCTTCTTGATATTCTGCCCATTCTTCTTCTACCTTCTCGTAGGCTTTTTCTGCTTCATCCCAATCGAATCCCACTTGGCTGGCTTTTTCTTGCATTCGGTATGCTTTCACGATCCCAGTTAACCCTTTGGGCACACCATCTAATAAGCCATTCTTTTTATTTCCTTTTTCCTTTAGCTTGATCTGTTCCCAATTTTGAAGTACTTCTTCTTGATTATTTACGTGAACATCGCCATAAATATGAGGGTGGCGACGGATTAATTTTTCAATCAAGGTTTGGCACACTTCGCCCACATCGAAATAGCCTTTTTCCATCGCAATTTTAGAATAGAAAACAATGTGTAATAGAATATCTCCGAGCTCTTTCTTTACCTCCTCTGGATTATCTTCCATGATGGCATCTGATAGTTCATGAACTTCTTCAATGGAGAGCACACGTATGCTTTCCCATGTTTGTTTCATATCCCACGGGCATTTTTCCCGTAGATCATTCATTACATCAAGCAGTTTTGAAAACTGTTCTAAGATTTCATCTCTATTCATTGAGTTAATTTTTATCTAGGATTAAATCCATGATTGCTAAGGCACACATCGATTCAACAATAGGCACTGCACGGGGTAACACACAGGGGTCATGTCTTCCATCAACCTTCAATTCAACGCTTTCTCCCGTTGAATTAATGGTTTGTTGTCCTTTTGAAATGGAAGAAGTGGGTTTGAAAAAGACTTCAAACAGAATATCAGACCCGGATGACATCCCTCCAACAATTCCACCGGCATGATTGGTTTGTGTTTTGATTGCACCATCTTCATGGATCCACGTATCATTATTTTCTGAGCCTTTGCGCTTATGCGTTTCATTATCTTCACCGAAATAGATGCCTTTTACCGCATTTATATTTAGCATATAATAAGATAGAATGGCATTTAGTTTCCTGAAGATGGGCGACCCCAATCCGGCTTTTACGCCTTGAATGGCTACACGAATGCTTCCGCCTAAACTATCGCCTTCTTCTTTTGCTTGAAGAATGGCTTTTTCGATTTGTAGGGAAGTCTCCGGATTAGGACAACGGACGATGGATTTATCGATGTCTTCACGACTAGGAACCTTATGGCTGTGATTGGATGATACGTTATGAACTTGTTGCACCCAGGCGGTCACCGTTATCGGACCTTCCTTAAATTCGGATAAGAATTGTTCTGCCAAAGCTCCTGCAGCTACCCAAGATGCCGTTATACGTGCACTTGACCTTCCTCCTCCGCGATGATCTCTATGTCCCATTTTGGTTTGCCAAAGAACATCGGCATGACCTGGTCTGTAGGTATCCTTAAGATTGTCGTAATCCTTGGGATTCGAATCCTTATTGGCAATGACCATTGTAATTGGCGTGCCCAAAGTTTTGCCTTCAAATATGCCCGATAGGATTTCAAATTGATCTTGTTCCTTTCTTTCAGTGGTTAGTGCACTTTGCCCCGGACGACGTCTATTAAGTTGTAACTGTATCTTATCAAGATCAACTTCAAATCCGGAAGGAAAGCCATCCAAAACACAACCCACTGCTGGACCATGGCTTTCTCCAAAGCTCGTAAGAACGAGGTTTTTACCGATTGAATTAGAACTCATATTTCTTTAACTAAGGTATAACCGCATTTTTGTAGTTCGTTCCAAAAGTTAGGAAAACTTTTTTCTGTACACTTCCAATCATCGATGTATACACTGGGAATTTGACAAGCCCATGGCGCGAAGGCCATGGCTATCCTATGATCTGAGTTGGTCAGTATATTCAACTTCTTCGAAATGTGTGGCTCGCGATCAATCTTTAGTTGATATGATCCATCATGATTGTCAATGAGCTGAGAGGATAATTGTTTGATATTTTGGTTGATACTATCGATACGGTTACTTTCCTTTTTCTTGAGGTTTTCAATACCGTAAATGGTGGCCTCTATTTTTAGATAAACCAGCGTGGATATCAAAACAGGTATTAAATCCGGATACTCAGAAGCATCAAATTCTGCATGATTTGAAATTGTTAGACCGCTTTTAATTAGGGATGTGTCGTTTTTAGAGGTTGTGGTTTTCACTCCTAATCCTTCAAACAAATTCGTTACAATGGCATCTCCTTGGTCGCTTAATTCTTTAAGTCCTGAGAATTTTAAGCTTTGGCCAGAAATCAATGATACCAAATAGAAAAAAGCAGAAGAACTCCAGTCCGCCTCAATTTCGATAGTT
>Ga0255754_10003736_pt1 | contig 10838 bp, 9 predicted proteins | sample 101ome_22_FD_179954 | JGI IMG/M metagenome (GOLD analysis project Ga0255754, IMG submission 179954) | Coastal salt marsh microbial communities from the Groves Creek Marsh, Skidaway Island, Georgia - 101412BT metaG (version 2) | ecosystem: Environmental > Aquatic > Marine > Intertidal zone > Salt... | reverse complement strand
CGCGTTGATGGGGCCGTCGGGCTCCGGCAAGTCCACGCTCATGAACATGCTTGGATGCTTGGACAGCCCCACCTCCGGATCGTACATTCTCAACGCCCAAGACGTGAGCCGCCTCGAAGACGACGCTCTGGCGGAAATTCGAAATCGGGAGATTGGCTTCGTGTTTCAAACGTTCAATTTGCTGCCACGCTACACCGCCCTGGAAAATGTCGCCTTGCCGATGGTGTACGCCGGAATTCCGAAGGCAGAGCGCCAGGACCGCGCGCGGGAAGTTCTGGCTCAAGTTGGGCTGGGAGACCGAATGGATCACCGGCCCAACGAACTCAGCGGCGGGCAGCGTCAGCGCGTGGCGGTCGGACGAGCGTTGGTGATGAAGCCGAGCATCATTTTGGCCGACGAACCCACGGGGAACCTCGACACCGCGACGTCGGAAGAGGTCATGGAGCTCTTCGGAGAAATCCAAAAAGCAGGAAACACCGTCATTCTCGTCACGCACGAGGAGGACATCGCGGCGTACGCGCATCGCACGGTGCGACTTCGCGACGGTCGTGTCGAGAGCGATGCCTGAGTTGGAAATTCATGGGCGTGCAGCGGGGGAAGCCGCGCTCCCTGTCTTTACTTTGTAGGAGGACCCCGAGAAGGGGAAAAGCCGATGACATGACGGATTCTCAGACCACGGCGCGCAAGCGCATTTCCCTGCTTTTGAGCGACGCCCATGTGGGCCAAACCGTACGCGTTTGCGGGTGGGTTCGCACGTTTCGAAACGACCGGTTTCTGGCGGTCAACGACGGTTCAACGCTTCAGAATTTGCAGCTCGTGGTCGACAAGGACGCCACGGCTCCGGAGGTGTTGAAACAGTTGCACACAGGAGCGGCGGTGGAAGCGGTGGGGACGTTGGTGGAAAGCCAAGGTGGCGGGCAAGCGACGGAGCTTGTGGTGCAGTCCTTGGCGGTCCTTGGCGGGGCCGACCCCGAGGAATTCCCGATCCAAATGAAGCGCCACAGCTTGGAATTCCTTCGCGAGAAGGCGCACTTGCGTTTCCGAACGAACACGTTTGGGGCGGTGTTCCGCGTGCGCCACGTGCTTCAGTACGCGGTGCACTCGTTCTTCCACGAGCGCGGGTTCTACCAACTTCACACGCCAATCATCACCGGAAGCGACGCGGAGGGAGCCGGCGAGATGTTCCGGGTGACCACGCTCGACCTTGACAACCTCCCGCGGACCGAGTCCGGTGCGTTGGACGTCGAGCAGGATTTCTTCGGCAAGGAAGCGAACCTGACCGTCAGTGGGCAGCTCGAAGCGGAACTGGGCGCCATGGCATTGGGCCAGGTGTACACCTTCGGACCTACGTTCCGAGCGGAGAACAGCAACACGTCTCGTCACCTGGCGGAGTTTTGGATGATTGAACCGGAGATGGCCTTCGCGGACTTGAAGGACGACATGGCCTTGGCCGAAGACTGCCTCAAGTACGTGCTGAAGTACGCGTTGAAGCACAGCGCCGAGGATTTGGAGTTCTTGGAGAAGCGCGAAATCGAAGCAGAAAAGGGGCTTCCCCAGGCGGAACGGCACGAGCATCCGTTGCGCGCGAGGTTGCAGGCCGTGGTTGACGCGCCCTTCACGCACCTGACGTACACTGAGGCCATTGAATTGCTCCGAAATTCCAAGCCGTACAAGAAGAAAAAGTTCAAATTTCCGGTCGAATGGGGGGTCGATTTGCAAAGCGAACACGAGCGCTGGCTCGTGGAGAAGCACGTCGGCGGACCTGTGGTGGTCACCGATTACCCGGCAGGCATCAAGGCGTTTTACATGCGCGCCAACGACGACGGGAAGACGGTGGCAGCGATGGACGTGTTGGTTCCAGGCATCGGTGAAATCATCGGTGGAAGCCAGCGCGAGGAGCGCTTGGACGTGCTGAAAAAGAAGTGCGCAGACTTCAGTATTCCCGAAGAACACGTGTGGTGGTATTTGGAGACGAGAAAGTTTGGTTCGGCGAAGCACTGCGGGTTTGGCATGGGATTTGAAAGGCTGGTCATGTACGTCACAGGAATGCCCAACATTCGGGACGTCATCCCCTTCCCAAGAACCCCGCTGAACGCCGAATTCTAACCATGCTCAAACAGAGCCTCCAACAAAAGCTTCTCCAGAAGCTGTCTCCCCAGCAGATTCAGTTGATGAAGCTGCTGCAGGTGCCGACGTTGGAGCTCGAAGCCCGAATCAAGCAGGAGCTCGAAGCGAATCCTGCGTTGGAAGAGGGAGCCGAGAGGGAGGAGGTGCAGGACGAACTGGATCGCGACGAACAGGAGGCGTCGGAGGCGCTTGAGGATTTTGATTTTGACGAATACTTGGACGACGAAACGCCGGATTACCAACTGAGCGTTCGGAACCACGGAGCCGACGTCGAGGACCGCGACATTCCTTTGGGGAGCGGTGCGACGTTCCGTGAATTGTTGTCAGACCAACTCGGGCTGCTCGACATCGCTTTGGAAACGCGGGCTTTGGCCGAGCACCTCATTGGGCATTTGGACGACGACGGGTACCTGCGGCGCGATTTGGACAGCATTGTCAACGACCTCGCTTTCACCCAGGGAATCGACGTTCCGCGAAGTGCGCTTGAGCAGAGTTTGGAAGTGGTCCAAGCCCTCGACCCGGCAGGCGTCGGAGCTCGGGACTTGCAAGAATGCCTCCAGCTTCAAGTGACCCGCAAGCGTCAGGACAAGTCTGCGGATGACCCTCGTCAGGTGGCGCTTTCCCGGGCGGCCTTGCTCCTCGAAGAGCATTACGAGGCCTTCACAAAGAAGCATTACGACAAGCTCCAATCGGCCTTGGAAATTGAAGAGGACGACTTGCGCACTGCGCTCGACGAGCTGACCCGCCTCAACCCCAAACCCGGAAACGCCGGAAGTGAATCTTCTCGCGTTGTGCACCACGTCATCCCGGACTTTCTTCTTTCGGTGGACGGCGAAGACGTCGTGCTTCAGCTCAACGGCCGCAACGCTCCCGAGCTTCGAGTCAGTCGCACGTACCGCGAGATGATGGACACCTACAGCCAGGGCGGGAAGCAGGACAAGGCGACTCGGGAAGCGCTGACGTTTGTCAAGCAGAAAGTGGACGCTGCCAAGTGGTTTGTCGACGCCATCGCGCAGCGGCAACAAACGCTCACCAAGACGATGCAGGCGATTGTGGAGCACCAGCGTGCGTACTTTTTAAGTGGCGACGAAGTGGATTTGAAGCCGATGATTTTGAAGGACATCGCCGACCGAATCGGCATGGACATCAGCACGGTGTCGCGCGTCGCCAACAGCAAATACGTTCAGACCCCGTACGGGACGCTTTCGCTCAAGTCTTTCTTCTCAGAAGGCATTGCCACAGACAGCGGAGAAGAGGTCAGTTCGCGTGAAGTGAAGAAAATCTTGCAAGACGCCATTGCCGAAGAAGACAAGCGCAAGCCCTTGTCCGACGAAAAGCTCGGGGTGTTGCTCAACGCCAAGGGCTACAACATCGCTCGGCGGACGGTGGCCAAATACCGCGAGCAACTTGGCATACCTGTGGCTCGACTGCGCAAGGAGCTGTGATGACCGGCTTGGCGCAATTCATCAGTGCAGTGTTGCATCCGTTGTGCATGCCCTTGCTCACGCTGAGTTTGCTTTGGGCGGTGGACGGGTATTTGGCCTACCGGACGGGGCTCTTTGCCTACTTGTTTGTTCTGTTGCTCATCAACACTCTTGCTCCGGCCTTTTCCTTGTGGATTCTAAAGCGACGTGGGGTGATCAGCGATTGGGACATTCGCAGACGAGGCGAGCGTCCGATTCCCTTTTTGCTTGTGCTGGCGTATTACCTCATGGCGTATGCGCTTGTCGTCAACAGCACCAGCGTCGAGGTGCCGTTGTTTTACCGCCAGGTGCTGCTTTCCTTGGTGGTGGCCATTGGCTCGGCCTGGGTTCTGACGTGGAAGGCCAAAATCAGCATGCACATGCTCGCCCAAGGCGGCATCCTCGCCGTGTACATGAACGTGGCGATGTCCGACGGTTCCTGGAATTTGGGGTGGGTCAGTGCGTTGGTTCTGAGTTCCGGCCTGGTGGGGTGGAGCCGACTTCACTTGGGGGCGCATACGCCTCGGGAAGTTTACGCGGGGTTTGCGCTCGGCTTGGGGGCGGTTGGGCTCACGCTTTTTTGAGCGCCTGCTGCCACTTCCACGAATCTGCCAACGACGTTTCCAATGAACGGCGAGTGGCCCAACCCAGCTCTTCTTTGGCCCGCGCGGGATCGGCCCAAATCGCCACTACATCGCCCGCCCTTCGCTCGCCCATGCGGTAGGGGACGCGCTCGCCGGTGGCCCGCTCAAAGGCTTGGATGACTTCCAACACGGACGCACCTTGGCCAGTGCCCAAGTTGAAGGCTCGAACCACGGCCTCGCCTGCGTTTTGTCGGAAACACCAATCCAAAGCCGCAACGTGCGCTTCTGCCAAGTCCAAGACGTGCAGGTAGTCGCGGATGCAGGTGCCGTCTGGCGTGGGGTAGTCGCCCCCAAACACCGTCAATTCCCCCCGAATTCCCGCCACGGCTTGGGTCAGGAAGGGCACGAGGTTGTTGGGCACCCCAAGTGGCAATTCACCAAGGAGTGCCGTGGGGTGAGCTCCTATGGGGTTGAAGTACCTCAAAAGCGCCACGCGATGCTTGGGGTGGGTTGCGGCGTGGTCCGTCAACACCCGCTCGCTCGCCTGCTTCGTCCACCCGTAGGGAGATTCCGCTTCCTGAAACGGCGCAGACTCGTCCACCGGAACGTTCTCCGGTTCCCCATACACCGTGCAGCTCGACGAGAAGACGACGTTTCGCACGTCGAATTCATTGGCGACTTCCAACAACGTTCCCAGCCCTCCCACGTTGTTCGAGGCGTATTTCGCAGGGTGATCCACGCTTTCGCCGACGGCTTTGTGGGCAGCGAAGTGCAGAATGCCTTCCAACGGCGTGCCGGCGTCGCGCATTTCGGCAAACAGCCCACGGAGCGCTCCGGCATCTCGAATGTCCGCTTGGACGAACCGAACGTCCGTGCCGCACAGCGCACGAACGCCTTCCACTGCTGACAATTCTGAATTGTCCAAGTTGTCGAGCAGCACCGGAACGTAGCCGGATTCGTGCAGCGCGACCGCAGCGTGGCTGCCGATGTACCCGGCTCCTCCCGTCACCAAGACGCACTTTTTCATCTCGCTGCTCATGGTACGAATCTACGTCGTCCGGGCAGGGATGTAACTTTTTTATACGACATCGCGTATTTCAGCCCATGGGCCGTCATTACGATTTGACCTACCTCCAGCAGGTGTTTCATGGCAACGAAGCCATGGTGCAGCAAATTGTCGAGCTGTTCCTTGAGCAGGCTCCGCAATTCAGCGTGGAGATGGACATGTGCATTCGTCAAGCGCGGTGGAGCGACCTGCATCCCGTTGCACACAAGCTCAAGTCCTCGGTCAACATGCTCGGCATGGCAGGATTGGCCCCTTTGGTTCTTGAAATCGAACGCAAGAGCAAATTCAACCAAGACCTCGCCTCTTTGCCGGGACTTGTCTCCGATTTGAATTCCGAGATGGAGTTGGTTTGCCAGACCTTGTCGCACGACCTGAATGAGGTTCGAAACGCCGACGCGCGGAACAATTCGCGGTTGCGTCGCGCCTGACCCAGACTCATCCCGTTGAGTGTACCTTCGAGGCATGGAAGCTTCGAAGGGCTCGCTGTTTGTGCTCTCCCTTGAGGAGTGTCGCGCCAGGTTGACCCAAGAGCTTGATTCGCTTCGGGTGGACCGCCCCTGCACCCTGGGCGACGGCGTGGAATCGTGGTCCGAGCAGGAACTGGATTCGCACCTTCATTCTTACAAAGTTTGCCCTCCTTCGCCTGGCGAATTGGGTTTGTGGGTTCCGGCGTCTGGAGCGGCCACCCGCATGTTTGGATTCCTTGATTCGGACAACCAGGCTCAACGTCAACTTTGGGAGCAGGCGGGAGACGTGGCGTTTGGCGCCCAATGGATGAAAAGCCTTCAGGAGGAGGGACGAGAAACCGACGAAATGCCCATTTCTGAGGCGACGGACGCGCTTTGGCGCTTGATGAGAGAAGGCCAAATCCCCAAAGGACTCGTTCCGTTTCATCGCCTTGACGATTGCGACAGTCCCTCCGTAGAGACGGCGTTTCAGGCTCACCTTCGGTTGTGGAGGCAGGTGATGCCCCACGGTGGAGATGTGTGGTTTACGGTTCAGGAATCGTACCGGGAGGAAATACGGCAACACCTCGAACCCGTTGCCGAGTCAGGCAAGTTCCGGGTGCATTTCCCGGTGCAGTCCCCTGAAACGGACACCCCGGTGCTGGACCCGAATGGAGAGTGGCTTCGCACTCCGGAAGGCGACGTGTTTCGCCGTCCCGGGGGCCACGGGGCCTTGTTGCCCGTGCTGGAACAAGTCACGGCAAAGACCGTGGTCATCCGCAACATCGACAACGCCCCTTCGCCTTCCTGTACCCCGGAACGCGTCCGTTGGACCCAGGCCATGGTGGCCGCCGCCAGAACGTGGGACATCGAACGCCACCAGTTCCAGGAAGAAGTCAGAGGTGCGGGATTCGTCTCCACGGAGCTCCTTCGTTGGTTGGCCGATTCGGGATCAGGCATGGAAGCTGACGCTTCTCCTGAAAGCGTTTCGTCCGCTCGTGCCCTCCAATTGTTGGATCGCCCGATGCGTTTGGTCGGTGTGGTTCGCAACGAAGGGCAGCCAGGTGGAGGGCCGTTTTGGGTCACGGTCGGCGAAGGATTGGATCAAGGCGTGACAAAACCCCAAATCGTCGAAGGCGTCGAATTCACTGATGCCAACAAGGACATCCTTGGGAAGGCGACGCATTTCAACCCCGTTGAATTGGTATGCACTCTCAACCCCGGCCAACCGCTTGGGGCGTTTGTGGATGGGTCGCGGTCTTTGAAAGCCACCAAGGTGGTTCACGGTCAACCCTGCCGCGTCTTGGAACATCCCGGCTTGTGGAACGGGGCCATGTCTGGTTGGCTTACGCGGTTCGTCGAGATTCCGGCTTCGTGTTTTCAGCCTGTCAAGTCGGCTTTGGATTTGATTGGCAGGCATTGACAAACAGAAACGGCCCGGACTGAATGTCCGAGCCGTTCGCTTTGTGGTTCAATGTCTGTGGGGCGAGCGCTTAGCGCTTCATGATCGTGATGTTCTTCACGTTGTCCCCCTGGATGACGCGCAGGGCGTAGTAGCCTGGGCGCTCGATGTCGCGCGTCTCGAAGGTGATTTCGCCTTCGGCGTTCTTCACGTAGATCAAGTCAGAACGCAACACGTTTCCAGAGAAGTCGAGGAGTTGCACGATGGCCTTGCCGTCGACGGCGTTCTCCAAGCGGACCGAGATGCGCTCAGCGAAAGGGTTGGGGAAGGTCGTCACTTTCGTGTCAGCCACTTCAGTGCGAGCAGCAATGTCGTCCGTTTCAGCGATGTAAGCCGTGAACTCGAGGTTGGCGTCAATCGTTGCACCGTTGCGCTTGCACACACCAGCGTCGCCGTTTGAGTTGCTCTGCAAAGCGATACGGCAAGTGTGGAGAGCCTTGATGCCAAACATCAACTGTTCGCCTTGTTCAACGCGGATGTCGAGCGGGAGGTTCAACACACCGTTCTCGATGTTGCGAGCGTAGATGTTCTGCGAGTAGAGGTCTTCGCCTTCCACAGTCTTCACGAAGAAGCGGCCTTGGAAATCGTCGAACGAAGATTGGACCTTCACAGAGATGTGCTCGAGAACACCCTTGGAGCATGCAGAGAACGTCTGCGTGGTGCCGTGGCCGGCACCGTTGAGGCGAACGCGACCGTCGTGCCCGTTCACAGCAACTTTGCACTGGCTTTCCAAACCGCGGTTCTGCGGAGCAGTTTCACCACGTCCTTCGTTCATGGCGTCAACGTCAGCAGCTTCACGAGACTCGAAGCCAATCGTGCCCGCCAAATGGCCGCGCACCGCTTCGCCGTTGTTCCAAAGCGTACCCATGGGGCCCTGCAAGTAGCGGAGGGCGAGGGGCTTGCCTTCTGGAGCTGTGATCTGAATGGAGTAGGTCTTGCCTTCCTTCACAGGAGCACTCAAGTCGAGCGTCAACGACTCTTGGTTGAGGTCGCTCTTGCCAAAACGAACCATGTCGATGATTTCGCCGCGGTAGTCCACCAATTCGGCGACGTACACGGCGTTTTCAGTCGCGTTCTTCACAGACAACACGGTTGACTTCAATGAGCCTGTGGTGCATGCCGTGAATTCTTGGGTGATCACGCCGCCCTGGAAACCCAAGGTCCGGTTGTGATCTGAAACAGTCTTGACGCAATCGTACGCCGAAGTCGGAGCGTCGTTTTGAGAGTTAGACAAAGCGGCTTCCTGTGCGAAAAGGTTGCCGGTGAAAAGGGCTGCCGCAGCAGCGAGGGGGAGAATGAATTTGTTCATCGCTTGAGAGATGAGAGGGTTGAAGATTTGGTCCCTGTTACGCCTCTCGACCCGACGTGGTTACATCCGACCCTCAACTTTTTTCAAATCCTCAGCAGCGACGGGCCTTTGGGAGCTTCTTTTTCTTCATCGTTGGTGGCAACCACCGTCGTACATACGCCGCAAACGGCCTCCAAAACACGTCTGTACCAAGATGTGCCGTCGAGATCGAGGTTGGTCGCAGGCTCGTCGAGCAAGACGGCCATGGCATCGGTCCCAAGCGCCAAGGCGAGGGAAAGTCGTTGCCGTTGCCCCGAGCTCCAATCTCGGAGGGGCACATCTGCCCCAACGTGCAAACCCGACGACGCGACGAGCGATGCCCAGTCCAAGCCGTTTGGCCTTGGTTCTCGAAACGTGGCGTGAAAATTTAAGGCTTCACTCAGCGTCAAGTGGTTTGGCAAGTCCAACCACGGGGCGCAAAGGGAAATTTGCGTCATCCAACGGTCTTGGTCGACGGGTTGGTCTTGTTGTAGAAGGGTCAGGCTACCAGAGTCCGGGGCAACTTGACCGGCAAGCATGGCAAGCGTCGAGCTTTTGCCCGAGCCGTTGGACCCCAAGAGGGCCACGCTGCCCTGCAGGTCCCATGAACTTCTGTCCCAGACCACGCGATTCCCGCGCTTCAACGTCACTTGTTCGGCGCGAAACACCGCGAAGTTGGTTGAAGTGGCCATGAATCAGAAGGGGCCTCGGATAATTCCTTTGTCCGATTGGCGGATGAACGACAGCACTGTGTCTTTGTCGTCGGATGTGGGCAATTCGAGTTCCGCGGCTTTGACCGCTTGGGTCATGTTGTTGTTCAAGACGTACAACGTGCGATAGATGTCTTCGATGCTTTGGATGCGGTCGATGTCGAATCCACGACGACGCAGGCCGATGCCGTTGATGCCGATGTAACTCAAGGGCTCACGAGCGGCTTTGATGTACGGAGGAACGTTTTTGCGCACCAACGACCCGCCTGCAATGAAGGCATGTTTGCCCACCCGAACGAATTGTTGAATCCCGACCATGCCTTCGATGATGACGTGGTCTTCGATGACCACGTGACCGGCCACGTTGCATGCGTTGGCCAAAATGACGTGGTCGCCCACTTGAACGTCGTGTGCGATGTGAACGTAGGCCATGATGAGGCAGTCGCTGCCCACGCGCGTCACCATGCGATCCGTGGTGGCCCGGTGAACCGTCACGCACTCTCTGATGCTTGTGCGGTCCCCGATTTCGACGCGGGTCGGCTCGCCTTTGTATTTCAAGTCTTGCGAATCTGCTCCGACGACGCACCCCGGAAAGAGTTTGCATTCCCGGCCTACCCGCGTGTGGCCAAGCAGGGTGGCATGCGGTCCCACCCAAGTGCCGTCTCCAACGATTACGTCGGGACCGATGTAGGCAAACGGTTCCACGGTCACGTTCGCGCCCAACTGAGCAGACGGATCGACGTACGCCAACGGGGAAACTTGGGCGGATTCGTGAATCATGCTTCCGATTTGGGGGCGCGGTCGCGCACGATTTGGGCCAACATCTCAGCCTCTGAAACCAATTCGCCCCGCACAAATGCACGGCCCTTCATGTTCACCAAGCCACGTCGGATGGGTGAGATGAGCGTCAGGTGGAACACCACGGTGTCCCCGGGAAGGACTTTCTGCTTGAATTTGACGCCGTCGATTTTCATGAAGTACGTCGAGTAATTTTCCGGGTCCTCCACCGTCGACAAGGCGAAAATCCCTCCGACTTGCGCCATGGCTTCCACCTGCAACACGCCTGGCATCACAGGGTTGTTGGGAAAATGTCCTTGGAAAAACGGCTCGTTCATCGTGACGTTCTTCACCCCAGTGATGCTGCGGTCGTCCATGTCCATGATGCGGTCCACCAACAAGAAGGGGTAGCGGTGAGGAAGCATGGCGGAGATGTCGTTGATGTCCATCAACGAGGGGCGGTCTGTCCGGAAGTCAGGGAGGTCTTCTTGGTCTTGGATGGCCATGGCCAAATCCTGAGCAAACGCCACGTTTGCGGCGTGACCGGGTCGTGCAGCCAGCACATGTCCGTGAATGAAGCGTCCAGTCAACGCGAGGTCACCGACAATGTCGAGCAACTTGTGCCTTGCGGGCTCGTTGGGGAAGCGCAAGTCCGAAGGGTTGATCACTCCGGGGTGTTCTGCCGACCCGGAAAGTTCTTTTCGGCCAAGAGCTTTGGCGATTTCTTCCAATTCAGAAGAATCGTAGGCTCTTTCCGCCAACACCACCGCGTTGTCGATGTCCCCACCTTTGATCAGGCCTTGTTCTGCGAGGCTTGCAACTTCCTTTAGGAAAACGAAGGTGCGGCAACCGGCGAATTCGTCCTGGAACGAACTC
>Ga0255754_10003718_pt1 | contig 10880 bp, 10 predicted proteins | sample 101ome_22_FD_179954 | JGI IMG/M metagenome (GOLD analysis project Ga0255754, IMG submission 179954) | Coastal salt marsh microbial communities from the Groves Creek Marsh, Skidaway Island, Georgia - 101412BT metaG (version 2) | ecosystem: Environmental > Aquatic > Marine > Intertidal zone >... | reverse complement strand
CTTGAACACTTGGTGGCCATGTATAACTTGCAAAGTCATTATGAGGCGGAACCTCAAGTGAAGTATGGGCTATGTTATATACATGTCCGTCTATAGAAACATTGTGAATTCTTTCAAATAAAACTTCTCTGATTGGGCCAAGTCTAGGCGCAAGATTTTCTAAAGAGTTTGGAGTAGATGGTGCATTTTTAATGCATATCGCACCCTTAGTAATAAAATTAGTAAAGGCATCAATTGCAACATTTTTATTATCTATAAACTCATTCCAATCGTAATATTCTGGAATAAAATCATTAGTCCATAAAATCTTTTCAGGCTTTCTAGATTTATTCAAATTTTCAAGTTCTGAAATATTTATAGATGTTTCGTGATTATCAGGCCATTCAATACTTACTATATCTTTATCGATAACAACTTTTTTTGGTTTTAAATCAACTGAAACTGCATTTAACATAAATCTTTTTTCTTGAGTTTCTTTAACTCTGCATTGATCACATGAGCAGTTGTCTCTTATCCATAAATATGGAAGATTATATTGGTCTTCTTTATTCTTAATGATTTTTAATGAGCTTTCATTCATCGTAAAATCTAACATTTTCTACCCCCAAAGAAATAAAGAATCTTTAAGAATAATATTCTTAAAAAACAGCTAGAGCAATAAATTTTTATGCCAATCTTGCGGTTGTTATTCTAGGTTGAGATTGATGGTCTTTCATCAAATATATATTTTTAAAACCTGATTCAATTAAAATATTTTCTACATTCATAGATTGATTGTAGCCATGTTCAAAAACTAAAATACCATCAGGGCTTAGGACATTTTTTGCTTGCTTGGTTATGGTTTTAAAATCTTTTAGTCCATTATCATCAGCAACTAATGCTTTTATGGGTTCATATTTAAGATTTTCTAAATGAGGGTCTGAAGGTGCAATATATGGAGGATTGCTCACTAGAATATTTATAGATCTTTCTTGTATGCAGTTCAGCCAATCTGAATTAATTAAATAAAAGTTATCTAATAATTTATTTTTTTTATTAATTTGTGCGACCTCTAATGCATCAAGAGAATAATCAATGCCATAAACTGTAATACTCGGATTATATTTAGCTATGGATATTCCTATACAACCAGAACCTGTTCCAGCATCTAAAATTTTCATTCCAGCTTTTAAATTTAAGCCATTAATATAATCAACAAGCAATTCTGTCTCAGGTCTTGGAACTAAAACACGACGATCAACATAAAAATCATCTTTATAGAAAGATGTGTTTTGCAAAATATAATCTAGAGGAAATCCTTGGCTTTTTAAATCAATAAATTCTTTAATTAAATTTTCTTCTTTGTTTGAAAGATTATATTCATCTAAAAAAATAGATGTATCACTTAACCCTAGCCTATCTTTTAAAAAAAATATCAGCTCTTTTGAAATGCCGCTATCATTTGGCAACATTTCATTAATATTCTTGATATAAAAACTAATTTTGGAATTCAATTATTCTGATTCAAGTTGAGAAAGCATTGCTAACTGATTCTCCGCTAATAGAGCATCACATATAGATTTAATATCTCCATCCATAATTTGATCTAAGTTATGTTGTGTTAACTTAATCCTATGATCAGTCATTCTGCCTTGTGGAAAGTTATATGTTCTAATTTTTTCGCTTCTGTCTCCAGTACCAACTAATATTTTTCTTTCACTAGCAATACTTTCTTGCTGACTTTCAATTTCTGCTTGTTTTAATTTTGAAGCCAATAACGAGAGTGCTTTTTCTTTATTTTTATGCTGAGATCTTCCGTCTTGGCACTCAACAACGAGACCGCTAGGTATATGTGTTAGCCTAACAGCAGAATCAGTTTTATTTACATGTTGACCTCCAGCTCCAGAGGCTCTAAATGTATCAACCCTTAAATCATTTTTATCAATTTGTATGTCTTGAACTTCTTCAACTTCAGGCAGTATCGCAACAGTACACGTTGAAGTGTGAATTCTTCCTTGAGATTCAGTCTCAGGAACTCTTTGAACTCTATGAACACCCGATTCAAATTTTAATACTTTAAATACACTTTTACCGTTCAATTGAGCAACGACTTCTCTAAGACCACCCTGCTCTGCTTGTTTAATATCAATCACATCAACATTCCAGCCTTCTCTTTCTGCAAGTCGTGAATACATTCTGAATAGATCCCCTGCAAAAATACCTGCCTCATCTCCTCCAGCTCCTGCTCTGATTTCAAGAAATGCAGAACCATCATCTGCTGAATCTTTAGGTAATAACATTAATTTTAATTCTTGTTCTAATTTATCTGGTTTATCTAATGATTCTTTTAATTCTTCTTCAGCAAGACTTTTTAAATCTTCGTCACCTGATTCAAGAATCTCATTTGCATCATTTATAGCAGCAAGAACAGAGTTATATTCATCAAACTTATCAACAATTGGTTTTAAATCTGCAAACTCTTTATTAAGTAGAGTGTAGTTATCCATATCTTTTATAGTCTCTGAGTCTATTAACAGCTTTTGAATTTCAGCAAGCCTTTCCTGAAGCTTTGAGAGCTTTGCCTTCATTGAATCATGCATTATCAATATACCTTTTAAACATTGACTCAATTACATGATTATCAATATTTCTAATATCTAAGACCTCATCTAAAGATTTATCTTCATATTTTATTATTGATAAATTCATTATCATTTGTTTCAAATCCTCTGCGGATTTAAACCTTTTTATCTCTTCGTCTGAAAGCTTATCTAAAAACGATTCTAATTTTATTTGGACTTTATCTTTGGTTATTTTTTCATGAATTGATTTAAGGGCATCCTGAGACTCAAGTACAATTATGTTAAGAGCTTTCTCAGCCTCTATTACTCTTTGACCATAATTGTCCTGCGTAATTTTTTCTATATCGTCGATTGAAAATAAATATGCTTGCTCTATTTTCTTAATTTCTTCCTCAATATTTCTTGGAACTGCCAAATCAATTAAAAGCATTGGTTTGTTTCTTCTAACTTTAAGAGCATTTTCTATAGAGCCTTTACCAATTAAAGGTAGATCAGTAGTAGCCGAGGCTATTACGATATCTGCAAACTCTAATTCTCTATATAAAGTATTTAAAGATGATGGAACTATTTCATAATCATTATTTATTTTTATTATTTTTTTACTCCTATTTACTGCTCGAATATTAGTTATGCCTTTTTTAATAAGATCATCAATAATAGCGTGCGCCAATGATCCAGCTCCAAGTATGAGAACGTTTTGATTTTGAGGCTCTTCAAAGATATTTTTTACTAAATTTAACGACAGCCCACTAACAGATAATGGATTTAACCCTATATTTGTTTGTGTTCTGACTTTTTTTACTATCTCGGTAACTTTTTTTGTGTAGCTTAAAAGACTGGGTTTGGCTATATCTGCATGTCTTGCAACCTCTATAGCTTTTTTAAATTGTCCAAATATTTCTTGTTCTCCAAGTACTTGAGAGTCTATTCCTGATGCAACTTTACACATATGTATCAATGCATCCTGGTTATCAAGGATATAAAAGCTTTCTTTTTGAATATGATTTATTTCAAAAAATATTAATGTTTCATGGAGAATTTCATTAACAAGCCCAGAATCAGCTAGAAAATAAACTTCGGTTCTGTTGCAAGTAGAAACACCAAAAAAAGAGTCTATCTTTTCTTTAAATTTTTCTTTTAAGAAAGTATTTAATAAAACTTGATTAGACTCATTTATAATGAACTGCTCCCTTTCAGAAACATTTGAAGTTTTATGATTTATGCCAAATAACTGTAATTCCATTATAAAAAAATTTATTTATGTGCTTGTTTGTATAACTGTCTCTTGCTCAACTATTAACAAAGATAATAAATACAACATTTATTCAGGCAAGTTGCTGGTTGAGTCATACAATGTTGAACCAGTATCACTAAATATAGTTATAAGCTTATCTAAACTAGATTCTATTATACAACTTAAGAAGCCTTTTTATGGAAATGTCTTGATTATTGAAGCTAATGAGAACAAAAATTTAAACATAATGCCAACCAAAAACAGTAATCCTTTTTATATACCCGATGCTGTAAACAAAAATTTCAAATATTGGTTGAGACAATGCCTTTTATCAAGAAGCTTTAACATTAATGAACTGGTTGAAGGTTCATATTTTGATTTTACATGCAGCAGAAAAGACAATAAGGTAAATTTTGCTATCTCTTATCAAGAAAATTTAATTAACGGATATTTAAATAAAAAATGAAGGTCTCAATAAGCTCGCCAGCAAAGATTAATCTCCATTTAAAAATATTAGATAAAAATTCTGATGGTTATCATAATCTGGATACTTCTTTTCAATTTATTGATTTGTATGATTTTATGACTTTTGAACAAGCAAAAGACGGTATCTTGATTGATACCAATAACTCTTCACTTAATGCAAAAGAAAATACAATTTACAAGGCTGCAGTTTCGTTACAAGAGCTTTCTAAGAAAAATTATGGAGCTAAAATTACAATTCAAAAAAATATCCCAATAGGTGCAGGTCTTGGCGGCGGAAGTTCAAATGCAGCCACAACTATTATGGTTTTAAATAAGATATGGGGGTTAAATTTAAACCAAGACCAAATGATAAATATTGGAAGAACAATAGGTGCGGATGTTCCATTTTTTATAAATTGTAAAAATGCATTTGCCTCAGGTATTGGTGATATTTTTCAAGAGAAAAAATCCGATATTTCAAAATATATTATCATTGACCCAAAGATATTTAATTCAACACAAAAAATGTTCTCAGACTATGAGGAATCAAAAAAAAATAAAAATGAATTATTAGAAAATGATCAGAATTCTTTTTGGGGAATTTTTTTAAAGAGCAATAAAGAGGTAGAAGATTTTTATAGAAAAAATTCAAAAAAACATCAGATTTATCTTTCGGGTAGTGGCTCAAGCATGTTTATAAAATATAATAATGAGGCTGAAAAAGAGAAAATTTTAAAAATAATTCCAAGTAATTGGAGATTCTTTTTAGCTAAACCATTACAATATTCGCCTTTAAGGGAGTTTGTGTAGTATTGGGGTGTAGCCAAGCGGTAAGGCAACGGGTTTTGATCCCGTCATGCGTAGGTTCGAATCCTACCACCCCAGCCAATTAAGAGAGGGAAAGAATGAGCAAACAGATCCTAGATCTTTTCACTGGAACAGCAAATCCAGAACTAGCTAATGAAGTTGCAAAAATATTAGATATTAAAATATCTAAAGCAGATGTAGGCTATTTCTCGGATGGGGAAATAAAAGTCCAAATTGAAGATAATGTCAGAGGTCATGATACTTTTATACTTCAATCTACATGCGCTCCTTCAAATAAAAATTTAATGGAACTAATGTTGCTTGCAGATGCTCTTAAGCGATCGTCCGCATCAAGAATTACAGCCATTGTTCCCTATTACGGTTATGCAAGACAAGACAGAAGAGTTAGATCTGCAAGGGTACCAATTAGTGCAAAAGTTGTAGCTGATATGTTTTATTCTGTTGGAATAGATAGAGTTTTAACTGTAGACCTGCACTCTGAGACAATTCAGGGTTTCTTTGATATGCCTGCTGATAATGTCTATGCAACTAAATTGATGGTTGATGATATTAAAGAAAATAATCCAGATAATAATATAGTTGTGGTTTCACCAGATGTTGGTGGTGTAGTTCGATCTAGGGCTTTAGCAAAACAACTGAATGATGCTGACTTAGCAATCATAGATAAAAGAAGAGCTGCAGCTAACCAATCAGAGGTAATGAATATTATTGGTGATATTGAGGGTAAAGTATGTATAGTGCCTGATGATATCATTGATACAGCTGGAACACTGTGTAATGCTGCTAAAGCATTAAAGGATCATGGTGCAGCAGGTGTAAAAGCATATATCACGCATCCTGTGCTTTCTGGCCCAGCTATAGAAAGATTAAATAAGTCTGAAATTGATGAACTTGTGGTAACAAATTCAATTCCATTGTCACATGAAGGTGAAAAATGCAGTAAAATACGCGTCATTTCTTTAGGTGCGACAATTGCAGAATGCATCAAAAGATTAAGCAATGAAGAATCTCTAAGTGAGATGTTTATATAAGAGGATATTATGAGTGATCAAATAGTTTTAAATGCTGAAACAAGAGAAAGAACTGGATCTAATAAAGCTAGAGTTATTAGAAAAGTTGACGGAATGGTTCCAGCAATAGTTTATGGAGATGAAAAAGAATCTTTAAATTTAAAGTTACATCTTAATGAGCTTACTAAAGCTTCTCAAAATGAGCTTTTTTATACTCAGGTTCTTCTAATTAAAAATGGTGATCTTGAAGAGAAAGTTGTATTAAAAGAGCTTCAAAGAGATCCTGCCAAAGGCAAATTACTTCATGCTGATTTTCAAAGAGTATCTAGAAAAACTAAACTAAAAGTTGTCATTCCTATGAACTTTGTCAATGAAGACGAGTGTGTCGGGGTTAAGAATGATGGTGGCTTAATAACAAAAGCTATCAGAGAAGTTGAGATAATGTGTTTAGCTGGAAATATTCCTGAATCAATAGATGTAGACGTTTCCGAACTAGAATTGGGTGCTTCAATAAGACTTACCGAAATTGCTTTGCCTGAAGGATCTGAGATTCCTGGGCTTACAGAAGAAACCGATCAAATGGTTGTATCTGTTAATGCTCCTAAAGCTGTTGAAGAAGAGCCAGTCATTGAAGAAGGTGAAGAAGGTGCTGCTGAAGAAGGTGCTGCTGAAGAAGGTGCTGCTGAAGAAGGCGGTGAAGAATCAGCCTCTGAAGACTCTGCAGAAGGATCTGAAGAGAGCTAAAAATAGTGCTTAAGCTATGCTTAGTTGGTCTAGGAAATCCTGGAGCAAAATATAACGGTACTAGGCATAATATTGGCAAAGAATGGTTATTAAAACTAAGTGAATCGCATTGCTCTAACTTTGTTGCAAAAAGTAGTATTGAAGCAGATATAACCTACTCACAAGCAGAAGAAATCCTTTGGGTTATTCCTGACAATTATGTAAATAATAGCGGGCGGACTGTCTCTAAACTATTAAAGAATATTAATCTTCCCAATAATAAAATTATAATTTTTCATGACGATTTAGATCTAAATCCTGGAGAAGTTCGACTAAAAGAAGGTGGCGGTCACGGAGGTCACAATGGGCTTAAGGATATCTTTGAAAAAACTGGTACAAAAGATTACTTAAGAATAAGAATTGGCATTGGCCATCCAGGTAACAAAGATTTAGTCTCTAGTTGGGTTTTAAACAAATTTCATCCAACCGATAAAAAGTATACTGATGAAGCCTATGATCTATTTAGCATGAACTTTAGTACATTATGTGCTCAAGATTTTTCTAAATTACAAAAAGAGTTACATACGAAATAATATGGGATTTAAATGCGGTATTGTTGGGCTTCCAAATGTAGGTAAGTCTACCCTTTTTAATGCTTTAACTAAATCTTCAATACCTGCTGAGAATTTTCCTTTTTGTACTATTGAACCAAATGTTGGAAAGGTCCCTCTTCCAGATAATAGATTAAAGAAACTCAATGATATCGTAAATTCAAAAAAGATAATTCCAGCAAGTTTAGATCTTGTTGATATTGCAGGTCTTGTTAAAGGTGCCTCACAAGGAGAGGGTCTTGGTAATGCGTTCCTATCTAACATTAGAGAAATGAATGCCCTAGCACATGTCGTGCGATGCTTTGAAGATGAAAACATTACCCATGTTGATGGGTCAATTGATCCTGTAAGAGATGCTGAAATAATTAATCTTGAATTAATAATGTCTGATCTAGAGACGGTCAGCAAGAGAATATTAAAATGCGAAAAACTTCTAAAAACTAACGATAAAAAAAATAAGGCTGAACATGAAATCTTAATAAGGATTAAAAACGACCTTGATCAAGGAAAGCTTATAAATATCGAAGGTTTCAATGAAGACGAAAGAGCGATTATTAAAAGTTTTCAATTGCTAAGTTCCAAGCCAACATTTTATATTGCAAATATTTCTGATGATGGATCCTCAGATGATGCTCTTAATAAATTAATAGAATTTGCAAATCTATCTGGCAATACAGTTATACCAACTTCAATTAAGATTGAGCAAGAGATAGCCATTTTAGATGAAGAGGAAAGAAAAGAATATTTAGAATTAATGGATATGGATGAACCTGTTCTAAATAAAATTATTTTTAAAGGATATGAGCTTCTTGGGCTTCAAACATATTTTACTGCTGGACCTCAAGAAATAAGAGCATGGACCATCAAGAATAATTCAACTGCTCCCAATGCAGCTGGAGTTATTCATACTGATTTTGAAAGAGGGTTTATTAAAGCTGAAGTAATTAGTTTTGAGGATTACATCTCATGTAATGGAGAATCTGGTTCAAAAGAAAAAGGTAAATTAAGATTAGAAGGAAAGGAATACATCGTAAAAGATGGAGACGTTATTCATTTTAAATTTAATGTTTAAAGTTAATGAAAAAAAATATTGACTCTTGAATTCTAGGACTTATCATTCAACGATTGGCTATGTAGCTCAGATGGTTAGAGCACAGCACTCATAACGCTGGGGTCGGTGGTTCAATTCCACCCATAGCCACCAGATCTTAAAAATTAGTCTTTATTTATATTTAAGTAACTTAAGATAATGACTAATGAAACTAATGCTAACAACGCATCTTCCCCAAGCATATTTAAAATATTGGTAACATTTTGATAAACATCACCAACATATGGTGTGTCGGGTCCAAAAATAATACCAAGCAATAAGGAAGCTGTAACTAGAGGAACTAGAAGCTTTGTAACTTTATTAAGAAATGTTGTTATGCTTGCAAGAGTTATCTTAAAATTCATATTTATTAGAGCTAAGAAGGGCAATAAACCCTTCTTAGCGAACTATTTAGTAATTACTTAACTAGGCTGAGTAATATTGCTATTACTAGAAGTCCAACAACACCACCGCTAGCTAGATCACTAACTAAATTTGTAATATTGCCGATTACGTCTATACCTAAACCAGCATCTCCAAAAACCAATGCTGCAACGATACCAAGACCTAAGACTCCAATTAAGATGCTAGTTAGCTGACCAACTACATCACCTATCATTCTAAATACATTATCCATAATATTCCCCCCTATTAGGTTTTTAAATGGTTAACAGTGTTATCAGACCATAAAAAGCGAAATCATTCAAATTTTGTGAATAAAAAAAAACCGAAAATTTGACTTTTCGGTTTTATAGGTTTATTAGGGTTATTCTTCGGAGCTTTTTTCTGTTTCAGGCTCTTCTGGTTTACTTTTTTCTATTAAAGCTTTTGCTGATAATTTCATCTTTCCTCTGTCAAAGCCTATAAGTTTTACGTCAATTTCTTGACCTTCTGAAAGTACAGCACTTACATCCTCTGTTCTTTCATGAGCAATTTCAGATATATGCAGCAATCCATCCTTACCTGGAAGAATATTAACAAAAGCACCAAAATCAACTATCTTAACAACAGTACCTTTGTACACCTTATCTAATTCAGGTTCTTCTAAGATACCCTCAATTATTTCAAGACATGCTTTCATTGAAGATTGATTTTGACCAAAGACTGAAACAGTTCCGTCATCATCAATATCAACTGTTGCTCCAGTTTTTTCTTGCATTGATTTGATAACTGCTCCACCTTTACCAATAATCTCTTTGATTTTATCTTTATCAACCATAAAAGTTTTCATTGCAGGAGCATTTTCTGAAAGATCTTTAGGTGCTGAGATAGCTTCATTCATAATTCCAAGAATATGAGTTCTTGCAGCTTTTGCTTTGGTTAAAGCAACTTCCATAATGGCTTCGTTTATACCTTGAATTTTAATGTCCATCTGAAGCGCAGTAATGCCTGTTTCTGTTCCAGCTACTTTAAAATCCATATCACCAAGATGATCTTCATCACCTAGAATATCAGTAAGAACAGCAAAATCATCGCCCTCTTTTATTAATCCCATTGCTATACCTGCAACTGGACTTGATATTGGAACACCGGCATCCATTAATGATAATGAAGTACCACAAACTGATGCCATAGAGCTTGAACCATTAGATTCAGTAATCTCAGATACCACCCTCATTGTATATCCAAAATCTGTTACATCAGGTAGTACTGCTTTAATAGCTCTCTTAGCTAAATTTCCGTGTCCAATTTCTCTTCTTTTTGGACCCATTGGCATTCCTATTTCTCCAACACTGTATGCTGGAAAATTATAATGCAGCATAAAATTGTCAGTTCCTTGACCTTCAATAGCTTCAATTCTTTGAGCATCTCTTGATGAGCCTAATGTTGCAACAACAATTGCTTGTGTTTCACCTCTTGTAAATAAAGATGATCCGTGAGTGCTTGGTAAAACATCAGTTTCGATAAAAATTGGTCTAACTGTATCTGTATCTCGCCCGTCAATCCTTGGCTGATTACTTAAAATATTTTGTCTAACTATGTCCTTTTCTAGATTTTTAAACGCACCTAAAACTTTTCCTAATTGAATGTCATCAGCTTCAGGATATGAATTAACAATATCTTCTCTAATTTTACTTATAGCCTCAGACCTCTCGGATTTAAGCTTTATAGTAAAAGCATTTTTAATTTGATCAGTATATTTTTCTTTTAACTCTGAGTAATATCTTGGAGATTCTTCATCTGGTGTAATGACCCAGTCTTCTTTTCCTGCTTTATCTTTTAGCTCCTTGCAAGCATTGATAACTGCCTGCATTTCTTGATGGCCGAATAATACCGCACCAAGCATAAGATCTTCATTTAATTCTTTTGCCTCGGACTCAACCATTAGAACCGCTTGTTCAGTTCCGGCTACAACCA
>Ga0255754_10003717_pt1 | contig 10882 bp, 8 predicted proteins | sample 101ome_22_FD_179954 | JGI IMG/M metagenome (GOLD analysis project Ga0255754, IMG submission 179954) | Coastal salt marsh microbial communities from the Groves Creek Marsh, Skidaway Island, Georgia - 101412BT metaG (version 2) | ecosystem: Environmental > Aquatic > Marine > Intertidal zone > Salt... | reverse complement strand
GCCGTTCAGTCACTGCTCGGCAGGGGTAAGATCCTCCCGCATTTTCGCAAAAGACCCACCCTTCAAGACTAGGCTCCGAGAACGCCGGAAATTGTGATCTAACAAAACTAAGGTCAAGGGACACCGAATGCTCCACCGCGAGTTGGTTGTCAGTCATCCTACCGCTCCATTGCTTCTTTGTCCTGGCCGCTCAAACCGAGATTAGTGTGCAATATTCGGGGGTCAGTGGATTGATAAAATCCTAGCGGTCGGCGTCGTTGCTCTTCACGGCACTACAAGAATTCGACAAAGCAGTACACAATGACTGAAAGCGGAGAAGACCTCAGGCCTGTTGGCGACCATTTTGAGCTGCAGATAACGTGCTGGACAAAACATTGGCTTTCCCTAGGATTACCGTTTCCTGGACCAGGCCACCCTTTTTCCTTGGGTTCGTATTCACTAAACAGCAAAGTAAGGATAATGATGAAGCACACTAAATTGATCTGGGGCGTTAAAGAAAGCTTTCGACAATACGTCGAGGCAGCCGAGGGGAGCATCACGGTCGCTGATGGAGCCGACCGCAACGCGGATGGCACTTTCGTTTTCAAAGCCATAGAAGAGGGAAATTTCGCGATCGCGGCAGACGGGACTGCCAGTGGAATTCAACAATTTTCGGGTACCGTTATTTTTGAGGCCCATGGCGGGATGCTTAAATCCGTCATCTCCGGATTGGCCATCGAGTCAGGTCCAGAAGGAATCACGCTCAGCGCTCTCGAGGGTCCATTGAACGAATCACGATGTCACATCGCAAAACTGCAACGTTTGGAGGATAGCGGGGATAGTGTTCTCAGATTCAGCACTGAAATCACCTTGGATGGTATGTTTCAGATCGCTGATAACTACCCGCCGGGAACGATTCTCGATGATGTGACACTCGCATAACTCGATGATGTGACACTCGCATAAATAGAAGGATCACACTTCATTGCTGTCGAGACGGCTCCCAACATCTAAAACCCTCACCATCCTGCTCGTCTGAGCATCCTGGTCACCGCTTAAATGCCCGCCGCCCATAGACGCGCCAGCACGCCAAGTTAACTCGGATACCCCTGATCATCGAGATCATTCTTGCCCACCGCGATACCACATGCACGTTTCCAACCGACATTAAGGCTAACTCCCAGCAACCTTGCCTGGCTGCCCTGAAATCCCGCAAGGAGATACCTTCATTTCAAAGGGGTTGTGCGAGATCAGACATTGGTGAATAGTTGGGTGGAATTCATCGAACAAGATCTACAAGGAGCGTTTCATGATCGATTTCGAAATCCCAGAAGAAACTCGCGCCATCAGAAATAAGGTGCGTCAATTTGTCCGTGAGGAATGCCACCCTGCCGAGGAGATTTGCACACCGGACAATTTCGATAGTGTGCTGGCCGAACTCAGACAAAAAGCGCGAGGTCAGGGACTTTGGTGCCCCTTTATTCCAGAAGAGTACGGCGGTATGGGGCTGCGACCGCTGGCTAATGCATTGGTGCAGATGGAGTTAGGTGAATCTTTCCTTGGCGCGCTGTCCATGAACACCCAAGGTCCTGACGATGCCACGATGATGACGCTGCTTGAGCACGGCACAGACGATCAAAAAGAACGATTCCTGACACCGTTACTGAATGGTGAAAAACGCATCTGCTACTCCATGACAGAGAAGGCAGCAGGTGCCGATGCAACGGGCATGCAGACGTCAGCGGTGCTCGACGGTGATGAGTGGGTGCTTAACGGTGAAAAGTGGTTTAGCAGTTCAGCCAGCGTAGCCGATATCGCTGTGGTGATGGCCAAAACCGACCCAGATGCGCCGAGGCACGAGCAATACAGCACCTTCATTGTCGAGCTCCCCAATCCGGGCTACCAAATCCTTCGCAATATTGAAACGATGCAGCCTCACACCGAGTTGGGATTAAAACTCGGGGGAAGCCACTCAGAGATCAATATCGAAAACTTGCGCGTACCCAGAGAAAACCTGCTGGGTGGTCGAGGCCAAGGCTTCAACATGGGCCAACACCGACTTGCCTACGGCCGATTACGTCATGGTATGCACAATGTGGCGATGGCCCAGCGAGCACTGGATCTCGCGGCTGAGCACGTGAGCCAACGCCAGACTTTCGGCAAGCGATTAGCTGATCGCCAAGGGGTCAGGTGGATGCTCGCTGACTGCGCCTCGGAAATTTACAAGGCTCGTCTCGTGCTGCTTCACATCGCCTACAAAGCTGAAAAAGGCATGGACATCCGCAACGAAAATGGGATTGCGAAAGTGTTCCTAGCCAATATGGTGCATCAGGTTGTCGACACAGCGATCCAGCTACACGGCGCGCTCGGCTACAGCCATGATACGCCGCTGGCAAGATGGTACACCGGCATCCGCTCGCAACGGCTCGTTGATGGACCAGACGAGGTGCATCGATGGAGAACTGGCGCGAGCGTTATCAAAGCGTTTGAAAAATACGGAACCACTGCTTCAGTATGCGGTGGAGAGCTATTCGAGTAGATGAAACAGGGCATCATCATCAGTTTCTCGATGATGGTGCCTAGCGCCTCTCTCAGCCCTTATCGATACGAGGAGTCGAACGAGAGCGGGACGCTAAAACTGACCTGACTGCTTAAGGATGACTACCGATAATACCGAGGCACACTACTTCGCAGTACCGCGCCGCTCGAATCGATAAGGCTCAAGGCTTGCCTGGGCCCGTTCTCTAATTTTGTGCCAACGTCCTCCGCCATAGTAAGCAAGACTGCCCGCTTCGGCCTCACCATGCCCATTGTAGTACGTGATGCAGTCTCTCAGTGGCCGCGTCTGCTCGTCCGCGAGACGGCAGTGCTGGGCATAGCGCTGCTCGGCTTCTGCATCCACATCCACGACATCGGCTTGCTCGGCCCGTAGAGTCTCGAGCATCCAGACGATATAGTCCCCGTGCTGATCGATTGCATCGGTGAAATTAAAACTGCCTCCACCACCTTGGGGCCCGGAGACGATAAACAAATTGGGGAATCCCTCACTGTGGAGACCAAGAAATGTTCGCGTGCCCCCTTCTTCCCATTTCTCCGACAGTGATTGACCGTGACGACCGACCACCTGGTTGAATGTAGCCGTTGCCATCCATTCGAATCCTGTCGCGTAAATCAGCACGTCGAGCGGATAAACCACGTCGTCATGAACCACCCCTTCCTCGCAGATTTTGGCCACTCCTTTAGGTGCCGTATCAACCAAGGTCACGTGAGATTGATTGAACGTTGGTAGATATTCGTCATGGAAAGTGGGACGTTTGCATCCATAGGGATAGTAGGGTTTCAGCGCTGCCGCGGTCTTAGGATCCTCGACAATTTGATCCACCCTCGCTCTGATCTGCTCCATAATTCGGAAATTACTTTCGAGCTGCTTTTGAACGAGTTCTTCCATGGTCAATTCGCGGTCGAACGACTTTCGCTGTTTAAAATCCTTCGTCTTGCCCGCCAGATAATCATCGTTCGCCTGCATGGCCGTACGGCCAGCCGAGATTTTTGCAAATCGAGCACGACGTGCTCTCGCCCAGCCAGGCTCGTTAGCCCAAGCGTCACGCTCATCGGCAGTGGTTTCACGCTGATCTCTGACATCCACCGATGACGGCGTTCGCTGAAAAACATGAAGTGACTTCACGACTTTTGCGATCTCTGGGACGACCTGCACGGCGGTTGCACCGGTACCGATAATGCCGACGCGCTTGTCTTTCAGGTCCACATGGTAATTCCACCGAGACGTGTGAAAGGACTCACCCGCAAACGACTGCATACCATCAATCCTTGCGAGTTTTGGGGTAGTCAAAAGACCATTTGCTAGTATCACGTACCGCGCTTTCATGGCATCGCCGCGATCCGTGTGGACTGTCCATCTACCGGAGGCATCATCCCACTCGGTTTTTTCTACCGTGGTATGAAATAAACATCGGTCATAGAAATTGAACTTCTCTGCCATCTGCTGGCAGTACTCCATAATCTCAAAGCCCGATGCGAACTTCATGGACGGCACATATCCCATCTCTTCTAGCAGCGGGAAGTAGGAATAACTCTCGACATCGCAGGCGATCCCAGGGTAACGATTCCAGTACCAGGTCCCGCCGACGTCTCCCCCTTTTTCGCAAAAGCGAACATCGACAAACCCTGCAGCTTGGAGCTTGTACCACAGTAGCAATCCCGCGAATCCCGCTCCCACCACCAAGATCTCACACTCGTCACTGAGAGACTCCCGCTGGACCGGACCTGCGGTGTAATGATCTTGAAGGTAGTGACTAAACTCGCCTTCCATGCGCATGTAATCCGCCGCACCCCGTCTGGCCTCTTTAAACTCGCGATACTTTGATTGCTCCTCAGCATCGAACACCGCACCCTGAGGCGCGGGCGGCAAAGTTTTGAGCGACGCATCGATATTCGTGGAATACCCCTTGCCCTCAATGGCTACGCCGGAGGCCGCAGCGCGCGTCGCGAATCGCTTCAGCCCGGTCTTTGGATCAATATCAATGGCCATGTGGTCTCTCCCTCCTCGTACACCGCTCATCTAAGCGTGGTCTAGCTCCAGGTGTCAAACCGGACAATATCTTCAACAGGCTTCCGCGTCACAGGCCCAAACCGGCCCAACGGATAACCGACAGGGATTAGACACATCGCGCCCATTGTCTCAGGAAGATTTAAGACTTTAGCGGCTGCTTCCTGATCAACTAAAGCGAGTGTTGTCGGCGCGGCGCCTAGACCCACTGCCCGTGCGGCCAGCAGTAAATTTTGAATACCAGGCCAAATTGAACCACCCGCTCGCCCGAGCACCATCGGATCACGTTTTGTACCAAGCTCCATACACGCAATGATCAGCGCAGGTATTTCATGCATGTGTTCAACTTGCCAGAGAACCGCATCCATCATTTTGCGGCGCCGATCAACGCTCTGATGAGGCAGCGGTTCAATGTTATCCATTTGGGGGGCAAGATAGCCTTCGACTCCAGCGCGATTGAGCGTCGCTAGCTCACGCTTGACCGAGGGGTCGCGGACAATGATCCATCGCCCATTCTGTAAGTTAGACCCAGAAGGTGCTTGGTTTGCCGCGTCAACCAGCTTCAATAGAAGTTCTTCTGGTACGGGTCTCGTATCCAACCGACGCATGGCCCGGCAGTTGTACATCGCCTCAAAAACACCCATCTCTTCCATGACAATTCCCTCCTTTCTCAATTGAATTACTATTGGTCTAACCATTAACCATTAACCATTAACCATTAACCATTCAACGACTAACCGCCATTCATTCGGCGGTTAGTCTGGCAGCCTTCAGCCGATTGGCGCCTATATGGATCTGGTATCCCTAGTCGACTTGAACATGCTTTGTCCCGTCGAGGCAAGCGCCGTACGCCAACAGCGCTATTAATGACTGACGGATCTGAGTGATCCCCGATCGCCTCTCGATCGCTGACAACATCAGTTGCATAGAACAGCGATCAATCACCACTTATTGCTAATCCGATTTGCCAGGATGCATCTTTGTCTCTTGCACGCGCTTTCTCTTGCACCCCCTTTCTCTTGCACCTTCTACCTAACGCTGACTGTTCAAACGCTCAGTGACTACAAAGTTTCTTTACCAGAAACTTTCTTGATTCAACGCTGTCTTTATTCACGCTTTCTTTATTCAGCGCTCTTTATTAAAAGCTTTTAATAAAAAACCTGGCTCCTGAAACCTTTCTGGCAACGCTCAGACTAATGCCCTATTCATTAAACCGATGGGGTCGAAACGGATGGAGCGCAGGGTCAGTCGGCGCGCCATTTGCGAGGCCCGCAATGGCATCAGCCGTCCAAGGCGCGAGCGTCATTCCCACATGTCCATGACCAACGGCACACAATACTCGATCGCTGATCGGCGCACTGCCAACCAGCGGAAGGCTATCGGGGGTCGAGGGCCGATGCCCCATCCACCGGCTATGCGCTGCGGGCAGCTCTTGGAACCACGCCCGCATCGTTCGGTCGATTGCCTCCCAGCGGTAATTAGACGGCGGCGCTGATACGCCCCCAAGCTCAACCGTTCCTGCCGCCCGTATGCGCCCTGTCATCGGGCTCACATAAAACCCATGCGCGATTGAGCAGACTGGGCGATTAATAGACAGAGTAGTCTCATACTCTAAGTGGTAGCCTCGCTCCGAAATAAGTGGCGCGCTGACGCCAAGGGACTGCAGCAGGCCCTGACTGTGCGCCCCAGCAGCCAACACCACCTGCTCAAATCGTGCACAATCACCCTCGGCGCACCTCACTTCCACGCTCCCGCCTTGAGGGCGGATCTCAGTAACTTGTCCTTGGTGAAGGTTAATTCCTAGCCTCAGCAATTCCGACGCAATGGCTCGGGTAATCGCACCCGGATCGCTTAACGCGGCTGCATCGGGGAAAAACGTAGCGCCTTTAAACCGTCCACTGAGGCTCGGCTCTAACTGGCTCAGTTCCGCTTCTGATAGTAGTTCACAAGCGACACCCCAGCGCTTCCTGACTCGCGCATCACGCTCTGCCTGACGCCGAGCTCGCGCATCATTGAACACATAGAGACACCCCTTTCGTTGCCATTCATCAGACGCGTCAACCCGGTGAATCACATCCTGCCAGCGCGCATCGGCGTCAACAATCACGGAAGCAAGCGCCTTCTGAAGGCGCTCTTGATGCCATGGCAAACAGGCGCTTGCGAATTGCAACAGCCAGGGCAAAACGTCGCGCCCAGCACCTGGTTGGATCGCGAGCGGCCCGTCCTTTTTAAAAAGTAGTCCTGGGCCGGTTAGCAACAAAGAAGGTTCAGCGAGCGGCTTTACCCCGTAATTCGCAATTACTCCAGCATTACCAAAGGAGGCGCCTTGACCAGGCGGATCAGGGTCGATGAGCGTCACACTTCTGCCCGCATCGAGCAAAGACAGTGAGGTCATCAGCCCGATCACACCCGCGCCAACAACCGCTATGTCACCCTGCTCTAAGCCCATCCTATCAGTATGCTCGCCGCATGAAGGATTTTCCATTGGCGGCATACTGGCAGCGGCCGATAGGTGGACTCACCGCATCGGTCCGCGAGCGGCGAGCGCTGCCACTCTGCACTGCCAACTCCTTCTCGATCCGCAGCGCTCTAAGGGGTATGAAATTGGAGCGAGCACGGGTTTACCCTCAGTCCTATCCGTCCGATGATAGAGCGCTTCCTCACCCCATAGATGGATGATGTCCAGCCAAACCCCAACTCTCTTTGATAGCAGCCCAATCGATGCCCACACGTTTCTAGCAGAGTATTGGCAACAGAAGCCGCTCCTCATCCGGCAAGCTCTGCCTGGCGCCGAGGCGCGAATTGACCGAGAACAGCTGTTCACACTGGCAGAGTCCGAGGACGTGGAGTCACGGGTCGTCACTCAATCCGATGGCAATTGGCGCGTCATCGAGGGCCCTTTTCGACCTGGGGTCATTAGTGCACACGAGCCAGGTCAATCATTACTCGTTCAAGCGGTTGACCTTTGGAGCCCCAAAGTCGCCCAATTAAAAGAGGCGTTTAATTTTCTGCCGTCGTGGCGAATCGATGACATCATGGTCAGCTACGCCTCGAACGAAGGCGGTGTTGGTCCCCACTTCGATTACTACGACGTTTTTCTAATTCAAGGTGCCGGCAAAAGACGGTGGCAGCTGGGTGGAACGTGTAATGAGTACACAGCACTCATTGAAGGGGCCCCGCTTAAACTCCTCTCGGATTTTAAACCCATAGACGAGTACATCCTTGAGCCAGGTGACGTGCTCTATGTGCCGCCAGGAGTCGCCCACAACGGCACTGCAATGGGGCACTCAATTACGCTATCAGTGGGCTTTCGATCACCTACTCGAGCGGAGCTTTTTGACGACCTTGCAACGGATTTGTTGTTTGAATCCGCTAATCAGCATTACCGCGACCCACCCTTAACCCTGTTAGATGCAGGGGACGAACTTCAAGGTGCAGTCGTTGACCAGCTTCAGCTACTGCTCAAGGAAGTGGTTAACGATCGGGATCGGCTCGCTGATTGGTTCGCTCGATACATGACGGCCCCAAAATACCCTGATATTGAGACAGCAGTCCCCGAGCATCGACAGATGTACTATCAAGGCAAGCGCTATATCAATGGTTTTGAAGACAGTGACGACTAGCTAAAACCAGCAACGAGACCCAGCCATCTAATGCCGGCTGACCTCGACCTCGAGTTCGCTAATTCCGTGGATAAAATTGGAGCGAACACGCACTTCGGGTTTGACAACGTCAATGGCTTTAAAGCGTTTGAGAATTTCTTCCCAAAGCACTTTGAGCTGCATCTCTGCTAGTCGGTTGCCAAGGCAGCGGTGGATCCCGAATCCAAAACTCAAGTGACGCCGCGGCTGGCTTCGCCCGACCGTCAAGGTTTCAGGATCATTGATGACTGATTCGTCGCGATTCCCGGAGATGTACCACATCACCACCTTATCGCCTGCTTTGATCGATTGGCCTTGTAACTCAACGTCTTCGGTCGCAACTCGTCGCATATGCGCAAGCGGCGTCTGCCACCGAATCACCTCCGGCACAAATCCTGGAACAAGGGATGGATCCGAGAGCAATTGGCCGAAGCTACCGCCAGTTTTCGACAGCCCTAACACGCCGCCAGAGATCGAATTTCGAGTAGTGTCGTTGCCCCCAATAATGAGCAGGATCAAATTTCCCATGAACTCCATGTCATCCATGGCCTGCATCCTTGGATCATTGGCCATTAATGTAATGAAATCCGGGTGCTCCTCTGGATCCCGCAACCGACGCTCTTCCCATAATTGTTTGAACTCATTGAGCATTTCAAACATCCCGGCTCTTCGTTCCTCGTCTGGTAAGGCGCCGCCAACCGCTTCACTCGACGTTGCGAGATCTGACCACGCCGTTAACTTTCGTCGCTCTTCAAATGGGAAGTCGAAGAGGGTCGCCAGCATTTGTGTCGTTAGCTCCACTGACACGCGGTCCACCCAATTAAACGGAGTGCGCTCTGGCAGGTCATCGAGTAACTGACACACCCGCTCTCTGATCAAAGGCTCCATTTTTTGGAGCTGCATTGGGGCGACCGCTGGGGTAACCGACATCCTTTGCGCATCATGCTTCGGTGGGTCCATCGAGATAAAATTCGGCGCCTCAAAATCCGGTTTTCTGTCCCCGATGCTTACCCCACCGATGGAAGAGAAGGACTGATGATTGCTGTCGACGGCCATGATGTCTTCGAAACGCGTAATCGACCAATAGGGACCAAAGGGACTGTCCGCACAATAGTGAACGGGGGCCTCTGACCGCAGTCGCGCAAAGATGGGCCGCCAACTATCCGTTTCGTACAGGCTGGGGTCCGACACGTCCACGGCATCAATGGGTCTGTTCATCTGATCTGTTCTACTCATGATCGATTCCTCTCTTTTACCTGCCCACGATCTCACTCGTTCAAGTTGCCGTATTTCGGGCGACCTAATCCCTTGCCGTTCTTCAGTTATCACCCGTCATCGCTCACAATCACCAATCACCAATCACCAGCGAGCGATTCAAAGCGATGATCGTGATTAGCTGCCGCCGTTGATCAGCATCGTCTGACCTGTCATCCATGAAGACGCGTTGCTTGCGAGATATACGACTGCTGGCGAAATATCCTCTGGTGCTCCCAATCGCCCTAAGGGGATATTCAGCTTTTCACCCATACCCGGCAGATCTTCATCCTTCAATCCAAGAAACTCCATGAAGACCTCGGTTGGGATTGGACCGGGTGAAATGCCATTGACCCGAATGCCATATCTTGCAAGCTCAACGGCAAGGGTTTGAGTCAGATTATTGACCCCGCTCTTGGCGACCGCATAGGGGCCATTGAATGGCGACGCTCGATTCGCGGTTTGCGATGAGATGTTGATGATCGTGCCCCCTTTTTCCGAAGCCTTCATCACTCTTGCGGCTGCTTGTGCGCCACTCCAGACGGCCTTCAGATTTAGATTCAACTGAAAATCCCACTGGCGCTCAGGCATCTCAAGGAGAGTTCTGGCCACTCGGTCGTCTGCCCCACCGGCGTTGCTTACCCAGCAGGTTAGCCCACCCATAGCTCGCTCCGTTTCAACGGCGAGGGACTCAACCTGAGCCATGTCCATCACGTCACACGTGATCGCAAGCGCTCGACGACCCAGCTTCTCAACCTTCTCCGCTACACGCTCGATCTCCTCCGTTCGCCGTGCAGCGACAACAACATCTGCGCCGGCTTCCGCGAGTCCAAGCGCAATCGCCTCTCCGATACCCCGGCCAGCCCCTGTTACAACCGCTACTTGCCCCTCAAGGCTAAACTGCTCGATGATCGACATCGATGCCCTCCCTTTCATCATTAAGCTATTTGTCGTCAAACAACTTGTCGTTCGACAATCTATCGTTAAGCAAACCGGCGTTAAACCATCGCTAACAACGCGGGGCCGTCGGCCGGGGACGTTCTAGCCCCGGCAATTAGCCCTGCAGAACCCGTCGAGCAACGCGATCGATGTCACCAATTCGCCCGTTTCACTATATTCCCGTCCCTCGCCGCTGTGCCTAACATCGCGGTCAGACCTTGCGCGATGGCGTCACCATAATCCTCCCCACTTTCTCACTGAGATACGCGCGTTGCAATCGCTAGATAGAGTGAAGTGGGTCGATATCACTAGCAGTTACTCGCCATGAGTGTCAGGCGCTGTGCTCAAGAAGAAATGTTCGCGCTAGGGCACCTGTTTTCTCACCATCGTCTTTCCAATCGCGAATCAACGTCGCATGTTGGGCGATTGATGCGATGTGGTCCGAGACCGAGGCCGGATGGTACTGATCATCTCCGCGCAAGATCAAAAGCGGGTGAGTAAG
>Ga0255754_10003714_pt1 | contig 10885 bp, 4 predicted proteins | sample 101ome_22_FD_179954 | JGI IMG/M metagenome (GOLD analysis project Ga0255754, IMG submission 179954) | Coastal salt marsh microbial communities from the Groves Creek Marsh, Skidaway Island, Georgia - 101412BT metaG (version 2) | ecosystem: Environmental > Aquatic > Marine > Intertidal zone > Salt... | reverse complement strand
AACGAATAGCGTGGAGATACCCGGGGACCATTTATCTCCGGTGATGTTAGATTTAGACAAGTACGCGAAGATGAACCCGGTGATGAATCGATTGAGCGGCGTGCGCATCGGCGACCGAGAAGCGGTAGAAAAGATTGCCAACGAGATGGTGAAGTTTTTGAAATCCTAGAATGGTGATTCGTTTTTGCGTATTTGCGTGCATATTTCAGCTGTATTGCGTATTTGTGTTGTGTGTGTGTCTCTCTATCTTTGCCTCTCTCCGTGTCTTCGTGTGTGAGGCCACTACTTACTACTATACTATTGCTACTAAAAGTACATCGTGAAACTTCTTTTTACGAAAGCTTGGCGTAAAATCGCACGTCCTCATTTCCCACAGCTCGTTCATCCATCTGTCGTAACACGTCGTCGTTCAAAGTTCCAGAAAACCGGCAGTCGTTCATCCAAGACTGGCAGCTTTCTACTCTTGCCATTTCGCACGGTTCGTTCATGGCGGTTTTACGCGCATATTCAAACTTGAACAGCTTTCTCAATTCCTCCGAAGAGAAAGTCTTCGGGTCGTTGATTTTGTCGTCATCCTCGTCGCCCATATTCGTATTCGTGGTATTTTCGACGCACGCGAAACCCATCGATCGCGCCAACGCGCCTTTTTGACATTGTCGTTGAAATATTTTCTCTTCCAACGTGAATGCAGTCAATAATCGGTAAATGAACGTGTTCTTCGTCTGACCGTCGCGATGAATTCGCGCAGTCGCTTGTAAATCGTTTGCCGGATTCCAGTCGCAATCGAAAAGGACGAGTCGATTGGCACCGATTAAGTTCAAACCTACTCCTCCGGCTTTTCTCGAGAGTAAGAACACGGATCCCCCGTGTCCTTTATTAAACGAAGTCACGAGTTGCGTTCGTTTGTGCGACGGAGTCGTGCCGTCTAATCGCGTGAATCGTAATCCCGGCGAGGCGGATGAGAGCGCTTTTTCGATGACGTCCAGCGTGGAAGTCCATCCAGAGACAATGACGACGCGGTCGTTCAATTTTTGCGATAAGTCGACAATATTTTTCAAAACGCGCAGTTTCACGCTCGTCTCAAACGCGTCCGTGGTGGTCGTCACTTTGCTCGCTTCCTGGATGGCGAGTTGCAATTCGTTCGATGACGACGAAGACGAGGACAACATGCCGATACCGTTGCACACTTTCTGCAAAACACCACACGCCACGAGAGGATTGTCCACGCGTTTCATGATCACCTGATCGCACACAGCCTTGTAACTTTTCTGTTGCGCTTCCGTTAACGATAAGAACAAGCAATATTCCGTCTTTGGCGGTAACCCATCGATTTGAATGTCTGCTTTGGCGCACCGATCGATAAAAATAGCCGTCTTTTCGAAAATAGCCTTCGCTCGCGCTTTACCAATCATTTTCTCTTCCTCGGTCGCTTTTGAATCGTTCGCTCGCTCTGCCGGTAACTGGTACACTTTCCTAAACGTCGCGTAATCGTTCAAAACGCCCGGGTTGGCAAAATCCATCAGCGCGTAAAACTCTGCGAGATTGTTTTGCACCGCGGTGCCCGAAAGCAAAACTCGCATTTTACAGTTGAGCTTCTTCAACCCGTCGAGCGTCTTCGACCCGTCTTTCGCTTTCAGTCTGTGCGCTTCGTCGCACACCAACAACTCCGCTTTGTTTTCCAACAAGTGCGCGTTCGCGCGCAAAGTTTCGTACGAGCAAATCAATACCAACCTTCTCTTTTGGTTTTCCAACGCCCACTCTTTTAGCAACTGTTTCTTTGCCGCGTCGGAGGTGTTGCTTCCATCAATCGCCTCGACTTCAATCTTCAGATCTAACCACTTTTTGAACTCGTTCTTCCAGTTACCGACTAACGTCGCGGGTACCGCGATGATCGCTTTCGTTATCGAACTTCGAATGTCTCTGCGAACGTCGCGACTCGGTCTCGGCGATTGTTTCAACAACGTCCACACTAACGCTATTACTTGAAGCGTTTTTCCCAAACCGACGTCGTGCGATAACAAACAACCACTCCTCGTTTCCGACGTGATGTTTAAACAACTTTCGAGCATAAACTTGATGCCTCTCTTTTGGTGTGGGCGAATGAATCGCGCGATGGAAGGATCGAGGACGAGCGGTATCGGCCCAATGGTATTTGGTTTCCCGCCGTCGTACAGCACGACTGCGTTCGGCGTATCGACTGGATACACCGGCACGATCATATTCGCGGTTACGGTATTACTATGCATGTGCGTAGTATTCGCTACCACGGGCATCGGTGCGTTATTATTCAGAGCAGCAGTACCAACGACTGGTCGGAAACCGCTCGTCGTAGACGTAGTTTTCGGCTTCTTCCTCTGCACGTTTTCGTCGTCGTCGTCGTCGTCTTCGAGAACACCAACGTCAATGTTCGCGAACGCCATCCCGCTCGCGAAGTCTTCCTCGGATATTTCGCCTTCGATTTCAATCTCGTACTGTTGCAGAGAACACTCCGTGCCTTCCACGATCGTCCCGGGTTTCCCTTTCGCCTTCTTCTCGCCTTTCTCGTTGTACAAGACCGATTCGTTCGTGTCTCCATCCACTCGCAAACATCCGTCTTCAAACTTTAACGTTTTCCGCTTCACTTGCGTCGCTTTGCGCTTGGCAAACAGGCACCGCCAGTAGCTGTATTTCTTCTTCGTTTCCTTCTTCTTCTGTCCCGAGCAGTGGTTCTCATTCGCGACTCTCGTCGTCGTTGTCGATGTTGTTGTCATCCTCGTCGCAGTCGGAGGTTGGTTTTCGATACCACCATCACACTCGTCTCTGCGAGAAGAAACAGTCTTGCCGAAAGGCGACACGAAACCCATGCGCGTCTTCTTTTATATATGTGCGCGCTTACGTGTGTGTGCGTGTAAATTGTGTGTCCGTGTCTAAGTCTCCAAACACACGCAACGCGCGCTTTGCGAAATGAGAAGAGTGCTCAGAAAAAAGCTGTCCTCTCTCCGTTCAAAATTTGTTTAGGGTTTATCACTTTTTTTTGTAAAATTTAGGGTTTTCATAAAAAAATGTTCCGGGGTGCAAAAAAAAGAGCGCGCTTTGGAAGAAAAGAAGAAGCTCAACGCGAAGCGCGGCGCTTTTGCTGTTACAAAAAACACACGCGTTTGCTCTCGGTGTGAAAAAAAAACTTTCACGCGCAAGCACCCGCGCGCGTCCGCAGACGAAAAGCACTAATAATAATGCGCGGAAGCGGTAGCAGTAAAAGCGGATACGGGACGGTAAACGACGATGACTTTGAAGACGCGTCTTCTTCTTTGGGGAGAGATGTGGAGAGCCAAATGGCCTCTCCTCGGGACGACTCCCGTCGTCATCATCGCGCGTCGTCGTCGTCCTCGTCGTCGTCGTCTAGATACTACTTGAACAACAAACCGCAACAACAACAATATTATCACCACCACAATAAACGAGATAGCAACCGAACGATCGCGACCCGCGTCGCGATTCTTTCCGTCGCCGCGATGGCGTCGTTAGCGGTCGTGCAAAAGACCACCGAGAAGACTTTGCAAGGTGGACCAGCGGCATCGGCGTTGGGCCCGCGGCACGAAATTTTGGGGAGCGTGGACGATATCAAACCGTCACCGAATGACGGCGGATTGAATGAAAATAATAACGAGGACGTGAAAACGATGGATCGAGATGCGTCCGCTAGTGCTGCTGCTGCGTCCGAGATGGACGTCGTTTCGGACGGGAGCGAGATTGCGTCTTCGTCGTCCGCGGCGACGACGATGAGCAGCTTGATGCCGAAATTTGACTGGAAAAAAACACGAAGTAGTCTTTGGGAGAAGCGAGATTTCGCCTCGCTCGATATGAAGAAGAAGATTAAAAACTTGATGATGCATTCTTCTTCTTCTTCTTCTCGCGGCAAAGATGACGAAGAGGAGGATGAAGTTGCAGGAGAAGACGACGAAGGTGAGCGAGAACGGAGCAGAAGTGGGAACGACGCGTCTTCGTCCTCGTCCTCTTCTCGGCTGCCGAGCCTCGGCGCGTCTCGAGGTTCCAAACGAGGCGGTTCGAAGAACAATGAGAAAGATAGCAAGTCTTCCGGGGTAGCATCTCTCGGAGGTAAAAGTAAGATAGAAGATGATATTGGTTTCGATTCGTTGTTGAAGAATCCGCCGAAGAAGAAAGTAGAGAAGCCAAAGCCAAAACCGAAGGTTGTCGAGAAGCCGAAAAAAGAGGATAAAAAGAAGAAAGAATCCTCGAAGAAGAAGGAAGAGAAGAAGAGCGACGATGAGGAGAAGGAAGAAGCGCAGAAAGAAGTCGTTCCGGAAAAACCGCAACCGTACGATTCTACGGATATGTTGTCGAAAATCCCAACTTCGACGACGTTATCGGCGGCGGATATTTTAGCGAGAGAAGGGCAAGACGCGAGTTCTTTACTCGTCGACGACGCTCCGAACGATACCGAAGATGCATTATCGCAAGATATAGGTTTGAGTTTGGATGACAGCGTTGCAACGCCGAGTGCTGGAACGTTGGCGGCGACATCGGCGGCTACAACTGCGGATGCGTTCCAGTCGCAACAGCCGACTGTAACGTTAGTGCCTCAACAGCAGGTACAACCGGCGACGACGACGGCGACGACAATCGAGTCTTCTTCAGCAACTCTTCCAACTCCCGAGCCTCCCATAATCACGTCATCTTCCTTTTCTAACGGTGTTGTGCCACCGCGACCGCCGATGGTCGTTGATTCGAGTGCATCGACGACGACGACGACGGATGAAACTTCTTCATCTGGACCGGATTTATCGAGCATGGATGTGTTGCCAGACGACAACGTCAACCTTGACGTTGACGATCCTTCCGGTCGAGTGTCCTCTGATCAAGAAGATGCGGATGAAGAAGAAGAAGACCGTGCGAGAGGTCACGTAGACGACGAAGAAGATATAGTTGTAGCAGATGATGATGATTCGGAAAACGCGGCAGATGAAGAGTCGGCTCCCACAGAACAAGAAGAGGCCGTTGTGCAAGAGGTTCCCGCGGTAGAAGAGCCGGCCCCTACTGAGCAACCAGCACCAGAACAGCAGCAACAGGAGCAACAGCAACAACAGCAGCAGGTTGAGATGCAACAGCAACAGCAGTTACCGCAACAACAGTTGCAACAACAACAGTTGCAACAACAGCAACAGTTTTATCAACCGCAACAGCAGCAACCGATTAACTTCCAACCAAAAATCATCATACCGAAGCAAAAGTCTTCAAGACGAAAGAACACCAATGGTCAGCTGCAACAGCAGCAATCCTTGGGCGTCTCTCAAGAAGATCTAGAGGAAAAGATGGAGGAGGCTTCGGCGAATGCCGTTGGGAACGTTGTGGACGCGTTTGTCGGGAAACTTGACAACGCAGCCAATGCAGCTCGTGCTGGTCCAAAAGCCGTCGAGCGCTCTTTGTCACCCATGGATCGATTAACTGAGTCTATTGCTCGTATTCTGAACGATAAAGAAGAGGAAAACAAAGAGAGAAGGTCCTCGCGAAGAAGGTACGACTACGATGACGACTACGACTACGACGAAAGAGATGAAAGAGATCGAAGGCGAAGGAGAGACGACCGCCGACGCGACGACTATGATTACGACGAACGCGACTATCGAAGGAGAGAAGATAGACAATCTTTAGGTGAACCAATGAGTACTGAAGAACGACTGAACCAGAAAATGCGCGACTTGGGCGTCGAGGATGCCATCGCCGAGAAGCAGCGACGCGAAGATGATGCTCGAATGGGCGAGATGATTAAGCAAAAGCTAAGTCTCATGGACCCAGATATTGTCGAAGATAAACCGTATTTAGAACCGACTCAGCTCGAAATGAACCAAATAGTCGAGCGAACGTTGAAGAAGTTGGGCATCGAAGACATAGCAAAGAGAGAAAAGGATACGAAGATGGAGGAAAAACTCGAGCAAATCATCGCGGAGAAATTCGATAAGATGGGTCTTAATAACGACGACGACGATGACGAGGAAGATAATTTAGCGCCGTTTAGGAAGGGTAAGAAAGCGAGTCGCATCGAGAAGCGGGTGCAAAAGGCTGTTGCGGGTATTGAAAACAAATTGTACGCAAACACCTTTGGACAGTTCAACGGGAATCAACAGATGCAACCGCAAATGGGCATTCCCATGGTTCAACAACCGTACGGTTACCAACCTCAGCCGGTCTTGTACGACCAGTTCGGCCGTCCAGTAGTGACTGCACCGCAGCCATACGTCCAACAGCAACCGCAAGAGATCCCTGGGCACACGGAGAAGGATCGCACGGAGGACGCCATCCAACGCATGGAGGCTTTGTTTGAAAGCAAGATGAAGGAGAAGGATCAACCTTCTCCGTCGACATCTTCTGCCTCAGCCTTCGCGCGCGCGAAGGTTTCCTCCTCGGCCCGCGGTGACGATGACATGCCTTCAAATCTTGACGATATTTCTCTCGACGACGACGTCTTGTCTAACAAAAGAGAAACTGGTGGAGCGGACGAAGAGCCAGACTTGGAGGCGTTGAGGAAGGAAGTCGCGCAAGTCGTTGCGCAGTCGATTGAAGAGAAGCAAGCGGCCGCGCAAAAACAAGTGTTGACGGCTGAGCAGCAGTTGAAGGAAAAGCTTGACTCGTGGAAAACGAACGAGGCGACGAAGGATATGGATGCGGACTTTCAAGCTATGCAGCAATCGGAAACTCAACCGACCGCTTCTACTACTTCGTTGAAGACGGATGTGCAAAGTGCAGCAGATAAGGTCAAGGCGATGTTGCTTGGTGGCAACGGCGCGGACTTGACGTCTTCGTCTGATTCCATGGTACCAACTGCCACTGCTTCTGTCGTACCAGACGCGGCGGGTGCGGCGGTTGTACCGCAGCAACAACAGCAAGTTCAGCAAGTGCCCGTCGCAACGCAACAAGCACAGCAACAACAACCTGTCGCCACATTGGTCGATCCTTCGACTGGTCAGCCCGTAATGGCTACTCAGCCAGCCGCAGTTGCTGTTCCAGCGACTACTGCTGCGACTGCCGTGACTCCGACTACCGAAGTACCCGCTGTAGAAGCCGCTGTTCCAACTGGCGAAGTCGTCGAGGAGAAACCAGCGAAGAAGGAGAAAAAGCCGAAGAAACTTTCAGACATGGATATAATCATGGGCGGCTTGAACGACGACGACGATGACGACGACAAGTCCTCCAAAAAGTCCAAGAAATCGTCGAAGAAAGCGAAGAAAGACCCGTGGGGCGACGACATCAAATCTTCCAAAGCCGATAAAGACGAGAAAGCAGATGAGGACTCGAGCGCAGTGGCCAGCAAAGACGATTCGGTCTTGGACAACATCGGCGGAGATGACGATGTCGACTCCATCTTAGCCGACTACGAAGCCGCTAAATAATGAAGAAAGAAGGAAAAATCAACAAATTGTAATCTAACAACAACATAGCAGAGGTGCAGAGCTGATAACTTGAATAAACTGTAATCTTTCTTCCCGCCCGCCCTTTTTGCACTCTTCACTTTTTCACACGCGCGAGTATTTTCACACGCTTTATCCAATGCCGTTGTTAACGACGCGCGTATTTGCTGCCGTGAACAACAGAACGATCGTCGCCGCGCAACAAAAAAGCACCGATAAAAACAATAACAAGAAAAACGTCGGCAAATCTTTGAAACCGTCGTCGAATAGGAGTAACAGCAGGAGTAGTAATAATAGTAAAAGCAAACAGATTTCAATTCCATCGACGTCGCCAACGCCTGCAAAAGAAATCATACGCAAAAACATCGGCACGACGCTCTCATTGACGCTGGCAGTTGGCATAGGGTACTTTTTAGGGAACAACACTCAATCGTTCTCGCAGATTTTCAAGGCTAAAGGAAACTCTTCTTCGTCTCCCACGGAAGAAATGGTCGTAGTCGTGAACGAAGGCAAGAACGACTCGTACAAGGAGTTGTTTTTAATCGACCGATTGGACTCGGCGACGAAAGCGAACGCTTGGCGAGTCGTCAACGATGGTGTCATGGGTGGTGTCTCCCAGTCTGCGATGATGCCTCCGTCTCCAAACATGCCTGGATCCAGTAGATTTGCGGGGACCATTCGATTAGAAAATAACGGCGGTTTCGCCTCGGTGAGAAGAGCGTTGCCAAACGTGGATGCGAGCGAATACAAAGGCGTGTATTTGAAATGCAAAGCGGCGATGAAAGAAAGAGACGAGAGTAAACAGTTTTTGTTGTTAGCGAAAGATGCGGAGTGTTCGAGGAATTTTGCGAATTTTAAAAGCGCATTTACAGTCGGAGACGATTGGGAAGTGAAATTGTTCCCATTCGACAAATGTTTCAAGAAAGGCGAGAGAATGGGAAGACCGATCGAACGCGGTCCGCTGAACGTGAAGGAAATGACCGAATTAGGCTTGATGATTTTAAGAGGAGAGGAGGCACAGGTTGGCAAGTTTGGCTTGGACGTGGAAGAGTTTGGCTTTTATATGTAGATCAATGTTTTTTTAACAGCGCGATTTAAAATATAGTGATACAACAACATTTTCGTTTTCTATAATTATCTTCTCGTTTAATGGCATCAAGCGGCTGCGGAGGGAGCAGCAGCGTTCTCGTCGCCGCTCCCTTGAGAGCGTTCAAACTCAACCCAGTCGCCAAAGCTCGAGAATCCTTCCTCGGGCTCGGTGAGTGAACATCCTTGAACCGTTCGTAACTTTCGTCTTTTCCCAAACGCAAACTTGAACAAAATTTTCGGTAAGCCGAAAATCCCGCCAAACGCAAACGTAAATCCTCGAAAAGCTTTGCCCGCGATTTGTGCGATGACCAATTTTACAATCACTTGTGCGAAATCGAACGAATGTTTGATGTGTTCAGTCACCGGTACCGAGCGTAATCCTTTTGCCAATTCTGTGCGCAACGTTTTATCTTTCGTCAGCATGATTGCCGCGTCTGCAGCCATGCTAAACATTGGTAACTTAACGCCGCCTTTCGCGCCGACTTGCGCCAACTCAATCATGGCGGTTAACCGTTCCCATTCGAATCGACCGTCGACGATGATGACTTTGAGCAGTCTTAAACGTAACGCCGGATCGGGGTCGGTCAATAACCTTCTGGCGACGTATGGAAACGCGGCATCTAAAAAGTTGAAGTCTGGGTCTAACGTCAAGCAAATCGATTCTTGCGTCAACAACGATCGAATGACCAACGAAAACCGTTCGGGAACTCGAATCGGGTACTTGAACAATAACTTGTTGAACTCTTTCGTCAACCCACGAAAGGAAAACCCGTTCGTACCTGCCAGCTGCTCTAACGCATCTTCACCCCAAACCTCTTGTAACCCCATGGCGACTTCCGCAATGTCCGCCTTGTTCTTATCTAAGAATCCCAGCGTTTGCAGCGTCTCCGAGAGTTGCATGTAATCTCGATTCATCGTGTGCACGACGGCATCAATCAAGGATTCTTGATTAGATCTCGAAATTTGCGCGACGTTACCGAAATCTACGTACGCGATATCACCGTCCTTCAATGCTAGCACGTTTCCCGGGTGTGGATCACCGTGAAACAAACCAAAATCTAACAGTTGTCTCAAGCCGCTTTCGACTCCGTTTTGAAGAAAGATGCGTTTCGCCTCGTCGCTGCTAAACGCGTTTGGCGCGGTACACCGAACGCCTTCTTGCCAATCCATGACTAACACTCTCGGACCGGAGAGTTCTGGGACAACTGCAGGTATGTGCACGGACGGATCGTCAGCGAAATTGTTCCGAAAATCTCTCAAGTTTCTCCCTTCTTGGATGAAATCGAGCTCTTCCAATAATTTCTCCGCGAATTCATCCACTAAAAGCGTCGCCGGGCACCCGACGTTTGTCAAACAGAAATCATCAAACAGCTGTTTCGCCGCCGCTCTCAATATGAACAAGTCTAAAATTACCGAGTCTCTCGTGTTTGGTCTCAAAACTTTAATCGCCACGTCTCGTTTATCATTCTTCAGAGTTCCTCGGTACACTTGTCCGATGCTCGCCGCGGCGACTGGCTCTTTCGTCAGCGTCTCAAACACGTCGTCTATTTTCTGACCCCACTGCGATTCCATGATCTCTCTCGCTTCGGACGTAGGAAATGCGGGTACTTTATCCTGCAAAGTCGTCAACTCCTCCATCACGTCTTCTGGCACCAAATCCGGCCTGTTCGCTAAATTCTGTCCAAGCTTCACGAACAGCGGTCCCAAGCTCGTCAACGTCGTCTTCACTTCTTTCGCCCACAATCTATCGTTCGTCTCCCCATCCGCGCTCTTCTCTGCCGTCTCTCGATCGATTCGTTCCAACTGTTTCTTCCTCCCGTTCAACTTTGAAAACTTTTGCGTCAAAAACAGCACTCGTTTCGCCAGCGCCGCCGGTCTTTTCAGCGCTTCTTTCCGAATAGCCTCCGGGTCGTATCGCGTCACGACGTTGCAAAAGTTCGCGTCGAATTCCACCGTCTCTTTCGTTTTCTTTCGAGCCTCGCGCTTCTTCTCTTTTATTTCATCCGTCGAGAGCGTCGTCGAAGAGGCGACGATGCCATCTCCTCCCGTGATTCGCTTAATCGCCGTGCCGCTCAAAAGCGGTTTCTCCTCTTCTTCCTCATCCTCTCTCGTTGTCGTTTCTCGTTGCTCTGACGCGACCGAACTGCTTCTGACGCCAACGAACGTCCACTCGCCTCTTGACAAAAGAAGATCGCTTCTCTTCTCCTCGATGCCGTTCGCGCGTCCGCGCGAAAGAAGCACGATGCGCCCGCTGTTCGTTCGGCCGAGTCGTCCGCGCGAATTTTTACTCGACGAAGAAGAAGAAGGTCGTAATCCAATCGCGCATTGCAAAGACAACATCTTTCTCTCTCTCTTTCTCTCTCTCTCTGTTTGTAATAATCAGACAAAAGAGA
>Ga0255754_10003707_pt1 | contig 10898 bp, 10 predicted proteins | sample 101ome_22_FD_179954 | JGI IMG/M metagenome (GOLD analysis project Ga0255754, IMG submission 179954) | Coastal salt marsh microbial communities from the Groves Creek Marsh, Skidaway Island, Georgia - 101412BT metaG (version 2) | ecosystem: Environmental > Aquatic > Marine > Intertidal zone >... | reverse complement strand
TCTGCAAATCTTTTGCTGGTATCTTTGCTCTCCCAGCCCCCATTTTTAAGAAATCGAATAGGTAGATCCCAGTGATATAATGTAGGGAAGGGTTCTAAATCATTTGCAAGAATTTCTTCTAAGAGTCGGTGATAAAAATCAACCCCAGATTGATTAATTTGATTGTCATTTTCTGGAAACAATCTTGGCCAAGCAAATGAAAAACGATAAGCCTGAAAGCCCGCATCTTTGATTAGTTTTATATCCTCTTTGAAAAAAGAGTAATGATTGCAAGCTTTTTGACCATCTACACCCTTTAGTTTTCGCTGAGCAAAGTCATCCCAGATTGATTTTCCGCAGCCACCATAAGAATTGCCTTCAATTTGGTAAGAAGAAGTAGCAACACCAAATTTAAAATCTGAAGGAAAATTTTGAAGAAGAGATAAATTACTCAAGGATACTAAGGTTTTGTGAGTTAAATAAATGAGTTTTTTCTAAATCTAGTTTTACTTTTACAGTATCTCCTACTTTAATCATAGTATCTCCAGCAACTTCCATCACTATGGGCTCTTTTTCACCTTCTAAATATATAAACGTGTTTGAGCCTAACTTTTCAGTAACAAAAACTTTACTCTCCCAATGATAATCATTGTCTGATCCAAGATGCATATCTTCAGGTCGAATTCCAAAAATTAATTCTGGTTCTATATTTTTATCTTTTAATTTTTTAGGAAGAGTAAAATTCGATCCCAGAGCATTGATCTCTAATTGACTTGAAGAATTTGATAAAAACTTCGATGGTATGAAATTCATTTTTGGCGACCCAATAAATCCTGCAACAAATGTGTTACTAGGTTTATTGTATAGATTTAAAGGCTCACCTTGTTGAGAGATTTCCCCTTGATCTAAGACAACAATTTCACTAGAGAGTGTCATAGCCTCAGTTTGATCATGGGTAACATACACCATTGTTGTATCTAAATGTTCATGAAGTTTAGCAAGTTCAATTCTCATTTGTACTCGAAGAGCCGCATCTAAGTTAGATAAAGGTTCATCAAATAAAAATACTTTGGGTTTTCTCGTAATGGCTCGACCAATAGCTACTCGCTGACGCTGACCTCCAGAGAGTTGCTTAGGCTTTCTCTGAAGATATTGTTCAATCTGCAAAATCTTTGCTGCCTCTTGAACTCGATCTTGTATTTCTTCTTTAGGTCGTTTCTCTAATTTTAATCCAAAGGCCATATTATCAAAAACAGTCATATGGGGGTATAGAGCGTAAGATTGAAATACCATGGCAATATTTCTTTCCTTAGGAGAGAGGTTATTTACAAGTCTTCCATCAATAGAGATATTTCCAGAGGTAATACTTTCCAACCCAGCTATCATTCGCAGCAAGGTTGACTTCCCACAACCTGAGGGACCCACTAAAGTTGTAAAGGATTCACTTTTGATATTCAGTGAAAAATCTTTAATAATCTGAGTTTTACCGAAAGATTTATTGAGATTTTCTATTGAAATATCAGACATTATTGAAGGTATCCTAAAAAGTCTTTTTGGCTATCGATCATGGTATCTAAAAGAGAAGCCGCTGCTTTGACATTATCTACTACTGGGTCTGCAAGCAAAGCATAGAAAGCATTTTGTTTTGATTTAGAAAGCACAGCTTCGGTAGTCATTTGAATAGCCCCAACTTGAGAGTTAAGCAACGTACCAAACGCTTTTGGATAATTTTCTAATTTTTTTCCATGAATACCGCTTTTGTTAATAATGGCAGGAACCTCGACGACAATATCTTTTGCAAGACATTCAATAAAACCATTATTTGGAATATTAACAGCATGCTCTAAAGCATTAGCATCCGTTACAATATTTTCGATGATTGGGATAACTCTTTCATGAGGTTCAGGGTCATTCATATCAAAGAATTGATGATAGCTATCGTTGTCATAATAAGTCAGACATCTTTTTTTATAATTATCATAAAAATCTAATATCCCATCATGGTCTGCCACACTATAAGCCCAAGCTAAATATTCTCCTAAATGGGAGTCAGTAGTAATAGGTAGGTAGCCATATTGTTTATATAATTCAAAAAAGACTCCTCGCTCTGCTCCTGGCTTTGAGTAAAAACCTTCGTGATCATTAACTAATTCTGAAAAATAATTATGAAATTTTTGTTTAATAATAGGATATCCATCTTTGCCACTGTCTTTATATTTAGCATATAATAAAATACTAAAATGGTTTAGGCCACCTGCCTCAAAGTCAATGTTAGATAAGTCAGTTTCCATTAAAGATGGAAGTTGACGGTCCATTGATTTAATTTCATGACAAAGGCCAGTAATTTTTAAGTTTGGAAAACGAGTTGTCAAAGCATGACAAATCCTTTGCATTGGATTGGAATAACTAAATACAAAAGCATCTTCACATATTTGAATAATGGGTGGAATTTGGCGCATAGCATGAAAAAGTCCACCCGGACCGCCATTTTCTCCGTAAACTTGTTTGATGCCATACTGTAATGGCGTCTTCCAATCTTGATCCCATAAGTCAAATCTTCTTCCAACTTCAATAGAGATTAAACAAAAATCTGCCCCTTTAAGAGCGTCTGGTCGAGATGTTGTTGCTTCAATAGAAAAATTTACTCCAAGTTTTTCTTTATAAGAAAGGGCTATATTCTTAGTATTTTCAAGGGTTTCTGCATTAATATCATGTAATACCAGTGTTGACCCTTCTAAGATTTTTGATTTATAGAAATCTCCAACAATACCCAAACCAAAATTTGTGCTTCCTGCACCTATGATTACTATTCGATTGCTCATTTTATCCCTTTCTTTTAGCCTTTCACCGAACCCGCAACTAATCCTCTTATAAAATACCTTTGTAAAGAAAAGAAGATCAACAATGGCACACTCATCGAGATGAACGCACCAGTAGTAAGTATTTCCCAATTCTCTCCACGAGAACCAAGAAGCTCTTTTAACTTAGCAGTTAAAATAATCTCACTTGGGTGTTTATCTAAGAACACTAGACCTACTAAGAGGTCATTCCAAACCCATAAAAATTGTAATATGAAAATAGAAGCAAAAGCAGGAATAGAGAGGGGGACTACAATTTTGATAAAAGTATCATAGTGAGTGGCACCATCAACTCTTGCAGCCTCCATCATCTCATTAGGAAGTGACTTTAAAAAATTCCATAATAAAAAAGTTGTCGAAGCGAGACCAAATCCAGTATGCGCCATCCATATTCCTGGAAATGATTTTGCAGCGACTCCAAATAGAGCGCCAATGTCATTGTAAATGGAAAGGATAGGAATTAAGGACATTTGTAATGGAACGACTAAAGCAGCGATAACAGTTGCTAATAATAAATCTCTTCCAAAAAATCTCATCCACGTCAGGGAGTATGCAAAAAAAGAACAAATAATAAGCGGTATTAAAGTCGAAGGTATTGCCACAGCAAATGTGTTGATAAAAGCTTGACCTAACCCTTCCTTGAAAAGTACTTCCTTGTAGTTATCGAGAGTAAAACTAGGGGGGCTTGTGGCAGAAACAAAAATTCTTTTGCCTTTCTTTTTAGTAAACTTTTCTTTTGATCTCCAAAAGTAGTTTCCTTTCTCATCTATAGAAATCTCTGAACCATCTTTAAAAATTGCTATTTCACCAACTTCAAATTCATCAATATTTTTAGAAGTAATTCCAAAACGAGAAATAAGCTTCCCGCTTCCTTCTTCAAAAACTTTTCCCTTGATAATGAAATAACCATTTTCCTCAACTTGGGACTCCATTCCCTCTGTTCGGTAGATTTCATTAACATTGGTGGTAGTAAAAGAAGTCCACCACCCACTAATTGCCAAAACATCTTTGTCTCGAAGGGAACTAATAAAAAGACCAAAAGTAGGGGATATCCACACAAAAACAAAAATAAGGAGCAATAACTGGGCAAAAATTGATGAAATCGAGAATTTTTTGATCATACTTTCTGCTCTTTTCTGTGCTGATAAAGGTTCCAACCAAGAATTGGTATAACCCCAATCATAATACAGAAGGCTAAGACACTTCCTCTGCCTGAGTCACCACCCCCCCTAAACATCCAGTCGTACATAAGATTAGCTAAAACTTCAGTTTGCCATTGTCCATTTGTCATAGCATAAATAATGTCAAAAACTTTTAAGACTAAAATCGTAATAATTGTCCAAATCACTAAGATTGTCTGTTGGAGGTAGGGGATAATAATAGACCAAAATATTTTAAGTTCACTCGCCCCATCTATTCTAGCTGCGTCAAGGGTTTCACTAGGAATACTTCTTAATGCAGCACTAAAAATTACTAAAGCAAGACCAGTTTGAATCCAAATCATAATGGCCATTAAAAATAAATTATTCCATATTGGTATGGTCAACCAAGCTTGAGGCTCAAAACCTAAGGCTACAACGATGGCATTTAACAAACCTATTTGTTCATCTCCGGGGCCACGATAATCATAAATAAATTTCCAGATAACACCTGCGCCTACAAATGAAATAGCCATAGGCATAAAAATTATAGATTTAGCAATCGTGCCCCACCAAATCCGATCAGCAAGATTAGCAATAACTAATCCAAAAAAAGTACTTAGTGTTGGAACAATTAAAAGCCAACCAAAATTATTTAGTATACTTCTTCGAAAATCAGGATCTTTGATTGCCCAAGCATAATTTGACCAACCTAGAAACTCTCTACCTATTTTATCGTAAAAACTGAGACGAATAGTTTCAAAGACAGGATAAATAATAAATACAAACAAAACTATAAAAGCCGGTGCAATAAAAATTATTACACGAAGAGAATTTTCTAATTTAAATATCTTGGAAGATCGCTTACCAAAATGATCTAAAAGGAAGTTAGATACATGAAAAAAAAGAACAAAGACTAATATTCCTACTAGAACTGTTAGGGCTAGAGAAAATATTGTCATAAGAAATAATTAGTAATGAAGTATTTAGGGCGAATAAATAAAATTATTCGCCCTAAAAAATTAGATATTATTCGCCAGCTTCCCAGCTTGCCTGAATAGCATCAGCGACTTCTTGGGCTGATTTTCCGTTAGTGTAGTCAACCATTCCAGTCCAAAATGATCCTGCACCAACCCAACCCGGCATTAGATCTGATCCATCAAATCTAAATGTTGTAGCTTGCTGAAGAATTTCATGCAATCCTCTGAAAGTATCACTAGCATATTTGCTAGTATCTACGCCAGTATGAGGTGTTAAAAATCCACCTTTTTCCATGAATCTCTCATGTGCTTCAGGATGCATCAAGAACTTCATAAACTCAGTAGTAACTCTGTTCATGTTAGTTGCTGTTAAAACAGTTCCACCACCTAAAACAGGCTTTCCTAGATCCTTGTCAGCATATGCTGGGAAATAGAAAAAGTCATAGTCTACTCCAGCTTCTAATCCCTCAGGGAAGAATGCAGGAATAAAGCTAGCTTGTCTGTGCATCATACACTCAGCTGGTGAAGTGAATAATCCGTTAGGTGCATCTCTAAAGTCAGTTGTTGCAACTGCCTTCGCACCACCATTTACATAAGAGTCATTTAGTGCGATTGAACCAAAGAAGTCCATTGCTTCTAAAACTCTAGGATCATTAAACTTCATATCATTAGATACCCACTGATCGTAAACTGTTGGAGAGTGTGTTCTTAACATGATATCTTCCATCCAGTCAGTAGCAGGCCAACCTGTTGCGCCACCTGAACCAAGGCCAATACACCAAGGTGTATTTCCATCAGCTGCCATCTGATCAGTTAAAGCTAATAACTCTTCCATTGATGATGGTACTTCGTAACCATTATCTTCAAAGTTATCAGGTGAATACCAAACCAAACTTTTTACGTTAACACGATAAAATACACCATAGAATTTATCGAAACCTGATTCATCTTTATAGGTTGACAAATCAATCCAAGATTGAGCTGCAGCATAATTACTTTTAACTAAGCTTTCAACATCCGGTCCTAAAGGTTTAAGACATCCAGTAGCTGCTATATTAGCCGCAAGACCAGGCTGTGGGAAAACAGCGATGTCTGGTGGACTACCTGCTTGACAGTCAATGTTAATGATCTGTTCAAATTCATCAGATCCACCGTATTCTACAGTAGCACCAGTTGCATTTTCAAAAATTGAGATTACATCTCTGAACGACTCATCTTCTGGAGCCATCCATGGTCCAAGAATAGTCAAGCTTTCACCTGATAGGTCTGGACCTGTGTAAGCAGAACTAGCATTACCAAAGCTTGAAGTAAAAATTGATAATGTAAGTACGCTTACAATTAGTTTAATGAGTTTCATAAAACTCCTCCTTACAGAAATAATAGTGCCCAGATTTTACCAAAACGTTTTGGTTGTCAAACAAAAATTACTCTCTATTCTATGCATATTGTGAATATCATTGAATTAGCCAAGAAACTCAACCTTTCTATCACCACTGTATCTAGGGCTCTTGGCGGGTATTCAGATGTTAGTGAAGTTACAAGGAAACGAGTAATAGACTTCGCCAAAAAACATAATTATAACCCCAACCCATATGCAAGTAATTTAGCTTCTCACAAATCTAATGCAGTTGGTTTTGTCATCCCTCTTTATGGATTAAACAATAATACCTTAAATCAAATTTCTTATTTTAAATTTGTTGCAGGGATGTCCACAAAAATAAATCAAGATAATATTTTATTTTATATGTTATTTGCAAATAGTGCTAAAGAAGAAATGGATTCATATAGGAAGCTAGTAGAAGTCAATAAAGTAAAAAATATTATCATCCACAACGTTCAAACGGATGATAAACGTATTGAATATTTAAATTCCAAAAAAATTAATTTTGTAGCCTGGGGTAGATCCAAAAAAATTAATTATTCATGGGTAGACTTGGATAATGAGCTGGCTACAGAGATAATTGTTGATTATCTTTACTCGAAAGGACATCAGTCTTTTGCATTTATTAATGTTTCTGAAAAATATAATTTTGCTCATTTAAGAAAAAAAGGATTTCAAAAAGCATTAAAAAAATACACTCTAAAATTTGATAAATCTTTATATCAAACAACAAGTTTAGAGGACCCTTCATTTTCTAAAGAAATAACAATAAACCTTTTCAAAAAAAATCCAGAATTGAATTGTATAATATGCTCAACTGAATATTCGAGTGTGGGAGCTATTCAGGCATGCGCAGAGTTAAATAAAAAAATTGGTGAGGATGTTTCGATCATTACCTTTGATGGTCCAGTGGTGGAGTCGCTTACTAACCCTAAATTATCTGCAGTCTCCCACCCACTTGAAGAATTAGGAACCAATGCCATTAATATTCTTCTGGGTACTCGGAAAAGGAAACAACTTTCCAATTATTTAGTTAAACCTCACATTATTGAACGAGGTTCTGTAAAATCTCTTATATAGTTATTTCCAATTAAGAGATTTATATTCTTCAAATCATCCCTATATAATAAGTAATGAAGCAATCAACCCTACAGCGTACTATTAATCTTTTAGCTCCCTTTTTATGGCCAAAAGATAAAAAATCCATGAAATTAAGGGTTATCGCCGCTGTTATATGTTTGTTGCTAGCCAAAGCAGCCAATGTTGGGACGCCTCCCATTTTGGGTTACGCAGTTGACTCCCTGACAGAGCTATCTCAAGGCTTGAATATCTACATGTTAATACCACTCGCCTTGATCATTTCTTATGGAATAGCACGTGTTGCTGCTCTAGCATTTGGTGAGCTTCGAAATGCGATCTTCTCTAAGGTCGCTCAAAATGCAATCACTCAATTAACCTTAAATACCTTTAAACATTTACACTCTTTATCTCTACAGTTTCATTTAGGAAGACAAACCGGTGCCTTGAGTAAATTTATTGATCGTGGAACCAAAGGGGTAAACTTTCTTCTTACCTATGTTCTTTTTAATGTGATCCCAACTATCATTGAAATTTTTTTAGTTGCTGGAATTCTAGCTTACATCTATGGGCTGAAATACGCTCTCGTTACCTTAATTACAATCAGTCTTTATATAGCTGTGACTTTTACAGTTACCCAGTGGAGGTTGCAGTTTCGTCGAAGAATGAACGCAGCTGATAACGCGGTGAGTACAAAGTTAGTAGATAGTCTTTTAAATTTTGAAACTGTTAAATACTTTAATAATGAAGAACACGAATACAGAAGACTTTTTGAGTCGCTTGATCAATATGAAACCGAGTCTATTAAAAATCAATACTCACTAAGCTATCTGAATATTGCCCAAACGATTGTTATTATGACAGGGATTACGATTATGTTAGTGATGTCCGCATTTGATATCCGAGCAGGCAGTTTAACGATTGGTGGTTTTGTAGTAATCAATGCTTATATGCTGCAGCTCTACCAACCACTTAATTTTTTTGGAACGGTTTATCGAGAAATTCGACAGTCCTTAACAGACATGGAAAATCTTTTTACTCTCTGGGAGGAAAAACCTAATCTCACAGATAGCGAGATGGCTCTTCAGAAAACCGAAGAGGCCTCTATACGATTTGAAAATGTTAGCTTTGATTATGATGCGAGAAGAGCCATTATTCAAAATATCTCCTTTGAGGTTCCCAACGGAAAAAAAGTAGCCCTTGTTGGTCCTACGGGTGCTGGAAAATCCACGATTAGCAGGCTTTTATTTAGATTTTATGATCCCAAAAAAGGGGCTGTTTTTGTGAACAATCAAAACATCAAAGATATATCCCAGAAATCATTAAGAAAAATGATCGGTGTTGTCCCTCAAGACACGGTGCTCTTTAACGATACGATTTACTACAATATCTCTTATGGAAACCCTGAGGCATCAGCAGAGCAAATTTATGAAGCTGCTAAGAGTGCAGACATTCATAACTTTGTTACGAACCTACCAGACGGATATCAAACCATTGTAGGAGAAAGAGGTCTAAAACTAAGTGGTGGGGAGAAACAGCGAGTAGCAATTGCCAGGGCCATCTTAAAAAATCCTTCGATCTTCTTCTTCGATGAGGCTACCTCTGCTTTAGATAGCACGACCGAAAAAGAAATTCAAAAAAACTTACAAACTATCTCTCAAAATCGAACAACCTTAGTCATTGCTCATCGCCTCTCCACAGCCGCCGATGCCGATGAAATTTTAGTTCTTGATCAAGGACAGATTACGGAGCGAGGAACACACGATGAACTTCTAAGACGTAACGGGAAGTATGCAGAGATGTGGAATAAGCAAAAAACTGCCGTGGATGCTATTCATGGATAAATTAAAATCAGGTCCGATGATTGCTTTAATTACAATAGTTGTGCTAATTAATCTATTTGCTGCTTATTATTACTACAACCATATTACTGGTCGAATAGATGAAGCCAGACAGTTATATGAAGCAGCGTATGGATCGAGTGCTGATTTTAATTCTATTTTTTGGCTGTGTCAGAAAATCTTTACTGGAGGGCATTAATTAATTTAATATTAACCTAAATGACAACTGTAACATCAAATTTTCATTGGAAGTGTAAGCATACTTGGAAGAGAAGTGCCCATAATACCAAGTGGTGTTTGATTGGATGCTCGATTGGAGATTTCGGAACGATTTTGTTTTTTCAAATGACCCAAATCCCTTGGCCAACCATGGGAATTATGACATTGGCCATTATCAATGGTCTTTTAACAAGCATCGCTTTAGAAACCATAATATTGATACGTCAGGAATTCAATTTTCAACAAGCACTTAAAACCGCGCTAGGTATGAGTTTTATCTCCATGATCTCGATGGAGGCCGCTATGAATATCACCGATGTTCTTTTAACAGGAGGAGCCATGCTGACTTGGTGGGCTGTTCCTATTATGCTGCTTGTAGGATTTATTACTCCATGGCCTTACAACTATTGGCGTTTAAAGAAACATAATATTGCGTGCCATTAATTAAGCTATCTTTAACTTTTCTTTTTACCTTATTTTTTACTAACTCTGTTTATGCAGATCAATTGACTGTTACAGATGGAGATACCATCCGCATAGGAGAAGAGAGAATTCGTTTTAGTGGAATTGACGCCCCAGAACTAAAACAAACATGCCTTTATCAAGAAATAGAGTTTAAATGTGGGGAGTTTTCTAAAAATCTTTTAATCGAAAAGATAGCTAACCAAGAGGTTAGTTGTATTAGAGAAAGTAAAGATCAATATGGAAGAATTTTAGCTGAGTGTTTTGTGGGAAAAGAGTCCTTGAGTAGTTATTTAGTCAGAGAAGGATATGCTTTCGCTTACCGGAAGTACTCCGATAAATTTATTGCCGATGAAGAGCATGCTCAAAGCAAAGGAAATGGAATGTGGAGTATGGAATTCCTTTTTCCTTGGGATTATCGAAGACAAAAATAGTCAAATCAAATTTTCAGGATAAGAAATGTTAAAATTACTATTCCAAATTTTATGGTGCACAGAATTTTGATAAATATTATTTAAGGCACGATCAATTTTTTCTTTTAAAGGAAAGTTATTTTTTTGCATTGCAATCCCCCATGCATTTTTTGTCTCCACAGTAAAAGCTATTTTAAATTTTGGATCTTGAATAGTGCCGCCAAAGGCTGGTTCATCATCTACGACACCATCAATTTCTCCATTGGATAGGGCATCTATCATTTCTTTAAACACATTATCCGAGGTACCGTCAAAAGCTCGATACTGACAACCTTTCCATTGTTGGGCGAGGGCCATATTTGTGCTTTCGTGAATTGCTCCTAGTATTTTGCATTGAAAGTCCTCTGGTTTTTCAAAGTGATCTTCGGAACGGATAAGAACCGACTCATTAAAATAAGCATAGGGTTTGGAGTAGAGAAATTGTTTTTCTCTTTCTGGCGTTATCGCTGAGCCACACATTATGGCATCGGCCTTTCCACTCAATAAATA
>Ga0255754_10003704_pt1 | contig 10901 bp, 9 predicted proteins | sample 101ome_22_FD_179954 | JGI IMG/M metagenome (GOLD analysis project Ga0255754, IMG submission 179954) | Coastal salt marsh microbial communities from the Groves Creek Marsh, Skidaway Island, Georgia - 101412BT metaG (version 2) | ecosystem: Environmental > Aquatic > Marine > Intertidal zone > Salt... | reverse complement strand
CTATCCACGAGATGCCATTCGCTTCTCGGTCCGCGGCAACACCTGGACGCTGGACGAGATGGAGACCGAGTACGCCGATCGCTGGAACTTCGGCGAGAAGGCCCGGCTGAGCGTGACTTCTCCCGGTGGCCTGACGGACGGGGCACATGACGTGACGGTATCCGTGCGCATGCGCGTGTCCTATCTGCCATTCGTGCCTACCACAACCTGCCGGCAACAAATGACAGCCTGCTGAGCGCGTGTCTGTTCAGAAGGCGCCCGCCGCCCTCGTTGCAGGTGCCAAACCCCGTCAAGTGACGCTTGACAAGCGAAGGATGATCACGGTAAAAATAGAACGTCTGTTTTGATTTGCGCCAGGACGTAAAATAGCGCGGTGGCAGAGTCGTGTCTGTATGCCCGCTTTCGGTCGATTCCGGGCACTCGCAAAATCGGCTCTGAGATAACAACCGCTTACCCACGGTAGGTGAGCTGCAGGGCCGTATCATGATCACGTTGTTTTCCGCTTATCGCACTATTCGGCTGTTCGGCATAGCGAGCCTGTTTATCAGCAGCCTCGTTTTTGCCGCTCAGGACACCCCGGTTATACCGGTCCCCGACTATGTCCCCCCAGAGACCGTTCAGCGTATCGCCATCCCGGTGTCGCCGTTTGAAAAACGCATCAAGCTGCTGATCGTGACCGGTGAGAACAGTTACGAACACGACTGGACCGGCGTCAACAACCTGCTGCGCTACCAGTTGCAGGAAACCGGGCGGTTCGATGTACGGGTGATCGAGGATTTTTCAACCGCTACGGCTGCGACGCTGGAGCCCTATGATGTCGTTCTGATCAATTACCTGGGTCGCTGGAACTACACGGACGCAACCGAAAAGCGCTGGGGTGCCACGGCCGAGAAGGCACTGTTTGACTACGCCCGGGCCGGGGGCGGTGTGGTGATCTACCATGCTTCTTTCAATATGGGCTCTCCGTCCTGGCCGGAGTGGGAGGCACTGGCGGGCGGAGTGATGCGTCCGCAGCATGGCAGCCGACGCTCGCCGCCGGCGGCATTCTTCATACACGTGATTGATCGGGAGCATCCGGTCACGCGTGGTATGCGCGAGTATGTCTGGACCCTGAACGACGACATGTACACGAATATGTACTGGTCGCCGGATGCAAAAGTGCGCGTGCTGGCAACCGCGCTCGACGAGTCTGACAGTTACCAGCCGAAGTACGCCGGCCCCAAATATCCGGCGGCGTACTATGCGCCGGACAAGATCGCTACGATGAAAGGAATGAACGAAGAGCATCCGCAGGTGTGGACGGTCGAATACGGCCAGGGCAGGGTGTTCTGTATTGCCCTGGGCCACGGGCCGGACACGCTGCAGTTTGACGGTGTCCGAGGACTGATTGCGCGAGGGGCTGAGTGGGCCGGCAGCGGCACGGTGACAATCGGGGTGGAAGATAAGGCGCGCGCCTTTGAGATCACACCGTGAGCGCCTCTGACCCGTCAATTCCGGGTGTTCCCGATGCGGACGACTTGCGCGCTTTGGAGCGACCGACACTCTCGCGAAGGGAAGTCGTCAGTTACGGTCTCGGTGATATCTCCTCCAGTTTTTCATGGAACGCGGCGAGTGCGTTTGCACTGTATTTCTACACCGACGTGGCACTGCTTCCGGTCGCTGCGCTCGGCACGCTGTTTTTCCTTAGCCGCATCATCGATGCCATCGTCGATATTGGGATTGGCCTCAGCGTAGATCGTACCCGCAGTCGTTGGGGCAAAGCGCGTCCGTATCTGTTGTTCGGTGCGATACCCATGGGACTGTTCACTGTGCTGGTCTTTGTTACGCCCGATCTGTCTGAGACGGGTCGATTCGTTTACGCCTGTGTTACTTATTTTGTGCTGGGTCTGCTGGTATCGGTTACCAATATTCCTTACAGCGCGCTGTTGCCGATGATGAGTGCGGAATTGAAGGATCGGGTCGATCTCAGCGTCTCGCGCTCGGTTGCCACGTCGCTGGGCGTGATCATTGTCACCGCCAGCTTTATGCCGGGTGTGGCTTACTTCGGTGCCGGCGACGAAAAATTGGGCTTTTTCATCATGGCGCTGATCTTTGGTGTTCTCGCGGCACTGATGCTGCTGGTGACCTTCCGAGAGTGTCGCGAACGCGTTGACACCTCGGATACGCAGTCAGTCAGCATCCTCGACGATGTCGCGCAGATGATCAGAAATCAGGCGTGGCTTGCCGTCTCGGGGTTTGCGCTGCTGAATTTCGTGCGCTTTGGCGGCATCCTGGCGCTAACACCCTTCTTCGCCATCAACGTGCTCGGAGAGCCCTGGATGATTTCCGTGTTGCTGCCGACGTTGTCCGGAACGATGCTGGTCGGTGCCTTTATTGCCAGGCCGATCCTTAACCGCTTCGGGATGCGACTCTCCAATACGGTGGCGTTAATGCTGGCGCTGGCGTTGTATCTGGCGCTGCCGCTGACCGAAGAGCAGCCTTGGCTGTTTATCGCCGTGTATGTATTAGCCAGCCTGGTGCTCAGTATCACCATGACATCCATCTACGCGATGGCATCGGAGGCGGTTGATTTTCATCAGTGGCGATTCGGAGGACGTAAAGAGGGATTGCTGGCTTCAGGGATGGCATTTTCGATCAAAGTCGGCATGGCTTTCGGCTCCGCGGGTGTTGCTTATGCGCTGGCGCTGGGCGGTTATGAGGCGGGTGCAGTCAGCGAGCAGGCACGCCAGACCATGTCATTGCTGTATTACGGCATCCCGGTGAGCGTGTTTTTGCTGCAGTTGATCTGCATTCAGTTTTACCCGGTGGATCGGCTTCGTGAACAAATCAAGCAGGCTATCGCCTGACCATTAAAGGACCTCCAGATGAAATTATCGGCTTGTATTGAGTGGTTATTTGCAGATCAGGAAGAAGACATTGCACGGCGCATCCATGCGGCGGCTGCCGTCGGCTTGTATGGCGTCGAGTTTCACCTGTGGCGGGAGAAGCCGCTCGACGCAATAAGAGCTGCGTTGGATGAAACCGGTCTGGAACTGACCAGCTTCTGTGTCGATCCGCGACGCAGCATCGTAGATCCTGAGCAGCGCGAGGAGTTTCTGACGGCCGTACGCGAAAGCGTTATGCCGGCGATGCAACTTGGCTGCAAGCAGATGATCATCGCCTCCGGATTTCTGATGGACGGCCTGTCGGCAAACGAACATTTTGCGCGCGCGCATGAGTCGCTGTCCGCGGGCGCTGAAATTGCTGCGGATAATGGACTCACGCTGTTGCTCGAACCGCTAAATACACGCGTTGATCACCCCGGCATGTACCTTGATTCGGTGGCCACAGGGCTCGACCTGGTGGACGCAGTTGGTAGCTCAGGACTGAAGCTGGTTTACGACGCCTATCACTCAATCGTCATGGGCGACGACATTGGCAGCGTGCTCAGCGGACGTATGGGATCGGTTGCGCATATCCAGATCGCCGACATGCCCGGACGCGGTGCGCCGGGCACCGGTGATATTGAATGGTCTTCGGTCCTTTCAACCTTCGAACGCGAAGGCTATACCGGAGCCATCGGCCTCGAGTTCAAGTTGAATGACCTCAGCACAAACGAGGCATTGGCGACCACGCGTCGTGCATTGTCGGTCTGATCGGGTATGAAAAAGGATGTAACCATGTTTGAGTTGTCGACGAATATTGAATACATGTTTCTGGATGCCGGCGTTGAGCTGGAACAACGTATCGAGGCAGCCGCGAAGATCGGTATTCGTAAAGTCGAGATGTTCAGTCCGGAAAACAGGAATGCGAAGTCATTGTCTATCGCATTGCGCGACAACAATGTGATGATGTGGACAGTCCTCAATGATCCACGCACGATTCTGGCCGACGCCCGAAATCATCCTCAATTCGTCGATAACTTCAAGCGTACGGCGCAGTTCGCCGCCGAGCTGGGCTGCCCGCATGTAGTGTGTGGATCCGGGACCGGACTTCCCTTTATTCCGCGCGAACCGTCTCTTCAGGCAGCGGCCGATGCGATCGCCAGTGTGGTCGATATTGCCGCAGATCACGATCTGGTCATCCTATTGGAGGCGGTCAACGCGCGTGTAGATCATCCGGGTGTCCTGTTCAGTGCTACGTCGGATTCATACGCCGTCGCCCAACGCGTTAATTCGCCGCAGGTGAAGATCCTGTACGACCTTTATCACTCGGTGGCTGAGGGTGAATCGCCGTTGGCGGTTTTTCCTGAAGTCGTCGACCGTGTGGGTCACGTCCAGCTAGCGGATTTTCCCGGCCGTGGTGAACCGGGCTCTGGAGGGCTTGACTGGGCATCGTTGCTGCGTGCGATCGGCCAGGCAGGCTATGACGGTGTTATAGGGGTCGAGTGCCACCCGACGGTGTCGTCAACGACTAACGCGCTTGAACGCATTCGTTCGCTGGTACTGGAGAGCTGATGATGTCCAACAATATTCAGATCGGTATCAGCCTTGACCTTATCAACCGCCATTTTCAAGAGCCCAATCGCAACCGTTACGAGAGCAAATACTACTGGGACGAGTTGTACACGTTGATCGCAGCAGCCGGATTCAGAGGCATCGAAATTCCTTATGACCTGTTCTGGATGTTTCGAGGCGGTACCGGCGTACCCATGACCCGCTACTGCGTCGAGGCGAAGTTCGGCACGGTCGAGGGGTACCGTGCACATCTGCGTTCTTGCGGCCTGGAGCGAATAGCAGGAGTGCATTTTGATCCTACGATGTTCATGCGCAATTCGAACCTCGATTTCTATTTTGGCGCGTCAGGGCACTTTGCCGACGAGGCGGTGCACTATGCAGTTGAAGCAGGCTGCGACTACATCAACATCACACCAACGCCGCCCGTAGGGCTCGTCAGGCACTACCATCCCGTCAACGACACGGACCAGGCGCAATTTGACGATGAGTTTCTTACGCGTACGGGCGATCTCATACGCCGTCTGTCTGATACCGCTTCCCAAAACGGCATTCGACTGACGCTCAGGCACGAATACTGGAGCATGCTGCGCGGCGATCGCATGCACTCTTTCCTCGCGCAACTCGATGACGGGGTGAAAATTGATGTCGATGCGGCGCACATAGCGATTTCAGGTGAGGAGCCAGCCACCGTTTGTGCTGCGCTGGGCGACAAAGTGGGTAGTGCACATCTGACCGATACGGCATTTGTCGATGACGCCGAGATCTGGAAAACAGTACTTCCGGAATTTCCGCAACACCGAGCAACCCAGGTTTTTCGCGATCCCGGACAGGGTAATGTCGATCTCGGGCGCTTTTATCGTGCCCTGACTGGCATCGGCTTTTGCGGTTGGGCAGTGGCTAGCTGTCGCCAGACCCGCGATCCGATGCGCGCGCTGCTGCGAAGCCGCGACGTCATCGATAACACCATACAGGCCGCCTGAGGAGAAACGCATGACAAATATTCGCTACTCCAATATGTCTCACTGGAAAAACATTCCCTACCGTCAGATCGACAACTTCAGAGAGTTCTACTACGAGGACAAGACCAGTTCAGCCTATTACGCCGACTGGGACCGAGTGCTTCGCTACCAGAAGGCCTTGGGCTTCGATGGGATAGAACTGGCTCCATGGGATTTTCCGGTGCTGATACCGCTGTTCGGCTCACCTGAAGCGTATACCGCATTCGCGCGCGAACGAGGCGTTGAAGTCAGCGGTATGTTCCATGGTGTTGACGGCGGGCATGACCGCGCACGTCACGCAGATGTGTTGGAATCCGGAAAGCGTGCGGTCGATACATTGGTCCAATTCGGCGGCATTCACCTCAATACCTGCCCGACCAGTAACTATTTCGGGAACGGCCCATTGACGCGCGATCAAGTTCAGGCCTGCTCAGAAGTGATCACCGAAATTGGCCGATATGCCACGGACAGAGGTATCAAGATAGGGTTGCACAATGAGTTTTTCTGTGCGGTCAATCGCGAGAATCACCGCGAGTTTATTGAGCTTACCGATCCACGTTACGTTCACTACTGTGTCGATACCGCGCAGATTTCAATCATGGGCGAGGACTTGCTCGATTTTTATGAAACCTATCATGAGCGTATCTGCACCTTTCACCTGAAGGACACAGCTTCGCTTAACCTTCCAGACGACATCCGCTACAGCCAGGCCCCGGAAATTGCCGATGATGGCACCCGCTGGTTCTGGGAGCCCGGTGAGGGTGTGCTGGATCTGGCCGGGTTATACAGGCTGCTCGCGAAGCATGCGTTCCGCGGCTGGATCAGTATCGAAACCGATGGGACCCCGGATTTGCTGGCTTCGATGGCCCTGACCCGGTATTTCATCGATCACACTTTGACCCCGATTTATCAATAACACGGAGGAGTCTAGGCCATGATGTGTCGCAAGTGCGCAGTTCAAATGGGTACGATAGGTTTGTTGCTTACGTTTTTTCTCACAGCAACTGCTGCCAAAGCAGAGACAGATACGGCAGCATTGCTTGAGCGAATTGAACGACTGGAGCAAGAAGTCGCGCGGGCGAACGACCGGGATGCGATTCAGAATCTGTTCTCGCGCTATCAATATCTTCACAACGCGTTTGAAGACGAGAAGATTATTCCGTTGTGGGCAAAGAAGGGAACGCCAGGCATACGGGCGCAGTACAGCAACCTCGGCGTCTACAACACTTGGGAAAGCATCACCCAATATCACCGCGGGCGCCCCAGACCTGTCGGCAAATTGCTGTTGCACTATGTCACGACACCATTGATAGAGGTGGCTGCGGATGGAAAGACAGCCAAGGGGTTATGGGTTGTCAGCGGGATCGAGTCCGGTTTGACCGATGCGGAAGTCGCTGAGAAGGCACCTGAATATATGTACGAAAAGGCTGTGGTTGACGGCAAAAAAGTCTGGATGCACACCGTATTCGTCAAGTATGGAATTGATTTCATCAAGCAGGATGGTGAATGGAAGATTTGGCATTTCCATTGTTTCGAAGTGGCCCGGTCACCGCATGGCATGGGCTGGATCCCGTTCGCTGCCGCCGCTCAGGACGAGAGCTTCAATTTTGACCTGATGTACTTTGGCGACAACGGAGCGCCGGTATTCATGCCGAAGCCCGATGCTCCGGCAACGATCAAAAGCAACTCGTACCGAACTGATACCAGCCAGTATCTCGAGGCTCGGCCGCCAGAGCCTTACACGACGTTCTCTGAAACGTTTGAATACTGACCCGATAGGACGCAGTAGACCATGACCGTGTAGGAGGTACTTCTTTAAAATAGAATGTATATTCTATATAATGCGGCTGTGCGGAGGCCTGCTTGCAGATGCGCGGTCCTGCAGGCAGTTAAATAAAATTAGGAAGGCACAGTGGCTGATAAACAGTTTGACGCGATCGTGGTGGGTACCGGTGCAACCGGAGGCTTCGCCGCCAAGGAGCTGGCCGAGCGTGGACTTAAAGTAATCGCTCTGGAAGCCGGACCGGCGCACGACGAGGAACGTTTTCAGCAGATTGGAGGAATGAAACCGCCGAAGGCGATGGATCGAATCCTGGCTGCCGCGAAAGGACAACATTTGCAGGCTCGGGCTTCCTGGTTCAGTCCTGACAAAGATTTTCTTTTTGTCAACGATTTGAAGAATCCCTACAAACAGTCCGGGGATCCGTACTTGTGGGTTCGAGGGCGTCAGGTCGGTGGCCGATTCCAGACCTGGGGCAGGGTAGCCCTGCGTATGTCTGACGTTGACTTCAAAGCCGCCAGCATGGATGGTTTCGGTGAAGACTGGCCGATCGCCTATGCCGATCTCGCGTCCTATTACGATCACGTCGAATCTTTCCTCAATGTCTATGGTGCGCCAGCAGACATTCCGAATCTGCCTGATGGTCAGTTCAGTCACGTGGCTGGCGAGAGTGCGTTGGAGCGCGAGTTGCGCGAAACGGTGCAGTCGAGATGGCCAGAGCGCCGGTTCACCCCTTGGCGGTACGTGCACAAGGCCGCAACTTGTGCTGACGAAAACGGTCAGAAGCACATCACTTCGCCAATCGCGGCGGGTCTCTCCAGTGGCAATTTGACACTGCAACCCGATGCGGTGGTGAAATGCATTGATACCGATCCGACGACGGGCAGAGCCACCGGCGTCACGTATGTTGATCGCGAAACCGGAAGGCTGCAGCGTATCGAAGCCAATGTCGTGGTTCTATGCGCGTCGACGATTGAGTCTGTGCGCATAATGTTGAATTCGGCGGGTGGTCGCCATCCGGAGGGCCTCGGCAACTCATCAGGCACGCTCGGGCGCTACTTCATGGACCAGACTAATGGTATGGTCTTTGGAACCGTACCGGGACATTTCGGTTGGGAGGGTGTTGACAGCCAATCCCCTGCCGACAACCACGGTGGTTTCCTGATTCCACGCTTCCAGAACCTCAATGGTCGCTCGCATCCCGATTTCGTTCGCGGCTATAACATCCAAGGGCTGGCTGGTCGTATTCCGGTACCCGATTCGGTACCTACGCTGTTTGGTATGACCGCGCAGGGTGAAATGCTCCCGCACGCTGACAACCGTATCTCGCTGGGCCGACGCAAAGACGCCTGGGGCATTCCGGTGGCCGACGTTCGCATTGCGTTGCGCGACAATGAGCGCACTATGTTGCGCAACCAGATGGATACGATGATGGAAATGGTTCGTGCCAAGGGTTGGAACATTGAGATGGCAGCCAGCGTTCTGGGTGTTGAAAACCCAGATTCACTGATGCCGCATGACAGCTGGTTTGAACGTCTGATGTTCCGACTGTCGTATAAAAAATCGATTGGCCTTGGCTCGGCGATCCACGAGTGTGGTGGAGCCCGCATGGGGAACGACCCGTCAACATCGGTACTCAATGCACACAACCAATGCTGGGACGCCAGCAACGTCTTCGTGACCGACAGCAGCAGTTTTGTGACCAACGGATCGGTCGGGCCTACATTGACGGGCATGGCGCTTACGGTTCGGGCCTGCGAATTCATCGCCAATCAGTATGACGGCTCATCGAAGTTTGCGATGGCGGGGTGATCCGATCACGTCATTCCTCATGCGCGTCTGTAAGGTAACAAAATCATTGCTGAGACAGCGGCGAATAGCGCCCCGAGCACGAACGGTGCGCCAGCAAATATGACCCCTGCACGTCCCGAGGTAAAGGCACTGAACAGCCACGGCATCATGATCGGTGTGATGATGGAAGCAAAACTATTGACGCTGATGATGGCACCCTGCAGCGCGCCCTGTTGATTGGAAGGCAATTGCCGGGACATCAGGCTGCGCAGTGCACCTTGGGTCATGAATGCCATTGCGCTGGGGATTATAAACAACACACACACCAGCGGGTTTCCGGACAATGCGAAACCCAGCAGCCCGGTCATCATAAGCCCGAGACCACACAGTGTTGCACCGGCGTCACCAAAGCGCTCAGCCAGACGTTTCAGAATCAGGCCCTGCGCTATGATGTTGACCACGCCATATAGCCCCAGCGAATAACCGATTTCACGGGCTGTCCAGTCGAACTGGAACATCGTGAAATATGGCCAGGTCACGGTGACCGATTGCAGCCCAAACTGCATCAATAGGGTAGCTATCAGGCAGGCTGTGACCCCGGGATAATGATGAAGTTGTCGCACAACACCCCAAGGGCTGGACCGTGAAAGCACAAACGGCCTTCGCTGTTCTCGGGACAGGGTTTCCGGGAGCACGAAATAGCCGTAAACGACGTTTGCCAACGCCAGTGCCGCCGCTGTAAAAAACGGCACTCGGGTACCCCAGTCCGAGACCAGCGCGCTCAGCACCGGTCCGACCATGAAGCCTAAACCGAACGCAGCGCCAAGCATTCCATAGGGGCCCGCGCGCTTGTGCGGTTCGGTTATGTCGGAGATATAGGCCGCGGCCGCGCTGTGTGTGGCCCCGAACAGGCCGGCCAGTGCTTGTGCGAGGAACAACCACATCAACGACGGCGCCAGCCCCATCAATATGTAATTCAGACCAAACGCCAATAACGACAGCAGGATGACGGGACGTCGGCCTACTGCATCACTGAGGCTACCTAGAATCGGCGAGGTCAGAAATTGTATGCCTGCAAACAATGCTGTAATCATGCCGCCGATCACCGCCGCCTTCGATATACCGACTCCAGCGAGTTGCCTAATCAACTCCGGGATCACCGGAATCAGGATACCAATACCGATGGAATCCAAAAAAACGGTGATAAGCAGAAAGGAAATGGCGTTTCCTGATGTCGATTTACGCATTAAAAAGTACCAAGGCAGGCAACATTCGATAGTAGAATTATTATTCTATTATTGACAAGTGGCAATGCTCCCGGGACGATTCGGTCATGTTCGTCGCTTTATGCCGCTTGCATGAAATCCGCATGTAGGTAGAATGAATATTCTAATTTAGTTTGGCCCACCACGCGGATGGGCGGCTTTTTCATCGCGCGTCGTGTATCCGCGACGTACTTAATTTCACAAAACGCGACAGGGAGAATTGCATTGAACGGCCAGACATCCGATAAAAGGTCACCGCATATGCGCCTCGGCCTATGAAAATCAGCGTGTTGACTGCAGCATTACAGGAGCTAACTCCGCGTGAGAAACGTGACCCTGATCCGGATCTGGCGGTCGAGGAATGGCTGCAGTTTTCGAAGGACATCGGTTCACCCTATATCCAGCTGTCAGCCGCACTGCATCCCTCCGAAAGCGACGTGCCCGCCGAGGCAATGCTTGATCCGGTCGCCAACACTCTTGATCTTCGCCAACCTTTCGATGCCAGTCGTGCCGAGCGGGTGTTGGCGGCGATGAAGAACACCGGAGTAGGGCTGTCTGATCTGGCCTATTTCGACAATATGCTGGTCGACGATGCCGAAGCACGGCGTAAGAAGCATGACTTCATGCTCCG
>Ga0255754_10003657_pt1 | contig 10987 bp, 9 predicted proteins | sample 101ome_22_FD_179954 | JGI IMG/M metagenome (GOLD analysis project Ga0255754, IMG submission 179954) | Coastal salt marsh microbial communities from the Groves Creek Marsh, Skidaway Island, Georgia - 101412BT metaG (version 2) | ecosystem: Environmental > Aquatic > Marine > Intertidal zone > Salt... | reverse complement strand
GGCTGTTTTCGGCTTCATCAGCTGCCCCCTGCCAATTGCCGCGATTAATCGCCGCGCGCATCCGCCGAAAACCGGCAAGACGCGGTTTCCCAAGATTAAAGGCCATTGAAATAAGCGCAGCCTGCCGCGCCGGTGTAAAGCTGGCAAAACATGGATATAAATCATGGCAAATCTGCAGCGCAATGATCAGATCATTGGCAAACAGATAGTCAATTTCATCATCGGCAAGGCCGCGATCGTTAAGATTGCGCCCAACCGCAATGGTTAATTTACCGCGCGTGTCATAATGGGGAAATTGCCGCCGCCCTTCATGGCGTTGCACCAGATCACGGCTGGCGGCAATAATATTTGACGGGGTTTTACGGGCTGCGGTCATGTGGCTAGCCCCTTTTGCTATTCAGGCTGGATTTGATTTGCGGCGCGATTTTTTCCACTGACCGGCCGACAACATAAACACCAAGGCCAATTTGCCGTGCCGTTTTTTGACCTTTCGGCAAGTGCCGGCGGCGGCACACAAATCGACCTTGCCAGCGAGATGGCACAAGATCCCGATAATCAATGGGTTTTCCCACGCCAATGGCTTGCCGAGCTTGGCCGGCGTCAGACCGACGCCTTGCAGATGATTTCCATCAGCGGCGATTCGATGGTTCCACTTCTTGAACATGATGACACGGTGATGCTTGATTGCAGTCAAACCCGCCCGTCACCGCCGGGTATTTTCATTCTTGATGATGGTGTTGGCCTTGTTGCCAAACGCATTGAAATTATTCCCAGCACGACACCGCAAATGCTTCGTATTTCGTCGGAAAATTCGGCCTATAGCAGATACCAGCGGCGGATTGATGAGGTACATATCATCGGGCGTGTGGTATGGTTTGCGCGTCGCCTATAATGAAGCATTTTAATTAAGCGTTTTGAATTGGGCGTTTTCTCTCTTGCGCATATAGCGCATGTCACATTTTACCAATAAGGGCGATCAGCAAATGGCACGCCAATCCAACCGAAGGCCAAGCAAGAAACGGTCGGCAAAATCGAACCAGATGGCTGGCCGCCTGCCCCGCAATGCACCACCAATCGAAGTGACAATCAGCCATATTGGCGGGCGCGGCGATGGCATTGCCAAAGCGCTTTACACCCATAATTACAGCGAAGCCGAACATGATGTATTTGTTCCGGCCAGCCTTCCGGGCGAACGCTTGTTGGTTCAGCCGCTCTCGCTGACGTCACAAGGCATCAAGGCGCGCATTATCGAACTTTATGCGCCGTCACCCGATCGCCATTCACCGCGCTGCGATGCCTTTCCAGCATGTGGCGGCTGCCGGTTCCAGCATTGGGATGAAACCGAAATCAGCAGCTGGAAAAGCGCCCTTGTTGCCAACTTCCTTGATCGCGCCAAAATCAAGGCTGGCACGATAAGGCCACTTTACAGCTCGCCGCTAAAAAGCCGAAGACGCGCCAGCTTCCATTTGAAATGTATTGCTGATGGGGCGATTGTCGGTTTTCGCGAACATATGGGTCAACATATTGTCAGCCCTGACGGCTGCGCTGTTCTTCACCCAAACCTGTTGGCTCTGCAAGACGCCTTGCAGGACTTTGCCAGCGCCCATCTTCCCGCTGGCTTTGCCGCAGATGCACATGCCAACCTTCTTGACCGCAGCACCGGCAATGCAGACGACAGCAATATCTGCCTTTACATTGAGCCAATTTCAGGGGCGCAGCCTTGGAGTCCGGATATGCTTGCCAAATTGGGCGATTGGGCGGCAAGCATAAGATTGGCAAGGCTGTCAGTTACTGATCATGGCAGTCCGATGACGCTTTTCGCCCCTGAAATTCCTGTGGTTCAATTTGGCAAAATCGGCGTTTCACCGCCTCCGGGTGCATTTCTGCAAGCGACCCGTGATGGCGAGGCTATGTTACAAAATGCCATTGCTGAAATCGCGGGATCAGCGCGCCAGATTGTCGATCTTTTTGCCGGATGCGGGACGCTTAGCCTGCCGCTGCTGGATAATATCACCAATCTTCTGGCGGTAGAACAAAGCGAAGACGCTCTTGCGGCGTTGAAATTTGGCGTTGACGCTGCAGGCATTGGCGGGCGAGTAAAGACCGCCAGCCGCAATTTGTTTGACGCGCCATTAATGCCTGACGAGCTGGAAGGCTTTGACATGGCCATTCTTGACCCGCCGCGAAGCGGCGCTGCTGCACAATGCCAGATGCTGGCGCAATCGGGCATTGCAACAATCGCTATGGTGTCATGCAATCCGGCAAGTTTTGCGCGGGATGCGGCCATTTTGACAGAAAGTGGGTTTCAGCTTGAATGGGTTCAGGTCATTGATCAATTCTCATTCAGCAATCATCTCGAACTGATTGGCGCTTTCCGCCGCTAGCATCAATCGTCATTGGCGGCATCGCAAATCTTGGCCACGGCCGCATTGCCAAAAGCCTTTGCCAAAAACGGGTTTGCCAAAAACAATCTTCAAAGCGCATGATATTACGATGATGATCAAGCGATCCATGACCATTCACGGACACCGGACAAGCGTGTCATTGGAACAGCCTTTTTGGGACATGCTGCAAGATATTGCAGCCAGTCGCGGGCAATCGCTTGCCAGCCTTGTGCAAAAGATTGACCGTAAACGTGATGGCGGGCTGTCTTCGGCCTTGCGGCTATTCGTTCTGGCCGAATTAAAAAAAGAAACTGCCGTTGTTAAGACAGATATAAAGCCGCTGGATCACTAGCCTTTTCCGGATTATAAGTCGTTTTGGGATCATAGGTTGTTTTGGGTTAGCATTTTAGTGCCGCGGATAAACGAGCCCTGCGCATAGATAGGAAGCATCACGTATGCATATCGCAATTCTTTTGGCCGGTCATACCAACAAGGCAATGCCCCAGCGCTTTCATGATTATAATGATATGTTCAGCGATCTTTTTGCCAGCCTTCCGCTTGGCAAAAATTTCCGCTTTACCACATTGGCCGTGGTCGATGACGTGTTTCCGGCGCAAATTGACGATTATGACGGCTATCTTGTTTCGGGTTCCGCCTATGGTGTTTATGACGATGCGCCATTCATTCCAAAATTAATGGATTTTCTACGCCAAATCTATGCTGCCAAAAAGCCACTGGCGGGCGTTTGTTTTGGCCATCAGATCATTGCGCATGCGCTTGGCGGTCATGCCCGCAAATGGGATAAGGGCTGGGGTCTTGGTGTCAAGGAACTGGCCTTAACCGACCTTCCGGACTGGATTGAAACAAGCCATGAGAAAATCAATCTGATTCATGTTCATCAAGATCAGGTGATCAGCCTTCCCGATGGGGCGCGGCGCATCGCCAGCGCCAACCATTGCACAAATGCGGCTTTTGTCATTGGAGATGATGTTTTTGCCATTCAGGGTCATCCCGAATTTGACGCTGACTATACCGATGCGCTTTCCAACCTGCTGGTTGATCGAGCCGGTACCGATTGCGTCAATGAAGCGCGTCAATCACTTGCCACACCGCATGATGGCAAATTGGTTGCAAGCTGGATTTTGGCATTTTTTGCCAAACATGCGCCAACGGGATAGTCGCATTTTATGGTGGTCGGCGTAATTTGCGATCTGGCACCAAACCAAAAGGAATAATCGCATGTCACTTGTAATCGGCCTTGATACTGGCGGCACCTACACTGATGCGGCGCTTCTTGATGTTGATCGCGGTGTTGTCTTGGCAACTGGCAAGGCACTGACCACACGCGATGATTTGTCGGTTGGTCTTGGCGGTGCCATTGCCAAAATTCTTGCCGATTTTGACGGCACGCCGGATGATATCAAAATGGTGTCACTGTCAACAACGCTTGCCACCAACGCTGTTGTCGAGGGTGTTGGCGGGCGTGTTGGCCTGTTTTTGATCGGATTTGACGAGGCCGCGCTTGAACGCGCCGATCTGGCGCGCGCCCTTGGACAGGATCCGGTTTATTTCATCAATGGCGGCCATCGCCCCGATGGCGGCATTCAGGCACCATTGGACATTGCCGCGCTAGATGCCGCTGCAAACAAGCTGAAATCCGAGGTTTCGGCCTTTGCGGTTGCTGGTCATTTTGCCACGCGAAACCCGCTTCACGAGACCGAAACCCGCGATTTGCTTCGCGAAATAACCGGCCTTCCCATCACTTGCAGCCATGAATTATCGTCATCGCTTGGCGGGCCACGACGCGCCCTGACCGCGGTGTTGAATGCCCGCCTGATCAATCTTCTGGAACGGCTGATTACCGCCACGCAAAACATTATGTCACAACAAGGCCTGACCTGCCCATTGATGGTGGTCAAGGGTGATGGCTCGCTGCTTCATGCCGATTTTGCCCTGTCGCGTCCGGTTGAAACCGTTTTGTCAGGTCCGGCCGCCAGCCTGTCGGGCGCGGCGTTTCTGGCTGGTGCTAAATCAGCCTTGATTGCCGATATTGGTGGCACCACAACCGATATTGCCTTTTTGCATAATGGCACGCCGCGTTTAAAGAAAGACGGTGCCTTTGTTGGCGGCTGGCAAACCATGGTCGAGGCCGCCGAGATACGAACCTGCGGGCTTGGCGGCGACAGCGAGGTCACGCCAATTTTGCGCGGCAGAACGGGCGGGCTTAGCCTTGGCCCAAGGCGGGCAACGCCGCTATCTTTGCTGGCGATGCGCTGGCCGACATTAAAAGACCATCTTTCGCGCCAGCTTGATCTTGCCGTGCCAATGGCAATAGATGCACGGTTCGTCTTTCCAATCATGCCTGATGGCGTTCCGCAATGGCTTACGCGGTCGGAAATCAGGCTTGCCGAAAAGGCCATTGCCGCTGGCCCCGCACCGGTTGCTGAATTGGCGGCAACGCAATTGGCGCTTGGCGCGGTTGACCGTTTGATCAGCCGCGGGCTTCTTGGCCTGTCCAGCTTTACCCCCACCGATGCGGCGCATGTCACCGGTGCCTTTACCGAATTTGACGAAGAGGCCGCCATGCTTGGCGCAAAATTAATGGCACGCCAGCGCAATGGTGCCGGCATTGCAATTGCGGCAACGCCGCTGGATCTTGCCGAAATGACGCTTGACGAATTGCACCGGCGGTCGGCTTTAGCCTTGATGGATGCGGCCTTGGCGCATGAAGGCGGCGGCGAAGCGGCGGTTTCCAGCAACCCGCTGCTCGCACAATCATTTCGCAAAACACCGGCCAGCAACGACCCGCTTGTCTCGGTTGGGGTGAAATTAAATACCGGCCTCATTGCGCTTGGCGCATCGGCCGCCACCCATTATCCGCCAATCGCCAACATGGTGGGGGTTGCGCTGACGGTTCCTGATCATGCCGATGTTGCTGGCGCGGTTGGCGCAGCGGCCGGATCGGTTCGCCAACGGGTGATGGTGTCCATTACCCAGCCTGCCGAAACAAAATTCCGCATTCATCTTGCTGATGGCCCGATTGATAAATCCAGCCTTGACGGCGCGCTTGCCGCCGCACGGATTGCCGCCAAACAGCTTGCCGAAGCACGCGCCAAAAGCGCCGGTGCCACCAAAATTGATCTTCATCTTGAAGAGGATATAAAGCTGGTGCCATTATCATCGAATAAGGATTTGTTTATCGAGGCGCTTATCTATGCCACTGCCGAAGGCCGCGCAACGTAAGGCGCACTTGCCCGCTAAAACAAACGCTGGCGCATCACATCACAATCAGCGGTGAATAATTTATGGTCGCTATAGCGTTTCTTGATACTTCGAATGGCACCAAGCGGCAAATAATCACGCACCTCATGCCACTGCCAGTCAACCTGAACACGACCCGAAACGCGGTTTAGCCGAATATTCATTTCATGTGCATTGGTTGGCGTTTCAACATAGGGATCATCGCCATTAACGGCAAAAACCATCGGGCCTGATTGCGAAACCTTGCTGATCCATAAATCATCTTGGCTTGTGGTAAAATCAATCAAATCACCATTGGCTGGCTGTGGCATATTTTTGATAAAATCCAATGATGACATGCGGCGGTTTCGTTCAATCGGCACCATCTGCACGCGCGACACATCACCGCCATCAAGCTCAACCGTTACATAGACCGAGCCGTCAAATTGTTCGGTTTCGGTGATTTCACCGCGCATCCGTTCAACATCAAACAGGCCATTGCAAACCATCGAAACCGTATTGGCCGCAGCTGGCACGACCGAAAATGGCAGCAACAGCAACAGCAACAGCGATAAAAGCCATAAGCCGCAGCGCGACAACCCTGTTTTCGATTATTTGCTGTAGTTCGGTAGGGCCAATCTTGCGATTTGCACCGTTGTAACGGTGATAAATATCGCCAGATGATATATCGTGCTTTCTGTTGGTAAGTATCACGGGTTGGACTGCGGCAGGATAAACATAAAGAGCACCAACTGTTTTGCCGCTAAAATCAAGAGTGCCCATATCGAAACGTATTTCGCCACTCATGCAATCGCGAAGCGCGTTGGTGAGTTTAGCCCTGTCAAAGCCCTCAAAAGCCGTCTTATTGATCCCCTCAATCGTCCACTCAGCATTTTTTACACCGAAAATGATGTAGCCACCCTGATTATTTGCAAAGGCAGCAATCGCCTTTACACAATTATTGAAAAAATTATTGGCAAACGATTTTTTGCATTCAATCCTATCTGTTTCAGATATGGCCAACACATCATCCACGCCGACTTGCAATGGCAATAGAGTTCTCAGAGAGTTCTCAGAAACTGGTGATGGTTCTTGTGCGGTGATTGGGCTATCGTTTCCAGCAACATTGAAAAACGCCTGAACCTCCTCATCACTCGCAGGGTTGATACCCGCATAAAGTTTGTGACCCGTTTTTATGTCTGATATGCGAGCTTGATTAATTTCATGCTGTTTTAATTTTCGCCGTCTGGCGTTGATTTGCCCAGAGATGGTTTGTGATTTGGCACCGTAACGCTTCAGCAAATTGCGAACCACCGCAACTTCCTCATTGGTTACTGGATTTGACAACTTCTTAGCCGTCATCGCCCATCAATATGCGCATTTTGTCTACGCCTTGCCATTTATCCACTAGAGCAAGCAGCGCTCCAATCTCGAAATAGCCAGTGGCAATATCGATCTTCTCAGAAATCTCACAAAAATTGCGCAGATAGCTAAGCGCCTTCCAGTCGCTATCGCTTTGGACGACAATCAATAACGCAGAACCACTCATGGCATGGGTCTACCAATCTCCCTTTCGTTGGGACTGGGCGCGTCATACAAGGGGTGACTTACCTGTTTGCCAACTGGTCGTGAGAAGTCTAGGCACTAACATTTAAAAAAAGGTTAAGGCCGGGTGATGACCTCACGCGGCACGGCAAAAGAGTCACAAATGGGCGAGAACAAACAATGGCTGGGGGCTTAGAAGCAAGGGTTGGTGGGCCCGGCAGGACTCGAACCTGCAACAACACGGTTATGAGCCGTGGGTTCTAACCAATTGAACTACAGGCCCCACCCTTTGGCGGGTTATGACAAGCGCAAGCGCCAGCCCCTTTTTCCCGCAACAGATATATTCACGGCGCGCCCCATAAGGGCATGCCGTATCACCCTAGCTTTCGAGAAAGCTACGCAATTTACGCGACCGTGACGGATGCTTTAGCTTGCGAAGCGCCTTGGCCTCAATTTGCCGGATACGTTCGCGCGTCACGCTAAATTGCTGACCCACTTCTTCCAGCGTGTGATCGGTATTCATGCCAATGCCAAACCGCATGCGCAAGACGCGCTCTTCACGCGCTGTCAGGCTGGCCAGAACCCGCGTTGTGGTTTCGCGCAAATTGGCATGGATGGCGGCGTCAAGCGGCTGCACGGCGTTTTTATCTTCGATGAAATCACCAAGATGGCTGTCTTCTTCATCGCCAATTGGGGTTTCAAGGCTGATTGGCTCTTTGGCAATCTTCAACACCTTGCGCACTTTATCAATCGGCATTGACAGCTTTTCGGCAAGCTCTTCAGGCGTTGGCTCGCGGCCAATTTCATGCAGCATCTGGCGCGAAGTGCGAACCAGCTTATTGATTGTTTCGATCATATGAACCGGAATCCGGATCGTGCGTGCCTGATCGGCAATCGAGCGCGTGATGGCCTGTCTAATCCACCATGTTGCATAGGTCGAAAATTTATAGCCGCGCCGATATTCAAATTTATCAACCGCCTTCATCAGGCCGATATTGCCCTCTTGAATAAGATCGAGGAATTGCAGGCCGCGATTGGTGTATTTCTTGGCAATCGAAATCACCAACCGCAAATTGGCTTCGACCATTTCGCGTTTGGCGCGCGCTGCTTCGCGCTGGCCACGCTGGATGGTTTGGATCATTTCACGAAATTCGGGAACCGACAGACCAATATCATCGACGACAAGCTTGATCTTGTCGCGCAGTTCGGCAATTTCATCGGCACTATTGGCCAACAGCTTTTTCCAGGCCTTGGTGTTATAGCCGGTGCCGGGCCAATCTTCACAAACCTCACGGCCGTTCCATGCGTTAATCATCTGAACGCGGGTCACGCCATTATCGGTGGCAAGGCGCATCAGGCGACCTTCAATCTGGGTAACATGCCGGTTAAGGGTAAAGACCTGCTCGCTCAAAGCTTCAATCCGGTTCGGGTTGAAAATCACCCCTTCCATCAATTCACACAGCTTGACCTTAATTTCGAAATGCGTGGTTTCGCTTTTTGCGACAAGCGGCTGTTCCTTGGCCATGCGGGCAAGGCGACGATCCTGACTTTTGACAAAGGCCTTGTAGGTTGTGCCAACATCGTCAAAAAGCGCCATCACATCATCACGAACGGCATCTTCCAGCGCGGCAAGCGATAGGTTCAGATCATCATTTTCATCATTATCATTATGCGAATCACGGGTTGATGTATCGGTATCGCTATCGCCGCTTTCATCATCTTCGTCTTCTTCGTCTTCTTCTTCATCTTCTTCTTCATCTTCAATTTCTTCTTCGTCTTCATCATCCTCAAGATCATCATCCGGGATATCATCGCCAAGCGGGTTGACGGTATTCTGGTCGATCAGCGGGTTGCCATTGATTTTGGCGTAGGTGGCTTCAAGATCGATAATATCGCGAAGCGGGACAACGCCATCGGCGATCTGGTCGCGCCAATGCATCAGGGCGCGAATAGTCAATGGCGATTCACAAATGCCACCAATCATCATTTCACGCCCAGCTTCAATCCGTTTGGCAATGGCGATTTCGCCCTCGCGCGACAACAGCTCGACACTACCCATTTCACGAAGATACATCCGCACCGGATCATCGGTACCCGAAACATCACTATCCGACAGATTGCCGGCGGCGCGGCCTTCTTCGGCTGCGTCATCATCACCATCGCTTTCGGCGCTATCAACAACCGAAACGCCCATCTCGCTTAGCGATGACATCACATCATCAATCTGTTCGGATGTGTAATCTTCGGCAGGAAGCGCCGCGTTCAACTCGTCATGAGTAACAAAGCCGCGTTCCTTGCCAAGCTTCATCAAGGTTTTGATGGTTTGCTGGGCTGCGTCGAGGCTGGCCGCTTCGGCTGCTTCTGGCGTGTTCTGATCAGGTTCGGCTTGTTTTTTTGCTTTACTGGCCATTTTGTTGCTCATATCCCTGTCCGGCTGTGCACGCAACCAGATGCGCTTGATCCGGTGTTGTTGCATCAAATGTCATTTGCCTGCCATTTCGGCAGAGCCTGTGGGCAAAGGCCCGGTATTATCTATTTTTTTGGGGTGCCGGCCTGCGAAAACAATCCGGACTTACCGCCGACAAGTTGAAGTAATTCATCTAGATGTATCGCGGCTTTGTCATTTGACAATCGGCGCGGATCAAATGGCAGTCTGGCTTTCATGTCATCCCCCGTCACTGCCGCCAATACATCATCTAAATTCAATCCTTTTAGATGATAGTTTATCGCTTCTGCGTCAAGGTCTGGATCGCGGATTACCGCGTCAATAAGTGCTTTTTTCAGGCTTTCGAGTGATTGATCCCCCGAATCGAGCATCGACAAGGCCTCAAAATTGGCAGAAACCAAGGATGGATGCGCCAATAATAATGCCACAACCGCACGATGCCGATTAATCAGCCCTGTTTGCGGTCGAGACGCACGCCGCGGTGCCACCATTGACGATATGCCGCGAATTTGATTACGCATTGCGGCGATTCGGCTTTCGATTTCATCACCATAGGCGCTCCGCACCTGATTATTGCCAATGCTGCGAACATGGCCGCGAACCGCCTGCCAGAATTGCGCCCGCGCCTCGGGCTGGCGAATGTCGAATTCGGCCTGAACCTGTTCCCATAGGCTATCGATAAGTGACCGCGCCGTGCCAATCACTTTGCGAAACCCCTCAGGCCCGCTTGCCGCAATCAAATCGTCTGGGTCCTTGCCTTCGGGAAGCACCGCCAACCGTGCCGATCGTCCGGGCTCGAGAAGCGGCAAAATCCGTTCGAGCGCGCGCGTTTGCGCCCGCTGTCCGGCAGCATCGCCGTCAAAACACAAAACCGGTTCATCATGCAATTTCCATAACAGCGCAATCTGTTCGGGCGTCAAGGCGGTGCCAAGCGGTGCCACTGCCGCGGCAGTGCCACTGTGATGAATGGCAATCACATCCATATAGCCTTCAGCAACGACAAGCGGCAGGTTCCGGCGAAGCCCTTCACGCGCCTGAACCCAGCCATAAAGAACGGCTTTTTTCGAAAAAGTCGGCCCCTCGCCCGAATTCAAATATTTTGGCTGGGCATCCCCAAGCGCCCGTGCGCCAAAAGCAATCACATTGCCTTGTCTGTTTTCGATCGGAAACATGACGCGATCACGAAAATAATCATAAAGACTGCCATCACGATCCGATTTGCGGATGACACCGGCGGCAAGCATATCCTCATCGGAAAAGCCCTTATCCTTTAACGCGGCTCGCAGCCCCATCCGCGGCGAATAGCCGATCCGGTAGGTTTTCACGATCGCCGAATCAAGCCCGCGCTGCTTTAAATAGCGGGTTGCACCGC
>Ga0255754_10003651_pt1 | contig 10998 bp, 17 predicted proteins | sample 101ome_22_FD_179954 | JGI IMG/M metagenome (GOLD analysis project Ga0255754, IMG submission 179954) | Coastal salt marsh microbial communities from the Groves Creek Marsh, Skidaway Island, Georgia - 101412BT metaG (version 2) | ecosystem: Environmental > Aquatic > Marine > Intertidal zone >... | reverse complement strand
TTCTGCTAATTCTTGATAATTTCTTTTGTTTTCGTTTTTTACATACTTGAGGTAAACCTTTTTTTTCGGAATCATGTCTTTGTAGATAGTATAAATTTGTTTCTTATTTTGTGGATTAATCTTTTGAACATAATTTACTATGTCAATGTAATCCATGTTCATAGATACGTATCTATGTATCATGTAAGAATTAAACTTATCCCACGATTCTTCCGAAATTTCGTGAACAGAAGTTTTATGAGTTGTTATCTCATTCAACCACTGAAAGATGGTTGTCACCTGCTTCATCTCTTAGCTCTTTTGGAAGGGTTTCTTGAAGAATTTCACCAGTTTCAGGATCGTAAAATACTGGGATAGGCATAAGAGCATCCTCAGGGGTACCTGCTACGAATTTAGAAATTCTACGAATAATGAACCCTTGAGCCCATACTTTACCATTTTTGTGTTCTACCGACTGAGTGTTTTTCAAATCGATATTCATGTTCATTTGTTGTTGATCCATGTCTATTTATTTTGTTTATAATCTAAATAAAATCCAATCGCTACTAAAATATTCATACCTACACTAGCGATTATTTCATGTAGGTCTTCATAAGCATTTAATGATAAATGAACGTGCCCAATCATCCAGAAAGGTATAGCTAGATTTTGGCTAATCCAAATTACTAAGAATTTTAGGAATTGTTTCATTTCAATTCAATTAATTTTTGTATGAGTGCCATACAGTTGATTTCTTTATCAATACGGAAGTTGGATTGGTAACTATATTCGTTGATATAAATTGCCACCATCCCTTCACGACCACTTGCGTATACATGAGCATTATCATAAAGATAACGATAAAGCTCCTCAAAATCGCTAATATTTGCGTTAGCAATGATTTGACGAATTTCACGCCATTTAGGTTTAACATTACTTAATTCTTTTAGTATTGATGTCATATAATTAGATGACACTAATACTGATTTATCTATAACCAATTTTTGGTCTTGAGTTGATAACTGAATTGTATTAAGACATTTACGTAAATCAGGATAATATTGATTCACAATAGTTTTAATATCTTCCACATCATAAGAAATAGCTTCATAAGCCATAACTTTAGCTAAATGTACTGCTACCTCTTTTTTACTAGGAGGAATAACCTTGAGTACTTGGCAACGTGATTGAAGTGGGTCAATAATACGTTCAACATAATTACACGTCATAATAAAACGTGTAGTACGTGAGAATGTCTCAATTACATTTCGAAGTGAAGCTTGGGCTTGGATTGTTAAGAAATCAGCCTCATCTAAAATAACTACTTTGAGTGGTTTAAATGAAGCTGTTGAAGCAAACCCAGAAACCTTGTCTCTAATAGTTTCGATACCCCTTTCATCACTCGCGTTTATATACAAGTAATCACAATTAAGATTATTAACAATAAGTTTTGCTAATGTAGTTTTACCAGTACCTGCTGGGCCGTAGAAAATAAGGTTTTGAATGTCATTTTGACCTAGATATTGTTGAATAGTTTTTTTAATATGTTCGTTACCAACATATTCATCTAAATCTTTAGAACGATACTTTTCAACTAATAAAGTGTGATCTTTAGTCGCGGTCACCATATAAACTATAACTTTTTACTGGGGGTGGTTTTACTTCCACTTCTTTATTTCGTATAACATACAACTTACTATCTAAAGGGGCAAGTCTAAATTCAGCTTTCTCACCGGTTTTTTGAAACCATGCTTCAAGAGCTTCAGTAAGAGAATTATGTACTTTAGAATCGCCGACAAGCACCCAACGATCACCAGGTGCTTGTCTATTTGCGATTACTTCATTGAATTCTTTAACTTCAGTTTTCATTACATCATTCCACCCATCATAGACATTGGGTCAACTTGATTATTATTCTCTTCAGGCTTGTCTACTACTGTACATTCTGTAAGTAGGATAGTACCTGCTACTGAAGCAGCGTTTTCAAGTGCTGAACGTGTTACCATTGTTGGGTCGATGATACCTGCTTCTTTCATATTAACCATTGATTCAGTTCTAAGGTTATAACCTGTCCAAACATCCTCATCTCCAGAGTTAACTAAAGTATCAGCAAGGATCATACTTTGTACTTCCTCGTATCCAGCATTTGTAAGGATTTGGGTAAATGGTTTACCACATGCTTGTCTTACAATTTCGGCACCAATATCATTACCTTCAATAGCTTGTCGAGCATATAATAGAGCTGAACCACCACCAGGTACAATGCCTTCTTCAATAGCAGCTTTAGTAGCATTTAAAGCATCGTCAACACGATCCTTTTTTTCCTTCATTTCGGTTTCGGTGTTACCACCAACGTGGACTATTGCCACTCCTCCGACGAATTTCGCCAGCCTTTCTTGGAGCTTTTCGACTTCGAACGGCGAGTTTGCTTGTTCGATTTGTTGTTGTAGTGCTTCAATACGTGCTTCAATTCGTCCTGAATCTCCTTTTCCATCTACAATTGTAGTTTGTTCTTTTGTTACGTTAACATTTCTTGATTCGCCAAACCAATCCCAGCTAAACTTATCAAGTTTCATACCTTTTTCGGTACTAAATACTTCACCTCCTGTTAAAATCGCAATGTCTTCCATAAGAAGTTTTTGACGATCACCAAATTCAGGAGCTTTAACAGCACATACTGCGATTGTACCTCTCATCTTGTTTACAACTAGTGTAGCAAGTGCTTCATTATCAATATCTTGGGCAATGATAAGAAGAGAACGACCAGTACTTGATACACCTTCTAGTACTGGGAGTAATTCTTTTACTTTAGTAAACCTATGATCAGCAATTAAAATATAAGGATTGGTTAATCCAGCTGACATTGTAGAATTATTAGTTACAAAATATGGTGATTTAAAACCTCTATTAAATTGAATACCTTCTACAGTCTCTAGATAAGTTTCACCTGACTTAGATTCTTCAATAGTTACAACACCATCACGACCTACTTTATTCATAGCAGTAGCAATTAATTTACCTACTTCAGGGTCGTTGTTAGCTGAGATAGTAGCAATTTGTTCTAATTGTTCTTCTGAGGTAATATCTTCAGCATTTTCTCGGAGGGTATTTACTACTTGCTTTACAGCTGTATCAATGCTACGTTTAATTTCTACAGCATTGGCTCCATTATTTAGATGAGATAAACCTGCTTTAACCATCTCACGTGCTAAAAGAGTAGAAGTAGTAGTACCATCACCTGCTACATTAGCAGTTTGAATAGCTGCTTGTTTTACCATTTGAACACCTAATTCTTCGATTGGGTCTTCGAGTGAAATACTTTTAGCTACTGTAACACCATCTTTTGTTGATTGTGGGTATTCACCTGGTTTTGAGATTACTACATTACGTCCATTAGGACCCATAGTAGCAACAACAGCATCAGCTAATTTATCAATTCCGTTTACTAGTTGTTTTCTGGCTTCAGGGCCAAATTCGATAATTTTACTCATTACTTGTTAATTTTTGCTAAAACTTCGTTTTCTTTACCAATCCAATATTCCTGACCTTCATATTCAAATTTGGTGAACCCCATTGTAGGTAGAACTACAATATCACCAACTTGAAGTTGAGTAGGAATAAAAGTACCTCCCATAGCTGTGTAGCCGGGACCTACAGCTGCTACTTCAGCTGTTTTATTTACGTCATTTCCCATATCTGGAATGACGATATTACCATAAGTAGTTTCTTCTACTTCTACGGGTTTTACTACAACCGCGTTATAAAGTGCTTCAATCATAATCTAATTAGGTTTTTTAATTCTTCTGTTTTTTGTTCAAATCGTTCTACGAATTCTTTTAATGAATCATAACTTTGAGATTTAGCGTCATCACGGGCAATTGCTTCTAGACAATTACTTAGACTATTAAAATGACCTAAAGTATTTTGATACTCTTTACCTGACTCAGAATATGTTGATTTCTGAGCGATGTAACAATGATCATCTAATTGAATGTAATAAGGAGTCAATACTGGGTCCTTAATGAAACGTAAATTTGATTTACTTGGCTTTGCCATAACTTTTATTTATTTATTTAACTTGAATATACGAAAGAGACCCCAGGGATCAAAATTATAACTTACTTAATTTTTAAAACTTTTGGTTTAGATTCTTCAGCAAATGGAATTGAAATTTTTAAAAGACCATTTTCCATTTCAGCTGTAGCGTTTGCTAAGCTAAATTTAGAAGCAATTTTATAACCTAGGTTAAATGAACGTCTTGCAATACCTCTATGGATAAAATTACAATCGTTTACTTCACAACAATCCTCATCTTGGGGTTTATTATAACTGATTTTTAAGATATCTCCTTCAATATTTAATTCAATATCTTTTTTAGTAAGGCCCGTACATGCAACTTCAAAATGAAGTCCATTTCTGTTTTCATAAATGTCTACGGGGTGGGAATGTTTGGCTTCGGTAGCCGGTTGGAAATGTAAATCAGACTTAAAAAAGTCTTTAAATAATAGATCAAATGGTGAGAGATTTCTCTCATAAAATAGTGTACTCATATCACTTTAAATTTATGCTGTCTCTAAGATCAGCGGTTAATAATAAAAATAAATGCCCTAGGGTCATCTTTCGTTGTTTATACGTATGTTAAGTTTCTCTCTATTTACAAAAAACATATCACTTTGATTAAGTTTTTTATCCCAAAAATAAAAGCTTCCAATATCAAACAAATCAAATCCTAAATTATATAGGTAAGAAATGATTTCACTTGCTTTAGGGGCACCTTCATTGTAATCTAACATTGCTAATTCTAATTGTAAAATAGTAGCGTTTTTAATTACGTTTTCTCCTCCCTTAATAATATCAAGTTCTGCTCCTTGAACATCCATTTTAATAAAATCAAATTGCTGATTTAATGAATCTAAAGTGGCTACAGGTAAAGTAACTCCAGTAGAACCATCGTAAAACTCAGTTTGTTCTTTATACATTGAAGCTCCAGTACAGTAAGGATCAGAGACGTTAATGTAAAATTTAGTAGTACCTTCTTCTTTACCTAAGCATAAAATCATAGAATTAGGATTTGTTCTACTTAGTTGTGTAGTACAATTAGGATTAGCTTCTATACTTAATACCTCTGAATTTGGGTAAATGGTTTTAATTGTTTTATACCAATCTCCTACATGGGCCCCAATATCTAATATTTTTGAAGGGGTAAAATTATGTTTATCCCTTAATACCCCGTAACGTTCTAAAATAAAATTATTTACGTCCCACATTATACATCTGCTTTCCTAATAATATAATAAAAACTTTCCCAATTCTCACCAGCAAATTCAAGTTTCATTAATCCTTGTGAATTTACTTTTAATGTAGCTGATTCAGCATCTTTATTATTATTTAGAATAGTTTTAATCATTGCTGAGTTAAATGGGATTTGAGTCCCATAGGGTACATTTTCTAAAGTAGCGCCGGGTACTTGGTAATCAATTTTATTTGTGTGATTAGATACATCACCAAACGACATTACCAAAACATCTTCACCATCTAAATCTCTATCAATTTTTATAATTACATTATCACTTTCAAGTGCGTTATGTGCTTTAATAATAGCGGAAATTTCCTCACTACCTAATTCACTTACAATCTCGTAATTATCAGGATCGGTTACATTACCAACATCTTGAATCATTAACAAATCTGTAAGTGAAAAATTAAGGGTATAATTTAGATCTGAGATGATTAGTTTTGTAAAAACAGCTTGTGTTTGTTCTAATTCTAGTACTACTTCCCCACTAGCAATTCCTAATAGTTTATTAAGTTTAGATGTATCATATACCGCAAATTCGCTGTTTTTTAGCGGGAAATTCGCGTGTTTAACGCGTCCAATCATGTCCTTATTGGGTGATTGGAAATCAACTTCTAACGCGTTATCTTCAATAGTCCATTTAACGGATTCAATTAATCCATTTAGGTAATATTTGCTAATTGTTGATTGTAATTCGTTTTTGTTTATCATAACTAAAAATTAAAAAACAGATTTCTGTATGGGTTTAAATTTAAATCCCAACCTAAATCGTTATAAAACCCTTGTAATTTACTTTCTAAAATTGTTTCAAATGATTTATTTTTATCAGCATACTGATATAGTAATTTACGCATTTTTTCTGGCATATCAAAGTCTAAGAAACCTAAGGCTTCGATTTTGTAAGGATTTTCTTTAAAATAAATCCATTTAATTTTATCACCTTGAGTAATTTTAGAATGTTGTTTGTCTAATCCCCAGAATGTAAGTAAATCATTGTATTTGATAGCGGCTTTTACAGGAGCAGGAGCACCTTGAGCTATAACTGAAAACATTTCTCCAGGACGAGGAGGTGCTGCTGTATATTTATCTAAAGTTTTTACACGAGTAGGATTACCTAATACAGTAATATCCATATTATCAGCTAATACTTTTTCTCTAAATTTGGTTAGCAAACCATCAATTTCTTTTTGAGGAGCACCTTTAATTACTCGTTGAAGAACATCTTTAAAAAAGTCACTAAATATTTTAGGGAAGTTAGCTTTCATAAACTCTAATCCCTTAATATCTAAATCATCAGTTGGAACCCCTTCTTTTTTAGTAATCCATTGAGCATATCTACGAGTAGCTCTAAAATAGCCAGCACGAATCATACACTCGGTTTTCATCTCAAGTCTATGCTCTTTAATATTAAATGCCTCTAATGCTAAGGTATCATATGATTTAGTAATTAAATCCTGGTATTTAAGGGCTATTTCCTCTAGTTTTTCATCTCTTTCCTCCTCTGACATAGTATCGAAGTTAGGGTAGAGTTTTCTAAGCATAGGTTCTGCGTTGTAATAATTAGAATCTGTATCTACATAAACACAGTAATTTTCATCTTCTTTATCACAAATAAACCAAGGTGTAGTCTCTAATTGCTTCATATTTTAACCCATTTTTGCTCACTATTAAGTGTAAAAGAACCAATATGTTCTTTATTCCACTCATTTGGTGCTATTAAAGATAAAAAAGGATTTCCATCATTTCCAACGTAAAGATGATATGTTTCACCAATTACAGGTTCATAACCAAATTTAGATTGATATACAAGTTCATTCCACTGATATTCTTCTACTAATTTTTGGAATTCAGCTTTTAATTCGTCAAATTTAGTTTGGATTTGTTTATTAACTTTGTTAACCCCTCTAAGTTTCCAATCATCAATATTTTCCGGACGAATAGCAGGTGCAGCAACACTATCTCCATAAGGTAGTAATGCTTTGTTTTCTGCAAAGTTGTCTGGTTTTTTCATTCTATTATTTTTATTTCGCCTAAATTATGTGATGGAATATAATACTTGTATTCGTATTTATCAAGCCATTCAAACACAAGTTCTTGCATTCTTTTAGAATTACCGGTAATAATTGTATATTGTTTATGTCCAGGTTTATCCCAGAAAAAATAACGGGTTAGTTTATCTTCTACCTCGGCATGTCTAGTTCCGTGTAAATCTAAAGTGCTCATTCTTCATCGTTATTGTATAAAGCGGCTTCAATTTCTCCTTTGTTATTATAAATTAATTCAGGAGTAGTAATAACAAATTTTCGTCCGTTAATTGAAAATCTACCACCTTGTTTTAACATTTTTCTAAAAAACATTTCCTGATTTTCATTCCATCCTTCACTCAATGAAATAATTTCTTCTTTAGAGAGTAATTCACCTTCGGATTTAATTACTACTCCTTTTCTAAGTGTTTGCTTTTTAATCATAATTCTATTTCTCCGCGCATTACTTTATTCATATGCTTATTAGCAAATAATGCTGATTCTTGAATAATTCGTTGTCCTGATAGGGTAATGCTTTCACTTAGGATTACATTACCATACCTAAATGAGCCTAATGCTGTTGCTCCATACAGTGAGTTAAGCAAAATCTTCATTGTATGTTGTTTTAGGTGCATTAGTTCACCTAATTCTTTATTACCACTTTTATAAGCAGTTTTCATTTCATTTTTATATATAACCCTTTCATCAAACCATTTATCTAGAATAGTTTTTAGTACTGAATCAAAATCAGTTCTGTACATTACTCCATTTGCTGAAACTGCTAGGTTTTCACTTTCAATTAAGTCAATTACGTCTTTAACTTTAATGCGGGTTGTTCTACGATTAGCATTTTGAATCAGTAGTGTATCTTCGGCCCCCATTGCTTTTAAATCGTTTAAAGCATATCTACAATTAAAGATTTCTTTATTTTCAACTACTACTTTTTCATCAGGCATTACTACTCGCCCTACTAGAGTTTCTTTACCAATGTTTAGAGACATAATGATTGAAGGGTATAGTGAGGTTAAATCCTCATCAAACATATAGTTAAAAATCCCAGCTGTAGGGCAAAATAGATAACCACCAGCATAGTTCTTTTTAGTAATAGGATTTCTATCACGAGCAGGTGGGATAATTTCTTTACTTAGAAGATAAGCTGAAATAGCACCATCATGAACCATACTATTTTTGTAAACGTCCTGATAGTTGATTTTACCTTTGTGTGCTAAGTTTTTGGTTAAGGATAGATATTGAAATTTTTCATCTAGTGCTTTTAAGATTTCAACATCTCGAAAGTTATATTGGATAAATGTTTGAATATCATCCTCAAATAACCTATCTAGATTTCCATCATATTCAATCTTATTTAACTTACAATATTTTTCCCCTAGGGCATCTAATTTGTAAGATGGTTCATCTCTAAAGCTAAATTTCTGATGTAATTTCATATAGTCAAGAGACTGGACACCTGCTATATTTAACCAGCCGTCTCTATTCCATTGAGAAGTATCTTGAATTACTCTAATTGGGGATAATCTATATGCTTCCTTTTTAGTAAGCACATTTTGCATTCTATAGAATAGGTAAGGAATATCAAAATAATCACTATTATAACCTACCAAGATATCAGGTGAAATCTCTTCCATTCTATCCAAAAACTTAGTAAGTAATTCCTTTTCAGTTGATACTGGGATAATTTCTTTGTTTTTGGCTTTAGTTCTGTTTAGTTGTCCTTTTTTATCTAAAATAAGAATAGCCCATTGATCTGCTTGTTTATCCCACCAAGCAATTGAGGTAACAGGTTTAGGGGCACTTTTGATATATTCTTCAGTAAGTGCCCCTCCCATTTCGATCTCAATATCGAAAAATACTTCACGATGAGTAGTAGAAGGTTCATCATCGTTTCCATATAAATCAATAAGAAATCTTTGATATGGTCTCATATCGTGAAAATGAAGTGATGGATCATTTCTATCCCAATTGGTAGTTCTAGATAAACTTTCCCCTTTTAGACCCTTGTATTTTCCTCTAGGATCTTCTCTAAAAGCAGGATATTCCCAATCAACGGTTTTATAACCATCATCAGTCCAAAGGTGGGCTTTATACCCACCTTCTTTTAGTCTTGTAACGTGACAAGATTTATACTTCATCAAAAAATTGTTTTAGATTAGGTCTGAAGTAATTAATGTTCTTCATAACTTTTCTATCACGGCTTCTATAGACAATATAATATTCTCCAACCTTTTCATAGTGACACGGCTCATTCTGCTCTTTTGAACGAAGTTCAACTGTCGCTTGTGCTTCTTCTTCGTTAACACAAGCCTTTGACATATTGGACGCTTGTACTTCTTGATAGGCATCCCATAACTTATCTTTAAGACCATGTAGCATAGCTCCGTTGCCAATGGAAACGTAGGCAATGTCACATAAAGCATCAAGTACCTCAACAATGTTTCCCGTCTCACATGCTTCTTTGTACTCTTCAAGTTCTTCGAGAATGAAGTTGTAAACAAACATCCACTCGTTTTCTTCTGGGATAACTGGTTCATAATTGTTGGGTTTGCCCATTGTGGCGTTAAATGTTTCTACTTCGCTTACAAATGGGACATAGTTTCCCTTGAATTGTTCTGCTATTTTTTTAGCAGTATGTTCAGCCCATTCAGTATCAGGAATAATACTAAGCTGATCTCTATCTCTCAATGATTGAAGAGTACCTAAACTATTCATTAGGATTACTTCTATTTCTTGTTCAAACTGTGTCATAATTAAATCTGATGTCCTCCGTTATTAATTTTTAAACTATCAAAAAATTCCTTACGGGCATTATTTGTATCATCTCTAAATGCTCCTGATGCCTTGGTAGTAACCATTGCTGCTCCTTGGTGTTTAACACCTCTACAAGAAACACATGAGTGAGAAGCTACTACTGTTACAATTACACCTAAATTACCTTCAGTAATTTTATCTACAGCATTATGAATTGCTGCTGTTAGTTGCTCTTGAATAGCACCTCTACGACCAAACAATTCTACAATACGATTTAGTTTAGATAAACCAATTACTTGACCGTCTTCTCCAGCAATATAACCAATATGAACTACACCTCCGATTGTTTGGTGATGATGTGAACACATTGAGGTAAGTGGAATATTACGCTCAATAATAACACCATCATAACCATCTGAAGGAAATGAAGTAATAGGTGACATTGCTGTATATCGACCTTCCCATAGGTCATTTACATATGCTTTAGCTACTCGACGAGGAGTTTCCATTGAATTAGGATCGTTTCTCCAATCACATTTCAAAGCATCTAAGAATTGACCAAAAGCCTCTGCGGCTTCATCAATCATTGATTGTTTTTCTTTGTCTGTAAATGGGAAACCAGGTGCAACACCATTTGCGAAACCTGTTTGTACAACTTCTAGATCCTGATGTACCTTGCGACGTTTGTTTTCCATGTATTATAACTTATTTTGTGTAAATGTAATAACTCTTTTTAGATAGACCAAACTGAAGGGTAATTTCTCATGTAACCTTTATCATTATCCATTCCCATTCCAGCAACCCATTCGTTATCAATTTCAAAACCATGAGCTTCAGTTCCATCTACCCCATAATTAGAAAGTTTGAATGGAGTATTTTTTCTTTTTAGTAAAGTAACAACATTAATTGTTTTAGGCCATTTAATTTCTAAAT
>Ga0255754_10003627_pt1 | contig 11041 bp, 10 predicted proteins | sample 101ome_22_FD_179954 | JGI IMG/M metagenome (GOLD analysis project Ga0255754, IMG submission 179954) | Coastal salt marsh microbial communities from the Groves Creek Marsh, Skidaway Island, Georgia - 101412BT metaG (version 2) | ecosystem: Environmental > Aquatic > Marine > Intertidal zone >... | reverse complement strand
CCTTTACGGGTTTGCGCCTGACACAGTTGCAACCTTTGCCCGTGCCTATGCCCAAGGGTTGATGGATGCGGGCGTGGCCCCGATTTTGAAACATCTGCCCGGATATGGGCTTGGTCAGGTAGATAGTCATCTAAGCTGCCCCCGTGTCAGTGCCGCGCTCAGTGAATTAGAGGCGGTTGATTTCGCGGCCTTTCGGCCCCTGATTGATCTGCCAATGGGGATGAGCGCGCATATCATATATGAGGCAGTTGACCCCGACCTGCCTGCAACCCTGTCCCCTGTTCTGATGCGGATGATCCGCGAGGATATTGGGTATCAAGGGTTGATGATGACCGATGATATCTCGATGGGGGCGCTTGGGGGCAGTTTGGCAGAACGCAGCACACAGGCCCGCGCGGCGGGCTGTGATGTGATTTTGCATTGCAACGGCAAGCTGCCCGAAATGGAGGAGGTCGTTGCACATTCTGGACAGTTGGACGGGATCGCGGCAAAACGCGCGCAGGCGGCACTTTTGGCCCGCAAATCCGCGACATCGCTTGACTTATATGCGATAGACGCCGAACTTCGCAGCCTAAGCGAAAAAGGCCCAATATGAGCGATACACCTGCGCTGCCCCCTGAGGCGGCAAATGACAATCTTCTCGCCGATCCTGGTGAATGGGATAGCGTGGCCGAACGCCGCGCGGCCGAGGCGTTGATTGTCGATGTCGATGGGTTTGAAGGGCCGCTGGACCTATTGCTGACATTGTCGCGCACGCAAAAGGTGGATTTGCGCAAAATATCGGTTTTGCGATTGGCCGAACAATATTTGGCCTTCGTGGAAGAGGCGCGCAAATTACGGATTGAATTGGCAGCCGATTACTTGGTTATGGCCGCATGGTTGGCCTATCTCAAATCGCGGCTCTTATTGCCGCCTGATCCCGAAGAAGAGGGCCCGTCAGGCGAAGAATTGGCGGCGCATTTGGCCTTCCAATTGGAGCGATTAAGCGCCATGCGCGAATGCGCGGCCAAGTTGATGGCGCGGGATCGTTTGGGACGGGATCGTTTCGTGCGTGGCATTCCCGAGGCCGTTACCCATGCACGCAAGGTCAAATATACCGCAAACCTTCTTGATTTAATGCAGGGCTATGCGCGGATAAGAACCCGTGATGATTTTCGCCCCTTTGTCATGGATCGCGACAGCGTCTTTACAATGGAGCAAGCCCTAGAGCGGATGCGTGGCCTGATCGGATATGCGGGCGAGTGGACGGATATTTTGACCTATCTGCCCGATGGGTGGGGCATGGATCCAAAAAAACGCCGCTCTGCCACCGCAGCCACATTTGCGGCGAGTTTGGAATTGGTAAAGGCGGGAAAATTGGTCATTCGCCAAGCGGAAACATTCGCGCCAATTGAAGTGAAACGAAGGGATGATGAAAGATGAGCGGCGTGGCGGATACACCTGAAACTTCCCCCGAAACACCTGCTGAAGCACCCTCAAGCACGCCTGAGAAGAGCCTGTTTCAAGCGCCCCCTTTGGCGGAACAGGAACGCATGATTGAGGCCTTGCTTTTTGCCAGTGCCGAGCCTGTCTCAATCCGCGAGATGGAAGCACGCCTTCCGCATGGTTGTGATCCTGCTGAAGCCTTGCAACTGCTGCGCCGCCGCTATGAGGGGCGCGGTGTGAATGTGGTCAAAGTGGGTGATGCATGGGCGATGCGCACCAGTGCTGATCTGGGCTTTCTGATGAGCCGCGAAACGGTCGAGACACGGAAACTGTCGCGCGCGGCAATCGAAACCTTGGCAATCGTGGCCTATCATCAACCTGTGACACGCGCCGAGATTGAAGAAATCCGCGGCGTTTCTGTCAATCGGGGCACGATTGATCAATTAATCGAAATGGAATGGATCAAATTTGGCCGCCGCAAGATGACGCCGGGCCGGCCCGTCACATTCGTGGTAACGCCTGCGTTTTTGGATCATTTCGGTTTGGAATCTGCCCGCGATTTGCCGGGCGTGAAGGAATTGCGCGATGCAGGGCTGCTTGACAATCGTCCGCGCGGCTTGAACCTGTCTGAGGAGGGCGCAGAAGCCCCAGAGGAAGAGGAGGGCGGTCTGCCCTTCGATATGGATGACGCAGATGAGGATGGCGCCTTGTTCGAGGATGACGCGCCCTGATTTTGCCCCAATATCCTGGTATTATCTCACATGGCCCGCTTTCTGCGGGTCTTGTTTTAGGGGCTGCGATTGAGGGTGAGATGAGCAACCTTATTTCGGCACTGATCCGCATGGTGATGAGGCGGATAATTTGGCGTGGGGTGAATAAAGCAACCGACCATGTCGCGCGGCGAGGTGGAGGGGGTGATCCTACACAGGCCCGCGCGACTGAGCGCCGTCTGCGCCAGACTACAGGTCTTATGCGGCGTTTCATGCGGTTCTGAATAAAAAAGGCGCAAGCAATGCTTGCGCCTTTTCTGTTCGATTTCTGCTGCTTAGCAGGAGAAATACATCTTGTATTCCACAGGGTGTGGGGTGTGTTCGAAGGCATAGACCTCCTGCCACTTAAGCGCGGCATAGGCATCGATTTGATCCTTCGTGAACACATCGCCTTTGAGCAGGAAGTCGTGATCTTTTTCCAGCTCTTCCAATGCCTCGCGCAAGGATGCGCAAACAGTTGGGATTTCGGCCAATTCTTCTGGTGGCAGATCATACAGATCTTTGTCAGAAGGCTCACCTGGGTGGATTTTGTTCTGAATGCCGTCCAGACCCGCCATCAACAAGGCCGCGAAGGCCAAGTAGGGGTTTGCGGACGGATCAGGGAAGCGGGCCTCAACGCGCTTGGCTTTGGGGCTTTCTGTCCATGGAATACGCACGCAGCCCGAACGGTTCCGTGCAGAATAAGCGCGCAGAACGGGGGCTTCGAAGCCGGGGATAAGACGCTTATAGCTGTTGGTCGATGGGTTGGTGAACGCGTTCAACGCTTTGGCGTGCTTGAGGATGCCGCCGATGAAGTAAAGCGCCTCATCTGACAGATCCGCGTATTTGTCGCCTGCAAACAAGGGCTTGCCATCTTTCCAGATCGACATGTTCACATGCATCCCCGTGCCGTTATCGCCTGCCATAGGCTTGGGCATGAAGGTGGCTGTTTTGCCATAGGCATGGGCCACGTTCTGGATGATGTATTTATATTTCAGGATGTTGTCGCCCTGTTCGGTCAATGTCCCGAAAATCAGGCCCAATTCATGCTGACAGGTCGCCACTTCGTGGTGATGCTTGTCCACTTTCATCCCGATGGATTTCATGGTCGACAGCATTTCAGAGCGCAGGTCTTGGGCTTCGTCAATTGGGTTCACAGGGAAGTAGCCGCCCTTGTGGCCCGCGCGATGGCCCATATTGCCCATCTCGAACTCAGCATCGGTGTTCCATGCGGCTGCGACCGCGTCAATTTCGTAGCCCACTTTGTTTGGGGCGACCGAGTAACGCACATCATCAAAGATGAAGAATTCGGCCTCTGGGCCGAAATAGGCCACATCGCCAATGCCTGTGGATTTCAGATAGGCCTCTGCCTTAACGGCGGTGCCGCGTGGGTCACGCTCGTAAGGCTCGCCCGTGTCAGGCTCGACTACGTTACAATGCACGCACAGGGTTTTCTCTGCGTAGAACGGATCAATATAGGCGCTGTCTGTGTCTACCATCAATTTCATGTCGGAGGCTTCGATGCCTTTCCAACCAGAAATCGAGGAGCCGTCAAACATGAAGCCCTCATCGAGGAAATCTTCATCAACCAGATCAGACATCACGGTAACGTGCTGGATCTTGCCGCGCGGGTCTGTGAAACGAATATCGACATATGCGATGTCTTCGTCTTTGATCAGTTTAAGAACCTTGTCTTTGCTCATCGTGACCTTCCCTTACATTTTGGTCTTTGGGGAGTGAGATAGGGCCAAAGCGACCCTGGCTATTTTGGCCTCATGCCTTAGAGCGCGTCTTCACCAGACTCGCCTGTGCGGATGCGGATCGCTTGCTCGATGGTGGAGACGAAAATCTTACCGTCCCCAATCTTATCGGTCTTCGCCGCGTCAATGATCGCCTCAATCGCGCCATCGACCATATCATCGGAAAGAACAACTTCGATTTTCACCTTAGGCAAGAAATCAACCACATATTCCGCGCCGCGATAAAGCTCTGTATGACCTTTTTGACGGCCAAACCCTTTGACTTCGGTCACCGACAAACCTTGAATGCCGATTTCCTGAAGCGCTTCTTTCACTTCATCAAGCTTGAATGGTTTGATGATCGCTTCGATTTTTTTCATGTGGCCCTCGCCTTCCTGCGTGCATTGCGCCTTTCTGACACCATGTTGTGCGGGGCGGGGCAATCTGATTGCCCGCTCGCGCTGCTCTCTCTCAAGGGAAATTTGGGGACTTGCAACATATTTGTGCGCTGCGCACAAAATTTAATCAGTTTGAAAACTGTGGCTTTAGGCTGCGGCCTGATCGACTGAATGGGCCGCCTGTAGGATCAGCCCATTGGCAAAAATCTGGACATCGCGCGCAAAATGTAAGGCCAACAAGCGCGCCTTTGACAGATTGCGATACCTAACGCCCCGCTGCCCGATGAAATCCCGCGCAAAGGCCATTTCACCTTGGCGCGTTTTCAACAATTGACTGGGAAAGAGATCACAAGGCTGCGTCTGGTCAGAGCCAAGCGCATAGGCCTCAAGATGCACCACGCGCAGGGGTTGGGCGATATGCACAGGCATCAGTGCCTGAAGGGGCAGGGCGCCAATACTGGTGATGACACAATCCCCCACATAGAGATGTTCTGCGGGCAAGGCCCCCTCAAGGGTGAGAATGGGCAAATCTGCCATAATGAGCTGCGTCTCTAGCGCGGGCTTTGCGTCAATTGGGCTTTGCACCAAATCGCGCAACCCCATAAGCAGCGCAGGGCTAACGGGAATTGTCATTTGTTTTGCTCGCATTTGACGCGGGTCTTTGCCTGCTTTTGCCTCTGTGGGGAGGTAACATCAGAAATAAGGCGAAATTGTGGCGCAGCCTTTGGTGCGGGGCGATGCGGCCTTTGAGAAATTGCAAAAAGGGTAATTTTCCCCCTCGCACTCCGCAAAAGCCTCTGCTAAGGACAGCGCCGTTGCGGGTGTGGCGAAATTGGTAGACGCACCAGATTTAGGTTCTGGCGCCGCAAGGCGTGGGGGTTCAAGTCCCTCCACCCGCACCAAATTATGATAAAACATATATTTATATCAATATTTTGGCTTGTTTAGGCGTCAAGTCATCCACCCTTTTATCCACCTTTTTTGTTGTGCGTCCCGCGCGCGTGGCTGCGTGTTTGCTCCCGCCCGCGCGCGCGTTGCTCTTCAGGGGTGGATAACAAACACCTTCTGTTAGAAGAATTACGTCCGATCTATCGAAGGGTATGGAGATAGAAATTGGCGCCCCATGTTTGATGTGGCTGCTGATTGTATCTGCCGTGAAGATCGTGGCTGATCACTGCCGGTTCGCCTAGTGGTCCAAAATTCCCCGCTATAGGCCCACGGAAGTTGTAGTCTCTGCCGCCCGAAACCCATCGAGGGTCGAGTGGACGAAAAACCCCATTTCCTACGTTGATAGCTATCTGTGCAATCGCATCATCAAGATTTTGCGACCGCATTGCTGGACTTAGCGAGCGGGTTACTAAATCGAAATCTCCATCGCCATCTAAGTCCATCACCTCCGTTTCATCTGCGAATGGAATGTTGTTCTGAGGTGTTCTATATCCTTGGTTCCACATGCGTGATGCAGTTTGATCGACAAACACACCGGGGTCTGTTTGCATTAAGATTTGCAAGAAATGGCCTTGCCACATTCCATCGCGAGTGGATTGGGTGAGTATAAGGTCTACAAGGCCGTTGCCATCTAAATCAATGCCGTCAGCATCGTTCGTGAAGGTGTAGTAATCCCATCTATTTGTGGGCAAATCGGTTGGAGTGTCGCCGTTAAAAGTTCCGTTGCCTTCGTTCCATAGGATGTGGCTGACAGTGTTCGCATTGTTTTGTTGTTGGTCACAGCGAAGTAAAAGTAACTCAGGTGCATCATCATTGTTTAGATCAATCAACCGGAGGCTTGAGTACTGGTTATATGCTCTGTTTCGGTAGAGATGTATAAGGCTTGGGTTAGTGATATAATCGGCGAGTTCGCGTTTTTCAAAAACGCCCTGCCCATTATTCAGAAGCACATAGGGTTCGTACTGATTTGAAGACCTATGCGTGGAGACGACGATATCTATGTCTCCGTCATTATCAATATCGCCCCCATCAGCCCCGTGAGACATGTCATCTATTTGAGGGATATTCGTCGCGGTTACATCGATTGGGCCGATAGGGCTGGATAGTACGAGCATGTTTTGCGCGCCAGGAAACGGGTTTCTATCCAAACCATGATCGGCGATAAAAAAGTCGTCTATTCCGTCACCGTTGAAGTCTGCTATGACGGCTTCCCTTTCGTGTACCCCGGCCAGGTTATGGGGGCCATTCGCGAACTCAAGCTCGGTAACTACGCCCGGCTGATCAGACAGGTCCAAAATCAAGAGCCGGGAGTTCTGCTCGACGGCTAAACCGTTGTTCGCAAGGTCAATAATATGTTGACCCACTATCACTTCATCGATGTTGTCATTATCAAAATCGCCGGCCCCCAGTACCATTGACACGACGCCTGTGCATTCAGGGCAATCGTAATTGGAGCCACGTATATCGCTCGTAAATATTCTGCGCGTGTTTAAGGTATTGGGTGGAGTGATAAGCTGAGTTTGATCATAGAATGGGTTACCAAACCAACTTTCCTCAACCTCCTGCATTAGCGCAAGCAATGTTTGGACAGAGTTTTGTTCGCCAGGATTTGCATACTGATTGAAAAAAGCGTCAATAGCGCCTTCAGTTCGACGACCCCATAATCCATCAGCTGCACCCGCGTTGAAGCCGAGGTTGTTTAATTGCGATTGAACATTCTGTGTAAGTCCTCGGTCGGATCTGAAGTCTGCGGACAAATCTTGTGTATGCGATGCAGACGCCATTGAACAAAAAAAGGCGGCTAAAGTAAGCTTATGGAGCGTGTAGGTAGGCATCGCGTTTCTGTCGCCCAATGTTGGAATAATTTTTGGATTAAAGCATCACAGTTTAGCCTGTGTCAAATTATGGTGGCCCAACGTTTTCCGCGCGTGGCTGCGTGTTTGCTCCCGCCCGCGCGCGCATTGCTCCCGTTTGTGTGAGGTATGGAGAGATGAACGCTCGTTTGAGGGGATTGAATGGCTTTAATTCAAGTCTCTAGATCGCATTCGGGGCAAGTAAACGTAATCATTTTGACGAAATCCGCCTTCAGACTCGTCAAATTGGAAAAATGGTTCTGTGCCGTAGTAATGCCGACGCAACCAAATGTCGTTGCGTGGTTCATCGCGTTCACGGACATAATCTCCAACAGAAAATAGCGAGACGCTTGCCCATGCTGCCCCGCCCGAAACTGCAACGGCCAAGGCTGCGGCCAGTCCGATTTTTTGCGTCAAATCACTTACTCCCTTGCCAGTCATTATCGGCACAAATGACTGAAATTGACGCCGTCACAAGGCTAGTTTTGGCGTTGATTGATTTGATTTCAAGTCAGGCTTGCGCGACAAATTCCCGCAAACCCTGACGCCTCTCCCTTGCAGCATGGCTTGCAGGTCTTTAACGATAGCTCCAACAACCAGTGATAAGGGAGCGCGTTATGGGATCTGAGCCAAAATTTCACCCGCATGGACAGCATTTGATTGCAGGCCACTGGCATGCAGGGGAGGGGCAGTTTATCTCGGCCCCTGTGGATGGTCAGGGTCACGCGGTTTCAAAGGGCAGCGCCGTTTTGGTGGATCAGGCCGTTCAGGCCGCTGAAACTGCATTTTGGGATTATAGCGCCACATCCCGCGCTGCGCGCGCTGCCTTTCTCAACAAAATCGCGGATGAGATTGAATCGCGCGGCGAGATGATCACCGATATCGGGACGCGCGAAACGGGCCTGCCTGCCGCGCGCCTTGAGGGGGAGCGCGGTCGCACCACGGGCCAATTGCGGATGTTTGCGGCGCATATCCTGAAAGACGACTATCTTGATTTGCGCCATGATGCAGCCCTGCCTGATCGCGCGCCCTTGCCGCGCCCTGATTTGCGCATGATGCAGCGGCCTGTTGGCCCTGTTGCGGTGTTTGGCGCCTCGAATTTCCCACTCGCCTTTTCAACGGCTGGGGGCGATACGGCCAGCGCCTTGGCGGCAGGCTGCCCCGTGGTGGTCAAGGCGCATGAGGCGCATCCAGGAACGGCTGAAATCATCGCTGAGGCTATTTTGGCCGCGATCCGCGCCTGCGAAATGCCTGAGGGCGTGTTCAGCATGATTCATGGCGGGGCCTATGAGGTGGGCGGCGCGCTGGTGCAACATCCATTGATCAGCGCGGTTGGCTTTACGGGATCGCTCAAAGGCGGGCGCGCCTTGTTTGATCTTTGCGCAGCACGCCCAACCCCGATTCCATTTTTTGGCGAATTGGGCAGCGTGAACCCGATGTTCTTGATGCCTGCCGCGATGGCCGCGCGTGGCGCGGCGATTGGCACGGCGTGGGCGGGGTCGCTGACCATGGGCGTGGGACAGTTTTGCACCAATCCAGGGATCGCCGTGGTGATTGATGGGGCTGAGGCCGATGCATTCGTGGCCGCCGCAAGCGAGGCGCTTTCTGCAACCACGCCGCAAGTGATGCTAACCACAGGCATTGCCGAGGCCTATCGCAATGGGGTCAAAACCATCGGCGCCCAAAACGCTGTGCGTGAGGTTTTGGGAACTATGTGCGACAACCGCGATGCAGCCCCCTATCTCTACGAGGTAAGCGGTGCAGATTGGTTGGCCAATGCTGCGCTTGGTCACGAGGTATTTGGCCCAATGGGGATGGTTGTGGGCGCCCGTGATCTTGCACAGATGCGCGAAATTGCCCTCAGTCTTGAGGGGCAGTTGACCTGCACGTTGCATATGGATGACGGCGATTTTGCAGAGGCCCGCGCGCTCTTGCCGATCCTTGAGCGCAAAGCAGGCCGCGTTTTGGCCAATGGTTTCCCCACTGGGGTCGAGGTCTGCGATGCCATGGTGCATGGCGGGCCTTATCCAGCGTCTACAAATTTTGGGGCGACATCTGTGGGTTCTTTGGCAATCCGCCGCTTTTTGCGACCTGTCTGCTATCAAAACATGCCTGAGGGTCTGTTGCCCAGTGAATTGGCCGAGTGAGGTTAGATCATGGGTGTGCATGCAAGCGCGATAACGACACAGCCAAATTTCCTAGGTGAGGGGCCTTTGTGGCATCCGTTGCGGGGCGAATTGCTGTGGTTCGACATCATGAACAAAACCCTGTTTGCGCTGAAAGATGGCGCTCAGCGCGAATATGGGTTTCCAGATTTGGTTTCGGCGGCGGGATGGGTCGATGAGACCCGTATCGTCATCGCCTCTGAACGCGCGCTGTTTGTGTTTGATTTGGACACAGGCACCGCCACGCCGTTGTGTGATCTTGAGGCAGATAACCCCGTGACACGCTCAAATGATGGCCGCGCGGATCATCAGGGCGGGTTCTGGATCGGGACGATGGGCAAGAAGTTCGAAGAGGGGGCAGGGGCGATTTATCGCTACTATAAGGGCGAATTGCGCAAATTATTCGCCGCCGTGACCATACCCAATTCGATTTGCTTTTCGCCCGATGGCAAGATCGCTTATTTCTGCTCGACCCCAGATCAGCAGATTATGCAAGTCGGCCTTAATGCCGATGGATGGCCTGATGGGTCAATTTCGGTCTTTCTTGATCTGCGAGGGGAGGATTTGAACCCTGACGGGTCTGTGGTGGATGCCGAGGGCTATGTTTGGAATGCACAATGGGGCAGGGGCCGTGTTGCGCGATATGCCCCCGATGGCAAGCTTGAGCGCGTGGTCACGCTTGACGGGCGGCATTCCAGTTGCCCCGCCTTTGGTGGGCCCGATCTTAAAGACCTCTACATCACCTCCGCACAGGAGGGGATGGAAGCGCCAGATGCGCCGCAAGGATTGCTTTATCATGCACGGGTTGAGGTCAAAGGCGTGGCCGAACCACGGGTTATTTTGCCCTAATTTATGTGAATGCAGGGGCCAAGCGCCGCTTGGCCCGCATTTCGGGGTTGAACGCCCCCTTGCCTGTCAATAGTAAGGCGCAAATTCCCTTTTTGCGGGTCGCCTTTGGGTGACCACCGTTTTCGATTGCGAGGAAAGCAGATGAACGTCACGGAAACCCTAAACGAAGGCCTAAAGCGCGCCTATGAAATCACCATCACGGGTGCGGAACTTGAAGCTAAGGTCAATGAGAAACTGGCCGAAGCGCAGCCTGAGATTGAGATGAAAGGCTTTCGCAAGGGGAAAGTGCCGATGGCGCTTTTGAAAAAGCAATTCGGCCCCCGTGTCATGGGCGAAGCGATGCAAGACGCTGTTGATAGCGCGATGCAAAACCACCTTGAAACATCTGGCGACCGCCCTGCGATGCAGCCTGAGGTCAAGATGGTGAACGAGGATTGGAAAGAAGGCGATGATGTCATCGTCTCGATGTCCTATGAGCGTCTGCCAGAAATCCCTGATGTGGATTACAAGAAGCTGAAGCTTGAGCGCATGGTTGTGCCTGCATCAGACAAAGAGATTGACGAGACACTGGCGAAACTGGCTGAGACAGCCCAGAATTTCGAAACCAAAAAGGGTAAAGCCGCCAAAGATGATCAGGTCGTCTTTGATTTCGTAGGCAAGGTCGATGGCGAGGCGTTTGAAGGCGGCAGCGCCGAAGATTACCCACTTGTTTTGGGCTCGAATAGCTTCATCCCAGGGTTCGAAGATCAGTTGATCGGCGTAAAAGCAGGCGAAGAAAAGCAGGTTTCTGTCACCTTCCCTGAGGAATACGGCGCTGAGCATTTGGCAGGGAAAGCAGCGACCTTTGATTGCACGATCAAAGAGGTCAAAAAGCCCGTTCCTGCGGCGATTGATGATGAGCTTGCCAAGAAATAT
>Ga0255754_10003624_pt1 | contig 11050 bp, 7 predicted proteins | sample 101ome_22_FD_179954 | JGI IMG/M metagenome (GOLD analysis project Ga0255754, IMG submission 179954) | Coastal salt marsh microbial communities from the Groves Creek Marsh, Skidaway Island, Georgia - 101412BT metaG (version 2) | ecosystem: Environmental > Aquatic > Marine > Intertidal zone > Salt... | reverse complement strand
AATCTCATAATCTACTGGAATTTTATAATATGAGATTTGATTTTGTTGCAACAATTCCTCTGCTTGTTGCGCTATACCAGCTTTTAAAATTGGTACAGGTTTCTTTTTTTGTATCTTTGAAATCACTAAACCGTAAGCACCAGCAAATCGACTTAGACTTTGATACAATCCTTCAACTTCTGCCTTTGAATGGAATAAAGTTGAATTTTTTTCAACAATCGGCTGAAGCTCTTTAATTCTAGCCTTCATAGTTAAAATATCATTTTCAAACTGCGCAATTTCTTGGATCTTATTCATTTTGTCATCGAATTTTGCTTTTCGATCATCAACCATTGGTTTTAGGATTGCAAAATAAATTATTAAAAATAAAATTATTGCACCAAATCCAATTCCAAATTTAATTAATGTTTTACGATCAAAAGCTGCAAACTTTTCTTTTAAATCGTCCATTGTGATATTTTTAAGATCCATTACGCCGCCTCCAGTTTACAAGCAATTACAAAACCCTTCATATTTCTTCCAGCAGAATTACCACTATTAGGTAAAGTCATACTAGCTAGGGATGCTTGCGAAATTAATTTTTTATTATTTAGATTGCTTATAAGTTTTAAAATATCTTGGTCGCTAAATGCCAATCCTTCAATAATAATTTGATTAGTTCCATTATAATCAAGTTTTACAAACTTAACTCTTTTTGGAACAGCGGATGCAATTTGTGCTAAAACTCTAAAACTAATTTTTTTATTCGATTTTATTGCTTTGCTTAACTCCAAAGCTTTATTAAGTTGTCCAAGATCTTTTCCTAATTTTTCAGCTTCTAAAGTTTTTAATTGGTGATTTTGAACTACCTGATCATAATCAGATATCTTGCTGTTTAAAGTTGATATCTGCCAAAATGCTAAACCAAATAAAGCAACATAAATAATTGCAACAACACCTACAATCCCTTTAAAAGCAAAATTTGAAAATGCTTTTGCTCTTTTTTGTTTCATCATGGTGTCACGATTTGGAAGTAAGTTAATATTTTTAACTGCTGTTACAAATTTGTAATATCCAAAAACATCTAATTTTCTAAATGCTAATCCCATTACTGTTGACAAATATGATCTATTTTCTAATCGAACACTTTCTTCTACTTGAGCAGGAACTTTAACTCCATCAATTGGATCAAACAAATTAAAACCAGTGTTGACTAAATTTTTTCTAAAACTTGCAAGGTAAGTTTCAACATTTGCTAAATTTGAAGTAACTTTTAAATTTCTAATTCTTTTTTCATATTTCGTCTCAAAATCTTGAACAGCTTGTTTAACTTGAGTAATGTATCTTCTAACCAAAGCTTCCATTTCTTCTTGGTTATCAGAATCGATTAATGTTTTTCTATCTTGTCCTCTTATAAAAATATCTGTGATGATCGGATTATTTTCATATAAAATCATTACATAGTTTTCATCTAATCCAAATTCTAAAATAGCTGTTAAGTTCGATTCTTCTATAGATCCTGAGATCTGATTAATTTGGTCTACTGCAGATTTAAGTGCAAAACATTTTACATCAATAATAACTGCATTCATTCCACCTTTTTTAATTATGTCGGTGTAGCTATTGATGTCTGCAAGTTTTGATGCAACAAACAAAATATCCATAGTGTTTGCTGTTGTGTCTCTATTTATTACTTGATGGAATATTGAATAGTCATCTAGGTTGTCGGTTAGCTGAACTAAGTTTTCCCATAAAGAATCTGTTTTAACTGCATTATTCAATTCTTCATCTGTCATCAAAGGACTGGTTACAACTCTTATAATTGCACTTGTTACTGGAATAGCAATTGCAGCATTTGATGTTGAAATTTTTGATTTTTGTAATGCAAGTTTTAATTCCTCTGCAACTTTATCTGGGTGCTCGAGAACTGTTCCACCTTCTGGAATTCCCTCAAACTTATGCGCGTAAAATTTTTCTAAAACCCACTGGTTTGCTTTGTTGCTTGAAATTTGCGCTAAACGAATTTCAGTTGTTGAAAGATCAACTCCTACTATTTCTTCACCTTTAGCTGATGCTTTTCCTAATCTGTTTTTAATTAGCTTTGCAAAAAATCCCTCTTTTTTTGGAGTAGATGTTGGTGGCGTTACAGCTGGTGCGCCTCCATCTTTTTTTTTAAACAAATTACTTAAAGGATTTTTCATTCTTTATATAAGTTACACTATTTATAACTATTTATATAAAAAATTAAGTTTTTTGGTTAATTAAAGAGATAAAATTAACAATATCGCTGTCTAAAATGGGTCAAAACGCTAAATTCTTTACTAGAATTTTGCTTTTTATAGTATCACTAGATCATGTTTGAAAAATTAGAAGAACTCGCAAAGAATAATAAAAAAATTTCTGATTTCCACATAAGAGCTGGCTCACCTCTTGCATTTAGACAAACAGGTGAAATTATTATGGAAAAAGACACTCCTGTTACAGCACAAGATCTTAAAGATTTATTATCAATGAACTGTAATGAAGGTGAATTAGAAAAATTTGAAACAACACACGAATTAGATACGGCAATTACATTAGGTGGACTAAGATTTAGAGCTAACTTTTATAAAACTATTAACGGTCCAGCTTGTGTATGCAGAAGAGTTGAAAGTAAAATTCCAGATATGGAACAATTTAGTCTTCCTCAAGTACTTTATGATATTATTGATATGCATAAAGGTTTAGTACTTGTAACTGGTCCTACTGGATCTGGAAAATCAACAACGCTTGCAGCAATCGTAAATGAAATTAATAAAACAAGAACAGCAAATATTATTACTGTTGAAGACCCAGTTGAATTTATTCACACAGATCATCAAAGTATTGTGTCTCACAGAGAAGTTGGAAAACAAACTCAATCTTTTGCAGCTGCATTAAAAGCAGCACTAAGGGAAGATCCGGATGTAATTCTTGTTGGAGAGATGAGAGATTTAGAAACAGTTAGTCTTGCATTAACAGCAGCTGAAACAGGTCACTTAGTATTTGGAACATTACACACAAGTGGAGCGCCAAGTACCATTAACAGGATCATTGACGTATTTCCTCCAGAGCAACAAGCACAAATTAGAGCACAGATTTCAACTTCATTAAAAATGGTGGTCACTCAAAGATTATTTAAAACAAAAGATGGTCAAGGAAGATGTGGTGCGTTTGAAGTTATGAAATGTACTGCTCCAGTTCAAAACTTAATTAGGGAAGCAAAGATCCACCAAATTCCAAGCATCATGCAAACTGCGGTAAGAGATGGAATGATTACAATGGAAAAATCAATTCAGGATCTTGTTACTTCAGGAAAAATAGATGCAAGCGCAGCAAAAGCAGAACATTAAAGGTTTATCACTCATAGAAATGTTGGTTGTCCTTGCAATCATAGGAGCGATTGCAGGTGTTGGTTTTCCAAACTTTAGTAAATGGCAAATAGATAGAAAAGTAAGATCTCATTCAGAAAAAATTGCAACGGTCTTTACAACTGCAACTTCTCAAGTTGAAAGAGGAGTTTATCCTTATGTGCGTGTTTTAATTGAAAATGGTGTAACAATTTCTGCAAAAGGAATTAAGCAGGAAGAATTTTCTAATAGATTAAATAATGGTGATACCATGGATTGTAGCGCTGGAATATTTAGTTCTGCTGATGAAATTATAACCTATACTTTAGAGGACATAAAATTATTTCATCTAACTGATGGTGGCGGAAGTGGTGCCATATGTTTTTCAAAAGGTGGAAAATACTTTAAAAGAGTTGCAACCGCTTTAAGTCAACAAAATATAAGTTTAGATCAAAAAGCAACTCCAAACTATGTAACTATATGTTATTATAAAGAACAATCATGTGATCCAAGAAGCTCGGGGCAATTTAATTCAAGCGACAAACATCCAGTTTATCTTGTAAACTACTCAAGATTTGGCATGATACAAAAATATAAATGGAATTATTCAACAAATGCTTGGCGAAGTAGATAAAAAGATAAAAAGATTAACTGAAAAAGGTATTACCCTTATTGAAGGTTTAGTTGCAACTGCAATTATAGGAATTGGATTTGTAGCTGTATTTCAAATGGTTCAATATTCAGTTAGATCCATTGATGTATCAGGTGAAAGAACAAAAGCGACTTATATAGCTGGAATGGTAGCTGAAGATTTATACTCTGATAAAGATCAAGAACGTGCAGCTGTAAAATTTATAGATTATTTAACTACAAATCCGTGGTCTCTATCAAATCAACAGTGTGGAACGAACACTCCAACAATTGTAACTAACTACACAAAAACAAATGCAGTTGAAAACAAGATGGATAAATGGACATCCAGAATGTCAAAAAATTTCCTTAAATGTAATAACGCAACAACTGAAAGAAAAAAATTAAACATGTATAAAATGTGTCATACTGGATGTGCTTATACTAAAACGCAAGCACACGACGATATTTATATTGGGAAAATGGAACTTAAATTAGAAAGTGGAACCAAAACAAAAAGATTATATTTCCAAGTTCAATAATGAAAAAAAAACTTAGTTCAGTTGCAGGATTAACCTTAATAGAAATTTTAATTGCGGTCGTAATTTCTAGTTTAATGATGGCTGCAATGTTTACTTCATATACAATAGTAAACAATACTTACAGACAAGTAACTGATAGAGCAAAAATTAGCCAAGCAGGAAGGGATTTGGTTGGACAAATATTAAGAGAAGTTAGAATGGCTGGTTATAAATATATCAATGATGATATTCCTGCATCATCTGCGCATAACCCAATTAAAATTACAAAAGGAACTGGAATTGGTTCAAGCTGTGATAAAATTGAAATCGTTTATGGTGGAATAGAATATAATAAAAGTGCAGCAGAAGGAGATCGATTTGATTATACAAGATATAAAATTACTTATGAGTGTAAAAAATCAACAATCATAGATGAAACCATTCCTGGAGGATCAACTGTTATTGAAGGTTTTGCAGTTTTTAAATCTAAACACAGATGGAATTCAACATCATCTAGTTGGAGTGATCCAGCAACTGACAGTGATGAAACAACTTATGATGAAGAAAAAATTTTAGATTATGTTCAAGATTTAGTTTTCATTCCTTTTGATGAAGATGGTAGAATTATTGCAGGTTCCCCTGCTCCATCAGATTCTGAAGCTTACAATGTTAAAACTGTTGATATCTCAATTGTAGTTCGTTCTTCAAAAGCGTTTTATAGATCTTCAGCGATGAGAACAATCACATCAATTGCAACTGGAAGAGATATTGCAAAAGATGATAGATATTTTAGAGACACAATTACAGTAACTGCAAATGCAAGAAATATAGGACTACAATAATGAATAAAAAAAATGAAAAGGGTTTTGCATTAGTTTTATCATTAGTTTTATTAATGGCGATGTCATTAATGGGTGGTGCTTTAATTGTTATTTCAGCTAGTGATCATCAAAGTAATAATGTCAGTGATGAGTACCAACAAACTTTTTATGTTGCAGAAACTGCATTAATTGAAGGAGAAAAATATTTACTTAACCAATTTAAAGGACCTTACAAAAATGATGGGAATAGAGATTTATCAAAAAGAGGTTTGCCTTCAAATAATGCAAGTGTAACAAACCCTCCGAGCGCTGATGTAAGCTCTTGTTATAATAGTTTTTCAGACATTGATAGAGCAACATTTAAAGCAGTTTTTGGACCACCACCAACTAATCCAACATCCACTTCAAAGGTCGTCGTAATAGGTGAAGGTAATTATAAAGAGTTTGTATCTACTAATATTATCAATCACGATCTATCTTCTGCTGATAGAAATAAAGAGCAGAACAGATTAAATAAATTTAAATATCAATATTTCCTAACTCAAATAGGACCAGCGCCTTTTAAAGGAACAGGTGAAAGTATTAAAAAGGGTGCAACAGATAGTGGAAAAGATGGAATGGCTTATCGTATTTTTGGCTGTGGTATTTTTGATGATGATAAAATCATTGTACCTCTAGAAAGTATAATGGTTTTACCAAGATAATCCCCATTTTGGACAATAAAATAACCCATTTCTGATAGTAAAGTTAAATAAGCACTCTATTTAATAATTTAAAATCAATTATTATAAATTTATGAAATTTAAATTTATAAAAATTTCTATTCTATTTTTAAGCTTAGTCTTATTTCAATTTTCCAATGCAGAAGCAAATTGTGACTTTGAAATTGGGGTTGGAAAAAAATTTCTTAAAAAACATGAGAAAAAATTTGGACCTTTAATTTTTGATGAAAGAACCAAGTATGCAGAAATTTTTTTACAAGCAAGTGATGTATGTGGTGGTATAGGGTTTGATAATATTACTGTTAGATACTCTTTTGTTGATAAAAAACTTCTTTCAATACACATGTTTGTTGAAAACCAACCTAAGCAAAATAGAACAACTGAAAATTTAATTTTAATGAATTTTGCAAAATCTAAATTTGGAGATTTTGATACTGGAGGCAATTCAAAGTTTTATAATGGATATCATATATGGGATTTAAAAAGAAAAAATTTTGCAATTTACTTGAGAATGAATATTGAAAAAGATTTATGGAGAGAAGAACTAGAGATATCAAATTATAATTTTTCAGAAATTTTAAACATTGCAAGAAATATAGATAATATTCAACCACAAGAGTACAAAGATAATAATTAATGAAAAAATATCTTAAAATTTTATTGAAAGTTTTAATTTTAAATTTTTTATTAATTAATCCTATTAATTCAAAAACATTACCTCCTGGAACAGGTGGAGAAGCTGATGTTCCAGCTAATGTTTTGATTTTATTAGATGCATCTGGAAGCATGAGTAATAGAATTCGAATTGGTGTGTATTATGGAAACAGTGTTCGAGCAGTAGCTCCAGTTACAAATACAGATTTAGTATTAGTTTATGCAAACCAAAGAATAAGACAAGTTAATCAGGCATCGAATACTCAAGAAAACATTCATGCAAGCAGAGCTGAATTAAATCACGACTGGAGTAGGTTTAGTTTGATGGATAATGAAAAAAAGGTTGTCTACTACAATAATCTAATTTTTACATATGATAATAGAAGTAGATACTTATACCGATATGATTTTAACAATAATCAAATGACTCGTCTTCAGCGAATTGGTGAAACTATTTCTCATATGTTTTTAAATGGTAATAATTTAATTTTAATTAATCATAGAGGTGCTAACTATTTTGTTAAAGATTTATCATCAATCAATACAAATGCAACAAGGTGTCAACCTAACCGTAATTCAACAATGGATAGGATTTTAAGATTAGGTCAATTTTGGTGGCACCCACAATTTACTTTTAATGTAGATGCCTCAGGAAATTTAATTGCAGTAGGATCAGAAGATAGAAGAACGCAAGCTCAGTTATATAAATTTGCATCTACTGGAACCTGTTTTGAGTCTGAGCCTAGTAATACTTATACAATAAACAGCGTAAGCGCTATTCATACTCCATCATCTGTTGTGGGACATCCAACTAATCCAAATCAATTCTTTGTAACAGACTCTAATCAAAATAGTCTTTCAAAAATTTCAGTGTCTGGCACAACAATTACAATTGATGAAACAGTTGGAAGATGGGGAGGTATAAACATTAATTATAATCCAACAAATAGTAAAAGTGCCATAAGGTTTAGAGAACCTGTCCACATTGCAATTGAGGCTAGTTCATCAAGGATTTATGTTGCAGATAAGCAAAATCAAGTAGTTCAAAGCTTTGATTTTAATTTAAATTTTAAACATATCTCTGGTTTATCTACTATTGAAACTAGAATGCAAGGTGCGCAAAGAGCAATACAATCAATTGTTACTGATAGCTCTTTAATATCCAGTGTTAACTTTGGTTATGGATTATGGTCTGACTATTCAGTTTGGTACAGTTATGGTAGTTTTAGTAGATTCGGAATCCGTTCAGTAACTAGAAATGAAGCAATTAGTAGACATGGCATGGATTGGTTAAATAGTTACTGGTATATAAGACATGTTGTGCTTTATGGAAATATTAATGGTATGGGGCCTGATAGGTTTCCTGGATTTGAAAATTGGGATAGTGGAAGAGATCGAGGAATTCCATGTAGTAATTTAGGATGTATTGAAGTTCAGGTAAATAGAGATGGTGCAGCAAAAATAAATACAAGAGTAAGGTCTGCTCAACCTATGTATGGAACCAATGCAAACTTTTTTGCAACTCTAGCTGAAGATTATTATAATCATCCAACATTAAGTCCAATTGATCCAAATTCAGACTGTCAGGGAAATTATATTATTGTAATTGGAGACGGAGATTTTACTTCTGGTTCAAGTTTAGGTTTTAGAAAAATTGAACAACTAGCTAATAGACAAAATTCACCAGTAAAAACAATTCCAATTGCATACGGAACTGGAATAAGCAATTCAGGATTAGCACAATTTAATCAGCTAGCACAAAGAGGTGGAACTCGAGAAGCAATTGTTGCAGCAAATCCCGCTGCACTAAAAGCAAGACTAACTGAAATTATAAGAAATATCCAGGCTGATAAATTAGCATTTACTGCACCAGCAATTACAGCAAAAGTGGGTGAAGGTGGATTTTTATATCAAGCACAATTCCAATATAGACAAAAGAAAGAATGGTTAGGCTCTTTATCTGCAACACATATGTCTGATGAAGGAGTACTTGATGAAAATCATGCAAGTAACTGGGAGGCAGCAAGATTAATGCCTCTTCCAAGAAATAGAAAAATTTGGACTGTTCTTCCAACAATAGATTATAGAGGTAACTGGAATAATTTCACTGAAGCAAATTCTATAATAATTAACCAACAATTTGAAAGTTTAGGAAATGAAGTAGGAGATTATCATAATGACACTCCAACAAGTGCATCAAATCTTGGAACTGCAAGGTGTAGTAATGCAGGAGATAGTAGAACATCTATTCAAAATGGTAATTCGGATGATATCAGTGGTTTAATTAGTTTTGTAAGAGGAGAAGATTATTTTGATTATGATAATGATTGCTTATTAAATGAACCAAGATTAGACGATAATGGAAGACATGGATATTTAGGAGATATTTATCACTCTGAATTAGTTTTTGTTGGACCACCAAATGCTAACACAAACTATATAAAACAAAATGAAGAGGCATATTTTAGATCAAGAAATAATTATCAAGCTTTTAAAAATGCAAATAAGAATAGATCAAAAACAATTTATGTAGGTGCAAACGATGGTATGCTTCATGCATTTAATGCAGATACTGGTCAGGAATTATGGGGTTTCATACCTCCGTTTTTAATTGGAAAATTACCATTAATTGTCAATCCAAGTCTAAATGACAATAATGCAACAGGAAGTAAAGGAGGTTCCAGTGCTATTTATGGGGTAGATGGATCGCCAGTTGTTCATGATATGTATATTTCCCATCCTTATTTTGGCGGTACTAATTGGTATACAATTATGATGGTTCCATTTGGACGTGGTGGAGCTGGATTTACTGTTTTAGATGTTACGGATCCAAACAGACCTTTGCATTTATATTCAATTTATAATGACAGTATTCAAAATCAAATCTTACGAATGAACCATTTAGGTGTTGTATCTAGATTTGATTATATTGATGAAACTTACGGTTGGTTAGATTTTGATGAAGTTGATACAACTATTGCAAATTATCAAGCAGATAATAGCGTAGATAGTACCTGTAACACCTCCCTTACGACTTCTTGTTACACTGGAAGAAACTTTACCCTACCCGTTTCAGGTTTAACAAAGTCTGATATGAGAATACTACTTGATGGAAGAATAACAACTGCTTACCAAGTTTCTCAAAGTGGGGCTAACAGCATAATTTCCTTTAACTCTGCTCAAACTTATAACGGAGATACAAGTGGAACATCTTTAAACCCAACTAACAGAAGTTTAACTATTAGTATTAATACAGATGCTATAGCAAGATTAAGTACAAACTTACCAACAGAATATAATTATACTAAATTAGGTGAAACATGGTCTTCTCCTAGAATTTTTAGAATGCCAGTTACAAGTAATAGAGATAAATATGTTGCAGTCATGGGCGCTGGTTATGGAGCTGCTTCAAAAACTGTTGGATCTGGAGTTTTTATAGTTGATTTAGATGACTTTGTTTCTCAGCCTGGTAGAATAGAGAAAAAAATAGATATTCTAGACATTGGTAATTTTAATGGAGATATTATAAATTCTGTTTTAGCTGATCCAGTAGTAATTTCAGCGGATCAAACATCAGGCATAAACTACAAAGGTGCTTTAGTTTATATAAATGATCTTGAAGGTAAAATTACAAAAATAAACTTAACTGACATGACTGAGACTAAGGCAGGTTTAAGAACACAATTATACGATAGTACAACTATATTTGAGGCACGATCAAATTCTACAAATGGACGTTATATGTTCCATAGCATGGATACAGCTATTGGAACAACCTCAAAAAATCTTTGGCTGTATGCAGGAACAGGAGATTATGAAAGAGTAACTGCTAAAAATAATAATATTGATAATTTACTAATTGGTTTTAGAGATAAAGATTTCCCTTTTTATGAAGAAGTAGATACAAACTACTCTCCATTTTCATTAGTGGCATGTCAAGATACAAGTAATGATACAACAGGGGTTAATTGTCCATTAGATAGTACTGAACGAGTATTAATAAGAGGGGTTGGTAGAGTAAACAGAGATGCTGGTTGGTATATCAAACTACAAAATAGTCAAAAAGTTGTAGCAGAACCAACTGTTACAAGGGGTGTTGCTTATTTCCCAATTTATGAACCTACCACTTCACTAAATCAGTGCGACACTGGTAAAGCATTTGTATGTGCTGTTGATGATGAATGTGGAACCAATTATTCACGTCGTCTTGGTACAAATGATTCTGCAAATAGAAATCAAAAATGTTTCTATGTTGGAACAGGGGTGTTATCTAAATTAGTTGTTTTTGGAAACAAATTATTTGCAAATATAGCAGGTCAATCTACTCAAGATAAAACAGACCTTGTTCAATTAGA
>Ga0255754_10003609_pt1 | contig 11073 bp, 7 predicted proteins | sample 101ome_22_FD_179954 | JGI IMG/M metagenome (GOLD analysis project Ga0255754, IMG submission 179954) | Coastal salt marsh microbial communities from the Groves Creek Marsh, Skidaway Island, Georgia - 101412BT metaG (version 2) | ecosystem: Environmental > Aquatic > Marine > Intertidal zone > Salt... | reverse complement strand
GTGACGGTTCACATGTATGCGTCGTCGTTCCCCAAAGTGGTTGTTGGGTTGTACGCGGGCGAGACGGAGCGACTGACGGAACGATGCGATGGACGCCGATGCGACGCGCGCAGCACACGGATGAATCGAACCCGCAACCGCCGAAACGGGCGATGACGGCGTACTTGATCTTTTGCTCGAAACACAGAGGAGAGATCATGCGGCAGATTCACCCCGAGCCGGACGCAAAGTTTACGCGCGCGGAGATGCACACGGTGACGACCAAGTTGGCCGCCATGTGGAAGAAAATCTCGCCTAGCGAACGCAAGCAGGTGCAGGCGGAAGCTGATAAGTGCAAGGCGACGTATGAGATGCAAAAGGCGGCGTTCCCGCCGGCGATGCTCAAGAAGCTCGCTCGCGCGAAGAACAAGCCAAAGGGACAAATCGTCATCGAAGCGCAAGGCGAAAAGCCGGTGCGCGCCAGGACGGCGTATCTCATCTTTTGCAGCAAGTACCGAAGACAGGTGATGGCGGAAATCCACCCGAACGAGAATGAAAAGTTTACGCGCGATGAAATGCAAGCCGTGACTACCAAATTAGCGGATATGTGGAACAAAATCACCCCGGCTGAATTGAAAAGTTGCAAGGAGCAAGCCGCCAAGGAACTCGCTCACTACAGAAAGCTCAAGGCTGAATACCGTCCGCCGGTTTACGGACCGGCGAAGAAGTCCAAGCCGTCCTCCAAGGCTATAAACGCGAACGGCAAGCCGAAGAAGCCGCCGACGGCGTACTTGCTCTTTGCCGAAGAACGCCGCAACCAACTCAAGAAGTCTGAGCCTCAGCTCAACCACGTCGACATCTCCAGGCGCGTCGCCGATGACTGGAAGCAAATCACGGCTGGTAAGAGAGAAGAATTCCAAAAGAAGGCTAACCGCGCGGCTAACCAGATGGCGCGTGAAGCTCAAAAGGAAGGAAACGCCGCGGTGCCGCAAGGCAACGACACGAGCATGATCCTGTCGCCGAATGACTACGCCGGCGACGTCGTGTCCATGTACCAATAAAAACACTAAATACGACATGTCAAATCACAAGAAACATACTCAAACTACTTAACTATCACACGAATATCGCCACTTGCTCATCCCTCTAACAAGCGCAAAGCTCTCTCCTCGAGAGATTCAAGTTTTTCATCCGCAGCGGGCGCCATGCCGGCGACAGCGGGATCGATGACGTCCCGTTTACGAGGCACCGGTGCGTCGTCCATCTCCGAATCACTCGGGAAACCATCCGAATCCGACGCACCACCCAGGGTGACTTCGACCTCTGCGTCTCCTTCGTCGGCGTCGTTTCGCAGCTTTTGCTTTTTGCGCAGTCGACCCTCGCGAAGGCGAGCCTTTTCGCGACCTTTATCGGCGCGATCCGCCTCCTTACGCTCAGCGGCAACTTCAGCGTAGCGCGCCTTCATTGCGGCGCGAAGTGACTCACCCGGCACACTCACGTCTTCGACTCCACTCTTTACACCGAGGGCTTGAAGCGGCGCCATTGACGTGCCTTCCTCATCAAACACCACCCGCTTGTTTGCGCCGTGGCCACTCTCCTTGATCTTAAGCTTACCCTTGAGAGCGCGCTTACGAGCGATTTCAGCTGCCTTTTCGTCGGCGTCGTACTTCTTCTCATCTTCATCAGAATCGCTTTCGCCAAGACGATGATCAATGCGCTTGACATTCATGAAATCGTCGTCGTCGGCGTCACCCTGTTCGACGACCAAGCCGAATCGGCCGCCACCCTTTCTTTGGATGATGCCCTCCTTGGGGCTTTCCGGCTCCTCTTCTTCCGATTCCAACTCATCTTCGCTATCGTCTTCGTCGTTGCCATCATCGTCATCGTCATCCTCGTCCAAAGTTTCTTCCTCGTCTGAAGCATCTGGAGCGTCCGCTTCTTCGTCGCTATCGCTCGCCGCCGCGCCTTGTCCAGTCTGCATGAAACGCAAACGGGGAGCGTTCGGAAGACCCATGGAAAACGAAAACGCATCAATGTCAATCGACTTGATGTCAAACACCTTTTTGTTCTTCTGCAAGTATACAGAACGCAGATAGCACACGACGGCGCGCTGCGATAGGTACTTGAGGTCGGAATCCTTTGACAGCAAGCCTTGCATGGAACTTTGAATACGAGACGACTGCTTCTTCGGGTTGATTTTGATTGGTTTCAGCGGCACCTTCGCTTCCTCGAGCTCCTTCATAAAGTGAGATTCACCAGGCGTGAGCATCAGTAAGCCTTTGCCCGCGGCGGTGTAGCGCGCCGTTCTGCCGACTCTGTGAATGTACGTTGGGACGTCCTCAGGGCAATCTGCTTGCACGACCCAATCTACGGCAGGAAAGTCTAACCCTCTACTAGCGACGTCCGTCGCGAATAATACAATCTCTTTGGCACTGCAAAATTGATAAAAAACGCCCTGTCGGCGAGCCTGTTTCAATCGACCGTGAATGCACTGCAATGGCACGCCCGGTCGCATGCGTTTGAATATCTCATAGACAAACTTAACTTGTTTGCAGCTCGAGAAGAAAACCAAAGTCTTTGCCGTGAGATGCGTTCTAATGAAAGACCAAAGCACCTCAATCTTCTTCTCCAACGCGCACGTGGTCACCATTTGCTGAAGTTTAGGCGGCGTTGAGTGCACGCTCTCCGCGTGTACGCTGAGATACTCTGGATCCTTTAACCCGAGCCGCGCCAAGTCCTTGACGCTCTTGGTTTGTGTCGCGCTAAATAAAAGAGTCTGGCGTTCTTTTGGCAAGTTGGCCAAGATGGCGTTGAGCGTCTTGCTGAAACCCAAATCCAACATTCTGTCTGCCTCGTCGAGGACCAGCACTTGCAGCGAAACACAATCAAAGAGCGGCGTCTCGTCCATGTGCTGAAGCAATCGCCCGGGTGTACACACCAGAATGTTCATTTTATTCACCCTGTTTGCCTCCTCCTGCACATCCTTACCTCCAATCAACAGACCGGCCGACATTGTGTGTCTCGCGCCTACCTTTGTCAGGCACTGAAAAATCTGAATAGCTAGCTCCCGAGTCGGCGATATGATGAGCGCCCCAACTCCGTCTTGTCTCCCCCACTTCTTCCTCCACAAAGCCTCAATTAACGGAATAACGTACGCCAACGTCTTACCCGACCCCGTCTTCGCCGCACCGAGCACATCTCTCCCGCACAGCGCGTGCGGCAACGTCGCTCGCTGAATAGCCGTCATCTCCTTGAACCGACACTCTCGAAGCGCCCCTTTCGTCGCCTGCGATATCGGCAGGTGCGCAAACTTCCGTTGTCCAACCAGAGACATCCCAGATTCCTTATCGGAGCTCTTTCTCGGCGCCACCGCGAGCGGGTTCTCCCCGACCGTCGGTTTCGTCTCTTCGATGATCCCCTCGAGCTCTTTTATCTCAGCGTCGGCGCGCGCGCTCGCTGAGAGCCGCTTCGTCGTCTTGGCGATCGCCTTGGATGAAGGTTTTTTCCCCATCTTCCTCGGTGCGATCGGCGAGCTTCGTGGTTCGGGCGTTGAGGCCGCGTCTGAGGCTGCGGTCGAACGGAACGGCCGCCGCCGCCAGCGCTCGCTGAAAAAGCGCTTCGATTTTGGTGCCAAAGTCTTCTTCTTTGAAGCTCGACATTCTGTCAGTGGGTAAAAGCGACGGGACGACTAGTGCGATGGGCACGAAAGCTTGGGTGGGTGTAAATTGAATGTGTAATGTATAAATACTAACTCGCGCGCGATGGGCTAGCTGGCTAGGATGAAGATGCGACGTGCGGCTCGTCAATTTGTAATCTCTCCGGAAGTCTGTGCGCCGAGTTTGGAAGCGCCACCATGGCGTCCGCTTTGACGGTGATTTCGTGGAGGGAGCGGCGATAGCGATAACGGATACGAAGGAATTTATCCTCACCCGGGCTGGGATCGCAGAAACCCAGGAGGTCCGACATTGGAACATTCTCGTACATGTCCAGCGTGTCGTTTTCTATCATAAACGCCACGGCCTTGGTGACGTCGATAAAGGGAGGTGGTAAGACGTTCGTCGCCCCGGATGCGTCGCGCTCCTCTCTTGGCGGGTATTCGTCAAAATTTGGAATGATGGGAACGCCCTTAACCTTGTTCGGTCGAGGGTCGAAGCTTCCGTACACCGCTGCCTCGATGACGAGGCCGCCGCGCTCGCGGGCGATTTTCGTCTTCTTGTCCACCGACTCCTCGATGACTCGCACCGCATCGCGAGCAGCCTTCATCGATGCGACTATGCTTTGCTTGCTCTTCTCGCGGCTCGCGATTTGCCGCTTGCGGACGTACCGACGAACCATTGGACGCACCAAAAAGTACCTCAACAACGTAATCGCAAGCGGCGGCAACGTGAACGCGACTAGCGACTTGCGCCAGCTTACCATTGGTGTCAAAAGAATCGGAATCACGAATCTTTGACCCTGTCTATTCATTCTAAACTTCAACGTCAGACCTCTGAGGCTGACGACAATGCTGCATCCAAGAGAAGTGTCTTCGTCGACTTTATTCGTCGTTCCAGCCTCCAACTCAGCTCCGGTGGTTCCCAGTTTCCAACCGAGTCTGTACACCCGGGATTCGTCCATTTGACGAACATAATGTCCAGATAACCCACTCGCCGCGAGACCAACCGTGAGATCGAATTTCACGGCGTTTTTACCAAACGCGTGCGACGCTCCCGTGGACATCGACCCGACTGGGCCGACATTCCACGTCAAATGGCCTCGAGTCTGCGCGAAAAGCTGGCGTTGCGCGATGAGTTGCAAGCCGAGACCTTGTTGCGCGACGTAATTCCAGCTCAGCGCCCCCGTCGTGTGCGTCGTCAGCTGTCTCGTCATCGTCGCCGTGCACGCGCTCGTCTGCCCAGTCTGAGCGCTCAAATCGAGCGTCGTGAGCGGTGAAAACGTTCGTCTCCATCCCAAGATGAAGTTACCAGCCCCTCTCCCCCCGCGCATCGTTCCTTGCGTCACAGCATACGCCGCATCTTCATCACTTATCGGAATCTCCATCGAATTGGACAGTGACGCGCTCGTCAAATCCAAACCGGGATTATTCGTAAACTGCCGTCTTCTCTCTGCGATTCTCTCCTCCACCAAGTGCGCCGCGCTAAACCCAAAAATATACGTTCCGTGAAAGTTCAACTTTGCCTCGGCCGCGTCTCGCGCCTCCTTCGCCCTCGCCCGCTCGAACTCCACCCGCAGTTCCTCCAACGTTTTGCCTCTCGTCGCCAACTCTCTACCCGCGCGCACGCCCTCCATCCCGTAGGCGTCGTACGCGTTCCTCCTCGCATCATCGCTCAGAATCTCGTAGGCCTCGGAAAGCGCCGCGAACGCTCTCTGCGCCGCGTCTCGTCGCGCTTCTTGATCGTCGCCGTCGTCGTCGGCATCACCCGTTTGTCGTCGCCGTTGTTTATCTGGATGCAACGACGCTGCGAGCGTTCTGTACGCGCGCTTTATATCCTCCTTGGACGCATCGCGGGGTAGACGCAACGCGGCGTAGAGATCGCGCGATCCTTCCGCGTCGCCGCCGTCGCCGTCGTCGCCGCGGTCCGACATGTTCGTCGACGAGCGCCGCTCTGGCGTCGTTGTTCAAACGAACTGAAGCAAGAAAAAATCAAATCAAAAAATCTGCTTCAAACGACGACGCGCGACGACGCTCCGGTGACTCGCGATGGCGCCGAAGAAGAGACCGACAGCGTCCGGTGCGAAATCCGCATCGACGCACGGCGGCGCGACGGCGTCTTTTACCGGTTTGCGCGTGGGCGTGACGGTGGTGATCGACGCCGGCGGCGGAACGCTCAAAGTTGGCATCGCCGAGGACGGCGTCGGTTCGACGCGCGTGCTGGCGAACGCCGGGGCGAAGACAAAGGGCGGTGGACATGGAGCGGCGGCGACGCTGTTCGGGGCGGAAATTGATGAAGCGCGAGACGTGAACGGGATGACGATGCGAAGACCGGTGGATCGCGGATACGTGGTGAACTGGGAGCTCGAGCGAGAGGTGTTGGCGCACGCGTTTCGACACGCGCTGGGCGTCGATCCTAGCGGATGCGATTTAGTCGTCACCGAACCGCCGTTCGCGCTGCCGAGCGTGATGGAGAAACTGGACGAGACGGTTTTCGAGTATTTCAAGTTTAGACGAGTTTGCGTGGCGACGCCGGCGGCGTTGGTGAAGCGATACGCGGATTTCGTGGATGAAAAGAAACGAGGGGCGAAGGATTTGTCCGTGTTAAGCCGAAGCGGGATTGTGTTGGATTGTGGGTTTTCGTTCGCGCACGCGACGACGATTCTCGATGGTAAACAAGTCGTCAAGGGGATTCGTAGGCTAAACTTGGGCGGGAAGACGCTCACCAACTATTTGAAGGAACTGGTTTCGTTTAGACAGTGGAACATGATGGATGAGAGCGTGGTGATCGAGGATGTGAAGGAAAAAGCGTGTTACGTCGCGGACGACGCGCTCGTAGAGTTGGAAAAGTGCAAGGAGCGCCGCGGCGGCGTGGTGAGGAGAGAGTACGTCTTGCCAGACGGGATTCACGTGCTCAGAGGATACGTGCGCGAGGAAGAAGCGGAGAAAAAGGAAAACGACGACTCAGATGAGGATGACGACGACGAGGATGACGATGACTTTGGTGCGCGTGGACCGAAAAAGCGTAAGAAGAAGGTGCCGATTCCGAAGAAGCCAAAGGTCGTCAAGGCGGACGAGCCGGACCATCAAGTTTTGACCTTGGTCAACGAGCGCTTCATGGTGCCGGAAACTTTGTTCAACCCGAGCGATATCGGGGCGCAGCAGTGCGGCGTGTGCGAGTTGGTCGCGCAGGCGGTAGATAACGAAGACATGGAAGAGGCACATCAAGCGCTTTGTCTGCTTGACGTCATCGTCACGGGAGGTTGCACAAAATTCGCCAACTTTATGGAGCGTTTCGAGCGAGACTTACGACCGTTGCTTTCGGAAACGTTTGGCTTGCGCGTTCGGCGAGTGAGCGATCCCATCAAGGCTGCTTTGTTGGGTGGTATGCACCTCGCGAGTGATCGTGAGTTTTTCGAATCGAATTCAATCACCAGAGAGGAGTACGCGGCAAAAAAGGCGGACATACGCGAAGCCTACCAAAACTTTGAGTATCAGTCAACCATCACGGGACGCTTGATTGAATACGCCGCAGAACCGCAAACAGTCGACGACAAGGCTTTAGAAAAGCAGTGCGCTGCGTTGACGCCGACTTTAGAGAGATTGGTGATACCGGCGGCGCAGTAATAGTAGTTTGAACACGTCAGTTATAATAATCATTACATCTAGATTTAGGTTTCGTGGAATCAACCGTGCAAGCCGACAGTTTCCTTTCGATGTCCACCCACGAGGCAACACGCGAGGCCGCAGCATCCACTCTCGGCAGACCACTGCTGAGAGTGCGTGCAATCATCACGCCAGAGCTCGCTATAAACCCTCTGTTGTTCTTCCTTTCTAATGCCGACGATGTCCATCCACGCCTTGTCGTGCTTGAACTCATTCGCGAATTGGAAGAGATATGGCACCGTGACGGGGACGAAAATCTTGCCTCGGAGCTCGTCCCGCACCTGCCGCTCCATCGGGATGTACAGATCGGAATAGAATCGTCCTCGGACAGTCTTTGACTTCCAACTCGGTTTGATGGCTTTCTCTTCCTCCTCTGCGCGCTTCTGTGCGCGTTCGGCATCTTCTGCAATCTTCACCAAGGGATCCACATTCGTGCTATTCTTTGACACTTCTTCTTCAATATCGTCGTGCGAGTGCTTCTTGTGCGAGTGCTTCTTGGATTTGCCCTCTGCCGCGACGTCAGACTTGACGCGACCCATCAGTTGGTCAATGAGCGTCGCGCCATCGACGTCCTCAGAGTCTTCATCTTCAGATGATTCACTCAGCTCATGCGCTTCGTCGTCCTCGCCTTGGGCATTGTCATTTTGCTGGATGTTCAACAAGACGTCTTCGACGCTCATGACACCGTCCGGCTCCGAGGAACCGAGCGAAGAGTATCTGACCTTTTCACCGGGGCTAATAGCGGTGAGTTTGACGTCTTCAACCTTTGCTTCTTCTTTGTTGTCCTCGTCTACATCAGACAACAATTTGCGCGACTTTACTAAACTGCGCTTGACGGGAATGCTGTAGCGGCGAAGCCACTTGTAAGGCAGCGGTGGGATTTTCCCATCCTTCGACATTTCATGCAGGCGTTTCACGTGCGGTTCAAAGAATGAAACCAAAGTCTGCGTCGCTTCTCTATCCTCAGTCTCCTTGGTCAACTGCAACTGCAAGTCAAACGCGATGGACCCAGGATGCTTGTCGACTTCAGAGCCCAAGGTGGCGGTGTCGTACGGCAACTTGCTTTCAGGCAAACCCAGGTACTTTTCAACCGCGCGAGCAACGCCCACAGGGTTTTCGTCAATGTCGTCGGCGTAAAGGACGAGCATGTCTGGGAACTCGCGTTGCCAGATTTCGAGATACTCAGCGTACATGCTCCATCCCAAAATCGAGTGGTAGTCGAGGCACTCCCGCGCGAGGGTTTCAGAATGCGAAGCCACTGACTCCCCCATGCACTTTTCCAAATATTCCTTCGTCTTCATAGCGGTATCGGCCCAGGTGTAGTCGTTATCCTTGAGTGCACATGCGCTCAGTCCAGCGGCATCCACCGGTGTACCCGTCGGATGATTCTCCTGCACGTATCGCGCCATCGCGCGCCCAACAGGGTCTCGCAAAACGACAATCGGACGTAAATGCGGCATCAGCTTTTTCATCGTTGACGCGCAGCACGCGCAGTTGAAATACGTATCGCTCCAATCTCCAGTCACCACGTCTCCGAGCTCGCGCTGAAACGTCTCACCACTCTTCTTCGACTTCATCGTCTCCGTCGGATCGTACGGGCTCCAACTATCTCCGTGCCCGGCCCGAATCGCCGAAAAATACGTCTTCAACAATAGCTCTGGCGGATCGCACATCTGCACCCCTTGCGTCGCCCCGTACACCGGATTGAAAAAATGCAGCCCCTTTTGCCCGACGGTGAGCATGTCGTGTTGCGTCATGAGCGCCCTCAACTTGTCAACCCCACCGATGTGACTCCCGAGCACCGCGAACGAGGGCAAACACGACTCGGTCCCAGTTAATTCCGGATTCTTCACGCACGTCATCGGCCCGACGCTCGACGGTGCGGCCGCGCGCAGCGACCTACTGCGGTGCTCAAACTTGAACAGCGGGTGGTCGATGAAGAACGACCCGCACCACAGCACGAGCGCGCACGCCAAGAGCGCCACCACCCCGGGAACGAGGTGTTCCGCGTCTTTTCTCGCCCGCGTCGTCCACCGCTCGAGGTTTTCCACCGCGACGCGCGCGGTTTCCTTCGCCGTCGCGGTCGTCGTGGATGTCGTTTCAGCAACACTCTCTCGCCGATCGGTCGCGCTCGTCGTCGTCGCCATTTCTTTCTCCCGCGCTGCCGCATTTCGCGCCTCCTCGACGACGCGCGCCATTCGAGGGACGAGCGTCGCGCGCTCTTCATCCGTCGCGCGTTGCGCGCGCATGCGTTCGGCCGCGCGCGCCGCGCGAGACCACATGATGGTGTTGCGTCAACGTCTGCGGTTTTAGTGTTGAATTTTGAGTCTTGAAGGCAAAATGCTAAAATAATGGGGTCAAATTACATAATGTATGTACATGTACATGGGCGCGCCGCTCGCCCGTCTGGATCGACGCCGCGCGGCGCGCTCACGACGCTCACGACGACTCGGCGAGCGTCTGGAGAAGCCTCGGAAGTAAAGGCAACGCAACGGCGAGGCACTGCTTGGCGGCGGACGGGGCACCGGGGAGATTGAGGATGAATGCGCCCGAGTCAGCGACCCCGGCGAGCGCTCGGGAGAGCGCGGCGCGAGGCTCGACGATGGATGTCGCGGCGCGAATCGCCTCGGGGAGACCTGGGATGTGGCGGGAGATGACCCGGGATGTTGCTTCGGGGGTGATGTCTCGCGGGGCGCATCCGGTGCCGCCAGTGGTGAGGACGAGGTCGCATTTGGAGGACAAGTCGCGAAGCGCCGCTTCGACGGCGGCTTCGTCGTCTGGTACCAGAGCGGTGTGCACGTTAGTGATGGTGAACGCCCCCGATGCGCTCGCGTACTCTGTGATCGCTCGCACGACTGTCGGCCCGCTCTCATCGGCGTACACGCCCGCAAAGGCGCGGTCTGAGGTGGTCAACACGCCGACTCGAACGCCACCGGCGGCGCTCGCCGCGACGCGCTCGCAACTCTGACCGCCACCGTCGACCCCGCCGCCGATCAACGCGTCGGCAGGAGTGCAGCACACTTCTGATAACTCACCAGAACCGATCGGCGCCATCCCGCTCGCCGCCCCACCGTTCGATGATTTTGCCTTGTCCATGTCTAACCCGTCGTGCTTGGCGTGCAAGTGCTGATTCGCGTTAAACGCCGCCATCTGTTCCTCCGTCGCCTTAGCCTGGTGCTTCTTTTTCCACTCTGAGTACGGCTCGCCGTACACGTACTCCGTCGCCTCGTCGTACGTCATCGGAAACCCAACCTTTTGCGCTCCCAAGAGGGTCCACTTGGCGCAACAGTTTCGACAAAAACCAGAGAGATTCATCAAGTCTATGTTTTGCACGTCGGTTCTCGAGCGTAAATGCGCGAGCAAGGCGCGAAACGCGTAGGCTTCGATCTGCGTTTGTAGAGACGTCATCTCCGCGAGAGGATGGAACGCTCTCTCGCGCGTGGCGTCTATCTCGCGTCGTAAAGTGAAGGTGGCTCGGGCGAAAAGTGTCTACACTTTATTACCGGTACATTACAGAATACTTGAACGTATCAACAGAAGCACGCCAAGAGCGCGGGGAGCACGAATACGGCGTGCACAAAACTCATCGTGAGCGTAAAGGCTATAAAACTGGCGAATGTGGTGAAGAAGACGACCGTCGCGCCGAGGAGGAAGAGACTGGCAATGACTGAGGAGAGCCAACCAGCAGCGACGGCGCCGCCGACGGTGTGCATCGCGGCTTGGACTCGCTCCTCCTTTGATAGCGACTCGTTTCGAGTCGCGACGTAGGCGACAGC
>Ga0255754_10003603_pt1 | contig 11078 bp, 7 predicted proteins | sample 101ome_22_FD_179954 | JGI IMG/M metagenome (GOLD analysis project Ga0255754, IMG submission 179954) | Coastal salt marsh microbial communities from the Groves Creek Marsh, Skidaway Island, Georgia - 101412BT metaG (version 2) | ecosystem: Environmental > Aquatic > Marine > Intertidal zone > Salt... | reverse complement strand
AAACAAGAAGAAGAAGAAACCGAAAGCGCGTCTCGGCGGTAAAGGTAAAATGGGCAAAGGCACCAATCGCGAGTTTCGCAGACAATACGTCTTCGCCGCGGCGACGGTCATGTCTACGGGCAAACGAACGCCAGGCGCGGTGTTAAAATTCGGTTTTCCAGACGCCGTGTGGACGAAAAGTTCGAGCTTGCACAAACCTAGAGCGGAGTTGACGCAGACGTGGAGAGAAGTTTCGTTGGAAACTCGAGCCAAGGCTTTATTCGAAGCTCTAGACATGGACCCGGAAACGGCGCAGGTGGAAAAGACTTTGGTATTTGTCAACAGCGGAAGCGCCTGTGAAGCGATATCGTCTGAACTCGCAAACTTTGGCGCAAAAGTCGTGTCTTTTCACAGCGACATCGATCCGCTCGAACGAGAGGCGCGTTTGCGACGCTTTGCGTTGCAAGACTCGTCGGATTCGGAAACGATCGACGTCCTCGTCGCCACGGATTCGGTCGCTCGAGGCGTCGACATACCAAACGTCAAACACGTCGTCCAAGCCGAATTCGCACAAAACGCCACGGAATACCTCCACCGAGTTGGTCGCACCGCTCGCGCCGGAAAATCCGGCCGAGCGACGAACATTCTACTCCCCGGAGACTTTGATTTAGCCAACGCCATACGCAAAGCGGAATCCGAAAATCGATCCGTCGAAGATACGTTTTCCAGGAAAAGAAGCTTCCGAAACAAGTTCAAAAAGTACGGCGAGAGCAGAAGAATGAATTGAAGAACTATTGTCGTCGTCTTTGCTCGCGCACGTACGATTTACGCAGCGGCTTCTCCTCTTTAACAATTTATAGCAGAAATTTAGTCGAAGGCGCTTTTTTGCTTGTTGTTTTTGTAAAAAAAAGTTGTAAACCCTAAACGAATTTTGAGGACGAAGCCGCGGGTCAAAACACAAAATCTGCATTTCGTCGTCGGGAAGGACGCGCGCGCGGCGGTGAATAAACGCACGCACTCGCTCCCGCGATACACATAAAACGCAAAAGAGAGAATAAGAATGACAAACTCTAATTCATCTTTACTCCCTCGTCGTTCATCCTCTTCGATCGTGATGATGGCAGAAGAGAGAGGTTTTGGCGCGGTCTGCAGCACTTCCTCTTCTTCCGTAGGGAAGGCGAGAGCAGCAGATGGAGAAGAAGAAGAAGAGGAAGAAGATATACTCAACAACAGCTTCTTCGCATCGATGACTACTCACAAGAAGAAAAAGTACCTCGCCATCGCGCTCGCGCTGATGTCCGTCTCCGCGATATCGTTTAAAGCGGGATACGCGTCATCGTCGTCGGTACAACAAAACGAGACGAATTTGTCTTTGCCTCTGCCCACGTGGGCTTCGGAACTGGTCGCCTCGGTGCGGTCGTCGGCGTCGAGGAAGGATTTAAATCACATCTTCCCCGCGCGAGATATGCACGACACGCACGGGAAGATCGATCCTTTGCAAACGTTCAACTGGCACGAGGATTTTGAGACGAACAACTGGGATTATAAGGAACAGATGCAAAATATGGAGAAGTGGAAGCACCCGCCGGCGAACGGAGGAGAGAAGTTCACCGTGTGTTTTAAAGAGGGGGAAAAGTTTAACTTTTTCGGGGCGTACAATTTCATAAACGGTGGGTTGAAGAAAGCTGGGATGTGCGTGAAGAACGTTAAAGTGAGCGCGAATATGGACGATCCGTCGTGCGACGTGAGAATGTTTCGGAATCAACACGTGCCGGAGGTGAGGCCGAAGACGAACCCGAAGCAGGTGGATATTTTTTTCACGCACGAAAGTCCGTCCGTGTATTCGCCAGAGATGAAGGACGAGAATTTCCGAAGGTCGTTCGATTACGTCGCGGATTACGAGAAAACGAGCGGGTTGTGGTTCCCATTCGCGGTTCCCGTGTTTGAGATGAAGGAAGATTTCCCGTTATTTACGATTCCGAGGAAGGAGAGGATCCCAGGTGTCGCCTGGTTGGCGAGAGATTGTATGAGCAATCGAGCGAATACGTTGAGAAAGATCAGCGACGAGTATCCGGTGTTTTCCGTAGGGAACTGCGCGAATAACGTGAATGAGAAGTCGTTTCCGGAAAGCGTGATGGAAATGCCGCGAAATCGCAAGACGAGTTTCCAAGAGCCTTTGAGTAACTTTATGTTTTACTTCGCTGTAGAAAACGTCGGCGTATCGTGTCCAGAATACGTCACAGAGAAAATTTATTATGCGCTGAGTCGAGGATCGATCCCGATTTACATCGGTTGGGAAGGCGTGAATGAATTGTTACCGGGTCGAGACAGTTGGATCGATTTGAGAAATTATGCCACGCCTCAACAGTTGGCGAAAAGATTGAGAGAAATCGCCGAAAGCGATGAGGAGTGGGAAAAGATGCACAAGTGGAGATACGAAGACCCGAAGACGTGGCCAAAACTGTTCCAAAAAGCCATCAGGCAGCAAACCGAGGACAGTAAGAGAGCCCTGTGCGCGTTGTTGCAAAACGGCGAGAGCGATAAGAGAAGGAAAGCGAGCAAGGAACCAAAACAATGCGAGCGACAAACGAGAATTTTCGGCGAGGATTTAAAAGTCGAAGGCCAAGAAGGGCTCGGGGCGTTTAAGAGGGACGACATAGACGAAGCACACTTAGGAACAAATGTCTTGACGGACAAAGACGTAGGCGTTGGAGGAAAGATGCACTCGTGGGAGAAACATTTGAAGAAGACGTGCGACACCGATAACTCGTGCTTCGAATGGATCAAGTAATGATTTACCTCAATGATGTAGTAGAGAGCAAATAGGAGAAAGAGCTTTGTGATTGATACACTGTATGCGCTATGTAGAATATATAACAACTACTAATGTGGTAAGCCTTTGTTTGTTTCTTATCTCGCTCAAAACTACCTCGCCGCCTTTGCGTTTATATCCACTATTTTTTCTTCTTCTACGTAGTAGCTACCCAATAAACTCGCCTTTGAGGCCTCCCAACACTGCTCATACAGAGCTCTACTCGGCGACTCGGTAAAGAAATGCGACAACGGTAAATTTGTCACGTGCTTATCTTGCTTCGAGTATGCCGTCAACTTCCGATCGAAGAAATTTCGCTGCACTCGATCCAACTCTCGAACCTCCTCGCACGACGGTTTGTCGGTTGTCTTATACTTTCTCGGGTGGACGTTCAAATCAAACTGACTATTCATGAACGCTTCGTGCGCATCCGAGGACCAGTGCAAAAAGTCTGTTGATAGCCTTTGGAAGATTTTGTCGCGTTCTTCGTTGGGCCGCCAGAAATCTTCGTAGTCGACTCTTCGCCACGAATTGCTCGGCAAGTTTGCCAGCGAGATGTCTATATATTCCGCAAACATTTTCAACACGTTCACGTGCTTCTCCAATCCTTGATCCCAGGTTTTGTGCGATCGAGCGGTTTCTACGAAGTTTCTGTGTAACAAGATGAACTTCACTTGACACCCGTTTCGTTCGGCCGCTTCAAAATAATCTAAAATATTGATGGGATGGCCGTGATTGAAGAGATAATTCCGATGCTCTTTGTTTCGCGGATCCCAACGCTGAGCGTGGTTCACGTCCAAACCCGATCCAGTCGCAAACGGACCCAATTTGTGCGGGAACGAAAACGACCGAGTGCTGTAACACACCGTCTTCTCGTTTCCGTTCTTTTTGGCTTCTTCTTCGCATCCTTTTCGAAACGTTCTAAAAATCTCGTCATAATTGTTTTCGAGAATTAAATTCCAAAAATGGTCGTCGTTATCGATAAACATCCTGTCTTCCTCTCGCGCGTGCTCTTCCACTATATCTTTAAACACCTCGTTGTTGTTATTGCTATTCTCTTTCTTCTCTCTAACGTTATGCAAATGATCTCTCAAAAGTGACTTCACAAACGCGTCTTTTCCCATCTGAAACGCGTGGTGCCCGACGCCTTCCAATCCCAACGTGAACACGTTCTCGCACTTCGCGTTGTTCGAAAAGTAACTCTTCTCCTCTTTCTCCTCTTCTTCGTACTCTTCGCTCTTGAACAGATCAAAAATACTCGATGGTAGCATTCGTAAATTCGCTTCCGCTTGCGACTTGTAATTCGGCACTTCGTTCGCCGGTTGTTGTCGTCGTTGTTGTCGTTGTTGCTTTTTTTTGGCAACATTTGCGTTATTCTTCGAGTTAAAAATCTCTCTTCTCTTCGGTGTCGTCGTCGTCGCCGCGGCCTCTTTTTCCCCGACGACGCTCATCGAACCACTAGTATTATTACTACTGCTATTACTACTACTATTCGCGCCGAAACAATAAAACGCGGCGGAGAGGAAAAGAAACGAGACGAACAGCGTCAGCCATTTTTTAACTCTCGTCGTCGGAAAGACGTCGTCGTTCTCGTCGTCATCGCGAGTGCCGCGGCGTTGATGACGACGAGATTTTGCAGCAGCAGCAGCGGCTAAAAGTTGCGCATTTTCGTCGCTCATTTTGTTGTTGGGTGCTTATATAATCGCGCCGCCTAACCACTGAAACGCAAAAAGAAACAAAAGAGTTATACGTTTGAATCGATGAGTTGTTACTGTTTTGTCAACCGAGAAGACGCTCTCCTATTTTCTTTTCTTTCAGATGATGTGCGCAGTTCAAAACGCGACGCGCTGAGAGAATGAGGTCCGACGCGATGTCTCTCTGTTTTCCCCACTTTAACCATCACAACACGAAGAAGAAAAAACAACAAAAAAAAAAAACGTTTTGAACTTTTGCCACATCGCGACATCAAAAAAAAAAGATGTCCTCCGGTTTCTCTTTTAAAGGAACGCTTCGCGCGTTTAATGGTTTCATCTCTTCGATGAACCCTTTCACGAGGAAGAGGCGAACGCGAGAACGATTATCGAACGAAGATCGGGAGCGTTTAAAGCTCGGGCCGACGAAGGTGTGGAAAGGTTTGGTGTCGCATCACGAGGATATTTTTGTATCGCATGTGATTCCGAAATTGAACGAGACGGATCGGTGGTTCTTCGCGAGGGCGAGTAAAGAGAGTCGCGCTTTGCTCGTGCGAGCGGGCGTGGACGTAAAGAAGTTCCGCTGGGACAAACTTTCGTCCGTATCGACGATGGAATATTGTTGGAACCACTTTCCGTTTGGAAAAAAGACTCGAGAGGGCGAAAAGATGGACGAGTTGTATTTTCTTCGCAATTCCGCTCGACCGAAGAAACTCGAGTTGCTGAAGTGGGCGTGCGAGCGGTGCGGACACGTTACGATCAAGTGCACTTGCACGAAGTGCTCGGCGAACAACGGCGCAAACGCGGTGGAAATGGCCGCGTCGTATGGTAGGTGGTTGAACGCAAATGATTTGAGCGTAGCAACAAGCTTCGATCAAACGAAAAAAAAGTCGTTCATTTACGCTGGTCACGTTGATCGAAGGTGCGCGAGATGTCGCGAAAACGGAACCGGGCTTAACATTAAGAAAGAGCACGAATCGTACCCTGGTGGCTTCTTGTGCAAAAAGTGCAAAGTATACGACGCCTTTGAAGACCCGAGAGGATGCGGCGTTTGTTGCGACCACTTGTATGGTTACAAGTTTACGTTGCCAGAGATGAAGCAAATGTTGGAAGGTGACGGATCGTTGAAGTCATTGGAGAAGTTAACGTTCCCTCCCAACGCGTCACCTTTGGATCGAGACGTGTGCGGCGTTTGCTGGTGCATGTTGCGCGAGAAATTAGGCGATATGGCGGAACGTGAAAGAGAAGCCGCGTATGACGAAATGTGGCTAAGGAGTGGGAACACGCACGAAGAGCGCACGAAAGCTGCAACCGAAAGTATAGCCCTCACAGTTAGAGAGTTAGAAGATGCTTTGAGCGCTTTGGAGGTTGCGATTCAGGCTGCGGTCCCTCCTTCGGAAGTGGAGCGATGAAGCGCGCGAGAACAAAACAGATCAAAACGAGAGATGGTCGGAAAATGAAGAGAGACAAAACGAGAGAGGATTCGCGAAGAGAGAACTTGAATGGGTGGCACGATCCGGACGGAAATCTTGCAGATTATTGGGAGCGCTAGAGGGTCGAAACATCACGCTGTACGCACAAATACACACATTTTTTTGGAATATATACATACCTTACATATACATACCTGTACTTACAGTAGTTTTACATGCATCGCTATTCCTCCTCTTTTTCTCTTTCTCGTTTGCTATTTCTCTATCTCTCTGTGCGTGTCTAAATAAATATATATGTATATATTCATGCTTTTACGGACGCGCGGAATTTTTACGCCCCCATGCACGACCGTATGGGAAAGAACGAACACGCCGCGGGAACGTTCTCGGCTAAATAGTCCCCGATACCTCCGACGTTGTAAAAAGCTAATCCGAACAACAAAAACACGCCGCCTTGAATGAGAATGCCCGGGAGAATCGTCGGATCTGGGAGTAACTTCGCGTACATCAACAGTTTCCTGTTACCTTCCGATTGGTTCTGTAACAAATCCATAAACTTTTCGCTTTCGTACGGCAATCCGGCGTCGTCGATCAAACCCGGGAACCCACCTTCGACGAATTTCACGTCCTGAAACCCAGCCTGAACTAACTCGTAACACGCTCTCACCGCGAACGAGTCCGATCGATCGATAACGCCTCGATTCGACGTTTCCGAACTCTGCGCGTTTCGAATCGACCCGCCTTTCAAATCGCACACCACCACCGTCGACCTCAAATCCCGCTCGCACAACTCGTAACAATTCCGCACGAAATCTTCGTCGCGCTCTTTCAACCCGCCTTTTATGCTCAGCGCGTACCCACTGACTCTTCGGAACGTGTTTTTCGACGGAATTTGGTACGGGCACGACGCGAACGGCGGCACTCGCCAATCTTCGTATTCCAAAGGCTGTCGCAAGTCCAAACACGTGACTTTCTTTCTCTTCTTCTCGAAATAATATCTCTCCTTAAACTCTTCGGGAGAGATCCCCTCGCACTTCCCGCTCGACGCTAAATAGTCGCAAATTTCCGGAAATTTCGGCGCGTTCGAGCCTTGTCCAGGTCGCACGTCGTACGCGATCGTCGATTCATCATCATCTCCTCCTCCTCTTCCTCCTCCTCCGAAGAACGATAATGCTCGAACGGAGATGTGAAAGGTGTTTGCTCTCGATGTCGTTCTCCTCGTCTTCCGAAGAGAATGATAAGAAGAATTGGTGGAGAAGAAAACATCACAGTTGTTTCGACGACGACGAGTGAGCAGTCTCGGTGTAATCGTCGTCGTCGTCGTCGCTGTCGCTGTCGTCATCATCATCATCATCATCCGCGTTGAGATATAGATAGATAAATTTGTGTGGGGAAATGTCGTCATAAAAAAAATATGTTTCATCTCTCTTCCGAAGACGAGGACGACTCGTCTTCGTCCTCTTCTTCTTCTTCTTCTTCTCTGGGAAGAGAACAGGAGAAGAAAAAGAGAGAGAAGAGAACCCCCTCTTCGCGAGCGGGAATAGTGAACGAGGAGGAGGCGGTCGAACGCGCGCGCGAGGAAGAGGTACGCGCATATGTTTTGTTTCTCTCTCTTTCGCGGGAAAAATTTTGAAAATTTTACGCGCTCGAATGTTTGCGCGCTCTTCGAATGTTTGCGCGCGCTCGCGCGCGTTGTTTCTCTCTCTCTCTTTCTCTCTCTGCATCTGCGCGGATCCGCGCGACGTCTGTTTTTTGTACGACTGATATCTCATATTCTCTCTCTGTCTCTCTCGTTGATAATAAATAAACAGGTAACGCTCAACCGTCAGATTCACTTTCTCGAACGCGTCGAGGAGAAATATTTCAAAGAAGAAGAAGAAGAACCGGAGACGCTTATCGTTCCAGACTCGCTGGCAATAACAACCACGAATAATAATAACATCAATAACGATGGCACGGAAAACCGGTTTACGAGCGCCGCCGCGTTTCGTCTTCCGTCGATTGGCGCGACGCCGAAGAAGAAGCAGCAGCGGACGAAGACTCGCGTCGAAGAAGGAGAAGAAGAAGAGTACGAGACGATGGTGGTGACGAACACGCAGATGACTTCCTCTTCGCCTCCCCCCACAGCTGCTAACGCGACGAGAAGGAGCAGGAGGAAGAGTTCGTCCTCCCGGTCGCCGTTGATGGAACAGGCGCAGAATGTCGCCGCTACGAACACCACCACCACCACCACGCCTGCGGCGGCGACGAACGATGAGACGGAGGACGAGGTATTCAAAGGCCGCTCGTTATCGCCAAACGCCGAGTTTCGAGAGGCGCAAAAGATTGCGTTCAACATGAGCAACGAGAAGAAGAAAGAAGCGAAAGAGATGAGAAGACGGAGAAGGAAAGCGGAGAGTTCGTATGAAGACGACGAGGACGAGGACAACGACGAAGGGTTCGATCTGATGAAGGACAACAGAAATGTAAACGCTTATGGAGAAACCATTCGAGTGGCGGATACGTTGGCGATGAACACCGAGTATAACAGAATCTCGCCGAGGAAAATAATAACGACGTCGACGACGGCGATGGCAAAACAAAAGAGCGCATTGAATGATAGCACGGCTGCTGCGAAGAAACGACGCGTCGATTTTCAGTTTGGCGATCGACAAACGGAAGAACAAGAGGAAGAAGAGAGAATGCACGCCGCGGACACGCCGATTCGAGAGACCGTCCCTGCACCGTCCGGCATGCACGTGAACGACGACAACGACGACGATGAGCACCACCACAACGTCGAGGAAATAGAAGAACACGAAAGAGAAGAGAAAAGCGACGAGGACGACGAGGACGACGATGGAAGCAACGATGAGTTACCGCTGAGGGAAATATTTCGAGCGAAACACTTAATCGACCCGAGAGATGCCTCGCAGTTGGCGCCCATTCTCGATGTGCAAGTATTGCGCGACGAGAGTTTTGCGAACGACGAGACGGATCATCGAGATCATTATTTGGCGTACGAAATTGACCACGAGATTCGAGACGCGACGGAAATTTCAGTGTGGAAGATAGAAGATAATAGAAGCGATAGCAGTAGCATTAGCGGTAGCGATAATACTAGCGACGAAGAGCGAGCGATGATGAAGAACGGAAAAGACTCCTCCTTCAAGAGTACGTTTAGAGGGACGGTTTTGATTGGTAAACCGAGCGATCGAGACGGAATATCATCATCCAAAAAAGGTAACGGTAAGATTAAACGGTGGGCGTACTCGGTCGCGCCGAATGGGTTAGTTTTCACTTCCTTGTACACGAAATCCTCGCTTCTTTCGATGGATGAGACCGAACGTACGCACGGGAGTAGCGAAGACGACGACGACATGTTCGACGACGAGGACGAGGAAAATTACTTTTCGTTGGACGGAAGTACCTCCGAACGACGACGGACGTTTCCTAGGAAATCGGGCGTGTACGTGCACGTCCCCGTGGACGTGAATAAAGAGGTTCAGAACGATTCTTCAGAAAAGAAAAGTCGACGCTCGAGTGGTCGACGGAGAAGTAGTAAACGCGGTGCGAGCATGATGATGGGCAGCGGCGGTAGTTTCCCGTCCTCCTCCGCGAAGGAAGAACAGAAGAAGAATACATATTTTGAGCTTCAATCGCCGGGGATGGCCGGGAAAGTTCATCCGCGAAAATTCGCGTCAGCTTTCAGCGAAGAATACGACGAGACCGTCTTTCGATTAGCCGGCGTTGGCGCGGAAGGGAAGTGTCGACTTTGGACGTGGTCGTGTGATGAAAATGGTTTTGCGGCTGACGACGATTCCACGAAATCAAAAAAGACGAAGAAGAACAGAACAAAATTCGCGACGGCAAAAATGTGCGCGAAATCTGTCACGAGCTGTAAAGACTTTGAGATCCCGACGTACAAATCTCACTGCGTCTCTCGAGATTGCGAAATTACCTCTCTGTCGTTTTCCAAGGACGGGAACATCTTGGCGTGCGTGTTCGATAAGAAACACGTGGTCGTTTGGGACGCTTCGACGACGCGCGTCATTTTCAGCTACTACTGCACAGAGTACGAGATTGAAAACGACGGATTGCGCGTTCTGGACGATGCAGTTGACATTAGCAATAGACAAAAACACCAACGAAAGACATCGTTGACGAGAAAGTCCTCCACGCCGAGCCGTCGATCGAAGAGCGGTTTTAATGCGGAGACGACGGCTGGTGGCGGTCCGATTTTCTTCTTTGGCAACTTTCGAAAGATTCCAAACGGTTCCGGAGACGACGAATCGCTCGATGCAGACGGCAGAAAGAAGAACGTAGGCCCATCTCATCCTTTTTCGATCGCCACGTTCGCGTGCGCGTACAACAAAGAGCTCGTCGTCGGTCCGAACGCATCTTGGGAAAGTCCGAAGAACGGAGACCTGGTATCGGGCGTCGCGGTGTGCCCAGATGTCTTCGTCGAGGAAGAAGAGGAAGAAAATGACTACGACGACGATGAGGAGGAGGAGAAGAAAAACAACAACGCACAGGAGGCTAATAAGCGAAACACTACTATTAACGTCGTGGTCACGAACGCTGGCCGTTTAGGCGCATTCGAAGCTTTTGGCCACGCGAACGAAGCGACCGACGCCTACGAAGGCTTGACGTTTACGAAGCAAAGCGCGTTCGAGGATATCTCTTCAGACGACGCGGACGACGACGACGACGACACTAAAAGTCGAGGAAAGAAATCGCGAAAAACAAACTTCCTCTGCGCGTCGCACGGCAAGCTCTTCGCCATCGCGCGTCGCCATCCTGGATGCGTCTCTCTTTACGCGCAAAAATAGAAAAGAGAGAGAAAAAACAACAAGCCAAAAACAAAACCAGGTGCGAAAAACTGTGCATCGTAAATGTATTTCTCTTTCTATAATATACACGCATTGACAAAAACTCGTGCACTACAAAGTAACTCTCGCAGTTATTTCTCTCTTTTTTTGTCTTTCTCTCCGTTTTCTTTTTCTTTTCCATCGCTTCGCGGCGAGAGACGCGTCCTCGCCTCTCTCTCTCTTTCGCAATCGATCCTCTTCTTCAACCCTAACACAAAGAGTACTCTCTCTCTTCCATTTCAGAAATGAAAACGCGCTGCTCTCTATCTACTTCTACAATCTCTATAAATACACGAGATTAGTTTTAAAATTA
>Ga0255754_10003593_pt1 | contig 11096 bp, 7 predicted proteins | sample 101ome_22_FD_179954 | JGI IMG/M metagenome (GOLD analysis project Ga0255754, IMG submission 179954) | Coastal salt marsh microbial communities from the Groves Creek Marsh, Skidaway Island, Georgia - 101412BT metaG (version 2) | ecosystem: Environmental > Aquatic > Marine > Intertidal zone > Salt... | reverse complement strand
AGACAGTTTATCCAAGATAAATTAAATAAAGTCTTTGAACCATTATGTATTACTAATAAGATACAAGGTCTACCGTTAATGGCATCACTAGATGGCATGGAACAGTTGACTGGTAACTCTATATTAGAAATAAAGTGTCCATTGAAAGGTTGTAATTCACCTTTATGGAAAGCTATGGTAGATAAAGCTGAGTTACCTATACATTATCAATTACAGATGACACAACAAATGTTGTTAGCTGAAGTAGATGAATGTCACTTCTTTGTTTATTGTGCTGAGACTAAAAATGGTCAACATAGAATCTTTAAGAAGAACAAGAAGCTAGTTAAACAACTACTAAATGGTTGGGAAGAGTTCTTTAAAGGAGAACCTATACCAGCTACTACTGATGTTGTAGAGATTAATACTAAAGAATGGAATGACTTAACTAATGATTGGTTAGTTGCTAAGCATAAAGCTGATGAGGCAGCTAAAGAATTAGATGATATACGAGTTAAACTTCTTGAAGTATGTAATGGTCAGTCATATAAAGGTAATGGCGTTATAATCAAATACAACGATAAAGGAATGGCTAATGTCAGAAAAGCATAAACATCACTGGGAAGGTGAGACACCTGATCCTGATAAATACTTTGGTTTTATATATGAAATAGTTTGTACTACTGAAGATATAAGATATATAGGTCGTAAGACTTATTGGAAGCTTAGACCACCTAAAGTTAGGTCACTTAAGAATCCAGTCAAAGATAAAGGGTCAGATAAGTGGAGAGAAGATTGTTGGAAAGAATCAGATTGGAAGACATATACAGGCTCATCAGATAGCTTCAATAAGAAGATAAAAGAGATAGGTGCTGAGTGTTTCAAATTTACAATTCTAGAGCAATATTTAAGCTCAGCCTCGATCCACTATGCCGAGACCAGAAAACTTATGCAGACGAGAGCGCTAGAAAAAGAAAATTATTTTAATAGTAGTGCTCAAGCTATTAAATTTAAACCACCAAAAGAGGTATGTAACTATTGAGATACTTCTAAGCCACCCTTATAGAGGAACTCTAGGGGGCTTTAATAATAAGGAATATAAAATGGAAAATGAATTATCTAAAGACCTATCTATTATGTTAGATAGTGCTATGAAGATAGCTAAGGATGAGAAAGTAAGTACTAAGACTGTTAATGCAGCGGAAGATTGTATTCAATCTTTACTTAAGAGTATGGCAGTTCTAGGTTATAATAAGATTAACAATAAGGAGATAAAGAAATGAGTAAGATGGTACAGCTGACAGTGAATATAGCTCATAACGAAGATGAAAAAGTTATTCATCAAGAGACAATGCAGTATACTTACCCTATGGAGGGTAATAACTGGCTAGAAAGTTTTATTGCCTATATGGAGGGAAGCAATGCTGAGACCAGAGATAGACCAGAAATTATTAAATAAGCTAGAAGAAAATTATGATGCTATCGTAAGATTATACGAAGAAGATTTTAGCTTTGAATATATTAGACGACACCTACAATTAACTGACGGAGAAATGCAACAGATGTTTGAAGTGATATTTGATAGTCACCCTTACTTTACTGCTACTGATAGTGATGGTGTAGAAAGATTATATAGGTATAACACACATACTTTACAAATAAGAGAGGTTACAGATGAAGAAGAAATCTACTAAAGAATTTAATTTAATGAATAAATGGGGAGTGACTGATGAAGAAGTTGCTGACATATTTAAAATAGATAAAAGATTAGCTAACACCCCTAAACTTAATGAAGCAATTCTTGATGCTGTAGAAAGAAGAAATGTACATTCAAGAAGAAATAGATTAATAGCAGGTGGTATGGATTACTTTGAAGCTACTAAACAAGCTGAGAAGTACGCTAAAGATTTAAGAAAAGCAGTCAAAATATAGGAGATAAAAAATGTTTAAACCAAATCCTCAATGTCCTACACCTTTACTATGCAAAAGAGCTGGTAAGTGTTTAGGTAGATGTAAGAATTATAAGTAATTCATTGGCGGTAAGTCTACTACCGTTACTCCAAAAGGTTAAGGTGTCCACAACCTAGTAGATAGTGGAAAAAATAAACCCCCAAAGATTAATTTCTAAGGGGGTTATTTTTTTTTTAGAATCCTTGATTCATTAAATCAAAGTTAATTTGATTTCTACTTCTATTGTCTTTAGGTTTCTTAGCTTTAGCTGCTAATTCTCCTGCAAGACTCTTAGGAAAAGCACTGCTGCTTTCTGTAATCGGATCCATATTATATATAGGCATCTTTCTAGCTTTTGCTGTACCTCTGCCTTCTTTACTCTTACTTATTTCTCTAGCATATTTTTGTAACTTCTCAATTTTATTTCTTAATTCACGCCAATCTGCTTTAGCTTTAGGATCGCTATTTACTATTTCAAGAAATTCTTGTGTAACATTTTTTGGAGCTAGAGCTTCCTCAAATGAATCAGGTAATATCTCAAAGAAATTATTGTTACTAGTAATTAATTTAAGAGCTTTATTATATTCTTTAGCAAATTTATCTCTATATTTAACAGGTATTTCTACACCATCCCATACAGAAGTTACAAAAGGTAAATTATATTTTCTTACTGTTTCATTAACAGCAATAGCCATAATTAAATTATCCATAGCATGAATACTAACTGCTGGGAACTTAGTTACACCTCTTGCTCTTCGTTTCGCATCTCTAGAGTATTCTTTTAACCTAGCTTGTTCATCTTTTATATCAGGTCTAGCTTTAATTTTATTACCTTCTTCATCAAATTGTTTTTGATAATAGATAGGTTGCTCTTGCCATCTACTGTCATCATCTGGGTCTGTACCTTCAAAAGGAAGTACTTCATATTTATCACCAAATGTATGATCAAGCATATTCATATGTATACCTTTAACCATCTTACTATTGTAAGGATTACTAGGGTCAGCAGGTTCATAAAGAACTGTTTGAGGCTCTGGGAAAGGTAAACCATTTTCTTCAGCAAATACAGCAATATCAACCCATAGATTGTATATATCTCTCATTCTATTAGAATACTCTCTAACTTGAGGGTCAACATTATCTAAAGCTTTATCAAATAATTCTCCAAAACTTAATAAAGCTTTACCAATATCACTGTTATACCTATCTCGTACATTCTTAAAAGAAAATGTACTAGCAGCTGTTAGGTTTTTTGGATCAGAAAAAATTCCTGGTTCATTAAAAGCTTCTTCTAATTGTGCTATTTTACTTGATACTACCCCAGGTTCTAAATAATTTAAATAATCTAGTACCGCTTCTACAACAGCATCAATCGAACCATCACTACCTTGACCATACACTACTCCAGCTAAAGATTCTTTGGCAAATGCTTTTGAAAACATTTCTGATTTAGCTTCTTTTCCTTCTCCAAATAAAATAGTAGTTAATGTAGATAAATTATCGTCAGCATCTATTGCGTTACTATATATACCAGCTGCTTCAGCTCTAACAGCTTCATATAATTTTTCTGATTCTAAGTTGGTATCTTTTTTAGCTCTATCTAACCAATTTCTAGTTCTTCCACCACCTCTTAGCATACCTAAAATATTACCAATAATAGTATCTTGAATGAACTTACCTGATTGTTGAGCGTCTATACTGCCTAAATATCTAGTTAAAAACTTATCGTTTCCTTTTTCTTTAGCAGTCAAATAAGAATCTAAAGCTCTTAAAGCTTGTAGAGATTTTAGTCCTTCAGGAATATGATCTTTTAATTCAACAGGATTCATATCAGTATTTGCTAATGATCCTTCTTTACCTGCTATATTTAAATTTCTTCCAGCTCTTCTTTCAGGAGAATTAGGGTCTGCTGCTATAGCTTTAAAAGCTTTAAACATATTATCCCAAGTACTAGTATCATACCCTAAAGAATACATTATGCCAGATATTAAAGCTTTCTCGTCTGAGGAGTATTTATCTTTACTAGGCGCAAGATTAATTACTTCATCTTCAGTAGAAATAACAGTATATCTTAACGCTTTCATACCCTCTTGAGCTAAAGTAATAGTATAAGTACGACCATTAGAGCTAAGCTTTACATCTTTATAAAAAGTTTTTCCATCTGCTGCATTGTCTTTTACAAATGTTGCTTGTTCATTTAGTATATTTAAATGGACTTTACTTATCTTCATATCTTTTCCCTGTAAAAATCCAGGAAAATATTTTGAATCTTTATAATCAATACCTAAAGGTATTGCATCATTAGCCATTACATTAATAGCATTAATCATTTGAGCATCAAATTGATTCGGTGTGCTTTCTAAAAAGTTATGAAACATATTTATACTAGGTGAAACACCGCTAATACCCTGTCCTCTTAATCTTTCGTTTAAGTCTCTTTTCTTTTTAGGAATAGTTCTAACATTACGCCTAAATCCAGGAGTTAAATAAGCTCTAAGACCTGCGGTTTTTCTTAATCTATTTCTAGCTTCTTTTCTTTCAATATCAAGACCTCTATATCTAAAGCTATTTTGACCTTCGTTAAACTCTAAACCAAATTCTAAAGCCAACGCTGCCTTTTGCTCATCACTTTCAAAAACTATTTCATTTTCTTGATCTGTTACTAAAGATTCATTAGCAGGTAATCTAGAAGCAGCTCTTAAAATAGCTTGACTAATAATCTTTTTGTTTTCAGGATTAGCAAACTTAAAGTTATTACTTTCTTCAATGATATTACCTATTTCATTTTCCATCACAGCCATTCTAGGATTTACAGCAGGTCTATTACCTTTAGGCTTATAAAGCATAGGATGAATCATGTCATATTCTTCTTTAAACTTTGCTTGTTCATCTTTATCTGCATCACTAAAGTCACCGTAAGAAGCTTTTTCTAAAGCATTAAGATAAGCTAAATAAATACCAAACATAGTTGGTTTTCTTCGTTGAGCCATAGAACCAAACTCTTCTTTAAAAGCTTGAGCGATTCTATTAGGTTTATTGTTAACATCTTTACTAGCATCAAGCAGGATATCACCCATTTTTGAAGAAGCTCTTTGTAATTTCCCTACTTCATCAATAATCATAGCAGGTGCCATTTCTTTCCATGAGGAGTCGTAAGCACTACCTTCTCTTCCTTGATATCTAATTCCTTCAGGACCAACTGGCAGATAACCTGCTTCATACGCTGCTTCAGGAGTCATAGAAGATACTGGACCTATTGGACCATAATTTCCTGGTATAGGAGTAATACCTTTTTCAGGATAAACAAATCCACTTTGTTCCATAGCCATTTTAGTTAAGTTGTTTACACTTAAATTAGGATTTGATTCCATTTGATTAGCAACAACTTGTTGAGTAAGCGGGTCTTCTACAGCTCCTAACCAAAGATTAGTATCTAAGTTACCACTTATTCTTCCTAAAGGAGTATCAGGAATAACAGCTCCAGAAGCTCTAGCAACTGCTTCATTTACATCTTGAAACTTTTCATTTTCACCTGAAGGATCAGTAATATATCTACTATAAGGGACTTTACTTTTTTGTCTAGCGTATGCTTCTTGTTGTGCAGCGCTTCTACCAGTTTGTGTATCTGGACCTGTTACTACATTAAATTTACCCATTAATTATCTCCCGCTAAAATGTTTGCTATTTCTCTTCTCATTTGTGTAATAGAACCTCCAGGTGCTATCTTGAGAAACTTATTAAGTGCTTCTTCAGACTTGCCTTCAGTAGCATATTGAATACCCTTAGCTGCAGTATCGAATGTACTAGTAAGTGGTCCAATTTCAGCCCAAGCTTTATCTGCCAAGGTATCTCCTTTAGAGTGATATAATGGAAAGAATAAATTAAATATCCTTTCTGTTTGACCCATTATACCTGAAGCCTGAATACCTCTTTGTAGATATTGAGCGTCAGTTAGCCAACTCGGTTTATCACCATACTTGATTTCATCTTTAATAGCTTGTCCTAAGAAACCTAAACCAATCATAGTAAGTAACATAGATGCTGCATTAATCTGATCAACAGGTGCTCCTTTACCAGCCATATCTCTTAATATAGGTCTGATAATAGTAGCTGAAAATACTGATAAGTAACCTTGGAATAAAGTTAATAATCTAAAACGACCATCACTATAAAATAAAGGTCTTCTACCTGAATCAGGGTTAACTAATGAAGCATCAACGAAATTACCTCTAGCTAAGTCAATAGCATCAGATAATTGCTTAACATCTTTTTTAAGTTTCTCAAAGTTATCTACATTATTTCTAAATGCGTCTATCTTATCTTTTATTGCTTGTCTTTCAGCTTCTGATTCAGCTTCTTCTAATTGAGCTTTTAATTCAGGAATATAACCTTCAGAGTTTTGTTTACTCCTAAGCATAATTTCTTCTAACGCTTGAAACTTTTCTTTAAACTGATTTCTTGCATATGGAGTATCTAAAGGTACATCAGACATATTCTGTTCTACTTCTCTAAACTTTCTAACAAGAAAGAAAGGATCAACACCTAACTCTTTAAGCATCTTAAAAGCTCTAGCTTCTTTATTATTCATCTCATAGCCTGGTTCTTTCTTTCTTCTAATAAAGACTTGCTCTAAGATTCCTATTTGTTCACCTATAAAATCATTACCAACGCTATCTCTGATAACACGAACAGCACTAGTAAAAGAAGTAAGACCTGTAATACGATAGAAGAAAGGCATCATTTCTCTTTGTAACCAATTTCTTCTGTCATTACCATACGTAGCATCAACAACATGTCCAGCAGCATACTCGTGAGTAAGCATACCTCTTTCTCTAAGAGTATTTAAAGCATTATCATAATCTTCTGTACTAAAATTAGTATCAGCTATCTTGTTCATTTGAGCAGCCATAGCTTGAGCACCTACCTTAGCAGAGTATTTCATTGCTTTAATAACTGCAGGTAAATCAGCCTTAGCAAAAGCTAAACCAATTTCAGGTATAGAAGCAAACACTGCAAGAGGCATATAAGCTAAAGACATTAAAGCAGAAATGTTAGACATTGCAGTTCTTACTTTATCATTCTTAATTTTATTGTATTCACCTCTATGAGCTCTATAATGGTCATAAATAGTTTGAGCAATCTCAGGCATAACTTCATCTGCATAAGCCTCACCGTGAGCATCACTTAATTCTTGATGTATCTGAACTAACTTAGCGTTCAATCGCTTACCATTAAAACCCATAGCCCACATATCAGTAAGATAATTAGCAGCTTCAGTTGCTTTTAAAAAAGCAGAATCTAAATTATTTTCTTCATGAAACTCTTTCCAAATAGGTGAGTGATAATCAGTCATCTTAAAGAAGCCTGGTTTTTTAGTTAGAAAATCTGTTTCTTTAAACTGATTAGGCTCATATCCTTCAGGAGTATTAAGAACCTTTTCTACTTCTTCTATAGCTTCATCTTTAGTCATACCATAATTACTTACTAGCATACCTATAAATTTAGCTTTATTAGCTTCTACTTTTTCTAAGTCTAATCTATTTTGTTTAATAAGAAATAAAGGATCTTTAGCAAAGTTTTTATTAAACTTCTGAGTTTTCTTTACGATCTCTTTCTCTACATCTCTAATCTCATTTAAAGCATCTCTGATTTCTTTCTTTCTAGCTATTAAATCAGGGTCTTTTAAATTAGTTTCGTCAAATACAAGAGCTTGTAACTCAGGGTCTTCTGTTACTTCTACTTGATTTAAATAATCTAAAAGTATTTGATAAGCAGCTTTCCTATTCTTTTGATTTATCTTTGGAAACCCAAAAGCTTTAGCTAAATTAGTAGTAACTCTATGTAATGCAGCGTGTTGAACGCCCTCTAAACTCCTTCTTAGTTGAGGTAGAGTCATTCCATAAGCAGCTCTATTACCTACCCATCCAGAAAAATCAAACTCAGATAATAATGTTTTACTACCTTTAGCGTAATCACCTAACTTTTTTCTAAGAACTTGATAACCAGTAGATAACCATTTAAATTGAGTAAAACCTTCAAACACTCTATTAAAAGTACTTTCTTGTTTCTTTTGTTCTCTACCTTGTTCAACCCACCCCTCAGCTTTTTCTCTAAGCTCTTGATCATTTTCTAAAGGCTGATTCTTTTCATCTGTTACAATATTTCCTTCTTCATCTTTAAGAGGTTTTATTTGCTTACTAACAGCTTCATCTAATATTTCTTTAATGCTGTAAGGATTTTCTAAATCAGATTCAATAGCTTTTTGCCTTTCCCATTGCTTTTGTCTAAACCCAGTATGATAAGGACTAGTTTCTTGTATAGTAGATATACCACCTTGTACTGCACCACCAAGCAAACCACCCGCAGCAGCAGCATTAACTAATAAATCTCTAAATTCTTCTGTATCAAACTTACCTAATCCTGCTTCAGAACCTAAATAAGCACCAGTATATTGAGTAGCTTCTTGTAATGCTTCTGTACCTGACTCTGCTAATATACCAGAAGCTGTACTTTTACCTACTTTAGAAGCATAGACTTTCCATAATAAAGCATTTTGTTTAAAATCTTTTAATACATTTATAACTTCTTGTTCTCTAGCTCGTCTAATAAGTCTACCAGCTTCTTGATAAGGTATATCTTTATTTTTAGCTAGTTGAATTATTGCTTTTCTAACTCCTTTATCGTCTAATAAGTCTTGAGGTTTTAAACCTTTTAATACAAAAGAACCACCAAGCCTATCAAACATAGCCATAGCAATACCAGATGTAAGAGCAATAGAAGCGCTTTTCTTATCATCTTTGCCTTCCATGTCATTCCAAGTCTGACCAGCATAAGTTAAACCTAAAGAGACTTGAGCAACTGGACCAACAACAGGTAAGAAACCAGCACCCATTAACATAAAATAAGGCAGTGAACCACCTAAAGCTCCTGAAGACCATTCAGCAAAATCACCTACAGAATCTACATCTTGAATTTTATTTACCCAAGTAGGTTGGTTTTCTATTTCTATTTGATTAGATTCTACGCCTGCTTTACCATAGTCAGATAATGTTTTAATATCTAATCTAGCACCTATCATATCCATTACACCATAAAAACCAGATTGTAATGAATCTACTCCAGCACCGAAACCAGAAGAAAAAGGACTTAACGCTTTATTATCTATAGTCCTGTCTGGTCTACGATACATAGTACGATCATATAACCAAGGTGCTTCTGAAAACTCTCTTTCATCTACTGCTATTCTTTTAAAACCAAGTTCATCAGCTTGTCTTAAAGCTTTTAAAGTTTCTCTAGCATCAGCATAATCGCTATCATCAGCTTCTGAGCCTAACACATGTCTAGCTAAATTACCACCTACATAAGCATCATAATCTGCTTGAGAAGTATATTCATTAGGAGTAATAATTCCTTCGGAATATAACCTATTAGACAAAGTATTTTCTGTTTCAGGATTTATAACCTGACTAAGAGTTCTACCGTACTTATCAGTACCCATATCCTCTTGTTCTGTGAATCCACCTTTCTTAATTAAGTCAGACATCATTACTGATTGTCCATAACCTACATTAGTCATTGGACCTTTAAATTCATCAGTGCCAGGATGTAGTATTTCTTCTGTGTCGATACCTACAGCACGATACTCTTCATCAGTCTCTAAGTCAGCCCAAGTATCACCGTCTTTTAAATAATGTGTTCTACCATTAAATTCTGCAGTTCCAAAGTTATCAACATACCACTGTTTATCAGCCATATTTAATTCCTTTAATTGCTATTTTGTGCTTGATTTTGTTTTACTTCTAAGTTATAAGCAAATCCTGGGAAGTTATTTTTCCAAGGACTCTGTGGATTATCTTTAATAACTTGTTGCCATTGCTTTTTCTTTTCATTAACATACTTTACTCTCTCACCTTTTGGTAAAGTATAAACCATTCTAGCAAAGTTAGCATGGTCAATATCTGAAGTATTAGCTGTAGCAGAGTCATTACCAGTAAATAAATTACCAGTAGAAGCAGGTAACAACCTCTTATAGAAATTACCTAATACTGAACTTTTAGTAATACTAGAATCTTTTTCTGCTGCTTTATGATTTTTAATAGTATCATTAACAGCACTAAGAATAGCACCCCTAACTTCATTATCAGTGTATTCTAATCCAGGAATCCTATTATCAATTTCAGCAAATAAATCTTGTAATTGAGGAGCAATATCTGCACCACCTTCTTGATTTTTAATATAACTTAACGCTGTCTTTTCTACATCTTGACGTTTACTATATTTATCTTTAGCTAATTCTCTGTTAATTTTATCTTGCGCAGCGCCGCTTTTAGAAAGATATATAGCTTCTAATTGTTGTCTGTCAGCATCATTAAGATTAGGGATAGCAGCCATAGAAGTTTTAAAAGCTGATAAAGGCATGTATTGAACATTGTCCATAAGATTTTTTATCATATCAGCTTTCTGTTCATTAGCTATTTTTTCTTGCTCTCTATTTACTTCATCTTGAAGAGCAATACCTGCTAAAGCAGAACCTAAGTTACCAGTTAAAGCTCCTACAGCAATAGAAAATAAATCACCTGCTAAATCTGCACCATAATCTTTTTGCATTCTTACAGGGTTAGCAACAATATCTTTAGCAATATTAGGATTCTTAAGCATTTCCATAGTAATCATTTTACCATCAGGATCTGATTGGGCTCTAATCCACTTGTTTCTCATTTCTTCTGCAGCAGTTGAAACTTCTTTTTCTTCTTCTTGTTTAAAAACAGGTTTTTCACCTATGTTATACTCTATTCTATTACCTTTATTATCGTATGCATAATTCTTACCCTCACCAAACAGATATTCACCTACACCAGTACCGTTAGGAGTATTAAAACCTTCGATAGGTGCATCATCATTAAATGCAGCTTCATTATATACAGGATTATTTGTTACTACTTTTTTATCTGCAATAGGTACTAAATTATCAGAAACAATAGAATTATCAAACGGACCTTTCTTGGTAACTTTAATCTCACTACCATCAGCGCCTTTAGTTACAGTAGTTTTTTCTATTATAGGATTTGATTTATCAGATAGCTCTGCATCATTCACTACTGATTCTCCTTTATAACCAGGCATTAACTCAGTAATAGGTGATACTAATTCACCTAATCCCTCTTTAA
>Ga0255754_10003591_pt1 | contig 11098 bp, 8 predicted proteins | sample 101ome_22_FD_179954 | JGI IMG/M metagenome (GOLD analysis project Ga0255754, IMG submission 179954) | Coastal salt marsh microbial communities from the Groves Creek Marsh, Skidaway Island, Georgia - 101412BT metaG (version 2) | ecosystem: Environmental > Aquatic > Marine > Intertidal zone > Salt... | reverse complement strand
GTAATAACTCAAGAGGAGCCTAAAGTTCAAACTCCTAAAGTGGAAGCTGCACCAGAGCCGGTACAGGAACAAAAAGCTCCAACTCCGGTGACACCTGTGAGTGAGCCGGAACTTGCAGAACCTGTGAAAAAAGAAGCTCCAAAGGCAGCACCAAAAGCTGAAGCTCAAAAAGCTGTTGTTGGTAAAACGGTAAAAATCGATCAAGAATCAATTGATTCACTTATGAATGTTGCAGGCGAGCTTCTTGTTGCGAAAAACTCCCTTCCATATTTGGCTGATGGTGTTTTTGGAATGACTCATGACGTGATTAAACGTGAGATTATGGAAAAATACATCTTCATTAACCGTCTTACTGAACAGTTACAAGACCTTATTATGGGTATGAGAATGCTTCCAATCTCTTATGTTTTTGACAGATACCCAAAACTTGTTCGTGATATCGCTAAAAAACTTGGTAAAAAAGTAAAACTTGAGATGGAGGGTGGTGAAACTAAGCTTGACAAAAACATGATCGAGATGTTAGCTGATCCAATGATCCATATTATGAGAAACTCTCTTGATCATGGAATCGAGATGCCAGATGTAAGAACTGAAAAAGGGAAAGATGCAAGTGGTACTGTAAGACTTAAAGCATACGCAGAGTCTGATAGAATTATTATAGAGATTATAGATGATGGAGCAGGAATCAACACTGAGAGAGTTGCTCAAAAAGTTCTTGAGAAAGGCTTAATGACCCAAGAAGATATTGATGCGTTAAGTGAAGATGAGAGAGCTGAACTTGTATTGCTTCCAGGTTTATCAACTGCAGAGCAGATCACTGAGTATAGTGGTCGTGGTGTTGGTATGGATGTTGTGAAAAAATCAATTGAGAGTTTTGGTGGATCGATCAATATTAAAACTAAAACAAATAAAGGAACAGTTATTACACTTGCGATTCCTGTTTCTTTAGCTGTTACTTCGTTACTTCACATTCAGATGAATGAGATCCATTATGGTATTCCGATGGATGCAGTTTCTGAGACTGTAAAAATTAACAAGTCTGATATTGAGTATCTTCATAATGAATCATTTATATATTTGCGTGGTGAAGTGATTCCACTTCTTTTCATTAAGTCGATGTTAGATGACAGTGAGATGGACTCAAAACCTCTCTCTATTGTAGTGCTTAACATTAAAGATAACCTTTTAGCAGTTGTTGTAAATGAGTTCTTAGGACAGCTAGATGTTGTTCAAAAACCACTCGTTGGAATGATGGCTGGACATCCTCTCTTTAGTGGAACAGCACTACTTGGAAATGGTCAAATAATTATGGCTATGGACCCACTTGGACTTTTAGGAATTTCTCAAAAGTTGAAAGAAGATATTGAAATAGCAGCTTCATAAAGGAAAAAAAATGATTGATTTAATAGTTTTTAGAGTGGGTAGTAATCGTTATGCAATGGATATTGAAAATATTCAGCGGATTATTCAAGCAAAGGCACTTACAGCAATTCCAAATACTCACCCTTACATAGATGGGATGATGAGTCATGAAGAGACTGTTATTAAGGTACTAAGTTTTAGAAAAGTGATAGGTTTTGATAGCTATGAAAAAGAGCTACAAGATCTATTCGCAAAACTTAAAGTTGCGCATAAAGAGTGGGTAGATTCTTTGAAAAACTCTGTATATACAGGGAGTAGATTTACAAAAACTACTAATCCACACATGTGTGATCTTGGAAAGTGGATCGATAATTTTACTTCATATGATGACAGAGTAACTGAAGTTTTAGCTGAACTTATTGAGTATCATAAACAACTTCACCATACAGGTGGAGATATTTTAGAACACAGAGACGAAGATGTTGAAACTGCAAAACAAAGGGTAGATGTAGATATCAACAATATCTACAATCATACTATGGGTGCATTAGATACATTTGTTGCAGAACTTGGAGTTGTGGCAGACTCACTTCAAAAGCTCCTAATTTACGACAATCAAGGTAAAAAATTTGCTATAAAAGTTGATAGTATTGAAGATATAGCGCATATTGAAGAATCAGATATTATGGCAAGTGAGAGTAGTGAGGATTCGACAGATTTTCTTGAACTTGACGGAGTTTTAGATATTGATGGAAATCTCATCAATGTTATCAAAACGGTAAAATTACCTAGCTAAAAGGAGTAAAAAATGGCAATTACATATGAAGGTAAAACAGCTACTTTAGATTCAGTTATCTATGAAGATGAAGTTGTTCCTTTTAGAGACTTTTTACAAGAGAATGCTGGGGATCAAATCCATTTCAATATGGTCGGTTGTGAAGATATACATTTAGCTATCATTCAGTTGATGATGGCATACAAAAAAAATTATAGCACTACATATGAATTTGGTGAAAAAGTAAAACTATTTCAAAGGGTTTTAGAAGGTTTTGACGTAAGTGAAAACTATTGTAATTAGTAACCGAAAAGGTGGGTCTGCAAAAACTACTACCGCTGTAAATATAGCAAGTGGTTTAGCAAAACATGGTTCTGTTTTGTTGCTTGACTTTGATACTCAAGGGCATGCTTCCATTGGTGTTGGTTGTGAACCAAATGAGGAGCTTGGAGTTCACTCTATTTTTCTTGGAAAAACTTTGAGTGAAACTTTTATGCCAACAGTGCACAACAATCTTACTCTCTCACCTGCACTTGCTTTTTTTGATGTATATGAGTTTTCAGATCTTCGTGGTGTCCTAAAAAACAGATTTAAGCGTGAGCATATTGAAGAGTTTTTTGATTATTGTGTGATAGATACTCCTCCAACTTTTGATGGACTTTTAAAAAATTCACTTGAGGTGGCAGATAGTGTTGTGATCCCATTTGTTCCACATCATTTAGGTGTAGTTGCAGTTGGTCAGATGCTTCGAGCACTGCTTCAAAGTGCAAAAAATACAGATCGTGAGATTGCTGATGTAGCAATTTTACCTGTGATGTATAACCCCCATATCAATGAGCATAAAGAATCAATCCAAAAGGTGAAACAATCTTTTGGTGCTGCAAAACTTTTGTCCCCTATTGGGGTAGATATTAAACTTGCAAAACAGTTTGAATCTGGTTCACCAATTATTTTGGATGAGCGAAGATCCAAAGGTTTGAAAGATTACAGTAATTGTGTACAAGAACTTTTAGAGAGAATCTAGATAAAATTCTCTAATTTGTAGTACTTGTACTCAGATAAACAAAAACTTTGTTAAAATGACACTTTATATGCATATATGAATTTTATAAAAAGCTAAGTGAGGACCTCTATGAATGTCTTAATTGTTGATGATAATAAAAACAACAGAATGATTTTAAGTTTACTTCTTGAAGATTACATGGAAGAGAACAAAGAGGTCTCGATAAATATTGATGAAGCAGAAGATGGTCAAATAGCTGTAGATAAATGTCATGCGAATGAATACGATATCGTTCTCATGGATATCATGATGCCAAACATGGATGGGATTGAAGCTACAAAAATTATCCGTAAAGAGTTTCCAAAAATAATTATTATTGCTGTTTCAGCTGTCGATGATGGTGAACGTAAAAAACTTATTTTAAATAATGGTGCTGAAGATTATATCTCTAAACCTGTCAATGCAGATATCTTTATCAGCAGGATGACAAATTATATTGCACTGAGTGAAACAAGAAACAGCAAAAAGTTAGAATCAACTGCTGTTGCGAATCTTTTTACAAAAAATGTATTTAGCAGACATACAAGATTTATTATCACTTCTGAGGATTCTTTGTCTGAATTTTGGGAGTACTTCCTTTTAAGTGAAGATATTAAGTGTGATGGTTTAAGTGATGTTGTTCGAACCATTTTTGCAATTGGTGAACTTCAAAGAAGATTAGATATTAACGCGGATATATTTGTTGAAGAGAACGAAGATCAAAAGTATTTTACTCTCACACACATTGATGGATTACCGCAAAAAGTGATTGAACTCACTATGAAGAAAAATGATTTTGAGGGTAACTACAAAATAGCAAATGGAAAAATATCTTTTGAGCTCAACATTATTTACAGTGTAGTTGAAGATGTTCCTGAACCTGTTTTTACTCCATCTGTAGCTCCAGTAGCTCCGGCTGCTCAGCAAAGTGTAGTTGAGCCGGAACCTTCTTACGTAGCTCAGGAGCCTCAAGAACAAGCCCCTGTTGCTGCAGTTGAGGTAACGCAAAGCGAAGGTATGCAGATTCAAGCCTCTAAAGCTTTAGAGGTATTTGACTATATGGATGAAGATGATCTTTTTGATCTTGAGGAATACGCAGGAAAATTAAGTTCGATCATGTTACTTGTTGGTGGTGCTGGAGTTACAGAAGAGGAAGTGGTTGAAGTATATACATACTTAGATAAAATCTCTTCAGTTTTAAATACATACAGTGAGATTTATCCTATATCAAAAGCTTTAGGTGAACTTGCAGTTGATATGAATGAGCATATGCAAGAGTTTATTGATAACTCAGATGCACTTGGTCCTATGTGTAGTGCATTTTCAAATGATCTTACTAAGTGGATTCAACAATCTTTCCATACAGGTGCACCAAGTATTGAGTTTATGAATGATACTATTGTTGTTAACTCTCAAACAATTAGTGGGATGCTTAAGATGAATGAAGCTGCAGTTGAGAGTGATGATTTTGATGATATTTTTGATTTTTAAAGGATATATATGTATAAAGTAAAAGTTCCAAATACCTGTAGTTGTTTTTTAAAAAGTGGACTTCCAGAGACAAGTGAATTCGCAACGCAAGAAGAGGCAAAAGCAGAAGCTTCTTCAATGCTTGAGAGGATGAATACAAAATTTTGTCACAAACATGAATTTACACTAGAAGAAAAATTTGGAGATTTCACTATTTTTATGCGTGCAAGACGCTAGGTTTTTCAAGAATATCAAAGGTAGGTGTATGCTTTTTTTATCTTTATCAAAAGTTTTACGACTAAGCATACCGCTGCTGAGTACACTTTTTCTCTTAACACCATTAGATGCCCAAAAATTTAAAATTCACGCTGTAGGGATACCTCTTGCAGATCATTATGCTGGAATTGTTGCGTATGAAAAATATAAAAACAAGATGATGCATGCAGAGTATTCTTTAGAGATATTGCCTGGTCCAGATCTTGTACGACGCCATTTTCGAAGCTTCAAGGAAACAGACTTAGCATTTATTGTTTCACCAATGGTTATGGATATGTATGCAAAAAATCCTGACTTTAAGTGGGTGGGTTTGATGCACAGAGATGGAAATGCTTTAGCTATAAACTCAAGACTCAACAAATTTGTTAAGATAGATCCAAAAGACAGTGCAAAAAAGCGTCAAGAAAAAGTTATACATGCTATAGAAGGCTTCAAAGAATCTGGACATGATTTTGGAGGATTTGAGGTTGCTGTTCCTTCTTTGTTGGCAACACATTCAACTATATTCTACAAGTTTCTTAAAGATAATGGTTTAAAGTTCTCTTTGCAAAAAAATGAAGGTTTTATCCATCTTAGAATTATTAAACCACCGCGATCTACCTCTTATATGAAAACGCAAAATATTTATGGAAAACTCTCAGCTACCGAACAGTCTTTACCTTGGCCAAACATTATAGAAACGAATGGTGATGGTTGTATTGTATGGTATTCCAAAGATATTTTGAAACATCCTAAAGGGCATGTAGAGTGCATTATTATTGCTAAAAATGAAACGATTGAAAAGAAAAAGATAGCATTACAAGAGGTTTTGTACTACATCCACAAAGCTGGAATCGACATAGAGAAAGCTCGTATGAAAGGTGGGCATGATTTTGATGAGATTGTTAAAATGGTGCGTAAACATATACCTTCGCATACTGCAAAGTCGATCAAGACAAGTTTAGACAGGGATACTATGGGGATCAATTTTAAAAATCTCAATGTTGATGAAAATGCAAAAGAGAGTTTTAGAGAGATTATGGATCTGGCTCATGAAGCTGGATTTATAAAAAAGAAAATAGATATCGAAGCTTTGGCAAGCGATGAGTTTCATACTCAAATTACTGAGAGCCTCAATCATGAGTAGACGCGTCTTTCAAAAATCATTTTCTCTCACAACATTTTTGGTACTTGTTTTTACATTGATTGGAGTTGTTCCATTGATTGTATTTGCTGTGTACTCAAGTTTAGATCATAGCCAAAAGATAAAAAACGGTTTTCAAATCCAACTCTCAAGAACCTTATATATAGAATCACTCGTGATCAATCAATGGTTTGAAAATCATACAAATAACATTTTAACATGGTCTCATAGCATCAATACTCTAAACCTTTACAAAGCAGTGAAGAGTTTGCATGATGAAAAAGAGAATCTAGTTGATTATCAAAACTCTTATAAATACGGCATGATTAAACATAAATATGGAACATACCTTGAAGATATCAAAGAGGAGTACAATCTGTATGATATTTTTCTTATCGATTTAGATGGAAATATTATCTATACCATTGAGGAAGAGAGTGATCTTGGAACAAATCTCATCAATGGTACGTACTCAAAAACAAAATTTGCTCAAGGGTTTAAAAAGACACTTGAGACGGGAATGGTTGTGTTTTCAGATTTTGAACTTTATGAACCATCAAATTATGATAAAGCGGGATTTTTTACTACGCCACTTATAAGTGAAGAGGGTGAACTTTTAGGTGTTTTTGCTTATCAAACTGTATCTTCTGATCTTACAAGTACGTTTGAAAAATTTAACAATCAAGATCTCTCTTTGTACCTTGTTGGAAAAGATGGGTATTTACGAAGTAATAGATCAGATTCGCAAAAAGCTATACAGACGAAAATAGATACACAGCTTATCTCTTACTTCAAAGAATCAAAACTTGAAAATAGTTTAGAAACATATCTAGGACCAGATAAAAAACTTGCACTTGGTATGTATGCACTTGTAGATACAAAAGATGTAAATTGGGCACTTGTGGGTGAATTTTCTTACGATGTAGTGCAAAAAGATGAGATGCAGTTTGTGTTTGAGACAAGTTTATATGTAGGGGTTATATTCTTTTTCATTGTTTTAGCATCTGTTTATATATCTAGGAGAATAGCTAGCCCGATTGTTGAACTTGCTGAAGTGACTCAAGAGGTAAAGGAGGGGAAACGCTCGATTTGGATCCATCAAAAAAGTTATGGTGAAGTAAAAATTCTCCAACAAAATCTAAGAGCTATGATCGAGTCACTCTTTAAAAAAGAGGAGCAGTTACTCAGTGCAAAAGAGGAAGCTGAAAGGTTGGCGCAGGTGAAGTCAGACTTCTTGGCCAACATGTCCCATGAGATACGAACACCTATGACAGCGATGCTTGGTTTTATAGACCGTTTACAAAAAAGCGAAGATGATAGCTCTAAAATAAAACAGTTTGAAACGATTCGAAACTCAGGTGAAACTTTACTGAACATTATTAATGATATTCTTGATTTTTCTAAAATCGAGAGTGGAAAGTTTGAAATTGATTATCATCCGTTTGCATTAAAAGCAAATCTTAAAAGTAGTGTAGATATTTTCACACAACTTGCAAGTGCAAAAAATATTACTGTTTTAGATACTATTCATGAAGATGTTCCACAATGTATTTATGGTGATGAAACTCGTTTGAAGCAGATCCTTTTTAACCTTATGAATAATGCCATAAAGTTTACACCTGAGGGTGGGACTATCACAATGCAAGTTCACCGAAGTTCAGATATGAAACGTATTTCTCTCTCTATTATAGACACAGGTATCGGAATAGCCCCGGAGAATCTTGAAAAGATTTTTGAAGCATTTGCACAAGAAGATATATCTACAACGCGTAAGTTTGGTGGAACTGGTTTAGGTCTTAGTATCTCTTCACGTTTGGTGAAACTTATGGGTGGACAACTTGATGTTGAAAGTACACTAGGAGAAGGAAGTAAGTTTTTCTTTGAAATCCCTATTAAAGAGTGTGAGCTTTCAGAGCTTGAACCGAGTTCTCAAGCGCAAGAGATAGAAGAGGATGGTGCCTTGCATGGTCATGTCTTGATTGTTGAGGATAACAAAACAAATCAGATGCTTCTTAGTATGATTTTAGATGATCATGGCTTGAGTTATGATATTGCAAATGATGGTGCAGAGGGTGTTTTAGAGTTTAGAAACAAGAACTTTGATCTTATCTTGATGGATGAAAATATGCCAAACATAAACGGTATAGAAGCTACACGAATTATCCGTGAAGAGGAAGAGGAGTTAGATACACATACGCCTATTGTAGCAGTTACTGCAAATGCTCTTGTAAAAGATCGTGAAAGATTTTTAGCAGCTGGAATGGATGATTATGTTTCTAAGCCTTACACAGAGGAAGATATTTTGAGTGTCTTGAAAAAATTTCTTTCTTAAAAGTCTCTAAAATGTCAAAAAGTGACCGTAATGTGACCGTAATTTTTTGTAGAATAAAAAAATTACATTGAGGTTGGAGATAGATGGAGCGGACAGTAAAAGTTTTACTCGTAGATGATGAACCTGTAGTTATAGATGCTATGGCTTCATATTTGGCAGATAGCTATCATGTTCTTGTCGCAGCAGATGGTAAAAAAGCGATTGAGATAGCAAAAAATCAAGTACCAGATATTATCGTGATGGATATTGCGATGCCTGTTATGGACGGCTTGGAAGCTGGAAATATTTTAAAAAATGACCCTCTAACGCAAGAGATTCCAATTATCTACTCAACAGCACATAGTCAAAGCGATAGTGTTATTGAAGCACTTAGAATAGGTGCAGTAGATTTTTTACATAAACCAGTTGTAAAAGAGATTCTTCTATCAAGAGTTCAAAAACAAGTACAACTTATAGAGTTGCATAAAGAAAACCTCAAAAAAGACAAATTAATTGTGCAACAATCAAAGCTAGCTGCTATGGGTGAAATGATTGGAAACATAGCCCATCAATGGAGACAGCCTCTGAGTGTGATCACAACAAGTGTATCCAACATTCAAGTGAGTTCTGAGTTGGAAACCTTAAGTGATGAAGAGTTACATAAGTGGCTTGAGCAGATAAATACGCAAGCGGTCTACCTCTCAGACACTATAGATGTTTTTAGAGATTTTGTTCATGACAACAAAGCTATTGTTGAGGTTGTTATACAAGAGCGGATTGATGCCTCTTTATCTATTGTAGATGCTACATATAAATCAAATCATATCAATGTTATCAAAGAGATCGATTACGGTGAAGATATTTACGTGCATACTGTGCAAGGTGAAATTGTGCATGTTTTGGTAAACATCCTTAACAATGCAAAAGATGCACTGCGAAGTAATTGTATTGAAGATCCTTGGGTCAAGATCGCTTTGAGAGAGTTTGATAATGAAATCGCTATTGATGTGGAAGATAATGCAGGTGGAATCCCTGAAGATATCTTAGAAAAGATTTTTGAACCCTACTACACAACAAAGTTTAAAAATAGAGGTACAGGATTAGGACTTTATATGAGTAAGCAGATTATTGAGACATCTATGGATGGTTCACTTGAAGTTGTAAACACAAAAAATGGTGCAAAATTTACAATATCTTTGTCAAAATAGTACAAATATTTTACAAAAAATAAAAATTTCTTCAAAATTCAAATCTCTCAAAGCACCTATTTTAGGGAAATAATTTTGAAAAATGAGCAAAAACTCATTTTTTCCTCATAATTCCCTCATTTTTCATTGTTACAATTTTTCAAAACGTTTCTAAATTTTTTTAGAGTGAAAATAATGAAACAGTTTATACAACTTTTTTTCATGTAAGGAAGTAACAAAACTATGAAAAACACGATCGCCTATATTGGATATGTAGTTGGAACTATAGTCTTAGCTGTTAGTTTCTACTCTTACCATTTAACCCATGAGGAGTATGAAAATTTTCATCAAAGTATAAAAAAACAGACGGAGATTTTATCTGTAAACGCTGAGCTTTTAAAAGATATTATAGATGCTGAAACAGGTCAAAGGGGTTATCTTTTAACACTCGATAAGAGTTATCTTGAACCATATAATGATGGGGTAAAGTATACATATGAAACTATAGAAGAGTTCAAAGTACTCCTACAATCAGACGAAGAGCTAGTAAAAACTTTAGAAGATATAAAACTCTTAGTAGATGATAAGTTCAAAGAGCTTGAACAAACCATACAACTTGCTTCAACAGATTATGATAAAGCTATAGAGATTGTTAAATCTAACCATGGGAAAGATACTATGGATACTATCCGTATGAAAATAGCCAGTATGAACAGATGTCATTTAGATAATCTAGATACGTGTGTGAAAGATTCTCAGGGTACTCATGAGAAACATGAGTTTTTTCAAATACTCATTTTTAGCATTATTACTGTGATGTATATCTTATTGGTCCGCTCTTTAAACTACCGTATGAATATGTCAAGAAATCTTGAAAAGGAAGTAGCTGAAAAAACCAAACAGCTCAGAGAACTCAACAGAACCCTTCAAAAACGAGTTGAGGAACAAGTGTATGAGATTCAAGAAAAAGAACACGCTCTTCTAGCCCAACAAAGACTTGCTCAAATGGGTGAAATGTTACAGATGATTGCACACCAATGGAGACAACCACTCAACAACCTTAGTGTAAATGTACAACTACTTACAATGAAACTCTCTAAGGGAGATATTGATCTAGAGTGGGCAAAAGCCAAAGAGGATGAGATACTTAAAAATGTACGTGGACTTTCTCAAACTATAAGTGATTTTCAAGATTACTTTTCACCAACAAAAGAGATTCAAGAGTTTGATCTTAAAACCCTTGCAGATGATACAGTTCATGTGATACAACACCACATAGACAAATACAATATACAAGTCAATAATCAGATCCAAAAAGATCTGAGTATACTTGGATACAGAGGTGAAGTGGGTCAAGCACTTTTAGTGATCATCACAAATGCAAAAGATCAGTTTGAACAACTACAGTGTGAAGAGAGAAAAATAGATCTACTGAGTAGAGTAGAAGGTGAAAATGTATCTATCACTGTATGTGACACAGCAGGTGGAATCCCAGATGATGTTATGCCAAAAATCTTTGATCCATACTTCACCACAAAAGGTGATCTCAATG
>Ga0255754_10003581_pt1 | contig 11107 bp, 8 predicted proteins | sample 101ome_22_FD_179954 | JGI IMG/M metagenome (GOLD analysis project Ga0255754, IMG submission 179954) | Coastal salt marsh microbial communities from the Groves Creek Marsh, Skidaway Island, Georgia - 101412BT metaG (version 2) | ecosystem: Environmental > Aquatic > Marine > Intertidal zone > Salt... | reverse complement strand
CGCCGTGGGCCGCGGGGGGGGGGGGGGAAACGAGGGTCGTCAGGGGCGACGCGAAGGCGAGCGCTGCGGCGAGGGCCAGGGCGGGGGCGCGGCCGACGCGTTGGGGCGCGGGGGGGGCGGCCGCTGCACGCAGGGAGGAAGATGAGGAGATCGGTCGGTGGGAATGTGAGATGCGACGAAGGGGGAGGGGAGGAAGAGGGGATAGGGGGCGGCGACGACTCCGGGCCTGCACCAAGTTGGCCGTCCCACGGGCCGTCCGCCACCAAACCCCCACTTTCTGCCGTATCGAGGCAATTAAATCGCCATACACCGATTAAAACGGTGTTTTAGTTGATATTTGACGCGATTAATGCGGTTTCACGCTCCGAAGAGCTCTGGAGATCCCCCTCGACGGTGACATAAACGCCCGGTGGCTGAGGCGCGGCTCGAGCTGTCCCAAAACGCGCGCGAGACGGGATGGAGCTCGCCGCAGGGGAGAGAGGTCGAGGCTGTGGCGGCGATCCTGGACATGGCTCGTCGACTTACTGTGTGCCCGAGCCTAGGAAGGGGCACCAAAACACAGACTTTACCATCCTCGCGCTGCTCCACATGTCGGTGCGCTCGAGTCGTCCCTCATAGGGGCCCGCAAGTCCGCGTTGGGCCCTGCCACACCAAAACCGTGCGTGATGGCGGGTCGTCACGACCGCGACACCGTCCGCAAGGCTCTGCGCGTGGCTCTGGTGGCGGCGGCTGCGGCTGTCGTCACCACGCCCGCTGCGCATGCCCACGTGACGAAAGACGGCCGGTTTTGCCTCTCTACGTTCGACAAATCTATCGATTACTTCAACAGCCCTGAGGTGCTGCAGGGTTACCCCTCGGGAAGCAAGGCGAGCGGAGGAGAGTGGGCGAAACGGCTGGCAGCCGCCATTAGCCTTCTCCCGGGACGCTCGCTCCATCCGCGCCCGGTTGAGCGATCTCGGGAGGACCATGCGACATCTTCCTCCTCAAGAACGTCCCGCATCGCCGCCGCCGTCGTCGCAACCACGACATGGACGGTTCGTCGCGCTGACGGCCTCGCGCATGGTGGTAAACAGTCTCGCTCTCTCCCCGATCTGCTTCTCCGACCTCTCCTCTCCAAACTGTCCTCTGTCAGGTTGAGGTCGCCGACTCCTTCACTGTCCACTACGCGTCTCACTTCAAGTACATCACCGTCTTCGACAGCTTCACGGCGCAAGGCTTCGACCTCGAGGCGGGCCCAAACGAGGCCGCAGGGTCCTTCGAGCAGTACTTGCTGACGCTGTGCGGCGCCCCGGAGCCGACTGAGGCCGAGCGGGCCGCCGCGCTGGCCGTCGGACTGGACGACGTTCGGGCGCGGTATCCCAACTACGCAGGAACCCTGGTGCAGAAGGAGTTCACGGTGCCCGTGGCCAACATCGGGGTGGCTGAGACGGTGATGAACGGCTTCGTCGACGACGCCCTCGGGGCTCAAGACCACCTGATGTTCTTCAGCCCCTACTCGCTCGAACCCTGCCTCGCCAAGGCGGCCAAGGAATTCCTCGAGAGCCAGGCCGATGGCGTCGCGGCGGGGCTCACGGCGACCGAGGCGACCAACGCAGCTGTGTGCTCGACCGACGGCGTCAGCCCCCTCTACGACGAGTACTCCCTTTACGCCGGCGCCGAGGCCGCTGCCGCTCAGAGCGCGCAGGAGGCCGCAGCCGAGGTCCTTTTCCACGGCGGCGCTCTGGGCCTGCGGAATGAAGTCCCCAACGCGGTGCTCTTCTTGCCAACACAGGAGGAGACAGCCCTTGCCCGGGCCGAGTGGGTCACGCTCCCCGCGGCCTTCTTGAACCTGGAATCGATGGGGCGGGCGCACTTCTCCTTCGAGTCGACCCAGTACGAGGCCACACGGTTGGCTGCGGCGGAGGCCGGGGCCGTCGACGCCGCCACCGGCATCACCGCTCCGGCCGTGGTGTGGGTCGAGTCCCGCGAGGTGGGATATGGGGAACCCCCCTCGTACGTCGTCAAGCAGGCCCTCTACCAGGAGGAGATGACGCGGGACGCAGGCGCGCGCTTCCCGACTGTCGCAGACCTGCCGGGGGGGCTGCCTGACTTCCAGGGCAACGTCCAGTACGGCTGGAACGGCCCCGACCAGGGCGCCGACGCGGCGGCAGAGGCGGAGAGCCGTGCTGCGGCCGCCGCGGCCCTCCTGCAGGACGTGCGCGCCTGGGCGGGCGCGGACGCCTTGCTCGTCTTGATTGACGAGACCTTTGTCGCCGACCCGGCCGACGCCGACCAGGCCTCATTCCAGGCCACCTGGTGCCTCGACAACGGCGCCTGCGGGTCATCCCCAGCTGCGCCAGACGCCGACCTCCGCGCCGCGGTCGCTGGGGCCACCGTCCTCCGGGAGGACCGCCGCGTCGCCGACCTCGACGTCGAGACGTACGGGTTCGTGCCTCTCGCGTGGTTCGAGTCGCTCGTGGCCTTCCCGAGCCGCGGCCTCGCCGACCTCGTCAGCGTCGTCCGGCCAGCAGCTGCGCCCCAGGGGTGGCGCCGCGTCTACCTCCGCGATATTCGGGCTGGCGAGAGCGTCATCGTGGTCGAATCTGACCTCTGCCGCAAGGATCTCGACATCTGCACTGAGGAAAGGCATGAGCAGGAGCACGTAGGGGCGAGCGGAGCCGCGGGGTGGGGGGCGGCCGCAAGTGCCGTCGTTGCGATGGTGGTCGCGTTCGTTGCGGCACTGTGATGGTGTTGAGGGAAAGAATGATAGAGGAATGAAATTGAAGCACGAAGTGCGCCTCAAAGTAGTCTGACGAAATCATCGCCAGCGCCGCGCCTGGATGGCGCAGAGCGGGGGCTGCGAGGCCACGAGTGGCGAGGTGGGCGCATGAGCAGCTAGCTGACTGACCCGAAACGTGCCCCCTCGACAACACGTGCAGTCTCCCCAGCATGAACCTCGCGCGAGAGCACCGGCCCGGCGCGGCGACGGGCTCCACGACGGTCCCGGGGCGCCGCCTCGTCGTCACGAGCGCGGGACGCCGCGAGGCTCTCCTGGCGACGACGGCGGCCACGACGCTGATGGCCTCGGGGAAAGGCGAGATGTTGGAGGTGATGCGACAGTCAAAAGCTGCTCTCCTGCTCCCCGTCGTCGAGGAAGAGGCTCGCTCTCGGCCTCGTCAGCGGCGCCGCTTGCCCAACGCCGCGGCTCGCCTCGCAAGTGCCACGACCCTCGGCTGCCTCTTACCTCACGCCCTCGCCCCCCCGATCCATCTACGGCAGCCGCGGCGGGCGGTCGCCCCGTCGCACTCTCGTTTCACGACATCGTCGAGGTCGAAAAGGGCGTCGCCAGCCCGCTGTCGCAGTTTCGCGGCAAGGTCCTGTGCGTTGTCAACGTGGCGTCCGAGTGACCCCTACAGAACGTCAACTATCCCAGTCTGCGGGCGTTAGTTGAGGCTTACGGAGAGGGGTCGGCGTGGCACCGCGGTGCGGTGGCGCGAGCGGCCGCGGCGGGGGTCCCGCCCTCGGACGTGCCGTGCTTTGAGGTCGTTGGGTTCCCATGCAACCAGTTTGGGGGCCAGGCACCCGGCACCAGCGACGAGGAGCGGGCCTACGCCTGGCGCAAGTTCGGATTCGAGTTCCCCGTTTACGACAAGGTCGACGTCAACGGCCGCAACGCCTGCGACGCTTATCGGTTCCTTAGGGTCAATCAGCCGACGGCCATCGCGCCGCCCAAGGGCGCGGAGCTGCCTCCGCTGAGCAAGCGCGACCCGGACACCATAGGGCCGGTTGAATGGAACTACGGTGAGCCGAAAAAGTCGTCGGCAGTTGTCGTAGCCGGGTTCTCTCTTGTCTGCTCTCTTTTGCCTCGTCCCCGCACCTTTCCCAACCCACCCCGGCTCGCCGCTCCCGCAGTCAAGTTCCTTGTCACGTCGGATGGGCGGGCGGTCAAGCGCTTCAAGTCGGGGGTGGACCCTCTCGAGATGACGGATGACGTGCGCCTTCTCTTGGCGGGACGGCCCGAGCCGCGTCCGCTGGAGTGCTACATGCACCCGGGGCGCCTAGTGTGCCGCGCGGAGGGAGACGACCTGCCACCCCCACTGGACGAGGCGCTTGGCGCTGCCACTCGTCTCTAGAGTGGTGGATGCATTCGAAAAGAGAAGCAAGTGCAATACGGAACGGCGACGCGCTGGGAACGACACGACGGGTCTCGGACCAAGCCCTCGGGCACCCGCAGACCCTGATTTCAATTCCTGAGCGGCGCGGTTTTCCCTGCATCCGTAGTCGATGGAAAGGTCGGTCTCCCCAGGACATCTCGGCTGCCCGCCGACAAGCCCGCATTATCGAATCCATCGTCCACCAAAAGCTCCCCCCCGCCCACCTCCTGCCTCACCCACATCAACGACTTCCAGCCCACTACCAACCCATTATCGGTGAGCCCTGGCGATGGGAGCGAGCGCTCCTCACGCGAGAAATAGGTCAGGCGGGCGGCGCGGCCAATCAGCTGATGGTAGGCCGCGTTTGCTCTCATTATCTTTTATCTGCCTCAATCGCGCCGCTTCCAACCCTTCCACGGGATAGTTCACATCATGTTATACCAGCTTGAAGGTTGAAGCTTCCGGGGTCGCAGCATTTTTGCCTCAACGGCCCTTGGCGCTTCCTTGCTCGCTCGGCCTTCGCGAGCGGTTACCTCTCCCTCCCTCTCCGCCCCCCCCTCCCCCCACCTCCGTCGCCCCTCCACTCTCTGCAGCCACGATGTCTCTTCGCACGCTCACCCTCGTCGCCCTCGTCGCCTTTGTCGCGGCCCTCGCCCCCAGCTCGTCTGCTCTCGAGCTTGACACCAACGCCTCCCTCGGCCGCTCGCTGCAGGGGAAGGGCGGTGGGGGCGGTGGGAAGGGCGGAAAGGGCGGCAAGGGCGGAAAGGGCGGCGGATACTACCCCCGCCGCCGCTTCGCGCCCCTCTTTGGTGGAGGCGGCAGCGGTCCTCAAGCGAACCAGGTGCGCAACAATCTCTCCCTCGCTCTCTCACTCGCTCTCTCACACACTCTCTCTCGCCCGATTCTCCCTCTCCAACCATCGCTCTGCTCTTTCTTTCTTGCTCCAGGCCACGGTGTCGGGCACCGGGGGCTCTGAAACCCGGACGGTGTGCGGCCCTTTCGGCTTCCACTGCCGTACAGTCGAGGGCGACGACGACGGGGGGTCCGTGGCCATCAGCCAGCTCAACCAGGGCGGCGGGGACGACTTCGGCTACGGCAGCGGCTTCGACGGCTATTACGGGCTTGGTGGTGGTTACGGCGGCGGTGGCAACTCCGGTGCACAGGCCAATCGCAAGTTACTCCGGGGGGGGGGGGGGCGAGCACTCGCGCCCCATTCTCCCCCTTGCTCGCCAGCCGCACTCGCTCTCACCCTCCCCACTCGACTCCACCAACCACCACCGCAGAGGCTACGGTCGCTGGCACCGAGGGGGACGTGGCCATCAGCCAGCTGGCGAGTCGACCACTGGCGGGCGTGCGGCCGAGGTCGGGGTTTGGGGGTAACGCCACTGAGACGCTGACGCCGCCGCCACTGCCGCCAACCTCCCCTTCTTCCTCTTGACGACCGCAGAACCAGGGTGGCGGCGGGGACAGCGGGCCATACTACCCGGTCGTGCCCTACGGGCGCTACGGGCGCCGCGGCGGGGGCTACGGGCGCGGCGACCGCTTTGACCGTTACCCTGTCGGGGGCTTCGGTGGAGGCAGCTCGCCCCAGGCAAACCAGAGCACGGTCTCCGGCACGAACGGGAGCGTGGCCATCAGCCAGCTCAACCAGTAGGTAGATAGTGTGGACGGGGTGCGCACTAGTCTTCAGAAAGTAGGGAGGCGAGGCTTCATATTCAAATCGCCTCGTCGACACGGCAGCCTGCCCCGCGGCGCCGCCGCACCCCCTGGGGGCAGTGCGCCCAGCCCCAATGGCAGCCCCGCTGCGAGCCCCGCGGCCGGCAGGGCCGTCGTCCCCAGAGATGTTGGAAGGGACAACGAGTCCGTGTCGGCGCGGCTGAGGAGATGCGCCAGCACCGGTTCAGTGGCCCTGCCGGCTCCTCCGGCAATGAGGAGAGAATCGACTGACCTGGACAGGCGTAAAAGTGAGTCGAGCTCGCGTCACAGAGAGGGCTCTTCAATCGACGCCTCTGGACAAAGCCACCCTCAGAACCAGCCCAGCCCATTAGCCCTGGTTCTGCAGTCGTCAAGAGGGAGAAGGGGTTGGCGGCGGCGGTGACAACGGCGGCGGCGGCGTCGAGGCAGTCCGACCCCCAGCCCGACCCCCGACCTCTGACTCGCCAGCTGGGAGACGGCATTGTTGCCGCCGCCACCGGCGATCGTGGCCTCTGCGGTGGTGGTCGGGTGGGCATCGTCGCTCGGGAAGGATGGGTGCGAGCGCGCGCGCGTGTCGAGCGCGTGCGCAGGGCAAGCGTGCATGCTCCGTCCGCCCCACCCGGCAGCGCGGGCGCAAACGTGGACGCCCAGCCGTCATCCCCAAGGCTGCTGACGTTGACTCACGGTTGGCCTTCGTGGGGATTGGGGAACGTGGGGGGTGAGGAGATTGCGGTTGCGAGGGCGCAAGGGTAGACAATGAGCGGGCGAACAGGTGGGAACCACACCAGGGGCGGCCCCACACGCTAGCACCCGTCGCCAGGCACCCGTCTCGCCTGCGACCCTCCTCCCCCGTAGCCACCGCCCCAGCCGCCCCAGGGACCGTAACCGCCGCCACCTCCACCCTGGTCTGCGATCGAGGAAAGTTCGGCGGGTCGGTCGAAGGGTCAGATATCGACCGGAGGCGCGTGCCCCTCCGTGCCCCCATGCCCGTTGTTGCCACTCGCTGAGCTGCCCCACGGCAGTGCCGCCGCCGTAGCCACCGCCTCCCGCAATGGTGGTCTCTGCGGTCACGGCGGGTGTCGGTCGGGGTGGGTGAGAGCGAGTGCGCTTGGCGAGCGCGCTCGTCCCCTACGCCCCGTTGACCCCCTCCAAGGCTCGCGGTTGGCTTGGTTCCCACCGCCGTAGCCCCCCCAGTAAGGGTAGTACCCGCGACGGCGGCGCCACCCCCAGCCCCGGCGGTAGCGGTACTGCTCGAGGCTCCGCCCTCCTGCGTCGGCGGCGTTGTCCATGTCGAAGAAGGCGGCGTCCGGTTCGGAGACGCTCGAGAGCGGGAGCTCGGCGGCTGTGACGGTCGTGGCGAAGGACGCCACGAAGGCCATCAGGGCGAGAAGGAGAACGGCGCGCATGGCTGTCTGTCGATGGTGACGAGTGGTTGCGGGTGGCGACGGGAGGGAGATCGCGGCGTTGCCGTCGTTTCCAGCTCTCGTGCGATGACCCCGCCGCTTACGAGACACCATCGGCTTTCAATCATGTAGATAAATATCGCACGAGAAAACTAGATCGCTCCAAGCCCGTGGAGATGCGGAAGAGAGGGCGAATGCGGCCAGGTCTTGGCTTGCCGGGGGGCTCAAGATTTCTCGGCGCAGAGAAGGTGATCTGAACAACAAGTGGGATCTCACACGACTCACAATGGGTATTTGTGCGGGAAAGTTGACTGATCCGAGCTCGAAGAGGGCGGGGACGGCCGGAAGGGCGGCGGATCTTCCTGGCCCCATAGTCGTCCGACCTCGCGTCAGCCACGGGCGACCGAGTCGTGCGTTTCTCGGGCGCCGGTGTTCCGTCTCCACTGTCATCTCCCGACGCTCCCATCGACAACTAGGCGCGCCCTCCACCTCATCACTCTCCTCGATTGGGCACACCGAAAGCTCCGCTCGACGAGAGAGGACCGGCAGCGACGCGCTGGGAGCGCGCTGCCGGGCGTCTAGCAAGGGAGGCTCTCCCGATGCGTCCACAGGGTCGGAACGGCTTCGTCCCGCCGCGTATGGTTGGGACTATTGAGTCGACTTCGAGCTCGATAGCTGCCCTGACCGAAGCAGGGACAAGAGCCGCGGGGAACGCCGTGCCGGTCGGCAACGTCGCCGTCCGCCCACTCACGGCAATTTCCAACCCCTCGGTCGGCGCTGCGGTCACTCGAGCGTCGTTCCGGCCTTTATTTAAGCCCGTTGGATCAGTGACGGCAGATACCGCTGCCGCAGGAGCCGCCGCCGCTTCAGCGCTGCCGCCGTCGAGGCCGCAGCAGGATGTCACCGCTGCCCCCCCCGACGCGTCGTTGCACGACCGACACTACCGCGTCGTCTTCGCGAAGAGCCGCCGCGGCTCCGCGGCTCCGCGTGGCAAGGCGTCGCGCCCCCGCGGCGGCACCCGCGACGGTATCCTCGTCCTCCGGCCCTCGGCGGCTGGCGCCGGGGAGCAACTCTGGACCGCCACGCTGTGGGGCGACGACGGCCGGCGCGTCGGCGCACCCCGACGCGGGCTAAAGCTCGGCGCCCCCGGGGGCGCCGGCGGGGACCATGCCATTTCCCCCTCCTCCTCCCTCCTGCCCGAGGGGTGCACGCTTGAGGGTGTGGGGGGGCAAGACGTCGACGTGGGGGTGCCGGTCGCTGCCTCTGACTTTCAGTCGGGGCGCATCTTTGCGGGGGCTGCCGAGGTCGCCGTCGCCCTTGCGCCGGCCATGTCGGCGGATGCGCCGGCGCCGGCGGCGGCTGTCCCGGCGTTTCGCCGCGGCGGCGCCTTCCGGCCGCCGACGACGATGGAGACGACGGCCTCGACCAGGGCGTCGCTGCCCGCTCCCGCCCCGGTCCGGCCGGCAACGATGGCCCCCGCAGCGGCGGCTGCCTCCCCTCCGCCGGCGCGCTCGATGCACGACCTCGCCGCGCCCGGCGCCGTTGCCCTCCGGCCCCGCCCTCCCTGCCCCACGGTCGACGGCCCGGACGGCGTTCCCCCGCCCCTGCCCGTTGGCGCCCCGGCCCACCCTGTCGTCGTCGACCCCCTCCTTGGCCGCCGACTCCGGCCCCACCAGGTCGCCGGACTTCGATTTCTCTTCGACTGCGCCACGGGGCGAGATGGGGCTAGAAGGTGGGCTCCCGAGGGCGGCTCGCCGTTCCCGTTCCCCCACGGCCGTCGACCGTACCCGCCACCCGTCCCCACCGCAGGGCGCGCACGCCAGGCCTCCGCGGTGCGGTACTGGCGGACGACATGGGCGCCGGCAAGACCCTGACTCTCATCGCTCTGATGTGGACTCTGATGCGGCAGGGGGGCGGCCTCCCCATCGGCCAAGGCGGCGGCACCGACGGCGGCGGCGGCGGCGGCCGACGCGGTGCGCCGCTGGTGCGGCTCGTCGGGGCGAGCCACGCGGCAGCGACAACGGCGCCCCCCCCCCCCTCCCGCGACCCCGGCCCGCCCCGGCCGCTGATCCGGCGCGCCGTGGTGGCATGCCCCTCTTCTCTGGTCGATCAGTGGGGCGCAGAGTTCCGAAAGTGGATGGGGGGATCGGGAGGACCCCGCGTGGTGCTCGTGCGGCCGGGCGGCAGAGGCCGGGCCGGCAGAGGCGGCGGCGGCGGTGGCGACGATGACGACGGCCCCGCTCCCAAGAAGAGGAAGGGACGGGGTGGTGCCGCCCCTCCCATCGCGGCCATTCCGAGCCACAGCGGCGCCGACGGCGCGGGTGCCGACCAGTCGCCTGACGACGCCGTGAGATCGTTTCTCATCGGGCCTGCCCCGGCTGTCCTAGTGGGCAGCTATGAGAGCCTCGCCCGACAGGCGGGCCCGCTCTCGACGCCCGACGCGCGCGACGGCCGCCGACCGGTCGGTTTGCTCATCTGCGACGAGGCGCATCGGCTGAAGGGAGGACGCGATGGCGCGACTGCCGCTGCGCTCGCCCGCATATGCCCGCCGGCGCGGCCCGTCTACGACGGAGCCAAGGACGGCGGCGTTTTGCGTCCCCCGCCCGCGCCCCTCGGCGGCGGCGGCGGCGCCGACGACGGAGCTGGGATCGTCGTTCTCGCCACGGGGACTCCGTTTCAAAACCGCTTGGACGAAGTGTTTGCGCTCATCGGCGAGTGCCACGTTCGAAACCTTGCCCACTCCCACCTCTTCGCACGTCGCCGACCACCGTGCCCGAGTCCACACCCACACCACTCGTCCATCGCCCTCAGATTTCTGCCGACCCGGATCTCTGGGCGACCGGGCCGGCTTCAAGGCCGTGTTTGAGGCACCGCTGGCGCGCGGCGCCGAGCGAGGGGCTTGTCCTGCCGAGCGGGCCCTCGCCGCGGCGCGCCGCGCCGAGCTGGACGAACGGATCGCTCGCGGGGTGCTGCGCCGGACGCGGGCCGAGATCGACCGGGCCGAAGAGGAGGCCGCGGGGGCAGCGACGACGAAAGAGGTGGGGGGCGGGGGCGGAGCTGCGGCCGCCGCCGTCGCGCGGAGGCCGCCCCCGCAGACAACGTACGTCTGTTTCCACCGCCTTGCCCCTGGTGCCCAAACCGAGGCCTACCGGGGTGTCGTCCGGACCGGGAATTCCTCGGGGGCTCTTGAGGCCGTTGGGGCCCTCAGACGGGCGTGCCTTGCGGCAGAGCTTGTCGCCCCGGGCGGCGTCGCGACGGCGACGGCCGCCGCCGCCGAACCGGGCCCCTGCCGTCCCGGCGCCGCTCCCCCTCCCTCTCCTTCCCCCGCCTCCTCCGCTCCCTCGGCCAAGCTGGAGATGGTGCGTTCCTTTCTGCGGTGGCTTCTCGTATCGACGACGGAGCGATGCGTGGTGGCGTCCACGTCGACGGCGATGCTCGACCTGGTCGAGTCCGAGGTCCTGCGCCCGCTCGCGGCCGAGGCGCCGGCGGCCGCCGCTCCGGGCTCGGCCCTCGCCCCTCTCGCTTGGTCGCGGCTCGATGGCCGCACCCCCCCCGACCGACGCGCCGCGGCCGTCGCGCCCTTCTCCCGGCCCGGCGGCCCGGGTCAGGGAGCCGGGGGAACGTCGACGTCGTCGGCCCCGCGACCTCGGCAGCGCGTCCTCCTCCTGTCGGCCCGGGCGGGCGGCGCGGGGCTCAACCTCGTCGGTTGCAGCCGCCTTCTCCTCCTGGACCCCGACTGGAATCCCGCCGTCGACGCCCAGGTCCTCGCCCGGCTCCGACGGCCGGGACAGCGCCTCCGCACCTTCGCCTATCGCCTCGCCGCCGTCGGGTCCGTGGAGGAGCGCGTGCTGATGCGGCAGGGCCGCAAGCGCGAGC
>Ga0255754_10003578_pt1 | contig 11116 bp, 9 predicted proteins | sample 101ome_22_FD_179954 | JGI IMG/M metagenome (GOLD analysis project Ga0255754, IMG submission 179954) | Coastal salt marsh microbial communities from the Groves Creek Marsh, Skidaway Island, Georgia - 101412BT metaG (version 2) | ecosystem: Environmental > Aquatic > Marine > Intertidal zone > Salt... | reverse complement strand
GTTTTTTTTAATAAGATATAATAATACAGCCGCTACACTACCTACTACTAGTATCTACGCATCTAAAAAATAGACTACTCCTACTGCTCTATAATCAATAATCCGGTAACTCCTTATTCATGAACTTCTTCTTCGCGAACGCCATCCAAAACTTGTTCATTTTCGTGCCTTCATCCACGTACAAGTGGTCAATCAGTCGCAAACCGATTTCTTCGCGACACTGCGCGAGATACGACTTCAACGTCTCGCCTTCTTGAAACGTTTTCGGGCCATTAATGATTCCTCCTAGCCCAGTCGTGACGTCAAAGTGGTCGTGCGCTAACGCGAAGAGAAGCTTCGCCCCTTCCGTCATCAGATTTTTCTTACTGCTATTGTTATTGTTCTGCGAAGAAGCAGAAGAAGACGGCGCTTGACTTTGATGAAGTCGTTTCAAGCACTGCGAGATGTAGAGAGTCAAATAAATCAACAACTTGTCCGCGTCGGATTGGATGGCGTATTTCCGAAACAAAACGTTCGGACGGAAGTACTGAATAGCCTCATCGACGATGTCAAAATCGGTCGTTTTTGGCGCCGGACCTCTCGTTTGCGTTCGCAAAGGAAGCAAAGGGACACCGCAGGACAACTGAATGGAATCGGGCAATTCCGTAAACGCGGAATGGTACACCATTTTTTATATTTAATTAATAACTCTTACCGCGTACAAAACAACAGCGATAATTATTACAGAAGAAGAAGAAGAAGAAGCAGCAGAAGAAGAAGACGTTTTGAAGTAGTGGCAATCAAGGAAAACTCTCTCTTTCTTTCTCTCTCTCTCTCTCTTCGTGTGTGTTCTTCTTTCTTTTCCGGGACGAAAGAAAGGCACAAGAAGAAGAACTTTTCTTTTTCAAGTCTTTTCGAGAAAAAAAAACGCTCGCGCTCGAGAAATCAAGAAAAAAAAAACTTGAATCTCTCTCGTCACTTTTTGAGCGCACGCGCGCGCAGAAAGTCACATCTCTGAATCATCGCTCTCGAAGAAGAAGACGAATCTCTTCTACCCCTTCTTTTTCTTCTCCTTCTTCTTGTTCTTTCTCTTTTACCATTCCTTTTGTTTCTCTAGGAGCGAAGAAGAAAAAAGAACGAGGTTCGTAGATTTGTATCTACGAGAGCGTTTTTCGTCTCCCCGACCGAGAGAAAAAAGAGTCCAATGGCAGATGAATGAATGAAAAGGCGGACAAAGGGGGTTCGAGCACGAGGAGTTTTGACTCGCGCGGGCGAGTTTCTTCCCTTTTTTTGGGTTCTTTTCTTTTTGTCGTCCCGTCGTTGCATTTCTTCTTTCTTCTTCTCGAGAAGAAGAAGAAATCGACGAAGACAAGACACCCCGTTCGACGAAGACAAGCCCTCGCGTATCTTGCAGTGGAGAAACCCTAAAGCATCTTTTTCTTTATTTTTGTCTTAAACCCTAAGCGATGTTCGAAATGGAAAAAGAGCTCTCTTCTCTTCTTCCCTCAAATTATACAGTGGCTCTTCACGAGCTGTTGGCACTTTCACAAAATTTCGCCTCTTTCAAATGAGAGAGTTTAGAAACGCGAAGGCCACGGGATCGAGACCCGTATGGGGCATATTCTATGACATATCGCCCTTTTAGCTCAGCTTGGTTAGAGCGTCGTGCTTATAAACACTTTTTTTTTGTTCGTCGGAGTTCTATTGATTACAACGCGCCTATTTCTTATGTTAATTTTGTCTTCTGTTTTTTAATCTGATGATAAACAACACATTTTTTCTTTTAGTACCGTAGTAGTTCGTCGGAATTCTATTTTGTAGTATTACAACACGCCTATTTCTTGCGTTAATTTTGTCTTCTGTATTAATCTGCTCGCTAATAATCGTTGTTATTGTTACCGCCGCGTTGGTATTGCTTGCGTTTGTACGTCGACGATTTCAGTTGTTCGAAAAGCAACTCTTTCAGGTCGTCTCCGACGTCCTCGCCAACCTCCTCTTTGTCGTACAACACGGTGCAATAATACGGTCCAGGCTGACCAGCTCTGGCAGTTCTACCCGTTCTGTGTATGTGCATAGCCGCAGACTCGGCTAAAGAGTAATGCACCACGTGATGGAGCTCCGGGAAGTCGATGCCTCGAGCGGCTAAATCCGTACAGACGCACACTTGTAACTCTCCAGAGATGAAATCGTCCAACACCACGCCTCTCTCCTTTGCTTTCCCGTGAAATGCCATGGAATACATTCCACCGCCGCTGTTGTCGGTGTTGTTAGTATTCAAGTATTCGACGATTTCGTCCGCTTCTTCCGGCGAGTTTGCAAAGACCAAGGACTTGTACTCTTTACGCTTTTGCAACGCTTCCATCAACGCTTTGTTCTTTCTCACTCGTATACTTTTTTCTCTTCTTCTCCTTCTCTTTTGCTGCTGAACTTTCTCGATATCATCGTCGTCATCTATTTCACCTTCTTCTTCTTCTTCTTCTTCTTCTTCTTCTTCTTCTTCTTCTTCTTCTTCTTCTTCTTCTTCTTTCTTCTCTATCATCACAACTTCTTGTTCCAGTTGTGGATGCAACTTTCCGAAATACCCGGTGGAAATCCAAGACAGGTCACCTTGAAACGATTCAAAAATCGGTTCGGAATCTTTCAAAGTTGCCGCTGCAAACACGTACTGCACTTTTGCGCCAAATTTATTGATACCATCCGCATTTTCGCCGTACGTTAAATCGATTAAATGTTTAACATCGTCCGCGAATCCTCTTGAGAGCATCTCGTCGCACTCGTCCACGACGAAATGTTTGAGACGACCAAACAACACCCATTCGTCTTTCGCCAACGCTAATAAGCGAGCTGGCGTGCAAATCAAAACGTCAGCCCGTCGAAATTCTGGTATGGCTTCTTCTAAGTCCCCAATAATTTTGTTCCCTTTCTTTCCAGCTTTCGTTGGCGTCGAAGATTTACTCGCAACGTATTTTCGATTTCGATTGTTTGTGTTTTTCCTTTGTTTCAAACTCGTCGGTTTCAACAATTTTTTCTCCTTGCCGAAAATGGAAAACACGGCCGGCGCCGGTAGCTCTAAATCCGTTCGTTGGCACCAAATTGAACATAACTCGGCCATTTTCGAGACTTGGCGCGCCAACTCGACGTTCGGGACGAGAATGACCATCGCAGGACAGCATCGCCCGCTGACTTTCGTGCCTCCTCGTCCCGGCGCTGCCACCTGGGACATGAGCGGTAAAGTATACGCAAACGTCTTCCCAGAACCAGTTTCAGCTAATATCACCGCAGAGTTACCTTCCATAAGTTCTGGAGTAGCTAATTTTTGAATCTCTGTGGGTCTTTTCAAACCAGCTTTGTTTAAATTTTCCGCCGTGATGGCTTCTAAACCGGCGTTGACAAAGGCGTTGTCCGATATCGGTTTGTTATTGTAATCTTCATCATCATAATCATCATTGTTGCTCCCGTTGTGATAATAACCTCTTCTCTGTGATTCTCGCCGCTGCTCCTCGGCTTTCTTCTTCTTCTCTCTTTCCATTCTTTGCGTCTCCCACGGCCGCAAGCCTCCCCTTTTGTACTTGGATTGAACCTTGACTTGCCGCTGTGACGACGACGACGACGACGACGACGACGATATAACTTTTTTGACCCTGCCAGTGCTAGAAGAAGAGGATACGTCTTCCGTAATCCCGCTCTCGTCGGCAAACCGAGACCATCCAGCTAAATCGTCCACGTCGGCTACGTCGTGCTCGTATTCGTATTCCTCAAAGTCATCGGCGTATTTTCTTCCTCCTCGCATTTTTTGTCTCTCCAAAGCGATTTGCTTCCTCTCCAATTCGTCCAAAGGTACCGCTCTTTCTCGTTGCTGTTGTTGTTGTTGTTGTCTCCCTCCGTAACTCGAGCTCTCGTCGTATTCATTCTCTTCTCTTCTCTTCGCCGTTCCAAATTTAGCGTACGCTTTATCCGCGGTGTCCCATCCTCGTCGTCTGTTATTTTTTTCTCCGCCGCCTCTTCCTCCTTCTCCTCCTCGTTCGTTATTGTTTTTGTTAAAATCGTAATTTTTATCGCGCGAGGAAGAAGAAGACGGCCTGGAGGAATACCGTCTGTCTTCGGCGGCAGAAAACGTGCGCAAACTATGCGCTCTCTCTTTTCTCCTTTGCTCGCGTTTTTTTCCCGCTGTTGCTTGTCTCAACGACGCCGCGCTGCCGTTGCGATTGCCGATGATGGCAGCTGCGGCAGAGGCGCAGCGCATCTCTCTCACTCTCTCTCTTTTTGTCTTTCTTCTTCTTTTTTTGTGCGGGCGGAACTTTTTTTGGTTTTGTTTTGCTGGTTTTCTTCGATGGGGCCTTTCCAAAAAAGGAGGAGATGACGACACGCACGACACGCGACGAGCTCTTGTTGAAAACCTGTTTTTTTGAAGTCCCCCAGCCCAAGCCATTAGCCAAAAAACACAAAAACACAACGTCAGATTAGGATAAAATCTATCGTCACTTCTTTGACCTGTTGCGACCCACGCGTCCCATTGAAAAGAATTCATTTAGATTGTAAACTTCATTGTTCATTCAATTCGAAGTGAAAAGAGCACATATAAGAACATCTCTCAGTATGTCTTCTCAAACGTTATCTATGATGGCGAACATGCGCATTTCGTCGGCGACAACCTCAAAATCGACGACGGGAAAAAGTTCGCGCGCCGCGAGTTTATCCGCGAAGCATGCCAACGGAAACTCGAAGGTTTTTTCCACGAACAGTTTGTCTTTGAACAAGTCTAGAGACTCAGTCGCGACGTTTAGCATTTCCGCCAGCGGTAGCGGGACGAAGAAAGGTTTATATCAATTCGTCGAGAGGGTGAACTCGCCGCAGATGAAGGACGACTTGATTCCTTTTCGAGTAGGAATGACGGTGAAGGTTGGCGTGACGGTTACGGAAGGGAACAAGAGCAGAGTGCAGCCGTACGAAGGTTTGATTATTGGCATTCACAGAGCAGGCGTTGCGAGTACGATTACGGTCCGAAAATCCTTGCAAGGGTTCGGGGTTGAGAGAATTTTCCCGATTCACTCGCCGTTGTGCTCGTTCGAAGAGGTCAGAGGCGCGGGTAAGCCAATCGCGAGACGCTCCAAGTTGTACTACTTGAGAGACCGTGTTGGTAAGAACGCTAAATTAAAGAGTAGATTTGTTGCAAAAAAGGAAGGATTGAGCAGATGGCAAGTGAAGCAAAACGCGTTGATTGCGGAGAAGGAAGCGGCTGCGGCTGAAGCGGCGAGAGTCCAAGCGGAAATCGAGGCGAAGGCGGCTGCCGAAGCTAAGGCTGCGGAGGAAGCTGCCGCCGCTGAAGCTGCCGCCGCGGAGGCCAAGGCTGCGGAGGAGGCTGCCGCTGCTGAAGCCGCTGCGCCAGCCGCGGAAGAAGCGGCTCCGGAAACCGAAGAAGGTTCGGCGTAAAAAAGGAAAAAAAGATGAGGTTCTCATCGTCGTCTCTTTCGAGAAGCTTTTGCTGAAAGGAACGAGAGTGAGAGAGAGAGAGAGAGAGACAGAGAGAAAGAGAGAGAACAGCATCAACAGTAACATTTGTCTAACCTATATACTATAGCCTTTATATATATACATATTTGCGTTTTAATTGAAATTGAACTAAAATAACAAACGAGTAATTTATTGTTCCTTATTCGGCTTCGTTTTGATTTTAGTGTGTGTGTTGCAGTCGAAAGTCAAAAATAACTGACACAACCAAAATCCTTCGCGTCTATTCATTTTCCTTCATTTGTAACACACGCAAATACACACACACGCACATCAATAATCACAAAAATGCCGAGACCAACGAACGATAAGATCATCCTCATCTCCGCTCAGCCGGAACAAGAGAGATTTGAAGTTTCCACGGACGTCGCCAAGTGCGTTTTATTCGTTATTGTACATCAAAACGTGGGAAGAGGAGAAAATTTTTTCCTTTCGAAAAAAAAACGCGCAGATCTCTCTAGGAACCATCTCTCGCTCTCTTTAAACGTATCGCGAAAAAACGGGTTCGATCGTCTCGTAAAGCACGCGCCCATCTTTTCGCGAGATACTGACCGATTCTCGTTCTTCTTTTACGCCCAAACAGCATGTCGCAAACCGTGAAAACCGCCATCAGTGGTACGCAAAAATCTTTCAAAAAATCTCTCTCTTTTTTTATTTTTCTCCTTGTTTTTTTTTCGAAAGTCGCGTCATTTTGGCGGGACTTCCTCACACAGCGTTTTGACTCTTTGTGTGAACGCACGACGCGCGAGCGGAAAAGTAAACTTTACACGACGACTAACCTTTTTTTCCTTTCGCGCGTGATTTAAATAACGCTCCAATTTTCACAAACAGACGGCGAGAAGGAAATCCCGTTACCGAACGTGGCCAAGACGATTTTACAAAGAGTGATCACGTATTGCGAATACCACGCCAACCCGAAGGGCGAGGACGGCAAAGACAAAACGGAGGACGATAAAAAGAACTTCGATTTGGATTACGTGAAGGTCGATCAAGCGACGTTGTTTGAGCTCATCTTGGCGGCGAACTACTTGGACATCAAGGAATTGCTCGATTTGTGCTGCCAAACCGTTGCGAACATGATCAAAGGGAAGACGCCGGCGGAAATTCGCAAGACTTTCAACATCAAGAACGACTTCACGCCAGAGGAAGAGGAAGAAGTTCGCAAGGAGAACCAGTGGGCGTTTGAATAAATACTCATTGGTTGAAACAATTGGGCGCGCAAAAGATGCGAGATGAGGACAAGATGGGTGTCTATTATTTTTTGTGATAGTAAAAAGAAAGAGAGAAGACCTGAGCAAGTGTGATTTTGATTGATGGTCCGGGTTGGAGGCGTTTGAAAAGTTTAGTAAACATAGGAGCAAAAGAAGAAAAAAGTTCAGAAGCGGGGAAGAAGACGTTGCGCTGTACCAATGTAGAACAAAAAAACAGCAACGATTTGGAGTATGAACAACAGACAAGAAAGAAAGAGAAAAAGAAAGAAAGAGAGATAGAGAGACTCATTGCAATAGAGATGTATACATACTCTGCATTTATAAATACACTTTTTTTATGACTTGTTCAAAATTTTCACGCTATATCGAGCTTGCCAACGTTTTCGCTAATTTTGTCCGCCACCGTCTTCTCATCATTGTTGGTTCCATCCCTAGCCTCAAGAAAAGCTTTCACCTCTGTTGGTTCTCCTTTCATCGCGTATGAAGTCATCTGAATGCCAATCTTATCTTCACCTGGGTTAGATAGAAATGCCGCTATGGCACTCAAAGCTACCTCAAACATTTGGAGTTCTATGAGTTGGGGACGGTTCATGGTAAGTGTGCCGTCCTCTTCGAAATTCATCTTCGTAAAGACTGGAAACAATTCTCTCTCCTTGCCTTTATCGCCGCTTGGGTCTTCCCCAGCGGTTGCAGCGCAAGGCCAATCGTACTTTTCCCTTGCGTCGATATCCTCAAACGGAGTGGACTCTTCTCCCAAAAACATACAGTTCTGCATCGATTTTCCAGTCATATCCACTTCTTCTTTTTCATCTTTTTCAAACTCTGCGATGATTTTTTTTGCCTCGTCCTCATTTCTATACAGTGTTAAAGCGCAGTTTGTCTGATCAATACTCACGCAGCAGCTAAGTGTGGCTTTATTATCTTTGTCCAGCTGCAACCCGTAATGAATCTTGAAAAATTTTATCTTCTCGAGCTTCTCTGCGTGTTGCGTGACGTTGCTCAAGTACTGAATCGCAGCCGCGAACAAGCTCAAACCAAACTTAGGCGTAAATCCATCGACGGATTCCATCAGTCCAGGTAAGTGAGCTGTTGTCCATTCCTCGGCCGGAGGATTCATATTCGGTTCGATCTGCTCGCGAATAATGGTCTGGATTATCTCCTTTGGCACGGTTGCGAATCCGGTTTGTATATCTAACTTCTTCAACAAATCCCGCGTTCCATGAACGTACGAGCACAAATCTTCGCCGTTCCCATCCGTGTTTGTGGCTGTTGTCGTGCACGCGAATACAATTTTCGCCGGTTTCTCAATCGTCTTTCCTTTTTCTTTTCCTTCTTCTTTTTCTTCTTCGCCATCTCTCTCGTTCAACACTTTCGGACTCTTGAGAATCTTCTCAATGTAATCGACAATGTACTCGTTCGAGGGCGGCTCAGGCCCACGCACGATGTTCACATCCTCCCCTTTCCCATTTTCGTCCTCTTTTGTCGTCAAAAACTTCCCCGTAGACGTGTCCACGACGAGTATCAAATACGGTCTCGCGGGAATGAATTCCGCATCGCCGTCGCCGTTTTGCAACTCTTCCAAGGACACCGAAATTGGTGGCGCCCAGGCGCGGAGTTTGTGGACGTAAACTTGCCACACGATTGGTTTAGAAGAAGACGATGCTGCCATGATTCTCGATGCGTTTGTGTGTGTATATATATATATATGTATTTATACGTGTTTGATCTTCTTCTTCTTCTTTCCGCTAAGTCTTATTTTCTGTGGATAATGTGCTTATACGACTTTTCTTCCTGCTTTTCACTCTTTTGCGCGAGTGAAAAAGCGCCACAAAAGCGCTTGTTAACATATATACATATATGATAACGGCGACGAGGAGTACGCGTTTCTTCGGCGCGATGTCGTTTAAAACCACTCCTCGTGCGATGATTTCGAACGCGCGCTGCCGATGTCACCCATCGTCGTCTTCATCTCTTTTCCTGCTTAGGAAGACGACGAAGGCAACGACGGCGACGACGAGGAGGTTGACGAATTGGTCGAGGAGCTCCGTGCCGCCAAAAAGAATGACGACGACGACGACGACGTCGTCGTCGCAAAAATCATCAGAAGAAAGCGAAGCAGAAGCAGAAGATACGCAAGAAGTCATAACGCAAAGAAACGACTTCACGAACCCGGACCATTGGCGGCATAAGTCATACATAAACTCATTGGAGAATACAGATTCTCTGCAAAGTTTGGAATATCGCGAAAGAACCGGGAGAAACCACGTCTATCGAGGCATCGTCTCGTACGATGGGACGAATTATTTCGGATTTCAAAAGCAAGGTGAGGGTACGATAACGATTCAGTCGGAATTGGAGAGGTGCTTGATGCAAATAACGAGTCTGGATAGGGAGTTGTTATGTTTAGGCGCGGCGGGGAGAACAGACGCGGGCGTTCACGCGAGGAAACAAGTGTTTCATTTCTACACGAAGGAACCTTTGAAAGATGAATTAAATTGTATGCGAGCGTGCAACAGGTTGTTAAACGAGGACGTGAGAGTGTTAGAAATAGCCAAACCGCACCAGATGTTTCACTCCAGATTTCACGCCATTGAGAAAACGTACAGATACACGATTGATTTTGGAGTGCCGCACAGTCCCTTTCATCGGACGACCGCGTTATCGGTCGGATTTCGAAAATACGACATGAAATTATTAGAGGAGGCGTGTAAGGTATTTGTCGGGACGCACGACTTTGCGGCATTCATGAATCGGTCGAGAGATGGTAAAAACTTGGAGAGAAATTCGGAACGAACGATTTACTCCTTTGACGTCGTTCGCGGTGGCGGAGTGAGTGGAGGCGAAGGTTACGAAGATCCTTCGTCTTCACTGGTGCACTTATACGTCACTGGCAACGGATTTTTATATAGACAAGTTCGGAATATGGTTGGTGCCATTCTATCCGTCGCTGGGGGAAGATACACCATAGATGATTTGAAAATGTTCATGGAGAAGAAGGATAGGAAACTCATACCAATGGCGGCTCCGGCGAAAGGTTTGTGTTTGTACGACGTGAAGTATCCAGATGAAATGTATTTTTCTCCTCCTCCTTCCTCTTCCTCTTCTAAGGACGACGACGACAACGATGATTAGTAGTTTAATATAGTAGTAGTAGTTATTTGTAGCAAGTAGTAGTAAGAGCGCACACATAGAGAAGATAGAGCAGCAAGTGTATTTGGAGAAAGGTAGCCTAAGTTTATATAAATCTACAAGTACAGCTATGTATAATTCACTCGTGTAATTTTAACGAGCAGCGGCGGCGAAGTTCTTCGGAGCTACGCGTTGACTGCCGTGCATAGCTTGGAACGCCATGAGCGTCGTCTTTCCTAAGCATTTCCCAAAAAGTGTTCCGGTAGAGCAACCAGTCACTTGAACGGCGATGTAATCGCCCGCTTTCAACTCGTGTTTGGCGTCTCCTTCGTCCTCGTCGCCGCCGTTGTATTCGCCGTATTTTTTCGTATTGTCGAAAACGACCCATTTAGATGAATCTGTTTTCCCGGTCCACTCATCGTCGTTCTTTTTCGATGGTCCTTCGATTAACACGCAGTGCACGGAACCAATCTCTTCCTCTTGTTTCTTTTGCGCTTGCGTTCGGAACGCTTCGATAACTTCTGCTAATCTGTTTTGCTTGACGTCCTCCGGGACGTCATCCTCCAAGTGCCTCGCCGCTGCCGTGCCTTCTCGTTCGGAATAAGCAAACATAAACGCTTGTTCGTAGCCAACAATGTTCATGAGCGAAACCGTATCTTTGTGATCGTTCTCGGTTTCGCCACAAAAACCAGATATGATGTCAGTCGTTATCGCGCAGTCTGGAATCACTTCTTTCACGTGCTTGACTAAATCCAAATACGCTTCTCGCGAGTAGCCTCTCCGCATGCGCTCGAGCGTTGCCGTGGAGCCGCTTTGTGCGGGCATGTGTAAGCACTTGCACACGTTCGGTCGATCGCGAATGACGTTCAACACATCGTCGGGGAAATCTTTCGGGTGCGGAGAGGTGAATCGAATGCGCATTTCGGGATCGATTTGTGCGACGCGATCGAGCAGTTCCGCGAACTGAACCTTCCCTTCTCTCTTACGACCAGCGTCGTATCGAGACTGAAATCCAGCTGCGTATCCATTGAACTTAGTCGGGTCTTCACCCGCCAATCCAGCCGCGTTCTTCATGTTCAATTCCTCTCTCGCGTTGTTAATGTTCAAAATCGCCTCGATTGAATTGTTCCCGACAATGTTCCCTTCCTTCAAAGAGCTCAAAAAGTCCTCCGATTTATTCGTATCGACGTAATACGAGTTTACGTTTTGCCCGAGCAAAGTCACCTCTTTCACACCTTGCTCGCTCAAAACGCGCACTTCGTATAAAATACTCGCCAAATCTCTCGACC
>Ga0255754_10003550_pt1 | contig 11151 bp, 5 predicted proteins | sample 101ome_22_FD_179954 | JGI IMG/M metagenome (GOLD analysis project Ga0255754, IMG submission 179954) | Coastal salt marsh microbial communities from the Groves Creek Marsh, Skidaway Island, Georgia - 101412BT metaG (version 2) | ecosystem: Environmental > Aquatic > Marine > Intertidal zone > Salt... | reverse complement strand
CCTGCTACAGGATATGCTGCATCTATTGTTGAACTTATTATTGAACTTGCCATTTTTTATCCTTTTTAAAATCCGTATCTTGCTATAGTCCAAACTTTGATTTATCTAAATCAAAGTGTTGTTTAATTTCATCTGCTGAAAGAACTCGGTCATAACATCTCCAAATTGCTACACCGCCGTCCATTGACTCTCCTTGGCCACTATCGCCGCCTACATATAATGTGCTATTACCGCTTACAAGGCTTCTTGTAAGGTTGCTGTAACTTGCTACTGCCACACCGTTCTTATATATATTACCATTATACGGTGAAGTTGTATTATTAACTGTGTATGCTAAATGGAACCATTCTTGTCCTGGGACTACGTTTACAGTACCACTATGCGATGCTGTATAAACCTGTACATTATTTGTACTACCTTGTTTACCAAATAGGATACTTTCAGTTGAGTTATCATCGAAGTATGTTTCCCAGTTTATGCTTGAAGGGTCTGCCTGATCATGATATACCCAAATTTCATAAGTTCTTGGCAAATTAAATTGTTGCGACATTTGTAAGTTACCGGTATCATTAAATTCTAAACAGGTTACTCCATCTCTTGTAGCATATGTATTACTTACATTTGTAAGTGTTATTTCATCTGCGCCACTTACAATGTTTAGTGGATCAGAACCGCTTGTCCAATATGCTGCTTGTGTTGTATCGTAATATTGTGTAAGTCGATCAGTACTAATAATTCCTACTTGAATAGAAGTTACTAAATCTGTTGTATTTCCTGATTCATCAGTTGCTCTAAAAGTAGGAGTATAAATTCCTGCTTCAGTAGTTATTCCAGTAAGTAAACCAGAAGATGAAAGCCCTAATCCTGTTGGCAAAGTTCCAGATTGTAACGAGTATGATACGAAACTAGTATCAGTTGCTTCGATTTGATATTCAGTAACTTCATTGTAGTCTAAATTAAATGATGCAGGTGTTACCCATACTGGTCCTACACTATCTGTATTATCAGTTATTGCACTTACACTTATATCATCTCCTGCTCTAATACCCCATGCTACTGCTGAAACTGCATTATGTGAACTTAATACTGTAAGAAACTTTCCAGTAGGAACAACTACTGCGCTTCTTTCAAGCACACCTTTTGGTTTTAATACCGTTGCGTATTCAATATAACGTGCATCATCAAAAGCATTTTCTGCATCTGTAATTGCAAGTGTTACCTCAACGTCAACATTGTGTCTATTACAAATGCTAATATTAGCCGTAGTGAACTGATCAGTGTCGCACTGATATATAGATTGTATTACACCACCAGTTAAATCATGTGTTCCTAGTATTCCGCTCATATCGTATTTATCCTACATTGTATGCATAGTTTGCAAATAGAATGTACCTTTCATCTTCATAGTCTTCAGTTCTTCTTACAATATATCTATCAATATCTATGTGAAATTGTTTAAAGTCAAACTCACTATTTCTAATATTGTTGATAATGTCATCTGCTTCACCCGGTTTACAATAACAAATTGGTATGGCACTAACATAATCTAATTCTTGGAAACCATCTTGCGGGCTACGCATCCATAAAGGAAGATAATTTCTTTCATTTTTTCCAATTGATTTAATGTTTGAACGCATATTATCAATATTAGATATATATCTTACATTGTCTTGGCTAGAGCTAACTTTGACTGCATCACTATCTGTTTTAATAGTGTTAGTGTCTGGACGCAATCTATAAGGCTCGGCATCTGATAATTGTAAACTTACTGTAACATCTTCACCTTCTCTAACATCCAGCTCAAAATCAGAATCGTCAACATCAAAAATTATTTGCTCATCGTCTCTTACCGTAACAATAATTTTTCCGTCTTCTGCAAAAATAAACCTAACTTGTCCGCGCCCATAAACAGGTAATTGATCATAACCTGCTCCGGTTCTGTTTTCATCATCTTTTACAGCGTATTGTATACTATCGACAGTTAGTTTCTTTTTGTTGTTTATATTAATACTAGTTCTAGTTTTTCCTGTTTTTGGATTAGATGGATCAATAACTTCGACGTACACAACTTCATATATAACATCAGTTGTTCCGTTTTCCATTGCTACTGCTTTTTTAACTTCGCCTAGTGCATAAGTTTTTCTTTTATGATTTTTTGCTGCGGCAGCAACAAATTTATCTATTGAAGTTGATTCTATTCCAGCATATACAAGCATCTCCATTTGATTTTTAATTCCAAAGTTTGAATCACTTGGTCTGTAAATACTATCCGGTGGGAACACTTCTGAACTACTTGTAAAGTTTCTAAATGCAGTTCTTTGATCTGCTGGAATTAGAGGTCGTGCATACACGTCAGTGTAAACAACATTGTCAAGGTCTGCTACGTTTAGAGTAAATGTTCTTTCAATCGCTGTAAATCCAAAACGATCTCGTGCCTCAACTGTAAATGTATACTTTCTATCAAATGTAGTTACACCCGTGATATATCCATCCCATTTTGCATTACCGCTATCAAAAAGTGTTAATCCAGGACCTTCTGAAGTTTCAAACTGTCTTGCTGCTCCAATAATATCTCCATTGAAACTTAAACTTAATCCATATGGTAACTTACCCGATTTAATAGTATAAATCATAGGACTATCAGGAACCGTAGTTTGTGCTTCTAATTTTAAATAACTTCTAAAGTTTGCATTAATAGTTCCTAAATCTGCATCTGTAATCCAAGATATTTCACTATCAATTTCACCAATAGTTTTAAGTTCAAAAGTTTTAGGAGTACTAGGAATGTCAACTTCGTCTCTCGCTGCTACAATAACATTTTCAAAAAATCCATCGTTTTTAAACAATGCTATACCAATGTTTCTACCTTGACTAAATTGTGTACTTAAATTTGTATCTAGCAAAAGTCTGTGTTCGTTATCTCTTACTAGGGTAACATTCATTTGGGTACTATCATCGCCTAATGTAAAGAATTGTTTAATGTTATTTGCAATTCTACTTAAACTTGTACTAGGAATTCTTATGCGCCAGTTTTGTGCATTTACAATGTTTACGTATGCTGTATGTCCGTATGCTGCTTCTAGTGTTTGTATTAGTGCTTCTTTTCTTATAGACAAACTTAACTCGTCGATTGTTTCTGCTACTTCTGTCCAATTTGCACCGTTGAATACAACCTGTGTTACACCGTCAACAACAATAGGATTATCATCACCATCAGTCTGTGCAGAAACAGTATGTGTGTAAGTGGCTATATAAATTCTATCATTGCCGCCTGTTTCACTACCATATATTATATAATCACCGATGAAGTAATTTTCTCCTGCTGCAATTCTTCTTGGCGACCCGCTAGGAAAAATTTCATCTTCTGAAGGATTTGTTTGTTGCACATCCCATTCGAGATAAGGAACAATACTGCTAATAGTATATGCTTCAGAATCACTTAATCTAATAGTTCTGTTAGCATATTTTTCTTTTTGTGCTTCATTTAATCTGTTAACAAATATTGTAGGTTGTCCAGTTTTGGCTGTACGTGATACTATTAAACTTATACTTGGTGATAATGTTGAACTTAAAAATATAATATCATATTCACTGTTTCTAGCATCAACGTTAGTAACACGATATGTTCTATTTTCTAAAAGTATATCTCTAGTAACAAGTTCAGTTAAATCATTTATTCCGTCGATATCTCCGGTAAGATCTAATTTGTAAACCTTAAACGAGTCTTTTCCTAATAGTGTATCTTCGTAATAGTTTGCATTAATAGAAACAGTTTCTAAATCAGTAGTAATTCTCGTTGCTCTTACTGTAAATTTATGATCTCTAGTAATAGCAGGTTGGTACGGTAGTCGTCCTGTTATTTCACCTGACTGACTATCTAGTGTTGTTCCTGGTGGAAGTATACTTGGTGTGCCGTCGTCGTTAGTACTATCAAGTGTATAAACAATCACTCCTTCTAGGTTTTGATTTTGTATGACATCAAGATATATTGTTGTATAATTGTTTGCTCTTTTATATCCTAAATCTCTAGGGGTTAGCCAAACCGGTGTTCTAACATTTGTTGCATCAGCAGTAAATACACCTGTACCTACTTGCATGATTGTGTTGTCTGCTTTTAGATAATCATCGCCTACAAGATAAATTGTAAATTCACGTTTTACAAAATTTTCGCCATCAGTAACTGTAACTCTAAAATTGTAATATCTATTTAATTTTCGAGGGTTTGCATAAGGTTCGTTATAATCATAATCAACTGTGTCATAGAAAAAACTACTAAAACCGTTTGTTGATAAAATACCATAGTCCATAGGTAAACCAGCAAATGGCGATGTATCATATCCGCCGCCGACATATCTTAAATCTAAACTAAGCAAAGGTTCTACTATTCCAGTTAACCTTCCGTCTAGTGATAAAGATACACCTGGAGGAAGAACCCCGTCGCCTTCAGCAATAAAATATTCTAAAACATCTCCCGCACTTAGGTCAGGATCTACTGCTTCAAGTTGGTAATCTATAATTGCATTATCAAGTATGAAAAGCGATTGGTTTGGCCCTACAGGAAGCAAGCCTTCATTTGTACGCCATTCGGGTGCATCAGGACCAGAAACATCTATTTGTACAGTTCTGTCTTCTAGTTTATCTTTGTAAGTTGCTCTTAATGTAAATCTACTAGAAGTATTATATGCAACTTCGTAAACAGTTCCTTCAATAAAACGTTGATCTTCTGATATACGCAAGCCAGCAGGCAGTCTACCTGCAATAACTTCGACATTACTATTGTAAGCAGAATTTAGTGGTAGTAGTAAGTTAACAACGGATCTTTCGACCATTGTTGCAATTTTTCTACCTGTGGGAACTGACCATAAACTATCCGGTTGCGCCATACTTGAATCCTTTTATTACAAGTATTTATCGGAATCATATACTTCCAAGATCTATGTTTCCAGAAGCCGGTGCACCAAATGTTCCTAAATCAACATCAATGTTTGTTACTAAGAAATGCATTAGACTACTATAATCTGGAACTATGCCACCAAAGTCGAATCCAGCATTCCATTCTGCCCAATCACGGATATCGTAACCCCAAACATTGCCTTCCATGTTTCCTGCAAAAAATCCGGTGATTGTACTTGCATTAACTACACCAACATTTAATAAATCGTTTCCTTGTGCGTCCAAATTGCCGCCTAACTGAGGTGTAAGGTCTTCAACTAGTTCAGCAATGTTAGTGTTTTCAATAGTAAGAGTACTGTCAACAATTGAAGTAGTAATACCATCTCCGCCTGCAATAGTAAAGGACGCTACATCGTCAAGCGTTACATTTCCACTGTCACTGTTTATTGTAAGTGTGTCTAAACCTACATCTGCCGATATAACAATTTTATTTTCATCTGCGGTAAGTGTAATTTTATCTGAGCCGGCAATTTTTTTAAATTGTAGATCGTAATTTACTTTGTTGTAATAAAGACCTTCGCCGACTGATCCAAGATTTGAAACAGTTGTTTGTTCGTCGTCTCTAAGATCTAGTTCTTCAAAATTGGTGTTGATTTTGATCATCGCTTCGCGAAGATCATCACCTGTACCGTCATTTGCTACACTACCAACATTGATTAATTGAATTGCCATGTCTTATCCTTATGTACTTGTATCATTAACAACAACTGAAACTGATTTGTCTATACCTACTAGTTCAAGTACCATAGTTTCTGCACCTTCAGTTGTTACGTCTAATGCAAAAGTAAAAGTTTTTGTTCCAATACCGTCATCGCCAATTGTAAAACTACCTTCTAGAAGATCGCCGTTAATATCAGCCGAACTTACTCCAGTGATTACATAATCAACAGTAGAGTCTTGTGCAATATTAGTTGTTGTAAGGGTAATAGTAACAGTATTTCCCTCATCAACTGAGCCTGAACTTGCAGCCAGTGCATATGTTTTTATAACAGAAGTGTCTGTTTGAGCTTCTGTTAGCGTACTTCCTATTGAAAGTTGTGTTTTACTATTAAATTTATTCCAAATAAATCTATTATTAGAACCTAACAAACTTCTAGCATTTGTATAATCATTATCAAACCCTGTTGTATAAAGCCTATCAGTTTTTGCAGCCCCTGTAAAATAATTTAGAGCTTGTGCAGGAGTTGAACCTGGATTTAATTGAAGCCATAGTGCTAATACACCTGCAACTTGCGGAGATGCCATTGACGTTCCTGATAAATTACCAATTAGGTAATCACCATTAAACTGGTAAGGGCCGTCGTCGTATGAATTAGTGGTGCTAAGTGTACTAAAAATATTTGTTCCTGGAGCCCAAACATTTACGCCAGGTCCTTTTTCACTAGATTCTGCTGCTTGTTCTCTACCATTTGCTGCAATGTCACTGTCTATGTTTCCAACAATAAATGCTTCAGTACTAAACGGTGAAGAACCTCTGTTGTAATAAACATTTTGGCTCGGCGTAAAGTAAAATGATGCTGCTGATCTAGTGAAGTAATTATCGTAATCGTCGCCGCCGTCTATATCAATTTTTTGACGATAGTTACCTCCTGCTATACAAACGTGTACTCCTGCATCAATAAGTTCTTCGACATCAGCATCAACAGATGCTACATGTATTCCAAATCGATAACCAAAAGTTAGACTATAGTAACTACCAATCATACCTTTTGCTGTATCTCTGTACTGTCCTGTATTATCAGGGCTTGCAGTAGTTGCGCCTCTATATGTTATACTGTCAACATCGTAAAAATAACTACCGTATCCCCAACTCATGTTAACAATAGTTGGACGCTTTGCACCTGTTAAAGGATCTATTGGCTTTGCATTATGCCATTCTTTTATAACATCAAATACGTCTGAAATGGGGATGCCTGTACCACTGTCGCCTGTGCCTTCTAATCCTGCAACTTTTACACTGTATATATTTGCATTTTTAGCCCAGCCGTATGTTTTACCTGCTGCAATACCTGCACAGTGAGTACCGTGTCCGTCATAATCTCTATAGTGGTTAGCACTTTGCGTTCCTGGAAGTCCGCTAGCCGCATACCAATCAATTTGTTGTACTCTGCTATTTCCGTCGGCATCTTGAAATTCAGGATGATCTACTTGTAATCCACTATCTTGAATAACTATATCAACTCCTGTTCCATCAAGTGTGTAATTATAACCACCACTGATAGTGTAGCCTATGTAAGGATTGTTTGCTTCATTAACTCTACGCAACCCCCAATTTATATTATCACCTCTTGTTTCTGTTGACTTTGCAAAAACACCTGTTTGTACAGCGTGGAGACCAATTTCAATATCGTCACGAAGATCTGGTCTTAGTTCGCATGCAACAACCCTTGAGTCGCTGTTAAGTGCTGTTGCTTCTTCGTCTGTAAGCATGTAGTGCGTGTTACGTTGTGAACCAGGACGAGCGTTTGCTACTGTTGCGCTTCTGTTAGGAATTGCGCCGCCTCCGGTAGCAGCAATCATTTCTGCATTAAACGCATTGTAATCTACGCCTTTTTTTAATGTAACAATATATTCTCTTTCACTCATTTGTTTTTTCCTAGTTTAATATATTTATAACGCTGCTACTGCTGTTTGGAAATCTCCGTATGTTGCTGCGCCAGCAACAATTGATTGCAATGTTGCAATGCTAATGTATCCTGGTATTGTACCATTTACAGCATCAACAAGCAATGAACTATCATCACCAAATACGCTACCTTGTAAGTCACCTGTAACTGTACCAGTTATATTACCTACAAATCCTCCGGCTGTAAGAACGTTGCTGCTTGGATTATATGTTAAGGCAGTATCAGTTTCAATACCTTGAGTTCCAGTTGCTCCTCCGAGGAAGGCTATGTAAACAGTTTCGTCTGTTGTATTATTTGCTACTGCTGTAATACTTGTAGCAATATCAGCAGTACCAGTTAAATCACCTACAACATTACCTGTAACGTTACCAGTTAAATTCCCATTTAATGTTCCGTTAACAGCATCAACAATTACTCCACTATCGTCTCCGAATACACTACCTTTTAAGTCGCCAGTGATACCACTTGTAACTGGTCCAAAAAATCTAATATTATCTGCGGTAAAGTTAATAAATGTATTCGTTCCGCCCGGACCAATGCTAATAGCATTTCCGTCACCTACGTCTGTTGTAATTGTAATACTATCATCTGCTGTTAGATTGTTAGCAATAAGTGCATTTGTAAATTGTATTGTACCTTCAACTGTTGTAGTTGAACCTGAATTACCTAATGTTATAGCAGTGGCACTTGTACCACCTAGCGTAAGAGTTGTGTTATCTATATTTCCTGTTACATTACCAGTAAATGTAGCATCGCTTCCATCTGTCCCGTTTTCGAGTACTTTGGCTACTCCGTCTGCTGCATAAACATCACCAGTTAGATCTCCAGTGATACCAAAGCCACTTAGTGTGCCGCCACCATCACCTGTAATAGTAGTGAATCCACTAATAGTACCTCCAGTGTCACCTGTGATATTTGTAAACCCTGTAATATCGCCACCTGTGTCACCAGTAATTGCAGTGAACCCGCTAATAGTACCGCCTGTGTCACCAGTTAAATTAGTAAACCCACTAATGGTACCACCTGTGTCACCCGTAAGGGTTGTGAAGCCACTAATGGTACCACCTGTGTCGCCGGTAATATTTAAGAAACCACTTATAGTTCCTCCAGTGTCACCTGTGATAGTAGTGAATCCACTTATAGTTCCGCCGGTATCACCTGTAAGTGTAGTAAATCCACTTATAGTTCCACCAGATGCACCTGTTATATTTAAAAATGAACTTAATGTTCCTGCACCAGTTCCTGTTATGTTTACAAACTGTGTAAGGTCTCCTGAACCTGCACCAGTAATTGAAGCAAAGTCTGTAATTGATCCATTGTCTGAACTAGAAATGTCACTTGCTTCAAATGCTTCAGTTCCTATAGTCCATTTGTCTGTGCTATCATTATATACAAATGTTACATTTGCTTCTGACCCACGGTCGATTTCAATACCCGAAGTTGTTCCTGTGACTCCTGCGCCTGTTTCGCCATTGTTTAAAACAATTACATTGTCACTTATTGTTGTATTTGTTGTGTCAACTGTTGTAGTTGTGCCACTTACAGTTAAGTTTCCTGCTATTTCAACATCATTAAACTCTGAAGTTCCTGTTACTGTAACAACATTGCCGTCGAACTGTCCTTTGTGTAATTCTACCCAAGCACTATTCTGATACAGTTGGAATCTATTTTGTGTTGTATTATATATTACATCGCCATTCTGTCCTACAAGGTATCCTGCTTCTGTATCTGTTAATTGTGAAAAGCGTACCGGAGTATCAGCAAAACGTATTCTGTTTCCTGCTCGGAATATTAAATCTGTGCTTGCACTATATTCTGCAATGCCTGTGCCGCTTTCAAATGTAAATCCGTCGGCTTCACCGTTGTATATAACTGTGTTACCTGTGTTTTCTTCACCAATAACTACATCATAATTATTACGTGCATTTATTATAGTATTATTATCAGCAGGACCAACATATTCACCAGCTCTTGCTGTTGTTACATCAGCAATAGATGCTGTAAGATTTACTGTAGTTATAGTTGTATTGTTTATAACACCTACAACTTCAGATGCAACTCCATCGATTATCATTGAAGAATCGTCACCAAATACAGAACCTCTAATGTCTGTATCGAATGTAGCGCCTTCATCAAACAGTCCTGCTAGGCTCGAATCTAAATCTGCTGCTAATAGATATCCTATATCGTTCTCAAATTCTGATACTTGTGTTGGTGCACCTTCTAGTGCAGCATAACTGATTTTACCTGTTGCTGCGTTAAATACTCGGCTCTCGTTACCAGCAATTAGGTCACCCATAAATTCGTTAGCAACAACTCTGTTGAAATATAAATCTGTTGTACCTATATCAACATCACCAACAGTTGCTGGAACAATTTGTTCTGCTACTTCGATTTCATCAACACTAATGTTACCAATGTCGTTAAAATCTCTAAACTCAATTGCATCTCCAGTGGCGTTAACTTTTAAAAATTTATTTGCTGCGTCTACATAATTTGCTGGAGTATCTGTGAGATCGATAAAGTTTTGTGCTTCTAGTCTGTTACCATTTATTGTAATGTCGGCAGCATTTATAGTGCCAACAGCATCTATATCTTGTACCCTTACTATACTGCTTTCGCGTAGGTCAAGGTTGTCTCCCGCCGGCAACTCTTTTAGTTTATTACCGTCTGTTGTATCAATTACCAGTGGAAATCTATTTGCCATTCTTCAAAATCCTATTGTTATACATATTTATCGTAATCAACTTATACGCCACCTTGTGCAATCTGTCTCCACGCACCTGCTAGATACACTACCATAGTTTGTGCAGCGTTTGACATTGGATCCCAACTTGTACCATCTGCAACTGCAACCATTCCGTTTACTGGACTACTAGGCTCTGCTGTTAATACAGGTAATGTAAGTGTGTCTGTAAATGTTGTACCGCTAGGTAAACCGTTTGCTTGTATTGCTCCGCCTACAATACCTGCGTAATCTAAATCGTTTGTAAAACTTGAAAGTGCTGTAGGAATATCACTTGTTAGTGCAAGTGTGCCACTGGCATCCGGAATAACAATAGCATTGTCTTGACTTGGATCACTTGCTGTGATTGTAGTTTCAAAGTTGTTCGCTGTGGTGCCTTCGAATACCATACTGCTAGATGCATCAAAGTATAACATACCGCCTGTTTCTATTCTAGCAATAGCACTTATACTAATACCATTACCTGGATACCAGTTACCATCTACAGTATCCCATACTAACGGTTGTGTATCTCTGCTTGGTGCCGCTGTTGCTGTATCAACATCTGTAAGGTCATTAATTTCTGCGGCAGGTAATCCTGTAACAGTTGAACCTGTAAAGTCTACTGAACCTCCACTTACAAAATCAACTGCGCCATACATTGTGGTTGCTACGCCGCTTGTGCTGTTAAGTGTAATATGTGTGCTTTCTGTAGGTCCTGCAATAGATGATAGATACATCGTTTGATCTGCGTGACCTATAAAGGTTGCTGCTTCAACAATACCAAGTCCACCTGAACCTACTTTTACTCTACCAGAACCGTGTGGTGACATATTAATATCACTA
>Ga0255754_10003540_pt1 | contig 11170 bp, 11 predicted proteins | sample 101ome_22_FD_179954 | JGI IMG/M metagenome (GOLD analysis project Ga0255754, IMG submission 179954) | Coastal salt marsh microbial communities from the Groves Creek Marsh, Skidaway Island, Georgia - 101412BT metaG (version 2) | ecosystem: Environmental > Aquatic > Marine > Intertidal zone >... | reverse complement strand
GCCCACGATAGACACAGAGAAGAACGAGAAAAATGTTCATTCTATTTTAATTGTTTTAATGTAAAAGTTTTTTATAATTACACAGCTGCTGCGAAGAAAAAAATGTACAATGTTAATAGAGCTAATGCTGGTTACGCACGTGGTATTTTAAACTACCAGCATGACTAAAACGCTTCTTACACACGTCGCATTCATACGGTTTCTCTCCCGTGTGAATACGCATGTGGAGTTTCAAACTACTAGATCTCGTAAATCTCTTCTGGCAAACATCGCATTCAAACGGTTTCTCTCCAGTGTGAATACGCATGTGGGTTTTCAAATTACTAGATTCACTAAAGCTCTTCTCACAAACATCACATTCGTACGGTTTCTCTCCAGTGTGAGTACGCATATGCCTTTGCAAACCACTAGAATGACGAAAACTCTTCTCGCACACATCGCATTCATACGGTTTCTCTCCAGTGTGAGTACGCATGTGGTATCGCAAATGACTAGATTGAGTAAAGCTCTTCTCGCACACATCGCACTCGTGCGTTCTCTTCCTCTTCGTTGTTCCCGTCGTAAAAGCAGCGCTCTCTTCGTTTCGTATTTTTTGATTTTCTTTCGTTTCTTCGTTAGGTATTTTCACGCACAACACCAACTTTTCTTCTTCTTCTTCTCTCCTCTCTCTGCTACTGCTCACCACCACGATCGTCTTCGCGTTGACCGCCCTTTGCGGATTCGCACTCTTCCTTCGCATCGCGAATGCGCGCGCGGTGACGATGACGATGACGATTTTTATTTTGAAGCGCGAATAAGTGTATGTATGTATATCGCGCGCAGAGAAGAGAAATGGAGAACTTCTTTTTTTCCCCAAACGAGCGTATCTAAAAGTCGTTAACCCACAACGCGCTTCTTCACTTCTTCACTCTCCCCTCTTCCGGGCACGCGCACATCGCGCACACACACACCTAATAATAACAACAACAACAACAATGCCCTCTTCCTCCTCTTCAAAACTCGCGGAACTCGTCGAGTCCATCAAGTCCTCCGACGTCGCGCGGACGCAAACTTTGTGCAACGAAATCTCCCCTTTCGATGTCAACTCCGGCGTGGAGTGCGACAGCGACGGGGAGGAGGATTTCCCTCTACAAGTCGCTCTGGGTGCGCGTTTTTTTTCTATTTCGTATTCTATATATATGTGTGTGTGTGTGTGTTTTTAAATCTCTGCCGTTTCGCGTTCGTTTCGTTTTTCGCCGGCTTTGTATGCTCCAGAGCGCTCTTCTTCCGCCTCCGCTTTTTCTTCTTTTATGTAACTCACGCCCAAAATCCTTGGTGGTGGTGCCAAAAATACGATAAACAAACGCGAAACAGACGCGCACCTGGCAAAAAAATCCAACGACTCGTTCGCGTGCTTCGCCGCGCTCTGCGGTCACACGCACTTAAACCCGGACAAAGACGTCTGGAAAGACGGGAAAACCGCGCTGCAACGAGCCGCGGAAAATTTGGACGCGCGCGCGTGCTTCGCGCTGTTGGAGCGCAAAGCGAGCGTCTCGGCGAAAAACCACCGAGACGGGAACAAAACCGCCGTCGAGTACGCCGAACGCGCCGCGCCAAGCGCGAAAACCGACGAGGCGCTCGCGAACAAAGAGCGCGTGGTGAAGCTGCTCCAGGCGGAGAGAGACGGCACCGAAGAAGGGTTGGAGAGGTTTAAGAAGAAGCTAAACCTGTAGAGAGAGAAGAGAGAAGAGAAAAGTCCCTTTTTGTAGTATTGTAGTTTATTGAGATCTAGGGTGTTTGAGTCTTACTTCATTTCGAGTAAGGCCGTCGTTAGAACGACGGGGTTAATAAATAGATGTAGTTAAAGAAGTGCATCGATCAGAGGAGCCCTCCCGGGGGGGCACACACACACACACACACAGGAGCTCTGGTATTCCCTGCGGGGCACAGATGCGGGTTTGGAGTCTGTTTTAAGTACAGATAAGTGTACCTTTGTGATGCATGTTGTGCGCACGATTCTCAACCCCTTTATTTTTGTTCCTTTGTTAAAATATGCAGACGAAAAAGATATTTTCCCCACAATTCGCGCGATTCCCCCCAAGACTTTTGCCGCTCCTTTTTATTTATACACCGTACTTATATCACCCATCGACAGAGATAGAGACAGAGAGATCACCTCTTCTCTTCTTCTTCTTCTTCTCCTTCCGTACATAGATCCTCATTCTTTAAAACGATAAAGAGAAAACAAAAATGGCGTCCCAAAAGTACTTTTGCGCTTTCTGGCTCTTCTTTGCAATATTTGGCGATATTTTCACCAATTTTCGATTGGCATTCCCGCACTCTGTTGTCGCCGCTGCTGATGCCGCTGTTGCTGAGGAAAGATTGGTCAAAAATGTCCAGACGACGCTGATCTCGAACGTCGAGGTGAAAAACGACGGAGAATTCTTCGCGTTTGAAGCGAACGTCGGCGAGGAGGGGAACGCGCCCGTCGTCTTTTCGGTGAATTTGGGACGAAAGTCTGAAATTGGAGCCGAGGCTGCCAACGCGTTGATTTCGGAGGAGCGAATCGAGAGGATGCGAAAATGTTCCTACGAAGGCGAAGCGAAAGCGGCGAACGAAAAAACATACCAAGCGTACGGGACGATCTGTCAAGGTCGCTTGAGGATCATCATCGAGTCGGAGAACGATCCGATGATTATCCGCGGGAACGTGTACGGAGAACCGAGATCAGTCGATGAGAAGGTTTCGACTGTTGCGGCGAGAGGAAAAAGAAGCGCCAAAGAAGAATCTTCCAGCGGTATTTCCGTCGCGGAGACGTGGCGTTTGTCGGACGAGCTCAACGCGCTCAAGACGAACGCCACGGACGCACCTTTGCGTAATCCGAACGTCAAGGTTATCTCTGAAATGTGGAATAGCTCTTCTTCTTCTTCTCCTGAAAACGATGGAGGAAAGAGGAAACTTCTTCAAACGTCCGAGAAATACGTCGAACTCTTATTCTGGGGCTCCAAGGATCGCATGAATGATTTTGGCTACGACATTAACGAATTCATGGAAGAATCCGTCTTGCAAGTCAAAGCCATCCAAGCCATATATGACAAAACGGGTTTCAATCCACGCATTCGATTCGGAATCAAACAGTTTTTGTATACTCCGCAAGGCTCGAATGATCCGTGGGGATACGTATCTAGCACTGAAATGTTGAAGATGTTGTATGAAGTGTCGGATTGGGTAAAAACGAATCCAAGTTCTTTGGATATCCCGGCTGATTCGCTCATCGTGACGACAAAGCGCGATATGTCATACTTTGGCGCAGTCGGTTACGCCTGGGTCGGCGGCATTTGCGACAAGGATCGTTACGCGAGTGTGAATGCTGTGTCAAAAGATGTCGTAGTTTATGCCGCTTCTATCATTGCGCACGAGTTTGGACACACGTTAGGATTTATGCACGATGGCGACAGCTATGGCTCCACTACAGCTTGTCACGAAGAGGATTTCATTATGGGTCCAACCCTTAGTGGCGATGAAACTGTTTTTTCGCAGTGCTCCAAAGATCAATACAACTCCGCATCATTTCGTCAGGGTGGCGTGTTATATTCCACAGATCAATCCTGCTTGACGAAACCTACGGATTATCATTGCGGTAACGGTATTCGCGAAGAGGGCGAAGATTGCGACTGCTACAACAACGATTGCACTGGCATCGATGCGAGCTGCAACGGAAGCACTTGTAAATTCCTTCCAGGGAAAACGTGCTCCCAGTTGCACGACCGGTGTTGCAATTCGGATCTGAACGGAGCAGCTGCAGCGGGTACGATTTGTCGCGAGTCTTCTGGACCTTGCGATCTGGCTGAAACGTGCGACGGATCTTCCTTGAGCTGTCCCATTGATACATTTAAAGCTCTCGGCATGAAGTGCATCGGCAAAGACGGTGATGTTGGGGCGTGCTATGATGGGACTTGCGAGAATAGGGATACTGAATGCCAGTCGACCGTAAGTTACCACGGAGGAAAGTTCACCACCGATGAGTGCTCCTCGGATTACGGGTGGTTATCAAATTACGTGTCACCTTTCCACACTTTCGAAGAAGCTGATTGCACGGATGATTTGTGGTGTTCAGCAGTAGACTCAAATACGTGCGTCTCTTCGAGTAAGTTGTATTATTTCAATTCAATCAACAAAAGACGCAACGGTTTCCCGTGCTCTGCTGCTGATTCGGAAGGTAAGTTTACAAAAATATGCTACGAGGGAGAGTGTGTTTCAACGGCTTCGCTTTCGGGCAACTTGCCTTCTCCGCCGCCACCCTCTCCCAACCCCCCACCGTCACCATCGGCGCCGCCGTCACCGCCACCGTCACCGCCGCCTGTTGTGAACCAGCCTTCACCACCGCCATCTCCTCCACCACCAAAGCCTTCACCTCCCCCACCTTCGCCACCCCCACCACTTCCTCCGCCATCTCCGATGCCTCCTCCAAGTCCACCTCCGAACGCGCCTGGCGTTGTGAATCCATCGCCACCACCCGCGCCGCCTGCAGCAGCTCTCAGTCCACCCCCACCGACGACTGAAGTAGTGAAGACGTATCCTCCACCATCGAAACTCGACGGGAAGGATGTTACGACTACAGGCTTCGTGAATTATCTCACGGTGTTTGTCACCATTTCGGGCTACGCGCCCGCCGATTTCAACATTGCCAACCGCAACGCGTTCATGGAAGCTTTGGCAACCTATTTAGGGCTCGCCGCTGGGACAAGCGGTGTGACTTTCGTAGAAGTTACGAGCGTTGCGACGAGGCGCAGACTGATGGCCACCTCGACAGAGAGCGTTGTTCAAGTCACGTTGCTCTTAACGGAGTCCGACTCGCTGGGCACGGTTTTATCCGCTTTAGACACAGACGTTGCGAGCAAAGCGGAATCGATGCAAAGAAAGTTGGCCGAAGCGCTCCCAAAGTTGGACAGTGTTTCGGTAACTTCTGTGACGGCTAGCACGGAGGAAGTGGAAGCAGACTACGCCCCTAAAAATGACGTCGATGAAAACGTTGAAATGTTTGGCGAGGATTTGATCGCTGGCGCAATCGCCGGCGTCTTGTTTCTCCCAGTCGTCGTTTTCTTTTTCGGCCTGATTTTAGGTCCAAAGAGCAGAATGGGAAGATTATTGATGGTCATGATCGGAGAATCGCTGTACCAGAGAATCAGAATTGGGTGCTGCTGCGCTCCCATGACTAGTTTGACGAAGACGAGCGGAAGCGTTTAAAAAAATTTAATCGAAGAAGGAAAAAATTTTACTAGTACTAGTATCATAAATATTAAAACACATCTTTTCTCTCACGCTTTCTCGCTCGCCGGTGCCGAATCTTTTCTCGACTCTTTCTTCGACAAGACTTTTTCCGTCAATTTCGGATGCTTCTCGATGACCATCGTCGCGTCTCTCTTCAGTTTTGGGTTTTCCCAAGTATCCGCGCCGACGATCAATTTTCTTCGGTGACACGCTTTGCACAAGAAATACTGCAGAGCGATCAATACGAGTATCACCGTTATGGCGACGCCTGCAATCGGTCCTTCCTCGATCGGGCAGCAATCAAAGTAACTGTCCGAAATGCACACGCTCGACGCGCCCACTCCGCAGTAGTCGTTCGCCTCGCTCGCGATGCACGATCTGAACGGGTGCGTCTGCGTCAGCGTTTCCATCGAACACCACCTGTCTTCGTCTTTTTTCGTAAACGAGGGAACGCATTTCCCGGTTCTCCCTTTCAAAGAGCCCGACGTGGACGTCGTCGCCGCGATCGCGGACGATTCGCACCCTTTATTTGAAACCTCGAAACCTTCGTCTTTAACTCTGTTCCAATACGTGTACGCGTTGAAGAACTCCTCGGAGGTGTACGAAGCCGAATCGGCGTTCGGCACGTCGCTCGAGGAGTTGCAAATGGCTGGACAATTCCCGGTGATCCCATCGGCAAATGTCGCGCATTCTTCGCACGGGCGACATCTTCCGGACCCATCCGTAGCGGACGCGCAGTATTTGTTAGAATCTGCGCACGCGGAGTGATCGCTGCACGCGCCCGAGACGGATGACATTTCTCTCTTTTCGTTAACGCGGCGCGCGGCGCGTGTGTTTTTGTGTATATGATGATATATAAATATGGCGCAAAATTGGCAAAATATCTTTCTTTTACAAACAACACGCTTTCATATATGAAAACCCCTACTAACGCTACTCCGCGGCGGCTACTACGTACTTATCCATGATCCGTTTCAAAGTTCGATCGGATCTGTGGTAACAAGCGATGTTGGACCAAATTTTAAATTTACCGTACGATTCGTGCCAGCAGTTTGTCACTTGGATGAGTTTACCGCTGTTTGTGCTCCAAAAGCACTCGTAGTCCATCGCGTCTAACATATCTATCGAATCCTTTAAATCGAAAGTCTTCCACTTACCCACTCCGTGATTTTCAAACTGGACGTAGGACGGCTTCAAAGACAGCAAAGTCATGGATGCTCCGATTAATACGGCTGCGTCGTTACCTTCCGTGTCGATTTTTAAAACATCGAGACGAGCGATACTTTCTTTCCGCACAAAGTCGTCCACCGTTATCACCGGAGTCTGGTGAAATTCGGAATACCTTTCCGTTCTCAAATTTGGATTCTCCGTCATGCCGATTCCAATATTCTCCTGGCCGGCGGCTATCTTCGGGAACTTGACAGTACTTGGCCATGAACTCGATGACACCGCGTTGTAGTGCACCGTCAGTCCGATGTCGGCCAATTTCATTTCTTCCGCAGCGGCGTGAACTCGCTCGAAAGTCTCGTAGCTCGCTTCTATGCAATAGTGTCTGTATTTGATGCCTTTACTACTTCCGCGGTCATCGCCCGACGACGACGACGACGACGACGACGATCCTCGCACCGCTTCGTCCCATTTCTTCTTCTCCCAAGAACACGAAAATTCCGGAAAACTGGTCAGCTTCTGAAACCGCGCGACGCTCGCTCTCGGCTCTTTCGTAAACCTTCTCAACTGAAGAATAGCGTCCGTTCCTTTGTTGCACCCGACTTCGGTCGCGACAAAAGAGCCAACGCCGCTACCGATGACCCCTCGCGTCCACTCGTCGTACCATTTTTCATCCGGACACGTCGTCGGCTCCTTCCGAAACAGCTTCGCGTTTCCTTCGATCCGGCCCGCGTCGCACTTCGGGTACACTTCGTATCTCACAAAAGGAACAGAAGAGGACAAAGACGCGTTTCTCCTTTCCTCCTCTTCTCCTCTTTCTCTTCCTCCTCCTCCCGCTAAAAAAAAAGCGTCCCTCTCTTCCCGAGGATGATGATGATGATTACGTCGTTGTTGTTGCTGCTGCTGCTGTTGCTTCTGTCGACGCGCTTTCAACGACAAGTGCGCGTTGAGCGAGAGCGAGAGAAAGAGAAGAACGAGAAGAGAGAGATTCTTCGCGCCGAAAAGAGAAGGAGCAGTCCCCCCGGCGGTGCTTTTAAACCCCCCTCCTCGACGCATTATTTTTTTTTATCCGTCCGTTAAAACGGTCTCCTTCTCTGAATCTTCTTCTTCGTCGTCGTCTCTCTTTTCGCGACGCGCGCGGACGCGCGCGCTGTGTGTGTGTGTGTATAATATATACCGCAGATATGAACACTTTATGAAGAGAATTGGAAAATTGGAAAAAGTTCGCATCTCTCTCTCTGTCCTCCTCGCGGGAGAAAAAAAGCGCACATCAAAAGCGCGCTCAAAAACAACACATCAAAATTATATGCGCCGACACCACCAAGACCTTTCGCGTCTCGCCGTCCTCCTCTCGAGGAGTGAGAGAGGAGGAAGCGTTGGAGAGGTTGTTGTTTCTTCTTCTTCTTCTTCGTTGCGTTCCGGGATTCACTTTTCACCTCGCGGAGAAGAAGAAGAAGAAGAAGAAGGACACGCGAGGAGAGGGTGGAGAACAGGCGAGAGCGGGTCTTCTTCGTCTTTGTCGTCGTCTTCTTCTTTTGCGTTTTCAGGCGGCGGCGCTCGTCGCGGAAGCGACGTTTTCCGGGGTCGTTGGTTCTCGTCTCCCCTGTTTTCGGTCGTGTCTTCTTCTTCTCCTCCTCCTCTGGCGTTCAACGCCTCGTTCGCGAGATGTAAACACGGCAAGAATAAGAACAAGAATAAAGGCGGAAAGAAAGGTAGCAATAGCAGTAGCAGCGGTAGCGATGGTAGCAGCGACGAGGAGGAAGAGGAGGACGAGACTAGCGATGACGACGACGACGAGGAAGGCGCGGATGTTACCCCGTTTACGGTGGCGTCCGTCGAGCGCGAAACGGCGAAAGCGGTGGAAAACTTGAAACTCGAACTCGGGAAACTTCGAACGTCTCGCGCGTCCACCGGTGTCGTGGAGAATATCATGATTGACAATATTTACGACAGTTCCGGGCCTCCGATGCCGCTGAAATCGCTGGGCGCGATTACCGTTCGAGACGCGAAGACAATCTCCATCGCTTTGTACGACAACTCGGAACCGAACAAAAACGCCGTGGAAAATGCCATCGTGAACGAAAAGCACTTGAAATTCGGCGCGAAGAAAGACGAATCCGGCGTCATCGTCACGCTCCCAGAGATGGACTCCAACGCTCGCAAAGAAGTCGTCAAAATGGCGCAAGAACTCGGCGAGAGATCGAAAATTAGCGTCCGCCGCGCTCGCAAAAAAGCCATCGACACGGTGAAAAAGCAAACCACCTCGCTCAAACTCTTCGGCGAAGACGAGAAGAAACGTTTCGAAAAATCCATCCAAAAAGTTCACGACGACGCGATCAAAGAAATCGATCGGTTGGAGAAGCAGAAGAAAGAGCAGATTGAGAGTGGGGTGTGATGCGCGTGCTGTGGGTCGCGGAAGAAAGAGAGAGAGAGAGAGAGAGAGAGAGAGAGAGAGAGAGAAAGAAAGTTAACTGTCTTCTCTCGCCAGTTAGAGAGAGTTTGTGAATACACTACCACGCGCTTTACACTACACCGCACATCGACCATTCTATTTATAGCACCAGCTGCGATAGCACGTAATAATTTACACCACGCAACGCCGCAGGTGTTCAATCTGATTTTCAAACCCAGACGGGTTGGCGCGCTCGATACCTATCGATAGTGCGATATTTGACTCGATTTTTAGGGGAGTTCTGGCGAACCTCATTTTTTCAACGCGCGCGTTTTAGTATTGTCCTTAAAGAAGAAATGAGACGAAAGAATAAGCATCCGAAGAGAGCGGAAAACGCGGCGACGATCGTGGTCGACAGCAGAGTAGAGAGAGGAGGAGGAGGAGGAGGAGAAGAAGAAGAAGAACCGGTGCTGTGTATGAAAATCCCGGTCGTTGGGGAAAAGGAAATGAAAAGAGAAGGAGATACGACTTTTAGGGAAGGAGCGAAGAGGAAGAGGGCAAACGAGTGCGATGTTTGCGAGAAGAGATTTACGACATCTGGTAATTTGAAAGCCCACATGCGCATTCACTCTGGAGAGAAACCGTTTGAATGCGATGTTTGCGAGAAGAGATTTACGACATCTGGTAATTTGAAAGCCCACATGCGCATTCACTCTGGAGAGAAACCGTTTGAATGCGATGTTTGCAAGAAGTGTTTTAATCAATCTAGTAATTTGCAAAACCACATACGCACTCACACGGGAGAGAAACCGTTCGAATGCGATGTTTGCAAGAAGAGCTTTAGTGGATCTGGTAGTTTGCAAAAACATATGCGTATTCACACGGGAGAGAAACCGTACGAATGTGATGTTTGCGAGAAGCGTTTTAATCAATCTAGTAATTTGCAAAACCACATACGCACTCACACGGGAGAGAAACCGTTCGAATGTGATGTTTGCGAGAAGAGTTTTCGTCATTCTAGTCAGTTGAAAACCCACATGCGTATTCACACTGGAGAGAAACCGTATGAATGCGATGTTTGTCAGCAGAGATTTACGGGATTTAGTGCTTTGCAGTACCACATGCGTATTCACACGGGAGAGAAACCGTACGAATGCGACGTGTGCAAGAAGTGTTTTAATCAATCTAGTAGTTTGCAAAACCACATACGCACTCACACGGGAGAGAAGCCGTTCGAATGCGATGTTTGCGAGAAGAGATTTACGACATCTAGTGGTTTGAAACTCCACATGCGTATTCACACTGGAGAGAAACCGTACGAATGTGATGTGTGCAAGAAGTGTTTTCGTCAATCTGGTGATTTGAAAACCCACATGCGCATTCACACGGGAGAGAAACCGTATGAATGCGATGTTTGCCAGAAGAGATTTACGACATCTAGCCAATTGAAGACGCACACGCGTAATCATCATTAGAGTTCTTCTTCCATAGCGCGCGTTGTGATATACTGGTAGTACACGCATAAAATTACCATCAAACAGCACACGCATCATGCGAAATTTTCAAAATCCAAAAAAATTCAAAAAAAAGGAAACACGTGCTCACAAATTTCCCCACCGCGCGCGCGCTTTTAATAATACAAAAGCTCCTTCCTAAACCCCCCTCGTTAGGCGTTGCCGGCAAGTCGAGAGAGAGAGAGAGAGAACAGAGATTTACTTTTTTTGATCGCTCGCACGGACGGCTTCCTCCTTCTTTTTTTGAGAGTTCCCCCCTCCCATGTCCTCCTTTTCCGCCCAACGTCTCTCATCGTCGTGCATCGCATTCAAAAACCGGCGCGTTTCTTCCGCGCGTCGAAGGAGCGTTCCATTCTCGATTTCTCCGAGCGCCTCCCGCGATGATGATGATGATGCAGAAGGCAACGACGATGGATACGCCTACCGGGACGTGGAGTTGAACGTGCACTTGCTCTCGCCGGATCGGTATCGGTACGATGCGAATTACGCGATGAACCGGAGGGTGATTATCCAAGAGCAGGAGCATACGATCGTCCCGGTGTACGCGAAACCGCCTCTGGCATTTTTGTTGGGCATGATGTGCGCGATGCCGATCGCGCTGTGGGAAGCGAAGCGAAGGGTGAGGCTAGATGCGAGGATTTATGGAGGTTTAGATTCCTCTTCGTCGGCGGCGGCGGCGGCGTTACCGCCGAGCGGCGGTAGCTACGGCAGAGAGTCTTCTTCTTCTTCATCGTCGTCGTCGGAGACTTCGAGGGGACCGCAGCCGCCCAAGGCGACTTCTTCTTCTTCTTCTTCACCATCATCGGGGGGACCAGGGAAACGTGCCCTGAAAGCGTCGACGATGGCT
>Ga0255754_10003529_pt1 | contig 11202 bp, 14 predicted proteins | sample 101ome_22_FD_179954 | JGI IMG/M metagenome (GOLD analysis project Ga0255754, IMG submission 179954) | Coastal salt marsh microbial communities from the Groves Creek Marsh, Skidaway Island, Georgia - 101412BT metaG (version 2) | ecosystem: Environmental > Aquatic > Marine > Intertidal zone >... | reverse complement strand
TGTAAACTTAACAGTGTTTTTATTTACAACATCAACTGATTTGATAGCAGAAAAGAAGAACGATAATGGAAAAGGTCCAGTATTATGATATGGATGATCTTTATTTAACATCCTATCAAAATTAAACTTCACTGCGTCCGCATTAAATGCAGATCCATCATGAAATCTAATACCAGATCTTAAATTAAAAGTATAAACAGTACCATCACTACTTATATCCCAGCTTTTTGCTAAAGCAGGTTCAACTTCTAATTTTCCATCAGTGTATCTTACTAATCCGTCATATATATTCATTACAATCCTAAAATCATTTACAGCAGTAACTGTGCTTGGATCTAATGATTTTGGTTCTGCAATCTGTCCAACAACTAAAGCTTTTGCATTAGCAGAAACAGAAAAGCCTGTAATGAATGTTAAAGACAATAAACTAATTAAAAATATTTTAAATTTTTTAACTAGCTTCTTATATTCAAGCATTTTTCCCTCTTTGTTTAATTAATATATATAAAGCCTAACAAGTGAAAATATTGAGATCAACCATCTTTCTGGCCAGAATAGTTTTTTTAAAATCAAAAAATTCTGATAAATATGGGATAATAGAATATTAAAAATTATCATATGACTTTTTCAATTATAGCGAGAAATCCAAAAACAGGAGAAATAGGTGGAGCAGCTGCTACTGGTAATTTATGTGTAGGCGGATGGGTTTTAAGAGGTGATATAAAAAAAGGCATTACAACTTCACAAGGTTTTTATCCAAGTACAGTCTGGGGAGAAAACATTTTAATAAATCTAAATAAATTTTCACCCTCTGTTGCATCAAACAAAATTATAAAAAAAGACAGAAATAAAAATTATCGACAGTTTTCTTGTATGAATAAATTTGGAAAAGGTTTTTCTTTTACGGGTAATAAAAATATCAAATTTTACGATCAAATTGTATTACCAAACTTAGTTATAAGTGGAAACATGCTTTCAAATAATAAAATTGTAGCTCAAATAGCTAAAAATTTTAGTTTAAAGAATAAATCTCTATCTCAAAGTCTAATTGATGCACTGAAAATAGGAAAAAAATATGGTAGCGACAAAAGAGGATTAATGTCTGCCGCTATTTTAGTTTTAAATGAAAATAAACCACCAATTAATATACGTGTAGATTATGATATTAATCCAATATCTAAATTAGAAAAAATATTAAAAATGACCAATAGACCTAATTATAAAAATTGGTTAAGAAAACTACCTACAAACAAAAAACAATATAAGTGAATATTCAAAATTACATAAATACAATTGCAAAATGCTCAAGACCTGCAGAGGGAGTAACAAGATTACCCTTTACCAATGATCATGTTGCAGCAAATAAATTGTTAAAGAAATGGATGACTGATGCTGGTTTAAAAATTAGCTTAGATGCAGCAGGTACGTTAATTGGAAGGTACATAAGTCCAATTAAGAATTCAAAAACTTTGTTAATAGGTTCGCATCAAGATAGCGGATACAATTCTGGGAGATATGATGGCATTATGGGGATCATTCTTCCTATTTTGGCATTAAAAGAATTAAATAAAAAAAAAATTTCATTACCATTCAATGTAGAAATTTTAGCTTTTGCAGATGAAGAAGGTGTCAGATTTCCAACAGCATTAATGGGCCCAAGATCTCTTGCAGGAACATTTAATTTAAAAGATTTAAAACTCAAAGATAAAAATAACATTACAATAGAACAGGCATTAAAGAATTTTGGATGCAATCCAAAAAATATTAAATCTCTTAAAAGAAATAAAAAAAAATTATTAGGTTTTTTTGAAATTCATATCGAACAAGGCCCTGTTTTAGAAAGTAAAAAATTAGCAGTTGGAATAGTTAATGGTATATCGGGAATATCAAGATTAAAACTTGAAATCGAAGGTTATGCTTCACATGCTGGAACTACTCCAATGCATCTTAGAAAAGATTCTTTAGCTGCTACAGCAGAAGTTATCAATACAGTTGAAAAGATTGCTAATAAAAATAATAATTTTTTAGCAACAATGGCATCTATAGAAAACAAACCAAACAGTGTTAATGCAATTCCAGCTAAATCAATCAGTTTTATTGAATGCAGAAGTGTTGATGATTTGAAAAGAAAAAGACTGGAAAAAGAGATAATTAAAAAAGTAAAATCAATTTGTAAAAAAAGAAAACTTAAATTTAATATTAATAAAACCTACGATCAAAGTGCAGTAAGTTGTGATAAGAAAATGATTAATAAGTTAAAAAAATCATTTAATAATCTTAAACTAAATCCATTTGTACTTATGTCCGGAGCAACCCATGATGCTTCTGCTATGTCTGATTTGTGTCCAATCTCAATGCTTTTTGTGAGAAGCCAAAAGGGTTTAAGTCATAATCCTAAAGAATTTACCACAGAAAACGATATGCAAATTGCAGTTAAAGTAATTGAAAAGTTTTTAATTAATTATAAACAATAAACTATGATTTCTTACATTGTTCCATTTTTAATACTTATTTTAATTGTTGTATTTATTCATGAATATGGACATTATTATTTTGCAAAGAGGTATGGTGTAGGTGTAACTGATTTTTCAATTGGTTTTGGTAAAGAATTATTTGGCTGGAATGATAAATCTGGGACTAGATGGAAGGTTTGTTGGATCCCTTTAGGTGGATATGTTAAATTTTTTGGAGATAGAAATGTATTTTCTCAAGCAGATCAAGAAGAATTACTAAAAAAATACAGCAAAGAAGATCAAGAAAAGTTATTTGTTACTAAACCTTTATATCAAAGAGCATGGATTGTATTTGGTGGTCCATTAGCTAATTTTATTTTAGCGATCGTAATTTTCCTATTTATTTACATGTTTATTGGTAAGGATTTTACTCCTGCTGTGATTGATGAAGTTCAAAAAGACAGTCCTGCTGAAGTGGCTGGAATGAAGAAAAATGACATTATTTTAGAGATAGATAATAATAAAGTAGAAAGCATATTAGATGTTTCAAAACTAATAGCAATGTCTACATCAGATTATGTAGACTTTAAAATTTCAAGATTAGACAACGAAATCTTATTAAAAGTTAAGCCAAACCTTGTTGAAAGCGAAGATAATTTAGGAAATAAATTAAAGAAACGAATGGTTGGGATTAAATTAAGCCCATATAATAATGAAATTAATCATGTAAAATTAGGTCCAGCACAAGCGTTTTTACAATCAGTTAATGAGGTTTATTTTGTAACTGTTTCCTCCCTAAAATACTTAGGTTCGATGTTTACAGGTAAAGGTGATACATCACAATTAGGTGGCCCCATTAGAATAGCTAAAATATCAGGCCAAGTTGCTGAATTTGGTATTGTCCCATTTATTAGTATGATGGCCTACATCTCAATAAGCCTTGGTTTGATTAACTTATTTCCTATTCCAATGTTAGATGGTGGACATCTAATGTTTTATGGGTTTGAGAAAATTTTAGGGCGTCCACTAAGTCAAAAAACACAGGAAGGTTTTTTTCGAATCGGAATGTTTTTGTTGCTATCATTGATGTTTTTTGCAACTTTTAACGATCTTAAAGATTTAGGTCTGTTTTAAAGGGTTTTTTATATCCAAAAAAAACCAATAAAATCAATACTTTTTGAGCACCACATATTGTATAAAATTATTTTATAGACACTAAAAAAAAGCTTGAATTATCAAGGATTTTGTTAAGTATTAATTTATTAAACCTGGAGCTAAAAAATGAACAAAAAACAACTAGTTGCTAAATTAGCTGGTTCTTTAAACCAAAGTAAAGCTGATGCTGAGAGAACTTTTGATACCATAACAAATACCATTTTGGATGCGTTGAAAAATGACGATTCAGTGAAAATTGCTGGTTTTGGGACTTATAAAGTAGCTAAAAGAAAAGCTAGAATTGGTAGAAACCCTAGAACAGGGGAGCAAATCCAAATCGCAGCTTCTCAAAAGGTAAAATTCTTACCTGCAAAAGCGCTTAAAGAAGTTTTCAATAGATAAACTTTTTCTAACAGCCTTTATTAAGACTAAAAAACTTGATAAAGGCTGTTACTATATGCAAATAGTGCATACCTATTTTTACTAACATTCGTTACTCATTTAATTTTTTAAAATTATAAGAACCTCTTTTAATTAACGGAGGTTTAATGACTAAACATTTAAAAAAACTTATAGCTCCAATAGTAAGTTTAATTTTCTTACTTAATATGACGAGCGTAGGTTATGCAGAAACAACTGTATCTGCAGAAGTTGGTTTTATATTTAATACTTTCCTTTTCTTAGTTTGTGGATTTCTTGTAATGTTCATGGCAGCTGGTTTTGCGATGTTAGAATCAGGAATGGTAACTTCGAAAAGTGTATCAGTAATTTGTGCAAAGAATATCGGGTTATTTTCAATTGCTGGAATTATGTTCTGGTTAGTCGGATATAATTTAGCGTACGGTATTCCAGAAGGTGGCTTCATTGGAAAATTTATTCCATGGGCTGATGCAAGTGCTGTCGATACTGGTTACGCAGATGGATCTGATTGGTATTTCCAAATGGTATTCTGTGCAACAACAGTTTCAATTGTATCAGGAACATTAGCTGAAAGAATTAAGCTATGGCCATTCTTTTTATTCGCAGCAATTTTAACAGGTTTCATTTATCCAATAGTAATGGGTTGGCAGTGGGGCGGAGGCTGGTTAGCAGAATTAGGTTTTTCTGATTTTGCTGGTTCAACTCTTGTACACTCAACTGGTGGTGCAGCAGCATTAGCAGGTGCAATTTTACTTGGTGCTAGAACTGGAAGATTTACAAAATCAGGTGCACCAGCTCCAATTAAACCTTTTGCCGCTTCATCAATTCCACTAGTAACAGTTGGAGTATTCATCTTATGGCTAGGTTGGTTTGGATTTAATGGTGGATCACAACTTGCAATGGGTACATTTGATGATGCAGTTGCAATATCAAATATCTTTATAAATACAAACTTAGCAGCTTGTGGTGGAGTAATGGCAGCAGCAGTAGTTACAAGATTAATGGCTGGCAAAACAGATGTTATACAAATGTTAAATGGAGCGATTGGTGGATTAGTAGCAATCACAGCTGAACCTTTAGCCCCTTCACCTTTAGCAGCAATATTAATTGGTGCAGTAGGTGGTATCATTGTAGTGTTTGGTACAAAACTATTATTCTCATTAAAAATTGATGATGTAGTTGGTGCTATACCAGCACACTTGTTTGCAGGTATCTTTGGAACGTTAATAGTTCCTGCAACTAATTCTGATGCAACATTTAGTGCTCAGTTAATTGGTGTACTTTCAATTAATATATTTGTGTTTGTGGTTGCTTTTATAATTTGGACAATCATGAAAAATACAATGGGTATTAGATTGAGTAAAGAAGCTGAGACAAAAGGTACTGATGTAAGTGAAACTGGAGTTATCGCTTACGCAATTAGAGACTAAATTAACTTTCCCTCCCTAAAGTTAAAAAAGGCCCCGATTTGGGGCCTTTTTTTTTATAAAAATTTAATTATTTTTTACAAATTCTAAGACTTCTTTAGCGTGATCTTTTACTTTCACAGATCTCCACTCTTTAATAATTTTGTTATCTTTAATAACAAAAGTACTTCTAATCACACCCATAAACTCTTTACCCATAAACTTTTTCTTTCCCCAGACTTTAAAAGCCTTCAAGGCTTCTTTTTTTTCATCTGAAAGAAGGTCAAATTTTACTTTATATTTTTCTTTGAATTTATCATGACTTTTCATGTCATCTTTTGAAATTCCAAAGACTGCACAATCTAATTTTTTAAACTTTGTTAACAAAGAGTTAAAATCTTTAGTCTCTATAGTGCAACCTGGTGTATCATCTTTAGGATAAAAATATAATACAACGTATTTGTTTTTAATTTTTTTTAATTCAAAAGTTTCGCCATTTGTAGATGGTACTTTTATATTTGGAGCTTTCTTTGTTTTTAATGTTTTTGTCATAATGATTAATTGTAATTTAATTTATTTAATGTAAATAGCCTATATGACAATTAAATCAGCACAAACATTAGTCGCAGAAGCATTAAAAGAAATTAAAACAATCTCTCCAACAGAAGCATTAAAAATGTCAAATGAGGATAAATGCAATCTTATAGATATAAGAGATGTGCGAGAACTTGAAAATATGGGAAGAATTGATAATTCAAATCATATCCCAAGGGGCATGTTAGAATTTTGGATGGATCCAAATAGTCAATATTTCAAAGAAGGCAAAATCGATATGAATAAGGAAATGGTTTTATTTTGCGCTGGAGGATTAAGATCAGCTCTTGCAACAAAATCTCTTAAAGATATGGGTTTTAAAAATATTTGCCATATAGATGGTGGATTTGGAGCGATGCAAAGTTCTGGATTTAAAGTAATTAAATAATTTAATCTATAAGACTAATTCTTTTTGCATAAAAGATTCTGATTATCCAATAGATAAATAATCCCAAAGGACCAATAAAGTAAGTAATTAACAGAGGAAATAAAGTTAAATATTTTGACATAAAAAGTTTTAAACTGTCTCTTACTATCCACGCGCCACAAAAAAAGTTTACTGCTAAAAAATGTGTCCAAAATAAAATTAAGAAACCTTCATCTTCAAATAGAGAAGATAGATCAGTTAAACCCATATATAAAATAAAATTTTTATCAAAATCATAACCGCCAATAAAATAGTAATACAAAAGATAACAATATACAGCCGCGAGAATGAAAAATGGAAAAATTGAGGTAACAAGTATTCCACAAACTTTAGATTGTGGAAAAAACATTAAAATAAACCAAAACGGCAATATTCCAAAGTTTAACCACAAATAAATCATTTCTATTGTGAAGAATGTTGCTATTTGCTCAATCATATTTTTTTATATTATATAAAATGAATTGATGATTCCTATAAAAAATAAAAAAAAATCGCTTGAAGTAACCATTGAAGAGATGAGGAATTTTGCGTTTAATTATATTGAAAAATTTGCACCATCAAAACAACAACTCAAAACTTATTTGCTTAAAAAATATTTAAAATCTAAAACTCCTGTAAATAGAAGCAATATATCCTCACTGATAGATATAGTTTTGGAGGACTTAGAAAAATCTAAATTTATTAATGACAAATTTTATTCAGAGTCTAAAGCCAAAAGCCTTATTCAAAGAGGATCCTCAATAAATAAAATTAGAAATTATTTAGTTGGCAAAGGAGTAGGGGAAAAATATATAAAAAATACAATTGAACAAATTCGTGAAAATAATGATGATCAAGATTTTTTTTCGGCAATTAAAATTTGTAAAAAAAAAAGAATAGGACCTTCACGTGAAGAAGATAACAGGCCGCTATTTTATAAAAAAGATATGGGAGTTTTAGCTAGATCGGGATTTGATTTTGAAGTATCCAAAAGAGTTATGGATTTAGATAAAGATGAATATCTTAAAATAATTAATCTTCTTTAGTTTTTTTATTTTTTTCCTCTAAATAATATTGAATTTTATTTCTTATGTAATTTTTCACAAAAACAAAAACTAATAAGCCAAATATAGAAACTGAAACAATAATTATTAAAATTATTCTTAGTTGTTCGCTCATTAATATTAACTTTTTAAATCTTGGCTTCTTTTTAAAATTATACTTGGATTTTTGAAATCCTTTTTGCCATATAAAATCTCATTACCATCAAAATCGGTGACGATACCTCCTGCGTTTTCTAACAATGCATGTCCCGCAGCAACATCCCACTCATACGCTCGTGGTTCAGCCACATATCCATCAAATTCTCCTGATGCCACAACACAAAATTTATACGAACTTTTCATTCTTGTATGTTCATTGACTTCAAGTTTTTTATATATGTTCTCTATTTCCGGCTTTAATTTATTTGAATAGGAAACAAATTTAACAAAACCTTGTTTATTTTTTTTGGTACAATCTAATTTTATTTTCTTTGAATCTGTAATTTCAAAAGCTTCATTTTTTCCAAATGTGTAGAACATTCTATTTTTTGCTGGCGCATAAATTAATCCTGCTACAGGTTTTTTATTTAATATTAAACCTGCGTTTATAGTAAATTCTTCTAGATTATGGATATAGTCATAGGTTCCATCAATAGGATCAACTAACCAAAAATTTTCTAAATTATTAACTGATTTATTGTGGGAAGTTTCTTCAGATACAATTGGTATTTTAGGAGTAAGTTCTAAAAGTTTAGAGGTTACTATTTTATTTACCTCAAGATCTCCATTACTTACTGGCGTGTTGTCTGATTTTATTTCTTTTGTTAATCCTTTTTCTCTTAGTTCCAAGGCTACTTTTCCAGCATCAAGAAAAGTTTCAATCAAATCTTCTACTGTTTTTTGAATATCTAAATCATTCATTATTATATATTTTTTCTAATTCTATGTTTTCACAGTTAATAACTTTTTTTCCTACATTTTCAAAATTAACTGTAACTTTTTCTTTAATTATTGATTGAACCTGACCAATTCCCCAATTTTTATTATTTGGATTAATTACTTTGTCACCTGGTTCAAAATCTAAAATCATTTAATTTAACTTATATTAGAATTAAGTATAAATACCACTAAATGAATTCTGAAATTAACTCTATCGGTTTAAATAAAAAACCATCTGACACAACTGTTGTTGTGGCGATGTCTGGAGGAGTTGACTCTTCAACTGTTGCAGGAATGATGAAAAAAGAAGGGTATAATGTAATTGGTATAACCCTAAAATTATACGATGATGGAAAAGAAGTTGCAGCATCCAAACAATGTTGCTCTGGTCAAGATATAATGGATGCAAAAAGAGTTGCACACAAATTAGATATAGAGCACAAAATTTTATATTATCAAAACAAGTTCAAACAAGGTGTAATTGACAACTTTGTTGAAAGTTATCTTAAAGGAGAAACACCAATTCCCTGTGTCCAATGTAACCAAACAGTTAAATTTAGAGATTTATTTGAAGTCTCTAAAGAATTAAATGCAGATGCTATGATCACTGGTCATTATGTTAAAAGTATTACTGAAAATAATTCAACAAATATGTATAGAGCTATAGATGAGAATAGAGATCAGAGTTATTTTTTATTTAATACAACAAGAGAACAATTAAATTATTTAAGATTTCCTCTAGGAGGAATGTTAAAAGATACTACACGTGAGATTGCAAAAAAACTTGAACTTAATGTAGCTGATAAACCAGATAGTCAAGATATTTGCTTTGTACCAAATGGAGATTATGCATCAGTTATTCAAAAGTTCAGACCAGATTCTTTTCAAAAAGGTAACATCAAAAACTTAAATGGAGATGTTGTAGGTGTACATGACGGAATTATCAATTTTACAATAGGTCAAAGAAGAGGAATAAAAGTTTCTGACAAAGAAGCTTTGTATGTAATTAAAATAGACTCTGAAAAAAATGAAATAATAGTAGGACCTAAAGAAAATCTTGGAAAGCACAAAATAAGTCTAAGAGATACTAATATTTTAAGTGACTTAAATGAGTTTGATAAAACATTATTTGTAAAAGTGAGATCTACAGGAAAACTATTAGATGCCAAGGTAACTCTAAAAGAAAACAATGAGGCAGAGGTTGATTTGGTTAAATCTGAAAATGGAATTTCACCAGGACAGGCATGTGTTTTTTACAACAAAGACCATTTTGGTTATAAAGTTTTGGGTGGTGGATGGATTAAAGAATAAAGATTAGATTATTTTTTCTTGTTCTTTTTTCTTGCTCTTCTCTTTTTAGAGCCCATTTTTCTTCGGCCTCTATGTTTTTTTGGGTATCCCATGTTCTCCTTAGTTTTACTATTTTATTGACTTATTTGGTTGATATAGCATTGTCCTAAAAATAATCAAATTTAAATATGAGCAGTTCTTTTAAAACTTTTCTAAAACATACAGCTAAAGACTTTCATAATCAGTCAGTTAATCCACCCGTTGTTAGAGCTTCTACGATTATTTTTAAATCGATGCAGCATATAAGAAAAACTCAAGCTAAAGCTCAAAAAAATCCTACAGGTGGACATTATGATTATGGAAGACAAGGAACATCAACAACTTATATATTACAAAAAATTCTTACTAAACTTGAAGAAAGTTATCATGTATTCACAACACCAACAGGTTTTGGTGCAGTATTTTTGGCTATATTTAGTGTTGTGCGACCTGGTGATGAAATAGTAGTTGCAGATCCTGTTTATAGTCCAACTAGACTTCTAACTAAAGATTTCCTTAAAGAATTTAATATTAAAACAATTTTTTATAATCCACACAATCTTAAAACATTAGAAGAAAGCATAACAAAGAAAACCAAACTTATCTTTGTAGAAAATCCAGGAAGTAATACTTTTGATTTTCAAGATCTAGGAAAAATACTTTCAATTGCAAAGAAAAAAAAAATTTATACAGCTATTGATAACACATGGGGAACACCATACTTTTTAAAGCCCATTAAGCTTGGATTTGATATGTCGATTGTTTCAGCTACAAAATATTATTCAGGTCACTCGGATGTTATGGGTGGAAGTTTAGCTGTTAATAAAAAAGTATTTTCAAAAGTTAAAGATGCTGAAAGAATAACAGGCTTAAGATTAGGACCTGATGATGCATATCTTATTACAAGAGGTTTAAGAACTTTAGATGTAAGATTAGATAAACATAGAGAAAATGCAAAAAAAGTAGCTGAGTTTCTATCCAAAAATAAAAAAATTAAATTACTTTATCCATACAAAAAAGATTCTTTCAACTTTAGAATGTGGAAAAAATATTACAAAGGTGCATCAGGATTAATGGGGTTAAAAATAAAAGCAAACAATATTAATTCAGTTAGAAAATTTGTTAATTCATTAAAACTGTTTGGTTATGGATATAGCTGGGGTGGTTTTGAAAGCTTAGCTCTTCATCAAGAATTTAGAGAGACTGGAGCTAGAAAATATTTAAATCTTGCAAAAAATGAACATTTAGTCAGATTACATATTGGTTTAGAAGATCCTGATGATTTGATTTTAGATTTAAAGCAAGCTTTAAAGCATCTTAAATGAAATCGGAAAAGTTTTTTCATTCATCAACTGCAATAGTAACGCTTCTTGCAGCTTGTTTTGTGGTTCTTATTTCTTTGGGTGTAAGACAAACTTTTGGATTATTTTTTATAGATTTCAATGAGAGCTTAAATA
>Ga0255754_10003510_pt1 | contig 11238 bp, 14 predicted proteins | sample 101ome_22_FD_179954 | JGI IMG/M metagenome (GOLD analysis project Ga0255754, IMG submission 179954) | Coastal salt marsh microbial communities from the Groves Creek Marsh, Skidaway Island, Georgia - 101412BT metaG (version 2) | ecosystem: Environmental > Aquatic > Marine > Intertidal zone >... | reverse complement strand
ATCGCGTATCAACGAGTTGCAGAACAACTTGAAAAGCTTCCTAAGCCTAAGGCTGCTCGTGGGCAGCTTGAGTTTTTTGTTGAGCGATTTATTGAGAGGGCGGCCAACTAATGCATGATCTTTCACTCTACAAAGAGAACGATCAACGCCAGGCTGCGGCTGTGCTCGAGGAATTTGCGCCTTTAGTAAAACAAGTTGCTTTACATCTGATTGCTCGGTTGCCCTCTAGTGTTGAGCTAGATGACCTTTTGCAGGTTGGCATGATGGGTTTGCTTGAAGCTGATAAGAACTTTGATGCATCCAAAGGTGCTCAATTTGAAACATTCGCGCGCATACGCATTCGGGGCGCGATGATTGATGAAGTAAGACGTAATAGTAGCTTGCCGAGAAGTGTCATGACGAGTATTCGTGATATTTCTACAGCTAGAGCTGAGTTAGAGCAAAAAATTGGTCGAGTCGCGCAAGATGCAGAGCTTGCAGATTACATGGGCTTGTCACTGGATGAATTTCATCAAAATGTCGGAAAAAATCATGATTATCAAACTATCTCGCTGACAGAAAGCGATGATGGTGAGCAGGGTGAAACTGAATTACGTTTTGATGGCCTTGGCGTAACGGAGCAGCTAGGTGAAGATCAGTTTAGGGCTGCCTTAGCTGATGAGATTTCAAAACTTCCAGAGCGTGAGCAATTAATTTTCTCGTTGTATTACAACGAAGAAATGAATTTGAAAGAAATTGCTTTAGTTATAGGTGTGACCGAATCTCGGGTATGCCAAATACAACGTCAGTCTATTAAAAAGCTCAAAGCTGCACTTGAAGTTCATATCTAAGTAGTGGGATGTGTCGTATTAAACCTTTTTGGATTGCATGTGCGGTCATTCTGTATTTTTTACCAAATATAATTTTTGCCAAGTCAGCTTTGAATGATTTGAAAGGCGATGGCCCACCAAAAGGTCTGCCAGACATGTCACATGTTGCAGATGCTGTTCCAAAGGTGGAAAAAATTTATCCTATAAGTCTGCGACCCTATACGATTCGCGGTAAAGACTATGAGCCGATGAAGTCAGCCTTAGGTTATGTAGAGCAGGGTGTGGCTTCTTGGTATGGCACGCTTTTTCATGGTCGAAAAACGGCTATGGGTGATGAATACGATATGTTTCGGATGACCGCAGCCCATAAAACTTTGCCATTACCAACCTATGTGCGCGTAACCAACTTGGAAAATGATCTTAGTATTGTTGTTCGTGTCAATGATAGAGGACCATTCCACTCTAATCGCGTTATTGATTTGTCCTACTCGGCAGCAAGTAGGCTCGATATGCTTAATAAAGGTACTGCATTAGTCGAGGTGAGTGCGATAGATCCACGCTTACCGCAATTAGTGGGCACAAAGAAAAAACCAGTTTTGGATGATAAGACAAGAATTTATTTGCAGTTGGCTAGTTTTGGAAACGAAGAAGCTGCCATAACTGTTAAAGCTCAAATGCAACGGTACTTAAAGCGACCTGTTATCGTAGATAAGGCAAAAACTGAACAGGGTAAAGTCTATCGTGTGCAAGTGGGACCGATTAATTCTCTTGAGTTAGCAGATAGTGTATCGGAGCAGTTGCTGCAGATTAATGTTTACCAGCTGCAAATGCATTTACGTTAAAAGTCGGAATTTGTGCTTAAGAAATCGGAAATTGGCCGAAACTAAAAACGAAGTTATTTCCATTGGACGGAAAAATGCAGGTAGTAAATTCAGTTCTTATCCATAAAGGCGACTCTCTCGCCTTATCAGATATTTCACGTGTATCAACGGTTGAGCGTGTCGGAAATGACGTCAATGAAGATGAGCGCAAAAAGGCTTTCCGAATTGGCTTTAGCGTTGTTATTTTGATGTCAGTGATTATGGGGATTTTCTTCTATAACCATTCGAGTAGTTATTCTGGAACAGAGATTAGTATTGGACTTTTTCTTATCTTGATGTTTTCCGGTTTACTCATTTCTCTTCAAGCTAAATCGAGCTTTCCAATTTTGAAAGATAACGAATATGGAGTGAAAGTTAGCTTCGATGGCGGATCCGCCATCATGTTCTGGCACAAAAATCAATCGTTTAGTAACAAAGTCGCTAAATCTTTGAGGGAAGCGGTGGTAAAAGAGGCGTCAATGGATATGAATTGGTTCGTTGACTTCAATTACCAAGCAATAAAAATGTGTAGAAGAAACTCTATAAGAGATTCAATTAAATTATTGATTGAACGTGCAAAGAATCAAGCGGCCTACAGGTTTTGACAGCTAATTTTTTAAAGCTTTGCGGTTGAGTTTTCGCTTCAGCAAGCTACTTACCCTAGAGAGTCCGTTCAATCCATTAGTTATCAATATTTTGGTAGTTTTGATTGAAAACATCATCACGACTGATATAGCTTTTGCAGTCGTTATTAAGAGAGATTTTGTCAATCGAATGCTCAATGTGTGGGCTTTAGCCAAAAAATAGTCGTGTTGGCTAGGATGCGAAGAAAATTCTCTTAGGGGCGTGGTGTTTTGATTGTGGCGTTCCACTAGCCATTGCGCATAGAGAACTCTACCTAATACCCAAAAAAGTACTGGCAAGATCGTTAAGGCAAGTAAAAATCCAACATCAGAATTCATTTAACATTTATACCACAAGCCTATGTTTTACAAATATTTTTACTCATAAAAAGCGTAGCAAAATTACATTTTTATTGGCAGCTGCCGATATGTATAAAATAAGGAATTTGACAGTTTGTAGAAATGAAATTCGTCATCACATTAATAGTTTTATTAACAATTTCGTCTTTAGCTCTTGCTGAAGAGTCTAATGATGCGCCAAATGAACTATTAAACGCGATCAAGAATTTCTTGGGCCCGGCTGATAAATCAGCACTTCCAGCAAGTAGTGGTGAAGTACAACAGCAAACTAAAGCGCCCACCAAAAAAAATGATGACGAGGGTTGTTGGAAAAAGCAGCCGCAAACTGCTTACACTAGGGCAACAACCTACCCATCTTTAGATAACGATTATCCAGTGCAATACCGGGCACATATTCCAGATCGTAATGATTTATCACTCCCAGTAAATCGTGTGGTTTACGGCTCATCAATTAATTCTGGCAGTGCACCTGCAGACACTTTACTTGGCGGCGCAAGACTCATCGAGTGTGAGCGATGAATATATTCAAATCCTTGCAATTAATGGTACTAGCGACATTTTCTGTTGGGATTGGCGGGTGTGCTTTATCTGAGGCCACATCATCGTTTTTAGAACCAAGCGGCGCCTCTTCTGCAGGGGGAAGGGCTAAACTTGCAGAAAAACCTGAAGTCGAAAGTACAAGAGCCAAGGCTTATAACAACAGTGTCAAATATGACCCTATCTTGACTAAATCTGCAACATCCTCTGCGGGTGCGTTCAATTCTGGAATACACTTTTTGGCAGATCAAATTGAACGAAATTCAGCGGCCAATTTAAAAATACAGAATACCGTTCTGACGTCTATTACTGATCTGCATAATCCCAATAAAACAAGTCACTTGGGTCGCCTTATCACTGAGCATATGCTTCATCAATTACATATTGCCGGATGGAATGTTTTTGAAATGCGAAAGAATGGGAGGATTAAGTCTACTAAAGAGGGTGGTTATATCCTAACGCGACATGCGGATGACTTAGAGGCGTACCAACATGTGGATAATGTGATTAGTGGTACCTACTCTATGACAAACGACGGTGTTCTTGTCAACATGCGTGTTTTGAATCTCAAAACTGGGCAATTAGTCTCTTCAGCGCAGATGCGGTATTTGGAAGATGACTTTATTCATGAGTTAAGCCAAGTGGAGATACCTTTGAAATTAAAAACAAGCACTTTAAAAACATTTAAAGTTTCTGAATAAATAGTCGGTGTTCTAAAAGTGTATTCAAAATTATTGCTAATACTTCTAGTCGGTCTCATAAGTGGTTGCAGTTCGCTGACTGAGACGGAAGAAGCGCTTGAGCCTAAGAAAAAAGTTGAAATATATGCTGGGTTTACTGAATGGATGAATGTGCCTGTCAAAGAGTGTCGTGGTTACAAGGATCAACTTCTTATTCCAGCAAACTTTGACATGAAAAACTTTTTAACTACGATGACGGCGCCTTCTTGTGCTGCTTTAAGTGGATACGACACAAAATCTATCGTCATGTCGGATGGCGTGAATTTGAAGAATTTAAAGACAGATGTATTTGGATTATCACTTACTGATCAGCTCAGAGATCGATTTGTGGAGTTATGTAATTTGCCTATTAGACAGGTGTCGTTATCTCAAACAATAAAGCTTAATAGCGGTGGCGCGACACTTTTAACTCGTGATGCCAAAGAGGCATTGGACCAAGAGATAAATGCTGATTTTCTGATTACGCCAATTTATGAAATGAATGATGTGTCAGTAAGGGTTGGCTATGAAGTGATAAAAGCTGACGATAGAACATTAATTTCCTCGGGTAGCCGACAAATTTCTTTAGGCTGTCAGCGTAAGTACGGATACCAAAGATTCGTTTATACCATTACTAAATAGATTTAAATCTATTCGTCGTGAATTTAAAGTTATTGCTTAAGTCACAAAGAATTATTTATTGAAGCTATGAAAATTCTATTGTTTGTAGTTTTTATATTATTTAGCCAGGAGGTAGGTCGACTTGTCCCGTGCTGCCCATCCAGCCTAGTGCCAACATGGCGGCGTATAAATTGATGCCAGAAGCCCAAGAGACGCCTAATGTGAGAGCAATGAGGTCGACGGTATCCATAAGTTTCTCTGTGATTGTGCGAGTGAGTTATCTCGGCTGACTTGGCGTATTTTAAAAAATCTAGTCTCGCTCTTTTCTACGCACTCGGGATTGCACATCTAAAACGGCTTTGAATAAATCGCCCTCAGTGATGACACCAAGGAAAGTCTTACCATCATCTTTAAGAATAGGTACTGACTCACCAACAAAGTGACTGACAATTTTCATTGCATGCTGCAATGAATCATTGTTTTTGAGCAGGATGGGTGTTTTATCTGCCGTTGTTGTGACGGTTTGATCAGCCGCTTGAAGGGCTTGATGAACAGAAAGTTTGGCAATTAATTGATTTTCATCGTCTAGAATATAGGCTTCTGTTTGTTCTTTATTACGCATCGCAAGTAATGCCTGATGCCCCGTTGTGTGTTGATTAAGGCGAACACAGTCATCACTGATATGTTGATGCAAGGTGTTCTGTGAAAGTGCGATAGCTTCACGACCTTCAGCCAGGTCTATTCCGCGGTCGAGTAGTTGACGATCGAAGAAAGAGTGCCCAAACAAACGGTGAGTAATGAGCCATGACGCCATTACGGCCATTAGGGCTGCAACAGCAAACGCATAGGACTGGGAAAGCTCTAATACGATAAGCACTACGGCAATGGGTGCGCCAACAACATTGGCTGCAACTGCTGCCATTGCGGCGATACTCATGGCAACGGACATATCGGGCACGCCAAGTAGGGTCGCTGCGCTAGCGATCGCACCGCCTGTTGCGACACCAATGAATAATGCGGGTGAGAAAACGCCACCAAATAGGCCAAAGCCAACACAGAGTGCGGTCATAGCGATTTTGGCAAACAGCAGCAAAACCAACATGAGAAGTGAGTAGTTACCTGCCAGCATGCTATTGATGGTGCCAATACCCAAGCCTAGGATTTCAGGCAGAAAAACACCGATCGCCCCGCAAATAGTTGCTGCGGTCATAATCAATCTTTGAGGTGACCATCCGGACTTTGCTGCGAAAGAAGCTGAGCTTCGTAATGCCTGCATGTAGAGAATCGCCGCTATCGCGATAAATGGGCTTGCGACAATGAGTTCTGGGATGAGCGTAAATAATTCAGGTGGTGTTGAAGTAATGGTGAAAGTCGCATTTTTATGGAAGAACACTTCACTTACTGCAAAAGCAGCGATTGATGCGACTGAAATGGGTGCTATTGCTCTCACTGAGAAATGACGTAAAACTGCTTCATGGGCAAATACAATTCCGGCAAGTGGGGCACCAAATCCGGCTGATATCGCAGCAGCAACACCACAACCCAGATATACATCGTTAGATAAACGGGAAACAATGAGCCTTTTAAGTGCTACACCAAGTGTGGCGCCAAGGTGTACCAAGGGGCCGTATTGGCCCACTGATCCTCCACCGGCTGCACTTGTAAAAGCCGCTAGTGTTGAGGCAATGCCATGTTTTATATCTAAAGGAATTTTGGTCTGTTGAGCGCTAAAAATGGTGTCTGCAGGGCCGTGCCAACGGATCACGCCAAAAGCTTTGCGTATGGTGATAACAAGTAAACCGGCTACCCAGAGAAAAATAAGACTAGTGAATTCCAGTGATAAATAACCGAAATCTGTTTGTAAAAAATGCGTACTTTCTCTTAGATGGGTGAAGATTTGAACACCGGTGACATAACTATTGGAAGCCCAGGAAACGAGGCTGCCAATAAGTCCCCCGATTACAAAGACAATGAGTAATTCATTGCCAGTATCTTTAATGCGCTGTTGCATATGTAACCTTGTCGTATGCCCTTAAGGTCTAGGTTAGCGTATTATTCACCTAATTTAACTTATTAGACGGAAACAAGTGTGAAACGCATTGGTTTAGTTGGCGGCACTGGGTATACCGGTGTCGAATTGCTTCGTTTGTTAGCAACCCATCCTGAGGTTGAGCTGGCTGCAATCACTTCACGTTCTGAGGTTGGCAAAAAAGTCAGTGAGCTATACGGTAGTTTGCGTGGGCATGTCGATTTACCGTTCACCGAACCTGATTTTGGAAGTTTATCTCAATGTGACTTAGTGTTTTTTGCAACACCGAATGGCACCGCGATGAAGATGACGCCTGAGCTATTAGAGGCGGGCGTGAAGGTGATCGACTTGGCGGCCGACTTCCGATTGAAAGATCCGGCGGTTTGGGAGAAGTGGTATGGCATGCCCCACGATTGTGTAGATGTGTTGAATACGGCGGTTTATGGTTTGCCGGAGCTGAATCGAGAGCACATAAAACGTGCGCAGCTAGTGGCTAACCCTGGCTGCTATCCAACAGCCTCTGCTTTGGGCTTTATGCCGTTAGTTGAGCAAAGCTTGGTTGATCCATCACATTTGATTGCGAACTGTGCATCCGGTGTGAGTGGTGCAGGTCGTGGCGCTAGTGTCGGTATGCTAATGGGTGAAGTCGGCGAAAGCTTTAAGGCTTATGGCGTTAAAGGTCATCGTCACCTGCCTGAAATTAAACAAACGCTAAGTTGGTTAACTGATCAAACAGTGGGTTTGACGTTTGTGCCACATCTATTGCCAATGATTCGAGGGATTCATGCGACCTTGTATGGGCAGTTGGTTAAGCAAGGTGTGGATCTGCAAAAGGTTTTTGAAGACCGTTACGCTAATGAGCCGTTTGTTGATGTATTGCCAGTGGGTGAACATCCCGAGACTCGTAGCGTGCGTGGCGTGAATCATTGTCGCATTGCTGTGCATCAGCCCCAAGGTGAAAATACAGTGGTGGTTCTTTCGGTGATTGATAACTTAACCAAGGGCGCTGCTGGTCAAGCTATCCAAAATATGAACCTCATGTTTGATTTTGACGAGCGTGCTGGTTTGGAACAGGTTGCCTTATTGCCTTAATCGCTATGTCTTTAGTCCCGCCTATACGAACATCAGCGCCAACAATTTCGCGTCGTGGGTTAAATCCAGTTTTTCTCGGACTCGGATTTGTTTTCATTGCTGCTCTAAGCTTTTTTGTTGGCTCAGAATTCTCTTCAGAGATTGATGATTTTAAATTACAGCAAGTGGAAGAGCTTGAGGATCGGCTCTCATTATCTGAGCAAGCAAGAAAACAACTGATGGAAAAGATCGCTAGGCAAGAGCGAGATGAACAAGTTTCTAATGCTTCAGATATATCGACAAAGAAATTGATTAAAACGTTAGAGACTGAAAATCAGACTCTTTCAAAAGAGATTGAATTCCTTAAAACTTTGGTTTCGGGAGATGTTCGAAAACTCGCAGTGACCAAAGCAGAATTTATTGAAACTGATTCTGGAAAAATCACGTATGCCATTACTTTGTCTAAATTGGCAGAGGATTCGATCAGGGTAGAGGGATATCTCACTATTGATGCTGAAGTAGAAAAAGAGGGTGAGCGTTTGATTATTCCGGCAAGTGAACTCAAGATTAAAAACCTGAAAATGGGATTCAGGGAATTTCAGAACTTCAAAGGAAGTTTTGAGTTGGCTAACGATGTGACAGCAAAGAGTTATATCATTCGCGTAAATCCACGTGGGCGGGCGTATAAGTCCTTTGATCATGCTGTTTCAGCTGAGGAAAGCTAATGTTTGGTAAAGAAAAGGCAAAGGTAGATAAGGTCTCAACCGTGATTGGTGAGGGTACTTCAATAAATGGTGAATTGAGTTTTGATCATGGGCTCCACATTGATGGCACCGTAAATGGTGACGTTGTGGCTTCTGAAGTGGCTAAATCGGTGGTAATTGTTAGTGAGCATGGGAAAATTAATGGCCAATTATTTGCCGAGACCATCCTTTTTAACGGCGAACTTGTTGGTGATGCGCATGTCACAGGAATAGCTCAGCTAGGTTCTTCAGCAAAAATTACCGGCAACGTTTTCTACCATAAGCTTGAGATGGCTATGGGGGCAGAAGTTGTTGGTAGTCTACGTAAATTAACTGATGCCGAGGTTTCGGCGATGGTCACTAAATTAGATGGCGACAAGTCTGTGTCGTCAGATTATGAGGTTCACGAAAATGAGTGAAGCAGCAGAAGGTTCACTGGTATTTACATCAGCGGCAGCGAAAAAAGTTGCTGATTTGATTAAAGAAGAAGGTAATCCTGATTTGATGTTGCGCATCTATATTCAGGGTGGGGGTTGCTCAGGTTTCCAATACGGCTTTACGTTTGATGAGACCATCGCTGAAGGTGATGAGGCGATTGAGACTGACGGTGTTAAGTTGCTAATCGATCCAATGAGCATTCAGTATTTGATGGGTGCAGAAGTTGATTACAGCGAAGGCCTGCAGGGCGCGCAATTTGTGATTCGTAATCCAAACGCGACCACCACGTGTGGTTGCGGTTCATCCTTCTCGGTGTAAACCAAACTGAAAAAGAAAGCCCCGCATCGCGGGGCTTTTTTATGCCTGATAGATGGCGCCCAGTATGCGTTTGCCACTAGCGCCGGTAACGCTTGAGAGATTTCCGGGCTGTTGTTCCATCGTTTGCTTAGCTAGCCAAGCAAATGCAATCGCTTCCACCCAGTCTGGATCAACGCTAAGTGCGGCAGTTGAGTTGACGGGGGCTTTTAGCAGATCGGTTAATCTATCCATCAAAGCACAGTTATGTACACCGCCTCCGCAGACAAACACTTCATCGACAGATGTGGCTAAGGATTGGATGCCGTTCGCGATGCTTTGAGCTGTAAGCTCAAGGAGTGTTGCCATCACATCTTCAGCAGCGCCAGTGGGTGAATGTTGATTTAGCCAATTTAAAGAAAAGACGTCTGTGCCAGTGCTCTTAGGTGCAGCTTGAGAAAAATAGTTATCACTCAAAAATTGCTCGAGTAAGTCGGGAATCACCGTGCCGCTTGATGCCCACTGACCTTCTTTGTCAAAAGGGACGCCTTGGTGAAGTGAAATCCACTTATCCATCAAATGATTGCCGGGGCCGGTATCAAAGCCGATGATGTTGGTGTCTGATGGTAATGAAGTAATGTTGGCGATGCCGCCAATGTTCACGATCACCCGGTGTTTATTTGCATCACTAAAAATAGCGGAGTGAAAGGGTGGTACCAATGGAGCGCCTTGTCCGCCTGCCGCGATATCGCGACGTCGAAAATCGGCCACTGTGGTAATACCGGTTTTTTCGGCAATGATATTGGCATTACCTAATTGCACGCTAAAACCATTCGCGCCGTTAGGTTGGTGTGCGACGGTTTGTCCATGAGAGCCAATGGCTGCAATAGCCTTTACGCCTTGATTAACTTCAATAGCCGCATCGGCAAAGGCTTGGCCAACCTCGCTATCAAGTTCGCCCCACTGGCTTGCAGTAAGGAAACCGCCGGCCGCTGCAGTACTAAGTTTTTCTTTAAGTTTTGGTGACCAGTCAAGTGACGCAGTTTTCACAACAGAGGGTGTGGCTCCTGAAAAGTCTACGAGCACAGCATCGATACCATCCATGCTGGTACCGGACATCAAGCCTATATATAGAGATGATTCACTCATAATTCATTCGACGCGATATTGGGTTGTGTGCGTAAGACCTCAAGTTGAGCTCGTGATTTTGCAATATATTCATTGAATTGCGGCAGCTTGGATTTTGCGAGTGCTTGAGCTTTAGGTAGCTTAATAGTGAGCGGGTTGCGATGAACGCCGTTGATACGAAACTCGTAATGGAGATGCGGGCCGGTAGCTAAGCCGCTTTTGCCGACATAGCCAATGGTCTGGCCTTGCTTAACGCGATCACCATTTTTGAGTCGGGCGAATTTCGACATATGGCCGTAGACGGTTTGGTACTTACTGCCATGCTGCAAAATCACTACGCGGCCATAACCACCTTTCCATCCTTTAAAGGCTACTTTACCTGCGCCGGTTGCTTTAATCGGGGTGCCAGTAGGCGCGGCGTAATCAACGCCTTTATGAGAGCGCCATTTCTTAAGTACGGGATGCCAGCGCTTTTTGGTGAAGCGCGAGCTCACCCGAGCAAATTTAATCGGGGTACGGATAAAGGCACGGCGCTTACTGTGGCCTTCGACATCGTAGTAAGCGATGTTGCCATCGGCATCTATAAAACGATAAGCGTTGAATGATTCGCCACGGTTTTCAAACTCTGCAGCGATGATTGGACCATCACGAAACTTATAACCGTCGACATAGTGTTCTTCAAAGATCACACGGAAGGCGTCGCCTTCGCGAATGTCGAGCGCAAAATCGATATCCCATCCAAACAATGCTGCAAGCTCCATGATCTGTGCATCATTAAGACCTGCTTGGATGCCGCTCTCAAATAAAGAACTAGCGATAATTCCTGCTGCGCTCGCAATACGCACATCAACTTGTTTTTGGTGCCACTCAGCTGAAATGCCCTCAGGGTTTAGCTCGATCACCAAACTGTTTAACGGATCGCGTAACCATTTAAGACTTTCAAGTGACTTATCTTCGGCGTAACCAAATTGCAGGGTTTGTTTCGGTTTAATGTTCGCTAGCTGCT
>Ga0255754_10003497_pt1 | contig 11256 bp, 4 predicted proteins | sample 101ome_22_FD_179954 | JGI IMG/M metagenome (GOLD analysis project Ga0255754, IMG submission 179954) | Coastal salt marsh microbial communities from the Groves Creek Marsh, Skidaway Island, Georgia - 101412BT metaG (version 2) | ecosystem: Environmental > Aquatic > Marine > Intertidal zone > Salt... | reverse complement strand
TCGCCGTCGTCGTCGCTCCATTATTTTCTCTCCTCTCCTCCTTTTCTTCTTCTTCTTCTTCTTTCTTCGACGACGACGACGAGCCCTTCCTCCCTTCCTTCGCCGCCGTAAAGAGCTGCCCGAAATACCCCAAAACGTCCCCGCTCCTCGCGTCGATCGTCCAGTGTTGCGCGGAGAGCACGTTATTCTTTTTCAGCTCCTCGTAAATCCCTAATTTCTCGATCGCCGAGTTCGTTTCCGATATCGTCAGCCCGTAACCTTGCCGCCGCGCGGTTTCGCTCTCGTCTTTTTCCAGGAGCAGAATTTCGCACGAATCGTCGTCTCCTCCTCCTCCTCCTCCTTTTAGTGGTGATGTGTTTCTTCTTCTTTTTCTTCTCCGCAGGAGTTCGGCGACGACGCAGCACCCGGCGATGCCGCCACCGACGACGACTAGTTTTTTCTTCTTCTTCTTCTTCTCGTCGTCGTTATTCTCTCTTCCGTTCTCCTCTCCTTTTGCGGCGGTCGCGTCGTCGTCGTTGTTCTTCGGGGCGTCCATCTTTTCTTTCGAGGACGATGCGTTCATTTTACGCGTTGTTGTTGTTGTACCGGATTTCCCCTCAAATGTCTCCGTTTTTATACAGACAGAGAGTAGTACGACATCTCTCTTTGTGCGCAAACAAACAACAAACAAACAAACAACAACAAACAGAGAGAGAGAGAGAGAGAAAAGAAAAGCACCCGCACACGCGTCGCGTGCGCGAGTAAACAAACGAGTAAATTGGAAAAGCGCGACACTGGGGGGCTTGTGCTTTTTTTTGCTTTTGCCAAATGTGTAAACCCTAAATTCAAAAACCCTAAACTAAAAATTCTTGTTTGCAAAAAAAGTGCTTCGTGAAGTTTTTTTTTGTTTCGATTCTTTTCTTCAAAAATAATAAAGCGCGAGACGCTGAAGAAGAAGAAGAAGAAGAATTAAAGAAGAAGAAGAAGCGGTCTCTCTCTCTCTCTCGCTCTCACTCGCTCGCTTCGTTCGTTCGTTTGTTTGTGAGTTGTCGATAAGTCGATAAGTCGTCGATAAGTCGTCGTCGTCTCTCTCTCTCTCTCTCCGCAGAGTTTTGATTTCTTCACAACTCTCTTCGCGTGTGCGTCTTTTTTTCAAAAATCCCGGAGAGAGACAAGGAGAGAGAGAGAGAGAGAGTTTTTGTGCGCGCGAACGAAGCAAACGACAACAGACTAGAGATAAACAGAAGAAGAAGAAGAAGAGATGAAGGATGCGACGACGACGACGACGACGACGACGACGACGATCGCGAATAACAACAAGAACGCGCGCGCATCCTCACCTCCATTATTATTTTCAGCCGATGCATCTCCCCTAGAAAAAGAAAAAGAGGAGGAAAAAATGCAGAGAAAAAGAAGAAGAAGAAGAAGAGAAAACGGCGGCGCGATAGAGTGGGCAGATCTTCAGAAGGAGAATTACGATGATGAAGACGACGACGAAGACGATGAAGATGATGATGAGGAGGACGACGGGCGAAATATTTCCAAAGAGAAGAAGAAGAAGAAGAAGACAACAACAACGATGATGATGATGAACGCGCTGAGCGCGCCGGTGGCGAAGAAGAAGAAGACGAAGAACAACAACAACAACAACAACGTAGATTTAGTAGAGAACAAAAAAACGACGGAGGAAGAGCGGGCGCGACGGAGAGAAGCTTTGCAATTGAAGAGAGAGTTGAAAAACGTAAACGTGGAGGAGAACAATCGGAACTTTGAAAGGATGTTTATCGGAGAGCGCTTCGATGATTTCTCGGCGAGAGCGAAAAATAGGGAGAGTAGTGCCGCGGATGACGATAGAACGATTGATGACGAAGATATGGACAACGACGCTAATCTGGGATGGTGTTACCCGTGCGATTGGACTTTGAAGACGAGAGCTACGTTCGCGAAGATTTGTTGTTTGGATGACAAGGATAACGACGACGACGATGAAGAAGAAGAAGACGATGATGGTTTCGATGAAGAAAGAAGAAGAAAAACTTCTTGGTGCTCCAGTTCGTCGAAATCGTTCTCGTGGGTGAACGACGAACGGGGCGCAAACGCCATCGCCGCCGGCGCGCACGATGCTTTTTCCACGTACGGTGTCAACGGCATCGAACCGTTATCGAGCAAAAACTGTTCCTTCTTTTATTGTTTACCATCCTCTTCGAATTCGATCTTATCCAGCGAAAGCAACAAAAACGACTCGAGACGATCGGCGGCTATGCAACGCGCGACGATATCGTTTCAATATCCGGATTCGCGATTGCCGGCGCAGATGATTGATAAAATGAACATTTCTTTCAACACGAACATCAATAAAGAGGCGTCGTCGAGCAGCGCCGCTACCAACGCGTGGTTTCGCAAACGTTCCGATCAGTGGACGGAAGCGTTGAGTTCCGCCTACGGACGTTTGAGGTCGTATTTTAGCTATTCATTTTACGTCGCGTATGAAGACAGACGGGTATTCTTCGCCTGTCCAGGATTAGATGGTAGCGGTAGCAAAAGCTTTACTTCGGATGAAAACGAGGACAACAACGACGAAAACGACAACAATAGTCAAGCTTTTGCCGTCATTACCAACACGAACCAACAAATGCGAAATATTTTGACCAAGAATGGCATCCCTTTCAAACCGGTCTTTGTCACGAGGGACGGCAAAGGCTTCAGCGTGAACGATAACCGAACGAGGTCGGATGAAATAAAGAATAAGAAGCACATGTTGTTCGGAGGCGACGCGAACTTGTTTGACGTGGAGGAAGAAGAAGAAGAAGAAGAAGAAGAAGAAGACAACGAGAAAGAAAACGAGGAGAACGACAACAAAAAAGTAAACCAACAAAACAGTCAAGACGCCGACGAGGACGAGGAAGACGACGGCGACGGATACACTAACGCCACCGAGAAGAAGGCGGAGAAGAACGATGCTGTGCTGAAAAACGCCATACATCCAACCTTTATCGACGCTTGGAAGGAATCGAAACGAAAAATCAAACTGAAAGAAGAGCAAGAAAAGAATAAAGTATTCGAACGGTTCACTCGAGACGGCGCGATTCTCGTCCGAGGCACGTTAGCCGTGCACGGTCTAGTCAACGTCCTGTTGCAGTTTCGAGGCCAAGATCCTGGCGATGCGAAAGTGACGGAGCAGACGGTCATGGATGCCGAAGCGTTGGCTCTGGCGCAGATAAATACCGCTTCCTCTGGGATCACTAGGAATGCGCCAAAAGCGAGCACGATATCCACAGACGTTGGCGCTATTCTCGCCCCGAGACCGTTTGCCAACTGCTTCACGAAATCGTTCGAGTTGAGGCCGAACAAAGTCGCCGTGGCGAGCGAAACGAGCAAATCAAAGCTCATGCGTCTGTGGACCTTGGATTTAGGATCGTCGAGCAATAATAACAACAACATTAGCGATAGTTATAGCAAAAAGAAAAACAAGATGAGAAGAAAGATGAATTTCGGGGATCGCAGTTGGTGCGACCCGTGCGATTTGATACCTCCGTGGACGATGGCGAGAGTCTGTCGAGTGCTGTCTGCTGAAGATGATTTTTTTGGTAACAACAACATCAACAACGACGGCGATGACGCGATGGATGTGGATACCATCGCAAAGGACAACAACAAGAACACCTTGAAGCAACGCATCCTCTGCGAGAACACGAATTCTATTCGTTTGTGGTTGGATACCGATCCGTGCTCGAAAGTGTTGAACGCCTCGGTCGCCGCCGCTCGATTGATGAGCGAGAAGAGCTTCTCGAGACGTGCGAATGCAAAAGAAACGACGAAAGCTCGACAACAAAAGGAAGACGAAATGCAGAGAAATTTCGACGACGTCTCGTTGAAACCTCGCGACGAGGCTTTCGGGGACCAAGACGAGAAACGCTGGGCGTTTTCGTTTTCAGCTTTGAATCGCGAGAACGCAAAAGTTGCCGGCAAGAACAGGAACAAAGACATCGCCTCGGACACCGGCGTCGTTCAGTCCTTAGAGATCAAGAAAGTCGCGAAGAAAAAGACGAACGAATCGACGACGACGACGACGACGGCGGGAAAACAAGAGACAAAAATAGAAGTCGTTTGCGCTCGCTCTTGGAAATGAAAATGTAATGATAGAAAACACGCCACGCACGCGCGCGCGCGTCCACATTTTTTTACGTCTTCTTTTCTTTTATTATTATTATTATTGTACACTAATACTCTCTCTACATTAACTTTGTTCTCTCTCTCTTATCTCTCTCTCTCTCTTTCTACGCGCTCTAACCGACGATATCATCATTCACGACGTCATCATCTCCACGTCGTTCATCTGTCCAACGATCAGCGCCTCCTTCGTCTTTTTCTTTTTCTTATTTTGCAACTCGTCTCTCTCTTTCTTCATCTTCTGAATTTGTAAACTCATCGTCTTCCTCTCCGTGGTCTTCTTATTTTGTTTCCTCCTCGCGTTTTTCATCGAACTCATCGCCAGTTTGAGCTGTTTTTTTCTCTCCATCTCTCTCTGACGGCGTTCTTTCGCCGTCATCGTCATCGAGGAATGTTCTTCTAATAACTCTTCTTCTCTTTTGTTTTTGCTGCCGCCATCGTCCGTGACCATCATCATCATCGTTCCATCGTTCTCCCCGTTATCATGAACACCACCAGTACCGTTACCATCATTACCATCCTTAATAATACCGGCTAACCGAAGCGCTCGCAGTTTCTTCTCTCTTCGCTTAGCGCGCTTCACTTTCGCCGACTCTTTCTTCTTTCCAAAGTTTTTCGCTCCCATTTGTTAAAGACGTTGGGTCTGAGTAAAAATGTGTTGAAGTTTTTGTCAAATTTGCGATGCGTTTTACGAATGATGTTCGTGAACAATAAAATACCGGTACTATATCTAAATAATATATACATAAATAAACAGAGACTCGCGCGCGTATTATTCGGACGACTTTCTGTTCTCGCCGGCGGCAGTCGAGAGTAACTTCTCTTCTAACTTGGCGATTTGTTTATACATTACCAACATCATCGAATGCATCTCCGCAACCTTCAAGTCGAGCGGCGGGATTTCTTGTTTCTCGAATTTCGTGTAAGACGCGTTGACCACGGAATCAAAAATCTGCTGACTGCCAGAGGTGAACTTTTTACTGCCGCCCTTCGATGAGAACGTCTTTTTCATGGCGTCCTTGAAGCCTTTCTTCTCGTTGGAACCTTCTTTTCTCTGAGATTTCGAGTCATCTACGTTTTTGGCCGAAATCACGCCCGAACTGATGGTGCGCTGAAGCTCGTCAACCTCAAACGCCACGTCGCCATCTTCCGTGAGCGCAATAATTTTTGTACCTTCGTCATCAGAATCAGAATCATCGCCACCTTTTTCTTCCAGGAGCTTTTTAACGTCTATATTATTCCCTTCGTTAAACACCACCATCTCAGTTTCCTGGGCGGCAATCATCATGCGCACTCTCTTGAGTAGTTGCTTTTCATTCAAAATCTTCCCTTGACTCGCCGCCACTCGCATCCAGTTTTTCACGAGAAACGACAATTCAGAGAGAAGACTACTGGTACTGTGACTGTCTTTTTGAACTCTGATGTAGCCCTCGGAAAAGATAGCGATGAGAAAGTTGAGGAGCATGAGCGTTGTGATCAGGGCAAACGTAGTGTAATAAACCGCTCCCGCAATGGCCAGGTTGCCGGGTAACTCAAACAGACGCTCGCCAGCTCCGCGATCGTTTCCGGACAAAGTCCAGCTAATTACTGTTTGCGCCGACTGGGATAAGTTACTGAATTGTTGAATCTTATCGCCAAAAACAACCTGTCCGAAAATCAAGTACATGAGACAGACCGCAGATAGCAACGCAAAAAAGTGTGCGAGCTCCTGGAATGACTTACCAACCGTTCGCGTGACGATGCCAAGCTTTGGCTGGAAATCCGCCGCTTTGAAAAATCGGAGTAAACACAGGAAGATGTTGATCCCGTTGACCGTCACGTATATCCCTCGGTTGTTCAGAATAGCCACAAAATCGTCCATCACGTTGTCGACAAAGTATTTCAAAGTTGAGCCATCCTCGGCAAACTTCAAAAATCGCGCCTCCTGCGTGTGCTGTGGATCAACGTACACGTCGTAGCTAAGTTTTGTATCAAATTTCCTCACCGCTTCAACGTGCAGCACCCACATCAATATAGTGCCAATGTGCATACCTATCGATGCAAGTTCAATATAATTCCAAACTGACGAGAAATATGCGCCGGGGTGGCCGTCCTTCCACACAGCCGCGCACAATTGAAACAGTTCTATGCTCAGCGTAAAGAGGCACGAGGCGCAGAAAATTGCTTCAAAAACGCGTCTGACAAGATAGAAACTTTCAGCCTGCTTATCGTTGGGATCGTAGTAATACGGTTGAGAGTCCATCGCATCGGCTGTCGATTGGACGATTATACTGCCCCCTTGCGTGAAGGAAAATTCGGAAACGTAACGACAAAAGTATCTCAAGTCGCCGTTGTAAGTCAGGATCTCGACTGTGAATGACTTTGAATATTTATCCAGGTAAAATCCTTCTTCGAGATACGTGATTACTCTGTTAAACGCATCCTCTGCGGCGTTTATGTCGATGAGAATTGGAAAACCGTTCTCACGATTCTCAAAATCAACGCTGTAAAATCCATACGGAACGCCCATAGGGTTTATTTCGCTGCTTTCGTAGTACGCGTCGGGGCGTACTTCGAGTCCGGCACCAAGCGTGGAAGTCGATATGAACGCTGGATCAACTCCAAAAGGCGACGAATCCGTATTTTCTGGATCTTGACACACCTCGCCGCTCAGAGTCTCCTCTCCTTCTCCCTTGGTGCCAAATTTCCCAGGACACGTATCTTGAGCGTGACGAACTTGATGCATCAAAAGCCCTCCAATCACGACGTTCTTCCCGCCGATGTAACGCCTTCTGTTCACCGAATCGTCAATGGGTACCGGTTCTGTGGCATCACTGGAGGGCTTGGGTATGAGAAAGTTGGGTAAAACGAGAGATCCACCTCCGGTGCTCATTACTGGAACACAGCATCCGTCCTCGATTAATTCGAGAGGGTTTTCGGAGCTCATAAATGCAGGCGCGTGGCATCTCACGTTCCGGCAAATACCCTCGTCGCACTTCGCAATCCTGTCTCCGTCGTATTTATTACTCGAGTAAAGCTCGAAATCAAATAACCAATCGCCATTTGGAACCTTATCGTTACAATTAGTCGATGCGTCCGTTTCGAACGTGCACCAGCCTTGCGACGTGTCTCGTTTTTCACTTTGCGTGCCAGTTGCTTTGCAATCTGTTTCGAGGAAAACTTCATCCGCGTCGTTGCCTGCTGGAACGCTGAACGGCTTTTTAAAACTGGAAGTTCCAGAAGGGAACGCCTTCTCTAGTTCGCAACCGTTGGCCATCACAATAGACAGGCCGCCACCGCGCCAGCCCTCTTCTGCTATTGGACCTCCCCAGCTTGTCAATTCATCGTGCGCACTTGCGGTATCAATCATCTCTACTTCGTAGTCACCGGGAGCAACGCACCAGTGGTCTATAGAAAACTGGTTCTCTCCAAGATTCAAAAGAATCATGGACGTTCGAGCTCTGGTTGTGATGGAATCTCCATCGTCGCCAACTGAGTGCGTCTCGAGACGGTACACGACCCAGTAGTTCCGACGACCCAAGAAAGATGTTTGCGTCATCATCGATAACAATCTTTGACCGGTTGGACACGCGGGTTTCTCGGGAGGAGTTACACTCGGCGCTTTCGCAACAACACCATCGTCAAGCGTAAACGTTTTGCAATCAGAGCTCTCACCAGCCGTTGAACTCACCCGAAATTTAGACTTCGAAGTTGTGGCTCCGACACCAACGACAGAGCGATCCGGGACGCTCGCTACGCCCAAGGAGCACCCTTTGGAATCAGCGATGTGCACCGCCGCGTCTGTTAAGCCGAGAATGTAGCCAGTGCGAGCAGTTTGGATCTCGTACTCGCCTTCTTTCGCGCAATACTTGGTGGATTTCAATCCTACACTTTCTCTCATATACACGCACTGACCAACCCCTCCTTCGATTGGATGTCCGTAAGGCGCATCGCTCCCTTCATTTGGGACGAGGGTAAGAAGCTGGGGTTGCACTCCCTGAGCCCATTCGAAGTAAGGGGTCCCGTACGTCACGATAGAACTCAAATCATAAGTAGTGTTATAATCGAGAGAATACAGAGATTCTTTTTCCGGCATACAATCCAAATAGATGTGCTCGTTCAACACGCCCGTCGGCAGCTGAGCCTGAACGAGAGCGTCGTCCAACTGAATGAAGCGTTCAGGCGAAAGCAACGACCCACCACTCATCCGAGCTTTCGTGACTTTATACGAATCACTGACGGATCTGATACCGTAAGAAAACGTATCCAAACCCGAAAAGGGGGACGTTAGAACCACGTAAATTTCTTTCGTGTCATCGGGACACGAGCCGTCAGTGCTGTCCGGCATGGTGATAGCCTCAGAAAATTGCGGGATTGAAAATGAAGCCTCGATCGCCGTCATCAATTCGAGTTCCGGAGTGATTGTTTCAGGATACAGATCAATCACATCACCTTCGTCCACATCACTCAACGTCTGCCAATAACCGAGGTTATCTAGTCCACGACACGAATCGCCAGCGTCTGAGTTGGGAAGAGTGAAATTCTGTATCGACGCTTTCCACCCATTCGTAGCGCAAAAATCAAAAAACGCCCCGGGTCCGGTTGTACTACATTTTGTCTCCGCCACCACCAAGCAACCCTCTTCAGTCATGATTCCGAAAGATGGCGTCTCAAAACGTTTTTCGCGATACCAATCATTAACGCTCCAATCCTCAGAACCCGTACCGTGTTTAACGATAGTCCAAAGTGAAAATTCCGTGACGTCCGCCGGTACGCAAATTTCCGTCGGTTTTGGATACGGCGTCAAATCATCGTCGGATCCTGCAAATCTGGCAGAGTGCGCGTAAACGCTCAGACCATCGACTAATACGTCTGGCGCCCAACCTAAATCTGGATCATCTTCTTCTTCGACAGAGGTCTGGATATCTCCAGGTTTCAAGTAATCCACAGGCGGATAAACCACAAGATTTCTCCCAGAATCCTCGCACGAGTGATCGTAGTAATCGTCCAACATCATTTCATCGAAACACGAATACGCCGTCGCGGAAAGCAGACAACCATAAGTCCCGGTAGAACCATCATCAATAAGTCCCTCTGCAGAAACTTGGACATCATCAACACCTCCGTGATACTGACAGTAACACTCGTTATACCATTGCTGTGCAACGTTTGCGTACGGAGCCTCTTCCATGCAAAGTTCGATGCATTCACTTCTCGCGTCATCTCCGTAACCAACGTAACCCACGTACTCTTCGCCACCACAGAACGCACAACCTATATGAACCCACTCGCCAACTGGACAGCTCGCTCTTCCCTGAAATTTTACAGGGGCAGTCACAAAAGCTTGCATCTCGTGAGTCGAATGCAGCTCTCGAAGAGACGACAAAATCAACAACTTTTTTTCGTCCGCTCCGCACGTCACCACCGTGGAGTCTTCATCTGATCCACCCCAAAGCTTCGAAGACGTCGATGTTGATCCTTCGAGCACGGGATCCATCCAATCCGCGGGGATATCCGAAGAACTCGTCATCTTCGCGGTTCTGTCCGATTCTGTTTTTTTGCTCATCCTCTGACTGGCGCGCGACGTCGCAAAGGATTCGTTTTCCAACACCGGAGAAGGCTTGTTCAAAACTTTGACAACTTCCAACGTCTCGTTTTTGTTCTTAGGCGAGACCGAAGTAACAAGAACGAAGGTTTCGTTTGGAAAATTGACCAGAGGATTGCGATAAATGCGCGGTGCGAAAAATTTTTTCGAAGAAGAGGACGTGTTCTTGTTCGCGATGAACGCGTCGAGCTCAGCCGCGTTCATGACGACTTCGGACAAAACTTCGCGTCCAGAACCAGCCTCTTTGGTAGATGACTTTGAACGATCCAAGACAGCAGAGGAGCCATTCTGAGCATTTTTTACCGCGGTTGAATGCAATCGCGGTTCGTAAAATCTCGAGTGAGAACCGTCGCTCGACCCCGCGTATTCGTACATGTCGAACAGATACGTCGCGTCGGCGGTGATCATCCTCGCCTCGTCGTCGTTTACCTCGCACATACCCCAGCTGTAAGCCATTGTTTTCTCCGACGATTCTTTGCTGCGTTTATAATACACCTCTCCCGACGTGCCTCCATACGGAGCGTTGAGTTTCACGTGCCATTGTAAGCCCGGAACCATCATTTCGTACGTTTCCGCGGTGCCGTTGTGGTACTTGAATCGTCGAGAATTTGCAAACCAACACTCCTCCGCGGTTTTTCTCGGAAGATAGAGTTCGCGAGTGCATAGATTCCACGTTGTCTTCTCCATAAAGTCTGCAACGCGATCAGCATCGTCGGTGAAATAAGGCGCAGCTTTCACTTGCACTTCCACGGGAACCAAATACGCGTAGACGCCGCAATCGGCGACGCAGCCGAATCGACCAAATCCTGGGTATTCGCCGGTGGAACACTCGCCGTCGCCGCACACCGGATCTGACCAAATCGGTCCAAACGTATTTCTCAAATACGAGAAAACAGCGCTTTTATCTTCGTACAATTTATCTATGTCATCCGTCGCCTCTTTCTTGGGTAAAAGCACCGCTTCGATCGTGGACGTGACGTCGTACGCCGACTCCACGTCCGCTTGCTGGTACAGAAGTCCGAGGTACAAAGCAAGAAATGTCACGTATAACATGAACGCCCAATAAGCAGATCTCACATTCAGGCGATCCTTTAAAAAAACTTTCAATTTTCGGAGCTTAAGTATCGTTTGATATCGACGTTCTCCTTCTTCGGCGACTTGCAGCTCGTCTTCGTCCAACACGCCGTCTCCGTCTTTATCTGCTTTTAAGAATCTTAAATACTTCGCCTTGTCCGCTCGTTTCATCCCCCGCATCTCGTCCTTGTCCAACTTCGAGTCCGCGTTCAAATCCCAATTCATTTGCCCATCCGCGACATCATCGACGGCGCCGCGGTTGTTATTCTGCGCCAAAGCGCGGAGTAAAAACGACATGATGAGGGCGTGCGTATAGTATCTCTTATCTTAAATTCAGCGCGCCCGTTGGTGGGGAGAGAGAATCTCACCAAAAAAACCTTCAACCTTGATGATGAGCTCGCGAGAAGAAGAAAAAGAAAGAGAGAGACTTTATAAAACACTTTTCTCCG
>Ga0255754_10003493_pt1 | contig 11261 bp, 6 predicted proteins | sample 101ome_22_FD_179954 | JGI IMG/M metagenome (GOLD analysis project Ga0255754, IMG submission 179954) | Coastal salt marsh microbial communities from the Groves Creek Marsh, Skidaway Island, Georgia - 101412BT metaG (version 2) | ecosystem: Environmental > Aquatic > Marine > Intertidal zone > Salt... | reverse complement strand
CCCCGCCCCGCCCGCCCCCCCCCCCCCGCCCCCCCGCCCCCCCCCCCCCCCCCCCCCCCCTCCCCCCCCCCCCCCCCCCTTCCCCCCCATTTAGGTCGACCCGACTCACTGGGCCCTTGACCTCGGCACGGCGCTCGGGGTGAAGCCCGGACCAGGCCAGGACTGGCGGTCGGTCAGCGGCGACGAAGGCGCTGTCCGCGACGTGTGTCTCTTTCTGGCGTGCCCCGGGTGGCTACCCGAGGGCATGGGATTGGGCCTGTACGTGTCGGTTGGAGGCGCTGAATGGCAGTATCGGTGCTGCGTCACCGCGACGAGCCCCTCGGCCAACGCCGCCCTGGCTCTGCCCGCGGGTGTGGGTGCGGCCACGCTGGGTGTGTCGATGGAGCCTCTAAATGACCTCGAGGCCAAAGAGGGCCTGTCTTCTGCCCTGCGTGCCGACTATCCGCGGCGCGTCGCCCTCGACCTTCACCGCTTCGCCACGTCTTTTTGCGACTGCCCGGCGCCGTCGAGCCGGCCCGACGTGCAGGCCACCAGCGCTCCGCCTCCGCCCGCTGTTGTAGCCGCAGCGACCCACACGGCCGTGGTGAGCCTCATGGACAGGTGGATCAATCGGTTCCGGGAGCGGCACCGGCGGGACCCAGACTTCCTCTGTCGACAACTGGTGGATCCTTAGAGAGGAAGGCGTGAGCGAGCGGTAGCGGGGCGGGAGCGGGGAGGAGGAAGACCGCGCAGACATGAAATTCTCTTCACTTCTCTTACCAGCACTCGACCGGCAATGTCAGCCCTCCACAGCTTTCTCCATCTTCCCGGTTGGCCTGCTCGCCCAAGGCCGCACTCATGCCCGCCCCGTTGAGCACGCAGAGCACTGTGGTATGGGGCCCGTACTCGAGATCGGGAAGCAGCTTGGGAGTGAGGAGAAGGCACTGAGGCACGGCGACGGTTCCGTCGTCGGCATCAGCGTCAACGTTGGCGGCGCCCCCCGCAGCGTCAGCAGCGGCGGCGGCCGAGTTGGCCCGGACAAGAAGGTCAAAGACGCGGCGCTCGTTCGTGGGGTCCATTCCCTGGTTGATCTCATCGATGAGGCGGAACGGAGTGCGGGTGACGCCCTGCAGGGCCACAAGGAAGGCGACGGTGGTGGCAGACCGTTCCCCACCCGACTGCCGGTGGGGGGTCAGGACGTGGGGCGCCTCGCCTGGGCGGAAGGAGACGAGGAGGGCGATTCCAGGCAGGGAGGACGACGCGACCGTGTCACCCGCGACAGCGTCGAGCCCGACGAGGCGGACGATCCCGCGGTGGCCGACGCGGTCGTCAAAGGCACGTGAGAAGCCTGCAGCGAGGCGGGCGACAGCGCGGCGGAGGGGCGGCTCCCACCGCTCCCGCACAGCCCGTGAAGCCATCTGGGCCCGGTCGAGGTCGGCGGCGGCCTCGTCGCGCTTGATCTCGAGTTCGGTGGCCTTTTTGACGCATCGAGAGTACTCGCGCTCGGCCCCAGGCGCGCGGACGCGGATGGCGGCGGCGGCGGCCCGGAGCCGGGCGGCCTCAGTCCGGTGCGCGGCGGCATCCGGGCCACCGTCAGCCATGTCGCCGTCGCCGTCGTCATCATCCCGAGCGGCAACGAGCGGAGGCACAGCGAGCTTGGCCAGCTTGGCGAGGAAGGGGATGAGCGCCGGGGCGAGGCGGCCGAGCGGGCACCGCGCGGCCTGGTCTGGCGTCGCCGGCAGTGTGAGATCCACTTGTCCAAGCAATGCGGCGTCACGCACGGCGGCGGCGGCGTCCGGGAGGGGAACGGCCGGATTGGCGGCGGCATCGACGTCGTACGCGTCTCCACCATTGTTGTCCTCGCAGTCGCTGGCTCCGTCGTCTCCGCCGCCGCGGCCCAGCCACCATCGCGCCGGCCAGGCCCGGACGACGGCTTCAGCACGGCGGTTGAGGGTCTCACGGTCTTCGGCCGCCAGCCCCATAACTTCCCTAAGGTTCTGCTTGCGGCGCTCCAGCTCCCTGCGCCCCGCCTCGCGCCGTCCTAGCGCGACGGCGGCGCCCACACAAGCCTCGGCATGCGCCGCCGCAGCCTCAGCAGCCCGCCTAACGGCGTCCACTGCCGCCGCCCCTGCCTCGGCCGCTGCTAGGTAGCGTCTGCCCCATTCCTGCACTGCCTTCTCCTGCGCGATCTCGGCCACCGAGATGCGCTGAGGCGATCCGGGGTCCCCCTCACCCTCGTGCGCCGCCAGACGACGCTCAGCTGACTTGAGGCGCTGCCGGGCATCGCTGCTCCGCCCGAGCCACTCGTTCAGGGCGGCGTGCGCGCGGTCGACCGCCATGTCGCTGGACATCCAGTCGTCGTCCGCCACCCGGCGGGCCTCCTTGGCAGCCCGGTGCCGGTCCGACGCAGCGGATAGGGCGGCCTCGGCGGCGGCAAGGGTGGCACGAGCGCTGGCAATGACGTCTGCGGGGGCAGAGCCGCCACCTGGTCCCCCGGAGGCCGCCATCAGCCACCGCCCTCGGTTCGTCTCGATGCCGTCCACCCGGTGAGCCAACGCGCGGGCCCCAAAACGTGATCTCTTCCACGAGAGGCGATAGCCTGGCACGGGCGCGGAGCCCATGCCCGCCCTGCCAGATCCGACAATGACGATGCCCGTCGACGCCTCAACAAGGGCGGGTGCCGCAGCCTGCACCGCGCGTGCATCGTCCTGTGTGCCCCCCTCGGGCAGTAAAAGAATGGACGAGAGGTTGTGGAGGGAGTCGAGCGCGGCACGCACAAGGGGCGGAGCGGTGAAGGAAGCAGGCGACGCCAACGTGTCAGCGACACGAGCCAGGGGCCGGCAGCCGGTCTGGTCGGCCTTGCCCTCACCAGCATCGAGGCGCCGCGCCACCTCGCTCCCGCGGCCGGACGGCACTTCGCCCCGCGCCCACGCCTGAACCTCATCCTCCGGCACCACGGCCACGTTGGGCCGCCAGTCGGTGGCGTTCGGGACGATAACGCCGCGCTCACCCCGCGGCCCCCACGGCGGGGCATGCCCCGCTTGGACAGCCTCATTGTGTACCGCTAGCCCCGCTCGGATGCCGTCGCGCAGCGTGTCAACGTCGCCCTCGTGGACTAGAGCGAACATCTGCCACGTGTCGAGCGTGACGCCCGCAGCGAGAGCATCGGCGACGCCTGGGCGCGTGGCCCCTGCAGCCGCACACAGGGGTCCCGCCACATCGCCCCTCCACGTGGGGGTGGTGAAGCCCGCCGACACAGCTTCCATGCCCCCCGGTCCGTGGATCTGGAGCCAGTCGTAGGCGACGATTAGACCTGGATCCCGCGTGAAGTCGGCGCACCGCCGTACCCGCTCGCGGGCGTCCCGCCCGGCCCGTTGAACCCGGCCGAGGGCCTCGTCGCGCAGCTGCCGCGCCTCAGCGACAGCACGCGCCGCCCCCTCATCAGCCACCTGCGCCCGTGCCCGGGCCGTCTTGGCGTCCACCCGGGCGCGCTTCGCCGCGTCCACCTCATCCTGGAGCTTAGCGCGCTCCATCCGCACCCGTCGCGCCGTCTCCTCGGCCGAGCCCCCGCCACCCCCCTCGGCCTCGGCGATCTCCCGGCGAGCCTCCTCAACTCTGCTTCTCAGCTTGCCCCGTCGCTCCTTCCAGGTCCGCGACAGGCCTTCGAGCTGGCCCACTGCAGCGCGGGCCTCCAGGGCCGCGGCCTTGGCTCGCTGCGCAGCGTCGCCAGAACCCAACAGGCGCTTTCGCGCGGCGTCTGCCGCGGCATCAGCGCGACGGCTCGCCTCGGCCGCCTCTGTTGCCCGCCTCAGGGCCTTGGCTCCGCCCAGATGCTCGCCACCCCCCGCCCGAGCCGAAGCCGCCAGACGGTCCCTCGCCCTCTCGACGCGACCGCGCGCTGACACTTCGGCCGCAGCCGATGCATCTCGCTCGGCTCGCGCCGCCGACCAGGCCGCCCACATCGAACACGCGTCGCGCAGGGTCGCCTCGGCCCGTAGGCGTCGCCGCTCCCGCAGGCCCTCGGCGTCTCCCGCGAGCTCCCGCTCCCGCGCTCGTAACACCTTAGCCTCGGCCTCCAGACCCGCGCGACGGCCCAACGCCTCTGTGGCGACCCCCTCCTGCCGCTCCCACTCTTCGTGTAAAGCGAGTAACTCCCCGCGGCCGATGGCGCGCTCGGTGGCGGCCAGTAGAGCCGCGGGATCGGCGGTGAGGCGGGAGAACTCGGCGACGCGGTCCTGCGGCAGGACCTGGCACAGATTATCGAGCTGAACGCCCCACCCGTCGGCGAGGGCCTTGACCCGCGCGAGGGTGGTCTTACCGCCATTGACGGAAAAGGTGGAGGCGTTGCTGGCCGCGTCGAGGTCGCGGCGGACGACGGTAACGGCGGGGAGGCTGTCGGGGTCGTCGGGCGCGAGAAGGCGACCCTCTGAGACGGCGACCTCGACCCAGCCGCGGGAACAGCCGCGGCGCACGAAGGCGCGGGCATCGGTGCTGCGGGCGAGGAGGGCAGGGCTGCCGCCAAGGGCGAGGACAAGGGCGCAAACGAGGCTCGATTTCCCGGTGCCGTTGGGGCCTACTATGACGTTCAAGCCGGGACCAGCCTCGACGGTGACGTCCTCGTACGTCTGCGATGGGGGGAACGCCAATAGATGGGGCGGGGGGGGGGGCGCGCGGGGGGGGAGCAGGCGGCCTTGGCCGTCTGGCCATTCTCGCCATGAAGTCAACCGCCCTGAGGCGCAAAATGCTTCCACGTGGGTAGGTCTTGAGCTCTGATACCGCCTCAGTGACCTCGGGGGAGAGATTTCGAGGAAGAGGATCCAGGAGAGGGGCGCGGGCGGCCTGGGGGACGGTCTCGGCGTCACCGTCATCGCGCCTGCGACGAGGAGCGGCGCGCGCGGCACCGTCCTCCACCTTGAGGGAAGGAGAGCGACATCTTCGCGCACGTGGCGGCATCGGGAGTGCCGGAGTGCTCTTCGGACGGCGTAATGGGGTCTGCGTAGCATCACAGGGTGCCACGCCGCTCGACCCACCCCGCCGCCACCGCAGCTGCTGTTGCAGTGACTTCACATCCCGCCCGCGCCGCCACCCTCGCCCTCAAATCGCCGCCACCCTCGCCCTCAAATCGCCGCCACCCTCGCCCTCAAATCGCCGCGGAGCTTGGAAATCGGTCCGACGAGCAGGGCATGAAGACGAAGACGGGCCGCCCGTCGTTCACCTCCCACCCCGCCTCAAGCAGCGCTGCCTCAAGGGCCTCAGCGTCGGCGACTGCCTCTCGCGCCGCAGCGAGCCCGCGGTGGAGCCGCTCGGCCGCCAGCATCCCGGCCAGGGCGTCGCGCGGTTCCGCGTTATCCGCAAGGGCTACGACGGCAGCGCCAGGCCCCGCGGCGGGGTCGAGCGCCGCCGCCCAGCGGCGGCCCTCGGCGCGGGCGGCGTCCAGCAGGACCGCTGCCGCGTCGGCCCCTCCCGCGGCGCGGACAAAGTCGGCGGCGGAGCACCCCAGCCGCGCCCGGCGCTGCCCTCCACCCCATGGGGAGGGCCATGGCAGGCCCGATCCGTCCATCATCCGATCCCGGGCCTCGGCGCCGCTCCCACCAGCTCCGTTGAGCCCCGCCGCCCAGCCGGGCCCGCCGCCGAGGTCGATGGGTGAGGGCAATGTCCCCCCCCGTGCATCGAGCCAAATGGCACAAAGGAGCTGCGCTCGGCGCCAGTTCAAGGTGCGGGGTCGGAGAGCGCTCAGCGCAGCCCATCGACACCCCACGTGGAGCGTCTGCGCCGCGGCCCAGCATGACACGACGGACACTGGGTCGTCTGAACGGCCGAGGGACTCCAGCGCGGCAAGGACGAGGACGGACGACAGCAGTCCCGACACCTGGCCCGCCACCTGTGAGAGGGAGCCAGACGAGAGGAAGATGGGTAAAGGGAGGACGCGGGGGCGGCGTCCGGCGGCGGCCAACGGGGGCGCTCAGCCCACCCATTGAGCCTTGGTGCCTCTTGTCTCGCCTCCCACGCCTCCTCCTTGGCCGCCACATCGCCGAGGTTGGCCCGCGCCGCCAGCCGGGACGCCACTGCCGCTGTCGCCGCAGGGACGGGGTCCAGCAGTCCGTCCCCACTCGTCCCGTCGTCATCCACCCCCCCGTCCTTCGGCGACAAGACCGTCGAGACCGCCGCGGCGTCGCCTGGCCCCCTGCCCCGCCCCGCGAGATGGACGAGTACGACCCGGAAGCAGGGTCTGCCCACTCCGCGACCCGCCGCCCTCATCAGCGTGCCCCCCGCAGCGAGGAGGGCGGCCGCCCCCGCCCCCGTCCCCCCGACCCCCACGAACTGGCAGGCGATCTCAAGAGCCAGACCGAGCGTGGTGAGGGCCTCTGCGCGCATCCGCCACAGGCGAGGATCCTCGTCATAGCGTCCGTCGCCTGTAGTGGCGCCGACAGTGAGGCGGCCCAGGGCGCCGAGCCCTTCGCGGGTCAGCCAAGCCGAGGCGGACGCGGTGGCCGCGAGGGCCGCTGCCGCGGGGGCCGCGGGGTGGCCGAGGGCGGCAGCGGCCGAGGCGGGCGTATCGGTGGCGTGGCCGAGGGCGCGGAAGAGGCTGGACGTGGCAAGCCCTGCGCTGCAGTGACCAAATAGATGGCAGGGAAGCGTCCAGAGTTGGTACTCGAGATAGTCGGGACTCAGCGCATGGGGGTACCCACGCGGTAGAAAGACGCGCGCGAGGGGAGAGCGGGCGTCCATGGGCGCTGTGGCAGAGGCGCCTTTTGCCTCGTCGGCCTCGACGTCGTCGGCCTGTCGGCCAGCGCGCGTCGGCCAGCCCGATGAATCGATCGACACAACCCCACAGTCTACATCGGAACGAGCGAGGAAGGGGGCGACCCTACGGCGACGACGATGAAGGTTCGTAGGCGGTAAAGGTCGGCAACGGCCTACCTTGCCCTTGGGGCTGTAGACGCCGCCAACGCCGACCCGCGGCGCGGTCGCGTGGCACTGAATGGTCAGTGCGAGAAGACTGACGAAGGATCCCTCCTGCTGTCACGGTCGGGCGTCGGGGAAAGGCACGACCCGAGCAAGGCTCGACGACCCACCACGCGACGCGAACCGAAAAGTGAAATTCTACCCATAGAAAAATCATCTATATAACCAAGCATCTCTATACCTCTTCCTATTTCGGAAATTCCCATTGAAATAGTGGCGAAGCAGGTGCTGTCAAAGACTAGTGATGAGGGCCACAGATGAGCCGCATCTGGCTCGATGGCTAGGGCTTGCGGACGACGCCGACACCGGCCCCGGCGCCGTGACCGGCCTCGGCTCAGGGGCTGCGGCCGGCCTACCACCTTCCACCTGGCGCGCCCTGTCCGTCGCGGCCCGGCGGCACGGAGTCGAAGCCGACGAGGGACCTCTTCGAGCCGCTTGGGAGCGGGGCGAGCCACTCGGTTCCGGGGCGCAGGGCGAGGTCCGTGCCGCGACATGGCGCGGAGCGAATGTGGCGATCAAGCGCATCGACGTCATTGACCGGCTCGGGGCGCTGTCGCTGGCGCGCGAGGTGCATGCCTCGCTGACTGTAGTCGGAGGGCACCTCGACCTTCTTCCTCTGCTGGGGTTCGCCGTCATTGTCGAGGGCGAGAGGGTCGCGGCGTGGACAGCGACACCCCGCCTCGCTGGCGGCCCCCTTTCTCTGTGGCTGGACGCCGCCGCCCCCGGATTCCTCGCCGCCGCTAATGCGGCGCGTAAGGTGCCGGACGCGGCGCGGCCCGCCCTCGCCCTCTTCGTGGCTTCCGGCCCCGCCGGACTCGCCCAGCGTCTCCGTGTCGCAGCGTCCGTTGGTCGTGCTCTCGCCTGGCTCCACACGTCGGGTAATGATGGAGGCTGTGGAGGTGGCCCGGTCGTCCATCGTGACGTCAAGCCCAGCAACATCCTGATGGACGGGTGGGGACGAGCGAGGCTTGGGGACCTCGGGCTAGCCCGACGGATCGACACGTCCGTCTCGAGTGGAGCAGTGGACCCATCCGCCCCCCTCTCGTCCGCCACCAATGCCACGACCACGGCTGAGACGGGCACACCCCTGTGGATGTCGCCCGAAGCGGCAGGCGTGGCGGGCGCATCGGGGCCATCCGTCGGCCCCGCCTCTGACGTGTGGAGTCTGGGATTGGTGACGGCCTCCTGCGCGTCGGCTCTGCCCCCCTACCACGGAAGCTTTCTCACGCCCGAGCAGGCGACACGGGCGGTGGCCAACGGCCAACTGCGCCCGTCGGCGCCAGGTGAGGCACCGGGGTGCCCTGCGGCTGGCGTGCGCGCAGGGTCGCCGGGGCTGGCTCGCGCAGCGGCCACCTGCCGGGCTTGCTGGGGGGAGGCGGACCAGGCGGGTGGGCTGGCAAAAGGGTGTTTGGGGAGGGGTCTGCGCTTCGCGCTGTTTACCACCGGCGCCACAACATGCCCTCTCCTCTACCCACGTCGACAGCGACCACCTGCCGCGTGGGTCGCCGAGCAGCTCGACAGGGCCGCCGACGAGCTCGAGCTCGAGGCTCGGACGGCGACATCGGACCCAGGGCTCCTCGGCCTGCTGGGTGGCTGGACGGCGGGCTGGACGGGGGGAGGGACCAAGGGCGGTGACGCGACGGTGCCGGGCTGGGGCGGACCTGAGAACTGAGATGATTAATTCCCTCTCGCCCTGTTCACGGCAGTCCGTTGGTGGTGTGCGCCCGCCCGAGCGATGGGTCCCGCCCGGGGCGATGGCCAGAGCAACCACGGCGGTGCGTCGACAAGCCGGGCGTCTCGTCTCGACGAAAGCGTGGTCGGCAGGCACGACTTCGCCGGCCGGATGGGCCCATACATGGAGAGGGAGCAATGGTTGATCGATCAGGAAGCCGTGGGTGAGCGAAAAATCCCAAAATATCCGTGTGTTTTCGCCGCACGCCCCGGTCCCCGCCGCCGCCACGGATGGCCGGCCGTCACCGCCCTCTACCGCACTCTGCCGCGATCCAAGTCGCTTTCTCTCTTCCCCTTCCCTGGATAAGTTCTATTTCTTACAAAATCCTCCCAACATCGCTCCCGATCAACGTCACCATAGGCCAAATCAGCTTCGAGTATGTCGTCAACGACGGGTCCGACGAGGCGTCCATCACGCTGACCGGGCTCAAAAATATCTATGGGCGCCAGCTCCCCAACATGCCCCGCGAGTACATCGTGCGCCTTGTCTTCGACCCCCGCCACCGCTCCGTCGCCCTCCTGAGGCGGGGCGTCCCCATCGGAGGCATCACGTACCGGCCCTTTGTCCCCGCGGTTTCCCACGACGTCCGGTCTGGCGGCCTACGCCGCGGCTGGGGCTTCGCCGAGATCGCCTTCTGCGCCGTCACTGTCACCGAACAGATCCGTGGCTTCGGCACTCGCCTCATGAACCACGCCAAGGCCGCCGCCCGCAGCCACGACCGCTGTGAGCACTTCCTGACCTACGCTGACAACTCCGCCGTGGGCTACTTTCAGAAGCAGGGCTTCACCCGGCGCATCACTCTGCCCCGCGACGTCTGGGGCGGATACATCAAGGACTACGACGGCGGCACCATGATGGAGTGCGTCATTGGGACGTCGTTGCCCAACGTCGACGCTCCGGCTGCTGTCATGCGCCAAAAAAAGGCCCTATGGGACAGGCTCACGTCCATGTCAGACCTCCACCTCGTGCGAGCGACCCTGCCCGCCTTTGCCCGGTCTCGGGCCGAGCACGAACGGGACGAGGCTGCGCGGGCTGCTGAGTCGGGCGCGCTACTGCCCACCCCGACGCCAGTGACGCTCCCACCTGTGGACCCCATCGACGTTCCCGGCCTCGCCGAGGCGGGGTGGACCCCCGACGACATCGAGAAAAATCCCCCCTACCTCATCCGTGGTGCATTTTGCGGCGAGCGCCGCGATGTGCCTCCCACTCCCAAGCACCTCGCCGCCTTACTCCGCAAGGCGTGGGACGAGCTCAGTCGCCATCCGGACGCCTGGCCCTTTCACGAGCCCGTATCAGCCGAGGCCGTGCCCGACTACTACACTGTCGTGAGGGATCCGATGGACCTTGCCACCATTGACGCGCGACTCGAGCGGGGCGACTTCTACCGCACTCTTGAGATGCTTGTGGCCGACGTGCGCCGTATTGCGCGCAATTGCCGGCACTACAACGGTCCTGACACCGTCTACCATCGGTGCGCTGATAACTTTGAACGGCACATGGAGCGGTGGCTCAGCGACGCGGTGCGTTCCGTGTAGGCGGGGGAGCGAGGGGGTAGCAACACGAAGACGCCCATCCAATTTGAAGGCCTCTTCACGCATGTCACATAGTTTCCCAGTGCGCTCCATCACGACGTTCAGGCGTTGGCCTCAGCCTTGGCAGCTCCCGCCGCGGCGCCCTTGGCGCCTCCCCCGTCGGTCGAAGGCGGCAGCCCAAAGAGCGCGAATAGCTCAGCCCGGCTCAGCTCGCCCGTCATGGCTCCGAGGACCCCCTGCCCCCCTCCACCGCCCGTGCCACCTGCCGCCCCCAGCACCGACCCTTCACTCGCCATCGCGCCTGGCCCCGGCCCGCAAGACAGCGCGTCCTGCGACAATCCCCGCTTGGCCTCTTGCAGTCTAGCGATGAAGTCTTCGACGCTGTCAGCCACCTGCAGTCGCACCACCTCGACGTGCCGCGTCTGCCCGATGCGGTGAGCCCGGTCCACAGCCTGCTCCTCCACCGCGGGGTTGAACCAGGGGTCGAGCAGCACCACGCGGTTTGCGCACGCTAAATTGAGGCCAAGCGCAGCCGCCTTGAGGGACATGAGCATGACGTTGGGAGGCGCGTCGGCAGCGCTGACGTGACCGCCGAAGCCCGGTCCCCGGTGGCTGGCGCTCTGGGGAGGAGCGGCAGCAAATTCGCGGACAGCGGCGTCGCGGGCGGCGACGGACATGGTGCCGTCGAGGCGGCGGTAGCCGATGCCCTCTTCGACCAGGACTAGCTCAACCAGGTCGAGCATCGACGTCCACTGGGAGAAAACGATGACCTTACTGGGGCGGAAGTCACGCGGGGGCGGGGTGGCCGCATGGGCGCCGCGGGAGAGTGCGGGGGCAGAGCCAGCCATGGCGGCGCCAACAGCCGCTGGCTGGACCGAGGGGGGTGTGGTGGGCCCCGAAGGGGCGCCTGCCGCCCCCCCGCCGAAGCTGAGGGTCGACGTTGAGCGGGCAATGCCAGGAGCGCCCCCGCCGAGGGCGCGAGCCACCGAGGAGGCGGCGGCGGGTGGCGGCGGGGTCCCGGTCACCTTCCGCATCGCAGCGGACAGCCGCCC
>Ga0255754_10003477_pt1 | contig 11292 bp, 9 predicted proteins | sample 101ome_22_FD_179954 | JGI IMG/M metagenome (GOLD analysis project Ga0255754, IMG submission 179954) | Coastal salt marsh microbial communities from the Groves Creek Marsh, Skidaway Island, Georgia - 101412BT metaG (version 2) | ecosystem: Environmental > Aquatic > Marine > Intertidal zone > Salt... | reverse complement strand
AAGTACTTTTAAAATCTAACTGTAAAAAATTAGTGTTTACTTCATCTGGAGGAACAATCTTTGGTGAACCTTCTATAATTCCTACTTCTGAAGAAGATTATGCAGATGAGCCAGAGTCTCCGTATGGAGTTGCAAAAAAAAGATTAAATGAATTAATAAAGATAATGACAAATAATTCAAATCTAAAATACTCAATTTTAAATCTATCTAATGTTTATGGACCAAGGCAGGATCCCCATGGTGAGGCAGGAGTTGTATCAATATTTGCAAACAAATATTTAAATAATGAGGAACCGATTATCTATGGAGATGGTGAGCAGACCAGAGATTATGTATATGTAAAAGATGTTGTCAGTGCATTATTAAAAGCATCAAAAATTGATAAAAACCATTTTTTAAACATTGGAACTGGTGTAGAAACGTCAGTAAATAATCTTGCTAATTCAATGAAAAGACAGTTTAATTCTGAAATTAATTCTATTTATAAACCTGCAAGAGAAGGTGAATTAAATAGAAGTGTATTGAATAATACAAAAGCAAAAAAAGAATTAGATTGGAAACCAGAATACAACTTAGATGAAGGTATGAAACAAGTCTTTAACTGGTTGAAAGCTTAAAGAAAAAAGTCTTCATTATCTTCTCTTATCAATTCATTTGCATTTAGCTTAGAACTTTTATAGTCAACACCCCTGATTATTGCTATTGGAATGTCAATAGTTTTCTTCATGACCAGCTCAGCAGCACTTGCTAACTCATCAATAACTGCTATTTCTGTAGCATTAAGTTCATTATCAAAACTATCTAATTTGCCAATATAACTATCTATAGGACTTATTCCCGATGAACCAATCGCAAAATTAACTTGACCTTTTCTCCACGCTCGACCAAACGTATCAGAAATTATTACAGCAATGGGTAAATTTGCTAATGATTCAAACCTTTTTCGAAATTTATCTGCTGATTTATTGGGGTCTTCAGGGAGCAGTAAAGCTGAATTTTTCTTTACATTTGATCTATCAATTCCAGCATTTGCACAAATAAATCCATGGTGTGTTTTTGCTATAACTAAATCTCCTCTTTTTCTTATAATTTTTTTTGATTCACTCTGCAGCAACTCTTCGAAATCATAATTTGAGAGATCTCTTTCCATTCCTTCACTTTTTGACACAATTTTTTGAGTAACAATAAAAATGTCATTTTTTTCAATACCAATCTCACTTTTATTTAAAACATCGAATGTGATTTCAGCCAAATTATCATCAACTTTAATTTCTGGAATACCCTCTACAGGTATTATCCTTATCTCATTCATTTTGCAATATCCTATTAGCTAGATTTTTTGAGTCATTTTCATTTTTAAAAATAATTTGGTCTTCAAAGACGCTTGAAGAGTTGTCAGAATCTCCATGATGAACATAAAATTTATTTACTCGATTTTTATAATATTTTTTTAATCCCTTAATATCTGGCTTGTACCCCATATCAATAAAATTTTGAACGGAAGGACCTTTAAGAGCCTTTTTACCTACAAACGGACTAATAGCAATAACATTATTATGATCTTGTATCGATTGATTAATCCTACTTATGGAAAGGATAGGACCAATAGACAGGATTGGATTTGATGGACCAACAATTAAAACATCACTTTGATTTATTAAGTCTATAACCTGATTTGAAGAACTTGCTTTTCTTGATCCTTCATAGACAACTTTACTTAATCGTGGTTTTGCTTTTTTTTCAACAAAATAATTTTGGAAATTTAGCTTATCACCTTTTTTTGTAATAAGTTTTGTACTTACTTTATCATCAGACATCGGAAGAATTTTACATTTGATATTAAATTTGTTTTTTATTATCTCTGTGATTTCAGTGAGTTGAAAACCATCGTTTAACATTTGGTTTCTAAACAAATTAAGAGCTAGGTCTTTGTCACCTATCATAAAATTTAAGTCATAAAACTTTTTTAATTCATCATTTACAGTGAATTTATCATTCAAGACACCCCAACCAAATTTCCCTTCTATGTTTGCTAAACCATAAATTACAGAATCAATGTCAGGCGAAAGAGCTACTCCATGTATATATTCATCATCACCAGTATTGACGATAATTGATAAGTCAATATTTTTTAACTTGCTCAACCCCTTTGCAAATTTAGCGCCTCCGACACCTCCACTTAAATAAACAACTTTTTTCATTTATAAGAACCTTAAATATATGACCTTTCAACTAACATTTTAGTAATGATAGACAAAGATATTCTAGATGGATTATCAGAACTTGATGAAGCAGATTTAAAGAGAGTTAAATTATTGGTGGACAATAAGTTAAATATTGAATCTGATGTAAAAGTTTCTTATAGGACAAAATCAATAAAGTGTGGAAAAGAGTCATGTAATTCATGTCCTCACGGTCCATATTGGTATGCAGAATGGACCGAAGAAGGAAAGAGAAAAACCAAATATTTAGGTAAAAATTTAACCGATGCTTAAAAATAATCTTTTTGTAAGAGTTGCCCTCGGTTCTTTGCTGTTAATATTTTTGCGAATTGAACTAGTTTTTTCAGATTTGCTTCCAACCGGTGGGGATATGGGAGCACATATCGTACCGACTAAGTTTTTTGTTACTGAGCTATTTAACAATTTTAAATTAAGTGGTTGGTCACAAGACTGGTTTGCCGGTTACCCGATCTACTACTTTTATTTTCCACTTCCTCCTATCATTACTAGTCTCTTAAACTTTTTGTTTCCGTTTTCAATTTCTTTTAAAACCATGGTTTTAATTTCACAAGTTTTATTGGTTGTTTCTATTGAAATGCTTATGCGAAAAAATTCAAAAGATTTCTCTTTTTATGGATTTGGTGTTGGATTGCTCTATTTACTTACTGAATCTTTCACAATTTTTGGAGGAAATCTAGCTTCTTCTCTTGCAGGGCAGTATTCATTTACTTATTCGATTGCTTTTGCTAATTTATCTATATTTTATTTAATTAAATCAAAGCATAAATATTCTACGGAAATTGCCGCTTTGCTAATTGGCCTAACTGCACTCTCTCACTTAATTCCTTTCATGATTTATTTACCAATATTTTCTTTTTACTTTCTAAAAAGTGACACAAAAATCCATAAAAAGATTTCAGCGTTTCTTTTTTTCTTGTTTATAGCAATAAGGTTTTCTATTTCATTATTTCTAAACTTAGAATTCACCACAAACATGACTTACACTCCTTACACTCAGATTTCAGACCTAGTAAAATCTGACATACTTCCGTTCGTGTTAGGTACAGTAATTTATATTATTTTGAGCAATAGCAAAAATTCTTTAAAAGCAATTTCTGTGTTTGAGATGTACTTAATTTCTATCTCAATATATTTATTTTTCTATGGTCCAGAAAGTGCACTTTGGAATGGAAGAATCGTTCCTTTTTTTAACTTGGGTATCATAATCCTATTTTTTAATTTATTACATTTTGATATTAAGAATCTAACCAAAAAAATACAGGGCAAATACCCTTTGCTTATATTTATTTTGATATGCAACTCTTACTTTATGTATTTGTATTTTTCCAAATGGGGGAACACTTATTCAACAACAACTATAAGTGTAATTTTGATTGTTTTATTTTTATTTTTAATTTCAAGAAACTCTGAAAATTTTTTAATTTATACAACTATTGTTTCTCTAACTTTTGGAACTTTAAGCTATTTACCGCACTGGTTAAATTGGAATTTTAGTGGTTATGAAAGTAAAAATAATTGGACAGATATTACAACCCTTTATGAAGGGTTAGATAAACTTGAGCCAGGCAGAATCATGTGGGAACCAAATTCTGATTTAAATAAATATGGTACACCTATGGTATTAATGACAATCCCTATGTTTACTGACCATCAAAGTGTCGAGGGTTTATATTTTGACTCAAGCATAACAACACCCTTTCATTTTTTAACAGTTTCAGGCCTTTCCGAAAGGCCCTCTAATCCAGTTGGGGGGTTGAATTATATTAATGGTGAATTTGATAAAGGTTTTAGGTTAATGCAAGAACTAGGAGTAGATTATTTTATTGCATACACATCGTCAATTAAAGATAAAGCTAACGTAAATGAAAATTTCAATTTTTTATTCTCAAATGAAGTTTTTAATGTTTATTCAATAAACTCTGAAAAAATAGAGCTTGTTGAAGATAACTTATATATATTTGAAAGTCCAGATTTTTATGAGCGTCTTAAGAATGCAGTTCTTAGGGAAGGCAGTGAGCAAAGCTTTTTTGAGGCAGCATATAAGAGCTTCAGAGATGAATCAAGTTATAAAATAATCGAAAACTACGACAAAAGTGTTGCTGATTCGAGTAACAAAAATACGGAGCTTTTAATTAGTGATCTAAACATTCAAAACAACTTAATATCTTTTAAAACCAATAAACCTAATCAGCTTCATTTAATTAAAGTATCATATTTTCCGAATTGGAAAATTACAAATGGCCATGGGCCTTTCAGGATCTCCCCATCATTTATGGCAGTTATTCCAAATGATGAGCTTGTTGAAATTAAATTTGAATTGAGTAACGTTGAAAAAGCTTTAAATTTCTTTTCGTTTTTAACTCTTTTTGGTGGTTTACTTATTACTTATAAGTATAAAAAGAAATCTGATAATGTTTAAAAAGCTAAAATCCCTAAAAATTTTTCAAAGCGATACTTCATTGATGCAGCTAGTTAGAACATATATTGTTGGTGCAATAAATTTGATAATTGGATTAACTTTGTCATATATATTTCAATTTTTTGTTCTTACTTTTATTGAATTTCCCCTAAGAACTTATGTAACCAATGTGCTCGGATTTTTTATTGGTGTAATCATTTCATACTATTTATCTAGAAGGATAATTTTTAAATTTAGTTTTTTTGGAGGAAAGTTAAAAGAGTTTTTAAATTTTTCATACACTAACCTAATTAGTTTATTTGCTCCAAATATTATTTGGTTCATAATTAATTTTATTAATGATGCTTTACAGAAAGATGAGCTTTGGTTTCTTGTAATTACAATTCTTATAAATGGGGCAATACTTCCCATCAAGTATTTGATTTATAAATTTTTTGTTTTTAAAGATTCTTTATAAAAAATTATTTTTAATTTAATTAAACTCTTTATTGTTCTTGGGATCCGTTTGTAAATTAAGGAAACGCTAGGCCTTATTTCATTTACTTTTGCGGGAATTTCTTTTATTTTCCCACCGTTTTTTTCTATTCTTATTAATAATTCAGTATCAAAAATGTCCTGTGTTGAAACAACTTGTGGAAGAAATTTCTCAATCTCTGTTTTTTTAATTGCCTTCATTCCGTGGGTATCACTTAGCTTTGTACCAAAAAGAGTTTTTAAAAGTATTACAAAAAAGTTTGTTGCTAATCTTCTAATAAATCTTCGCCCATCTTCCGAGGAACCAAGTCTTTTGGAAGCTGTTATTGAAGAGTATTCCCTATTAAGCATTAAAGCTTCACGTAAAAAAGATTCTGAATAATAATCAATATCAAATGATATAACAATATCGTTTTTTGCTAATTCAAATCCAGCTTTTAATGCATTTCCATAATTTGGTTCCGGATTTGATATAATTTTTATCTCTGAATATTTGGTTGTTAATTCATTAGCAATATTTTTTGTGTTATCAGTAGAACCATTTTCTGAAAAAATAATTTCAAAATCTATCCCCATTCTTTTACATAGTGAAAAAATTGCATTGGTAGATTCTTCAAGTATCTCCTCTTCATTGTAAATAGGTATTACAATTGAAAAATTCTTATAGTTAAACTTTGATTCCATCAAGAGTACAATAATTGGGTAATGAGTAATAATCTAGATGTTATTTTTAAATCCTATGATATTAGAGGAGTCTTTGGAGACACCTTAACTTTGCAAGATGCATATAAAATTGGATATTCTTTTGCAGAATTTGTTGATTCAGAATCAATTTTAATTGGTCATGATGGTCGTTTATCCAATATGGAAATGTTAAACGCAGTTGCATCTGGGGTATCTAACAGTGGTAAGTCAGTTTTATACGTTGGTCTTGTACCTACAGATGTTGTTTATTCTTTGTCAGGACTGCTTGAGTTACCCGGTGTCGTAATCACTGCATCACACAACCCTAAAGAATACAATGGATTGAAACTTTGCAATTCAGGAGCAGTACCGATTGGAGAGCATTCAGGTCTTTTAGAAATAAAAAACAATATTAAAAATATAGATTTTGGTGAAATAAGCAATTTACATTTAGAAACAAACAATGAGTTGGATTTGTATTTTCAACATATACAGAAACTAGTAAAACCAGAAAAAGTCAATAGCCATTTAAAATTTGGAGTTGATGGTGGAAATGGCGCAATAGGTTCAATATTTGAGGAAATATCAGCAATTTATAAATTTGATTGCGAAAAACTTTATATGGAAGTAGATGGAAATTTTCCAAATCATCCTGCAGATCCGTCAAATATAGAAAACTTGAAAGAGATTATAAAACTCGTTCAAGAAAAGAAATTAGACTTTGGAGTAGCTTTTGATGGTGATGCTGATAGGGCAGTTTTTATTGATGATACTGGAAAAGTTATATCTGGAAGTATGATGACAACATTAATCGCAGATTATTTATCCGAAAAAAAAGATAATTTAAAAGTAGTCTATAACGTAAATGTTTCACCTCATGCTTTATCAATACTGGAATCAAAAAATATTTCACTATTTAGATGTAAGGTAGGACATTCAAATATAAAAGCAATGATGAAAGAACTTGAGGCAGATTTTGGCGGTGAGCATAGTGCTCATTTTTACTACAAAGATAATTATTTTGCTGATTCCGCGATACTTACCCTCTTAATGTTGATGAGCATTGTATCTGAACGAGGCAAAAAGGTAAGCAGCATGATAGATGAGTACAACTTCCCCCCATCATCTGGAGAAATTAACTTTACAGTTGAAAATGTAAACACGTCTTTAGAGAAAGTTAAAACTGTGTTTTCTGGTAATTTTGATGAACTTGATGGATTGTCATATCTTGATGAGAACTTTTGGTTTAATGTTAGAGGTTCAAATACTGAACCAAAACTGAGAGTAAATATTGAAGCTTCTTCTCAAAAAATACTAGAAGAAGTTTTAGAGAAAATATCAACTAATATATAGATAATAATGATTGAGCATGTACTTGACTTAGGTAATCAACTAAAAAAAGAATTAGAAACTTCAAAGGACTTCGAAGTTCAATCTTACAAAGATCTATTAATTGTTGGTATGGGTGGTTCTGGTGTATCTGGAGATGTTTTACAGTTAGTTTTAAACAAAACTACTCAAATTAATGTTGAAGTTAGAAAAACCTATGGAATTCCAAAAGTCACTGCTCAAAGAAAGCCAAAGTGTCTGTTTATTTCTTATTCTGGAAACACAGAAGAAACAGTAGAAGCTGTTAATGATGCAATTAAATATAATTTGGATTGGTCAGTAATTTCAAGTGGCGGAAGTTTGTTGGAGTTAGCAAAAGAACATAGCAGACCATTTGTAAAAGTCCCAGAAGGACTCCAACCTAGAGCAGCATTTGGATTAATGACTAGGGCAGTGATGCACTACGTTTCTCCTGATAGCGGTCTAGATTATCTAGAAAAATGTAATCAAGCAGGCACTTATTTAAATGAAATTGTAGCAAACCAAGCAGAAAATGAGTTATTCTCACAAGCGTTACAGATTTCAAAAGAGATAAACTCTAAGACCTCTGTAATTTACGGAGGCACACCACTAACATATTTAGTTGCTCAACGTTGGAAGACTCAAATAAACGAAAATGCAAAATCCAAAGCTTTTGTCGGTTATATGCCTGAAATACATCACAATGAAATTCTTTCTTGGGAAGCAAATAAAGAAGATTCCAAAAAGAATTATCAGTTATTATTTTTAAGATCTTCTGATGAAAATTCTCAAATTGGCAAAAGATTTGAATTAACAAAAGAAATAATTGGTGACAAGGTTGATATCTCTGAAATAAAGAATATATCCTCAGAAAATATTATTAGTAATTTATTTCATTTAACATTGATAGGTGATTTAGTTAGTGTTTATATGGCTGACAATTTACAGATTGATCCATATGACATTACTGCAATTGAAAAGCTAAAAAAATTATTAAAGGGGTAAACATATAATGTCAACAATTAAAGATTCTAATTTATCTGCTGTTGGAAAAGATGAGGTTAAATGGGCTCAGAGACAAATGCAAGTATTGGAGGATATCAAAACTGATTTTGAAAAGAGAAAACCTTTAGATGGATTAAATATAGGTGCATGTATGCACGTTACTAAAGAAACAGCAAATTTAATGCTCACTCTACAATCTGCAGGTGCAAATGTTGCTTTGTGTGCTTCCAACCCTCTCTCCACTAAGGACTCAGTAGCAGCTTATCTTGCTGATAGCGGTGTCGAGGTTCACGCGATACATGGTGTAAGTAATGAAGATTTTTTCAAGCATCTTAATTCTGTATTAGATACTAAACCAGATATAACAATGGATGATGGAGCTGATTTAGTTTCTCTACTACACACAGATAGGTCCGATATACCAGTAATGGGTTCAATGGAAGAGACAACTACTGGAGTGATAAGGTTGAAATCAATGGAGAAAAATAACAAGCTAAGATTTCCAGTTGTTGCTGTAAATGATTCAGACACTAAGCATCTTTTTGATAACAGGTTCGGCACTGGCCAGAGTGCTATGGACGGTGTTGTCAGAGCAACAGATTTACTTATTGCGGGATTAAATGTTGTAGTTATTGGATTTGGAGATTGCGGTAAGGGAGTTGCTGAAAGGGCTTATGGAATGGGAGCTAAAGTAACAGTTGTTGAGCCAAATTCAGTAAGAGCTTTAGAAGCATTAATGCATGGTTATGAAGTAAAATCCAGTATTAACGCTGCAAAGATTGCTGACGTTATCGTTTCGGTAACTGGTAATATGCATGCTTTAGATAAGCAACATTTTGATGTTATGAAAGATGGAGTAGCTTTAGCAAATGCAGGCCATTTTGATGTTGAAATAAACCTCAATGCACTTAAAGAACATAGTTCAAGCGTAAATAGAGTAAGGGACCATGTTGAAAGCTATAAATATGACGATAAAGAAATCTTAGTTCTTGCTGAGGGAAGGTTAGTAAATCTCGCTGCAGCAACTGGACATCCAGCATCTGTGATGGACATGTCTTTTGCAAACCAGGCTCTTGCAGCTGAGTGGATAAAAGATAATTATAAGAATTTAGAATCAAAAGTTTATACACTGCCTAAAGAGGTAGATTTGAAGATAGCAGCAACAAAATTAGGACTCATGGGTGGTGAGTTAGAAATCCTTACTGAGGAACAAATTAATTATCTTGACTCATGGGAGCACGGCACTAGCTAAATTTGAGTATATTTAAAAAAGTTTTATCTGTTGGAAGTGGGAAACTTGCTTCAGAGCTTAATACTGTTGTTGATGCGATAAATAGTAAAGAACAAGAATTTGAAAAACTAGCTGATCAAGAAATAAAAACTAACTTTCAAAACTTATCCAAACAATTAAACGACAGCTCCTCCAGCATTGAAGTTGAGGCCTTTGCATACATAAGAGAAGCAGCTAAAAGAACTTTAGGACAAAGACATTATGATGTGCAGATTTTTGGAGGACTTGTTCTATTAAGAAACAAAATCGCAGAAATGAAAACTGGAGAAGGTAAAACCCTTGTTTCAACCTTACCAATTTCATTAATGGCTTTATACAAAAAGGGAGTACATGTAGTAACTGTAAACGAATACTTAGCAAAAAGAGATGCAGAATGGATGAGTCCAATTTATGAATTTTTAGGATTGGAAGTAGGCCTTATTCATTCAAGCCAAAATCCATTAGACAAAGCTGTAGCTTACAAAAAAGATATTACTTATGGCACGAACAATGAATTTGGTTTTGATTACTTGAGGGACAATATGGCAGTTTCAAATGAACAGCTAGTTCAAGGTGAGTTATTTTATAGTGTGATTGATGAAGTTGACTCCATACTAGTTGACGAAGCAAGAACTCCATTAATAATTTCTGGAAAAGTCAGTGATTCTACAAAATGGTACTCGGATTTTACAAAAATTGTAAAAGGCATGAAAAAAGATATTCACTATGAAATTGATGAAGCTAAGAAGCAGGTTCATACTACTGAAGTGGGAGTTGAATACGTTGAGTCAAAACTCGGCATAACTAATCTTTATGAAAATACACAAACAAACTTTATTCACTACCTAACGGCAACTTTAAGAGCAAAAACAATTTTCACTAAAGATGTTGATTACATAGTTTCAGATGGTCAGATAAAGATAGTTGATGAGTTTACAGGAAGGGTATTAGAGGGTAGAAGATATTCTGATGGATTACATCAAGCGTTAGAAGCTAAAGAGAATGTCAAAATACAGGATGAAAATCAAACTTTAGCTTCAATAACTTATCAAAATTATTTCAGAATGTATGAAAACCTAGCTGGCATGACAGGAACAGCCAAGACTGAAGAAGAGGAGTTTGTTCAGATTTATAACCTAGAGGTTGTTGAAATACCAACAAATTTACCTATTCAGAGAATGGATCAACAAGATGCCGTTTATAAAACAAATAAAGCAAAGCTTAATGCAGTTATTGAAGATATAAAAATACGCAATGAAAAAGGACAGCCAATTCTTTTGGGTACAGTCTCCGTGGAAGCTTCAGAGGAAATTTCGAAAATATTAACTTCTAAGGGAATAGTTCATAATGTTTTAAATGCTAAGAATCATGAACAAGAAGCACAAATAATTGCTCAGGCTGGAAGACTTGGTGCAGTAACAGTAGCAACAAATATGGCGGGTAGAGGAGTTGATATAAAGCTAGGTGGAAGTCCTGAAGAAATGGCATTTCAACAGCAAATAAATGAAAACCAGCAAGACAATCCAGATTATTTGAAATCAAAAATTTTGCAATTTGAATCACAAGTTGAAGAAGAAAAACAGAATGTTTTGAAACTAGGTGGTTTGTATGTTCTTGGAACAGAAAGGCATGAATCAAGAAGAATTGATAATCAGTTAAGAGGTAGGTCAGGAAGACAGGGAGATCCTGGTGAATCAAGATTTTATATTTCTTTACAAGACGATTTGATGAGAAGATTTCAAGGTGAAAGAATTGAATCTATTATGAATAAATTAAATTTGCCAGATGAAGAAAGAATAGAACAATCTATGGTTACAAAGAGCATTGAAAGAGCTCAAGCACAGGTC
>Ga0255754_10003464_pt1 | contig 11321 bp, 9 predicted proteins | sample 101ome_22_FD_179954 | JGI IMG/M metagenome (GOLD analysis project Ga0255754, IMG submission 179954) | Coastal salt marsh microbial communities from the Groves Creek Marsh, Skidaway Island, Georgia - 101412BT metaG (version 2) | ecosystem: Environmental > Aquatic > Marine > Intertidal zone > Salt... | reverse complement strand
CCGCAACACGCTGCTTTTTGTAAAGATAATCGGTCAGCGCGACACCATTAAACGCGCCGGCAATGGCAACATCGGAAGCGGGATCCTCGTAATCCTCATTCCACTCCATACCCGAGGCCATTTGCAGAATGTCGCGAATGCGTGATTTGCCATACTCGGAGCCCTCCAGCCGCGGTAGGTATTTGACGATTGGGTCGTCCGCGCTGTCGATATAACCATCCTGAATCGCGGCGCCAATCAGCAGGGAGGTCACTGACTTGGTTACTGAGAACGTTACCCATTGCGCCTCTTTCGAGTGATCTGACGCGTAGTGCTCAAACCGTATCTTGCCGTCCTGAATCACCACCAATCCCATCAGATGCTGGCTTTGCATCAAACTCGAGAGCGTATGGGACGCATCGTTTGCCTCAAAAGTAATCGAATCCAGCTCGATAGGCTCAGTCGGTAATGCCGAGGGCGTCGAGCTCGCGGGCAGAGAGACGGTGGGGTACAGCGCGTCAAAGTGGGCGAAGGCGATCCGGCGTTCGCCAAGCGTCATAAAAAGTGGGCTCGCCTCAACCTCACCCGCTTCAACCTGCTCCATCACACGATCAGCGCGATACTTGGCAATGACCTCTTCCAGTGTGCGCGCTTCCGCGGTGTCCGCTGCTTGCGCGTGAGTACCTAACAGCGAGCAAACGAACGGAATCATGAGGGTGAGCGTACGGATGATCATGGCGGAGTCCTGCCGGCGAGAGGGAGAGGCAGTGTAAACAACCACAGGGTGCCGACGTAAGCCCCTGATGACGGTGCTTTCGGGTCGCTTAAAGGCGTACGACCCGGCACAAGTGCCAAAACAAGCGCCCGCTGGCGCTGATTACTGCGCTACAATTTGCGCTTCCTACGGGGGCGTTACGGATTCGACGACGGTAACGAAACCTGCGGTGCATGCCGTGATGGTAGCCAATCACGTAAATCCAAAGCTGCAAACTAATAGTTGCCAATGACGACAACTACGGTGCACAACTGGCTGCGTAAGTAGCCCTTTGTAACACCATCCAGGTGCTTCGGCCCTGGCGGTCTAAAGCAAGGTGCCAGTACCGCGCTTGTGACTGTCATATAGAACTGGATCGCAGTGGCTGATGTCTCGGCTGTCACGGTTAAATTTTACGGGACTCGCGGTCAACGTCCTGACCGTTGGGCTGTTGTCCGTTAAATCAATTAACGGAAACTAAGCATGTAGAGCCAAAGGCAGAGTACTGGCGGACGCGGGTTCAACTCCCGCCGCCTCCACCAACAAACAGGAAGGCCACCCAACGGGTGGTCTTTTTGTTTGTCCGGCGAGACGGCTGAACCTGCGCCTGTAAGGCGCGGGTGGCCGAAGCGAAGCGGAGGTCTCTCGAGCGATAGTGAAGACTCAAACTCCCGCCGCCTCCGCCAAGAAAAAAGCCATACCCAACCACAGTGTCTCCCGCGTATTGTGACGGGCGCACACGCCGGTCAACCCAGCGGCCAAGGCCTGTTCTTGGGTTTGGTCATCGGTGGGGTCATCGGGGGTCATACGCCTGGTAATGATTTCGCTAAAGCGGATCGGGTCGCCCATTTTGCATTTGGAGAGATTAATGAAGCAACGCACGAAAGGTGACCGGCTCGCGACTTAACTGTGGACGGCTCGGAAAAAGTATTCTTAAATATGGGCGCTTCATCCAGGAACTACTAATGTTGATCCCGAAAAATTGAGTGCGGTCGTCCTTACCCACATGCGGCTGACAGCCATCTCGGATTCTAATAGTGTTTAAAATATCTCAAGCCGCGTTCTCTGATCGGCAATCATCAGGAGAGACCCTCCGCAGTGAACCCGCAAAAATTAGAAGGCTCACAACAGATGCCATCGGTGCTCAGCGAGCGGAGCCTTGCTGTCAGAATCAAGCAAGAAATTGCTTTCCGAGAACGCCAATGGCGAGCAATTCTCCTCGCCGCAAAGGGTCAGCGTAGAGCACCCACTCCTGTCTTGGTATTTACTACGTCGCGTAGCGGAAGCACTTGGCTGTGCGAACTACTGTATCTGATCAACGAATCCGGACCACTGCCAGAGCATATACGCCCGCAGCATTTTAAATACGCGATGGGGCAGCCCGACGGCCAGCACCTGCTCCGTAAATTGTTCGAGGATGCCGCAGCGCTGATCCGCAACGGGCGTTGCGGCGGATCAAAACTGATCTGGGATTACGTTCCTGAACTATTCTCAGGGAGCGCAGTCGACGCCCTGAGGACGGTGCTGTCACCTCTGAGCAATCTTCGCCCGATTTGCCTGCGGTTGCGCCGCCGAGACATTGCTGCGCAAGCAGTTTCTCGCTCTCTTTCGTCCCAGACTGGCATTTACCATAGATACCGGGGCGCAGCCGAATATTCGACAAAAAACGGTGGGCCCGTGATGGAAAACGTGGATTCCCAATTGACCTACAATACAGCTGTCATCGCACACCATGAGAGGGTTCTGCAACGCGCCGAATCCCATTTAGAAGCGAGCATCTCCGGTCTGGGCCTTTCGGTACACGAGGTTGTTTACGAGGAGCTCGTGGCTGACCCGGGCAAGGTGCTTGAACCACTCATTGCAAGCCTGCGCCCAGAGCTATCGCCGACCAAACAAGCCACTCTCTTGCATCACACGCTACGTGGCGCACGAGTCGTGAAAAACGAGAGTCTGCAACAGATCGAATGGCTCTCCCGCTACCGAGCAGATCGAAAAGCATGACCCAGCAGCCGTTGCGTTGGGCAGCATTGATTGTGATCGCCGCCCTGGCGGGGTGCGAGCGCGTGGCAGTCGGCGACGCACTCGATTATCGACCGATGCAATTTGCTACGTCGGAGCTGGTGCGTAGCGCAACACCGGCGTGGTCTGCTCTCATCACTGATCTCAATTCTGATGGTATTGAGGAGATTGTCTTAACCGGGCATCGCGGCACGTTGCGCCCTGGTTTTTGCACTTTAGATGGCAGCGCCCCTTGTCAATGGCAACCGTTCCTTGACCAAGGCAAAGATCGCCATGACTGCACAGACGGCGACGTGGACGCCGACGGCGACATTGACCTCTACTGCACCTCTGGCGCGGATCGCGGAGCAGGTTTGGGGCCCAATGAAGTGTGGCGTCAAATTGAACCGCTGATCTTTGAAAGCGTGCCTGATGCGCTTGGGGCTAGCGAGGCGAGTAGCCGTGGTCGTCTCGCAACATTCATCGACTTCAATCGCGACGCTTGGCCAGATCTGGTTACAACGGCCTGGGGAACACGCTCTGATGGGAAAGATAATCGAAGTAAGCTTTGGGTCAACGTAGCGGGTGTGTTCCATCTTTTCGAATTGAGGTTACCCGATGCCTTTGGCGCACGTTGCCTCACCACAGACGACGTCGACAGGGACGGGTTCATTGATTTACTAGGCTGTCCCTCTAGTCCTGGGCTCACACTGCTGCGCAATCATCGCGCTTCAATGCTGGAAGTAATCGCCGTAGGCGACCCCAGCGACTGGTATTGGGACGCACAGCTTTTGGCCTCTGGGCAAAATGAACTCCGGAAGATAATCAGCACCGGCGGCAACCGTGGGGAAATGTTCGTTGAGATCGCTCAACTTACACGAACGTTAGAGATTAAGGAGCGACGGAGGATCAGCTGTTGGCAGGCTGCGGTAGACGATAACCGCGATGTTTACTGTGGTCGCTTGCTTTTACATGATGCTGATGGCGATGGTCATACTGACATTCTGGTATCGCGGCGCAAAGGCTTTCGTCATGAGAACGTGCTTGGCGATGCGCCAGATCTCGTAATATTCGGCCCCTCGTTTCAAACCTTCACGGATCTGCCAACGACAGCTTTTGGTGCTAGTCAAGTTTTATTCGCCGCGGAAAGCGGCATAGTTCAGGTCAATGCAGGCGAGGCTTGGCCAGGGTCCGTAGACTTACTGCAGATAGTGCTCCCGCCCAAAAATAAACACTGACTAATAATGGACCTGACCCAACCCTCGAACGCTTTTTTTTAGCTAACAGTATGCTCTGTATTTAATGGATCTATTCAGAGACACATCGATGTACACGCGGATCGTTGAACAGCAATGAAACCGAGCCCTGTTGAGGCCTACATTGAAAACCTCCCCTATTCCGCTAGGAGCCATATGGCAGCGCTCCGCGACTGTCTAAAACTTGCCGCACCCGATGCGCTTGAGGAGTTGAAGTGGGGGAAGCCGGCCCTTGTCAAAGACGGCATACTGTTTGTTTTTGCGGCAGCCAAAGCTCACATTAGCCTTCATCCAACGCCGCGTGTCATCACCCAATTTAAAACGGCGCTACGGGAGTTTCAGACCACCGAGAATACGATTCGCTTTTCTCTGAATGCGCCACTTCCCACAGACCTTGTTATGAAAATCGCTGAAGTTCGCGTCTATGAAAAGGAGGTTAAGGGTATAGGATGGCGATGACGCGTTGAGTTGCACCAGATGTTCGATGCGCTAATCTTGATGCAGTCCGTAGAGAAACCTTAAATGTCTGGCTTGCCCCTAAGATCATCTTCATCGCCCGAGTGGCTGTCATGCGTGCTGGCTCACTTTGATCAATTTCTGCTTGATCATGCCGCGGCTGAAAAAAAAGCGGCGGGCATGGCCCTTTCGATGTTGTCCCACTACCCTGACCGAACACGGCTCGTCACCGCCATGTCAGAGTTAGCGGTAGAGGAGATGGTCCACTTTCGTGAGGTCGTCAAATTGATTCAGGAACGGAGCCTGCAGCTGGGTTCAGATGAGAAGGATCCCTACGTGAACGAAATTCGCAGCTGGATTCGTCAGGGCACGGAGGTCTACTTACTCGATCGCCTGTTGACCGGCGCGGTGATCGAGGCGCGGGGTGCTGAGCGCTTCGGACTCATTGGCGCGGCGCTGCCCGCGGGCGCAGTAAAGAATTTTTATCGCTCTCTGGCAAAATCTGAAAGCCGGCACTTTGAGTTATTTCTCGATCTGGCGCGCGAGTATTTTCCTGAGCAAGTCATTGCACAGCGCTGGGAAGAGTTGCTGGTTGCTGAAGCAGACTGTATTGGCAGACTCCCCGTGCGAGCCGCCCTGCACTGACGATGACCTACCCCACCAAGGTGGAAAAATACCTGTCGACCTACGCCCTCCTGCCCGGGGGATGCCCTGACTTATCTGGCGAGTGGCAGCACGTACTGGTCGTACCCTGCTACGACGAATCACCGGGGTTCGTCGAAGATTTCTGCCGAACTCACGGCTCGACTTCAATCCTCTTGTTATTGGTCTTTAATCGGCCAGAAGGTAGCCCGAGCACGGTGAATCAACAGTTGCGTGACCGGCTCGCTGTTTGGCCCCATGAGGCAATAAAACCCGGGTACACGCTGCATCGTGCCAGTGAGAGTCTGAGCATATTGAGCGTCGACTTGGAGTGCCTGGAAGGAGAAACGCCACGGCATCAGGGTGTTGGGCGGGCGCGCCGTACTGGCTGCGATCTCGCGCTGGCATTGATGGATAAGGGCAGCATCACCTCACCGTGGATTGTCTCGGGAGATGCGGATTGCCAGTGGCCTACCGGGTTTTTTCAGCAACGCTGGCCTGACGAAGCCAGCGCCATCACCCTCCCGTTTACGCATCACGGCCGAGAAAATGACCCAATATCGGCCGCAACATTGCTCTACGAGCTCAAGCTGCACCATTACGTATTACATTTGGCGGCTCTCGGGAGCCCCTACGCTTTTCATGCGCTGGGCAGCAGCTTCGCGGTCAGCGCCAATGCTTACGCAAAAGTGCGCGGAGTGCCCTTGCGCAGCGCGGGCGAAGATTTTTATCTACTGAACAAGCTGGCCAAGGTGGGGAGTATCCACCGGGCTACAGGTCCGTGTATCGCGATCACGTCGAGGCAATCCCCGAGAGTCCCCTTTGGCACAGGGCCAGCAGTCCAGCATTTATTGGAGACAGGGGACATGTCGAGCGCACCTCTGTTTTATGACGCCCGGTGTTTTAAAACCTTGGGCGGCCTTCTCAAAGTGTTTCATCATTGGGTGAATCACCCCGATGCCAATATGGAGGTCGCGCTGGAGCAAGCACTGGGGTCAGATATCGCGTCCAGCGTGATGACATTGCTGCAACAGTGGCATTACCAGAAGGCGATCGCACACATAAACAATGCCGCTCGTACCGCCACCCTCCGCCAGCAACATACGCATGTCTGGTTAGACGGTTTTAAGCTGCTTAAGCTCATTCATTTATTGCGAGACAGTCACTTCCCCAACATCAGCTTCATCGACTCGGTCACGCAACCAGCGCAGTGGCCCATCGACCTCGACACCCAATCACCCGCAGCGGCGCGGCAAGCAGTCTATGGACACCTCAATTGGCGGTTCTGACGACTGCGACAACAACGCCAATGATCAGTGATCAGGCTACACGCCGCGAACCTCTTGCGGCTCTGTCATACTAGAAGCTCCTTAGGATTATCGCGTTGACCGCATGAGCTGGTACTCCCAACACTGGATCGCAGTGGTATTGCTTGCCTGCTATACAGCGGTGCTTTTTTACAACGCTTATCTGGGCAGTAAGGCGAGCCGAGGTATGGCTGGCTATTACGTCGGAAATCGCGAGATGAGTGGCACCATCGTGGGTGTCTCCTTCTTTGCGACCTTTGCATCGACCAACACCTACATCGGACATGCCGGCAAAGCCTACGACTACGGCGTGGCATGGTTCACCATGGCGATCCTCTTGGTTTTATTCAGTTGGGTCTCCTGGCGATGGATCGGACCACCCTTGCGCCGCTTCGCCGCGCAGTGGGATGCGCTGACCATTCCCGACTTTCTCGGCAGTCGATACATCGCCAGTCCCAATCAGCAGGGCCGACATCCGCTACTGCAGACTTCAGCCGTCGTGATTGTTTTTGCGAGCCTGCTGTACCTCCTCGCCATCTTTAAAGGCGCGGGGCACCTCTTTCAGATGTTTCTTGAGGTGCCTTACGAGGCAGGTGTGGGGTTGACCCTCTTGATCGTGGTGCTCTACACCTCCGTGGGCGGCTTTGTCTCAGTGGTGAGAACCGATGTACTGCAGGGCACGCTCATGCTGCTTGGCAGCTTGGTTATTTTTTATTTTGTGACGCGCGCCGCTGGCGGCGTCACTTCGATTACTCGGCTTCAAACCTTACCGGACAAACAATTTTTGTTTGAACTCAACGGCGGCATTCCCTTCGCCGTGTTGCTGGGCGTGTCGCTATCAGGCTCGCTCAAACTGCTGGCAGACCCGCGACAGTTATCGCGCTTCTATGCGCTGAGAGACGAGGCTGAGGTGCTTCGCGGCAAGTGGATCGCCACCATCGGTCTGGCCATTGTGCTGGGATGTTTGTTCCCCGTGGGGATTTACGCGCATCTCATTTTGACGGACGTCACCGATACCGATTTGATCGTGCCATCTCTGGTAAGCGACGCGTCCGTCTTCCCATTATGGGCAACGGACTTTCTGATCGTCTCTATATTGGCAGCCGCGATGTCATCGATGGACAGCGTGCTGCTAGTCGCTGCCTCCACGCTATATAAAAACATCGTAGCGCCCTTTAACCCTTCATCACGCGAGCTTCTCTGGACCCGCACCGCGGTCATTGGCTTTTCGATTGTGGCGGCACTGCTGGCGCTAAACCCACCTGGCGACATCGTCGAGATCACGATCTTCTCCGGTAGCCTCTACGCGGTCTGCTTTTTTCCCGCCGTGGTATTTGGTCTTTACTGGCAACGCGGCTCGGCGCGCACGGTGCTCTGCTCAATGGCAGTGGGCATATCATCCCTGATCATCTGGATTGCCGCGGGGTGGCGACAGGAGCTTCACGAGGTCTTTCCCGCCCTGCTGCTTTCCACCTTCACCTACTATCTGCTCTCAAAAGCAGAGGCGCCATCGGAAACCCCCGCGAAAACGTCAAATAACTAAATGGGAACCGTTAGTTGGTCGCGACGGTGCCTAAGGAGTAGCCGCCGCCCAGCCATAAGGCTGGTGCGCAGGAGACGTTATCCAAGCTTGCAGCTAAGTCACTCAAGCCAGGTCACTCAAATAATGGCTTGAGGGAGGGTTTCATCACCTTGCCCATCGCATTGCGCGGCAACGCATCCACTACCCGGAGCTGCTTGGGCACCTTGTAAGACGAAAGGTGGCCATCGCACCAAGCTTTCAGGGTTTCCAGCGTCATGTCACCGTCACCTTTTCGCACCACCACCGCGGCGACGGCCTCTCCCCAAGTGCGATCCGCAATACCCACAACCGCCACCTCGGCGATCTGCGGATGCGCGAGCAATTTATTTTCAATCTCGAGTGCCGACAGCTTGTAGCCCCCCGACTTGATGATGTCGACAGAGGAGCGACCCATAATCCGGTAGTAACCGTCCTCGATCACCGCAACGTCACCCGTACAAAACCACCCTTCTGAGAAGCTGGCCTCTGTCGCCTCCGCGTTGCCCCAGTACTCCAAAAATACCGTGGGGCTTTTGATGCGAATTTCGCCGGGCACGCCTTCCTCGGTGACGATGCCTCCCTCCTCTTCTACAAGCTGCACCGCCACCCCGGGTAGCGCTTGCCCCACGTAGCCAGCCCGTCGCTCACCTTCGTAGGGGTTAGAGAGCGCCATACCGATTTCAGTCATGCCGTAGCGCTCGAGCAGCACCTGCCCGGTCAACTGCTGCCACTCACCGAACACCTCTACCGGACAAGCAGCTGAGCCCGACACATTGAGACGCATATTGGCAAAACCCTCGCAAATGACCTCCACATCCTGATCTTCGAGGGTTTCCAGGTAATCAATGAGCTTCACATAAATAGTGGGGACCGCCATAAACACGCTGAAGGTGTCCGCAGCGACCTGAGCACAGAGTGTAGGGAGATCGAGTTTGGGCATGGCGTGAACCGTGGCCCCGGCACACAACGCGCAACTCAGCACGTTGATAATGCCGTGCACGTGATGCAAGGGCAGAAACAGCGGTATGACATCATCCGCCCGCCACTCCCAGGCGTCGATCAAGGTGCTGATCTGGGCACTCACGTTGGCGTGGGTCGTTACGACCCCCTTCGGCTTACTGGTTGTGCCACTGGTAAATACGATCAGCGCTCTACGATCGGTTGACACTACGGGTAGCGCAGAGTCAGCGTCGCTCAGCAGATCGGTCACCGTGTTCACATCGATCGACAAGCGATTACACAACGCTCGAATAGCGCTTAATTGGGGTTCGCCAGCGATAACCCGGGTCACACCCGTGCTCGTGAGACAATGTTCCCACTCGGATTCTGCTGACGCGACATTGAGCGGAATCGCAATCCCCCCCGCGCGCCAGATACCGTGCAGCGCCGTGACGTAATCGACACTTGCGGGAATCAAAAAAGCGACTCGCGCCTCGTCGAGATCCGACGCACCTGCGAGTAGTCCACGAGCAAACCGGGCTACCCGCGAATCAACTTCGGCGTAGGTAAACACGCGGTCACCCTCGACGAGCGCCACCTTGTCAGGCAAGGTGGTGTTGATTGCGTCACGCATCCGTTGGACCAACTGGTTCTGTCATCGGCAGTTTATGCCAGTCTCCGGAGGAGACCTCTCCCGGGACTTCACCGGCCATTCACCGGGTTGAGACCATCCAGCACTATCAACAATGCTAAATGCTCAGATCATCGAGGTTGTAGTCTTTAAGATTGCGCCGGGCATCCGCGTCCCACTGGTAAGCATCGCCCGACGCGAGAAAGGGCTGATACTCATAGGGCGTCTCGTCAGGAAATCGCTGCTTGCGCGCATCAATGGCATAGCCGATCGCGCGTGAGCGTCGCGAGACCGTCGCGTCATCGAATACCTGCGCATCACTGTGGATACCGCCCCCCATAACACCCAGTACCGATGAGCGCTTGTGGAAACCAAAATTCACGGTCACGCGGGGCTCAAAGCCGCAATTGGGGAAAGACCCATGCAATAACTGGCGGTTACAGATCACGACGTCACCCGGGTTACAGACAATCGGCACCGCGCCGTTGAGTCGCTCACTCCCTGACTCCTCTACCAGCTCGGCGATGTCGAGCTTGCCCTGTTTGTGGGTGCTTGGCAGTACCCAAACGCCATTCACCGCAGTACTGCCATAAACCTGCGCCATGAAATTGAACCCGTGAATGTCTTCATCGAAGTCAGGGCTATCCCAGTGCGTAACACCGTCTTGATGCCAGGAGACTGCCGCACCGATACCCGGATCCTTAATAAACAGCGCCTCATTGAAGGGAGCGAAATCCGGACCATTGATCGCCGCGGCGACTTGTAGCAACTCGGGGTGTGCATAGGTACGCAGGCACGCATCAGAAAACTGCAACGAACCCAGCAGGATAAAAGGTGCAGCAAGCGGCGCCTCCGCGTCGGCCTCTGGCTCAAACATTTTGACCTGATGTCGCCCGTTAGCGAGCGCTGTCCCTCCGAGGGGGTCCCCAAGGGGCTTGGACCAGACCAACGTCAGCGCCTTGGCATCGGCACCCAGTGCAGGCTCGCCCTCCGCATTGACCTTGCTCTCGGGTCCGGTCGGAAATTGCGCACGCATCATCTCGAGATCCGCTTTGATATCGTCGAGTTCTTCGGCGCTCAGCACATTTTCAAAAATATAAAAACCGTATTCGGAATACGCCGCTCTGATCTCTTCAGCCAGCGACCCCGATTCGGTGAATCTCAATGGCCCTCTGTTGGGTAGCGCCAGCGCAGCCGCCTGGCCCGCCAGTAAATAGCGGCGCATTGCATCCGCCTGCTCGCCATAATGATTGGCGCAGGCCTCTATCGACTCGCTGGTATCAATCACAGAAGCATCCCCAGACTTGCAGTATTGGTAAACCATACCAGATCGACGCGATGGTTTGCGTTACCGAGCAGTGATGATAATAGCTATTCAACTGGGTTGCGGATGTAGGTCAGCTGAGAGCTGCCGGGAACCCCGGGGCACGCAGTGGCGTGTCGAGCGCGTCTTCGAGCAACTTCACAATCTTAGGTGATTGGCTTGCCCCACCGTAAGCTTGCCGCGCCGTCTCAAAGCGAGCAAACGTGGCCGAGGCTAGCTCCAAGGGAACTCCCAGCTCTTCTGCAAATTGCTTGGCAAAACTCAGGTCTTTCAGCGCCAAATCCATGGTAAAGCCAATATCGTAACTGCCGTTTAAGATGAGCTGCCCCTCGGTTTCGTGCACAAAAGAAGTCCCCGAAGACGCCGCTATCGCTCGCCAACTGTCACCGAGATCCAGTCCACCGCGTGCCGCCAGCATCAGCGCCTCACCACAAGCCTGCAGATGAATAAACGCCAGCATGTTGGTGATGACCT
>Ga0255754_10003449_pt1 | contig 11353 bp, 11 predicted proteins | sample 101ome_22_FD_179954 | JGI IMG/M metagenome (GOLD analysis project Ga0255754, IMG submission 179954) | Coastal salt marsh microbial communities from the Groves Creek Marsh, Skidaway Island, Georgia - 101412BT metaG (version 2) | ecosystem: Environmental > Aquatic > Marine > Intertidal zone >... | reverse complement strand
TAAATGAAGAAACACTGCCTAAGTATCTGGATACACATTTTTTACCAGATCCAGATTTGGTTATCCGCACATCGGGTGAGGCGCGGATTTCTGGATTTTTACTTTGGCAATCGGCCTACGCCGAATACGAGTTTATTGATACACTTTGGCCTGATTTTACCCCAGACATCTTTGAACATGTGTTGCGCAATTATGGCAAACGTGAACGACGTTTTGGGGCGGTTATTGCATGAGTGACACGTCAAAGTTCGCGGATTTAAAAACCCGTTTTCTCTCCGCAATCGCGATGGTGGCCATTGGCGCCACGGCACTGTGGTTTGGGGGATGGATTCTCACCCTGTTGATTGTCGTGGTAGTGTTCGCAATGCATTGGGAAATGGGCCGCATGTTGACGCCCTTATCCATGCAGGCACATTGGTTTTCTGCGGTAACATCTGCGATTGCGCTGATCTGGGTCCTGACCACCGACAGCGTAACGGAACAGATCGTGGTTGTCATCATCGCAACCCTGTTACAGCGAGTCTATTTTCATACAGCGAATACATTGGGAACGCTGGTGTCCTTGGGTATCATTATCGGCGCACTTCTACTGATCTATCTGCGCACGGAAATTGGTATAATGGCGACGCTTTGGATCATCGGGTTGGTCGTGATCACGGATATCGCGGGTTATTTTGTGGGACGCATAGTCGGCGGTGCAAAATTTTGGCCTGCGTTTAGCCCGAAAAAAACATGGTCTGGGATCGTGGGTGGTTGGATTGGCGCAGTTCTTTTCACCTATGTCATGGTGCAGGGCGGTTATCTTGCCTTGCAGGTGGAAGCGGCCCTGTTCATTGCGCTTTGCCTCTCCTTTGCTTCTCAACTGGGGGATATCACGGAAAGCGCGCTCAAGAGGGCCTCTGGTGTCAAAGACAGCTCAAACCTGATCCCTGGACATGGTGGCGTGATGGATCGCTTTGACGGGTTGATCGGGGCAAGCCTTGTCTATGCCGCGATATTTGGTTTGATGACATGGCTTTGAAACGTGTGTCAATTTTCGGGGCGACGGGATCCATTGGGCAAAACACGCTTGATCTGATCGGGCGCGATCCCGAACGATTTCAAGTTGATACCTTAACAGGTGGCCATCAGGTCGACCAATTGGCGCAAGACGCCAAAAAATACGGTGCCCGCATGGTGGTTACGGCCTATGATGATCGCTATCAGGCGCTTAAATCCGCGTTGTCAGGCACCGACATTCAGGTTGGCGCAGGTGCGTCCGCCATGAAAGAGGCCGCATCGCGCCCTGCTGATATGGCGATGTCGGCGATTGTGGGGGCTGCGGGATTGGAACCCGGATTAACCGCCATGAATGCGGGTGCAGACCTGCTACTTGCAAATAAAGAAAGCATGGTCGCAGCTGGCGCCTTGACTCGCACAACGGCGCGGGAAAACAACGTCGCCTTATTGCCAGTGGACAGCGAACATTCGGGTGTCTTTCAGGCGCTACAAGGTGAGCGGCGGGATACGATTGAACGTGTGATCCTGACCGCCTCTGGCGGGGCATTTCGGGACTATACGTTAGAGCAAATGCAATCCGTCACCCCTGAACAGGCCTGTGATCATCCCACATGGGCGATGGGTCAACGGATCACAGTTGATAGTGCATCCATGTTTAATAAGGCATTGGAAGTTATTGAGGCAAAAGAGTTATTTGATCTAGCGCCAGAGCAGATAGAAGTTTTGGTGCATCGTCAATCGCTGGTCCATGCATTGGTCGAATTTCAGGACGCGGGCATTATTGCGCATGTGGGCCCGCATGATATGCGCCATGCGATTGGCTATGCGCTATATGGGGGAAATCGCGCGAACCTTCCGCTTGAGCGATTGGATTTTACAAAAATTGCGCGCCTTGATTTTGCGGCCCCTGATCTGAAAAAATACCCCTCGATTGACCTTGCCTATCAGGTGATGCGGGCAGGCGGTTTGATGGGCGCGGCCTTTAACGCGGCCAAGGAAAAAGCGTTGGATGCGTTTTTGGCGCGACAGATTGGATTTTTGCAAATGCCAGAGGTTGTCAAATCGGTGATCGACACTTTATCTGATACAGATCATGGGTTTGAGGATGCATTAAACCTAGAACACATTTTGGGAATGGATGCCTTGGCCCGCGATATGGCCGAGCGTGTCTGTGTAACGCAAAAATAAATAGGGACGGTTTGATTTGAGCACATTGTTACCAGCCTTCGGTGGCGTCGGTTTTACGTTGATCGCATTTGTTGTGTGTCTATCAATCATCGTTTTCATTCACGAATACGGACATTATATCGTCGGCCGCTGGAGCGGTATCCACGCCGAGGTATTTTCAATTGGCTTTGGTCCCGTTTTGTTTGCACGCGTTGATCGCCGTGGCACTGTTTGGCAGGTGGCGACCATTCCGCTGGGCGGTTACGTCCGATTCAAAGGGGACAAGGGTGCTGCAAGTGATGCAGACACCAGTGCACTTGATGATATGGACGCGGCCGAGCGGCGTTCAACCATGCATGGCGCACCGCTTTGGGCGCGGGCTTCGACCGTGGCGGCGGGGCCTATTTTCAATTTCATCCTATCCTTGATCTTGTTTTTTGGGCTGTCGATCACTCAAGGTGTCACAAAAAACCCACTGACCGTTGGACAGGTCTATGATGTTCCCCAAGTGTCCGAGGTACAGGTGGGCGACATCCTGAAACGTGTTGGTTCCATTGATGTTCCAGCGGATGGCGAATTTTCTGACTTTTTCCTAGCTATTCGGGAAAACCCCGATGGGCCCATTATTGACTATGTGGTCGAACGCAAGGGACGTGTCGTTGTGGTGCAGGGTCCGGCGATGGATTTGGCGCGCATCAGCAGTCTGATCCCACGCTCTGCCGCGATCGAGGCAGGTTTGAAAGTGGGCGATGTCATCACCCATGTGAATGGCGATCCGATCCATTATTTTTCCGATCTTAAGGTCGCGGTTGAGGGGTCCAATGGCGCACCGCTTTCATTGAGGGTCTATCGTGCGGGGGAAACGCTTGATTTCGACTTACAACCCAAAAAGGTGGAAGAGCAAAACGATCAAGGCGGATATGATGTGTTTTGGCGCATCGGGATTGTCAGCACGCTTTACGCATTTGAACCTGAAAGTGAAGCTATTGGAGTAACTGAGGCTGCGCAAAACGCGGCGCGCACAACCTATTCGGTGATGAAGGCATCGATCACAGGGTTGGTTGATGTTGTCACGGGCGCGATCAGTTCGTGTAACCTATCTGGGCCTATAGGCATCGCCGAAACATCGGGCCAAATGGCCCGTCAGGGTGGAGATAGCCTAATTTGGTTTATCGCTGTGTTGTCAACGGCTGTTGGTTTGATCAATCTTTTCCCCATTCCTGTTTTGGACGGTGGCCATTTGGTTTTCCATGGTTACGAGGCTGTCACAGGGCGTCCGCCGAATTTGCGCGTGATGAATGCAATGATGATGGCGGGTTTGGCAATTGTGCTCAGCTTTATGATGTTCGCGCTCTTTAACGATGTTTTTTGTCCCTAATCACTGGCAATCCTTTGCGTATTTTTGGCGAAAAGCGTGAATGGGTTTTTGACAACATCGGCGTTACGCGCTAACCAGATTAGGCTGCTTTTTAGGGGAGATTGAACCATGGGTTCCATCCGTATTTTTCTGTATTTTTCTACACTTACTTTGTGCGTGTTTTTTACTGCAGGTGTACAGGGGGCAACGGCGCAGGATTTTAGCTTTTATCGTATTGATGTCGAAGGCAATAAACGGATCGAGGCCTCAACAATCGTTACCTATTCAGGGCTGGCAACGGAGCAGGTGTTTGGTGCAGACGATTTAAACCGTGCCTATCAGAATATTATTGCGAGTGGGCTTTTTGAGAGTGTCGAGGTCATTCCAAATGATAGCCTTTTGGTCATTAAAGTGAGCGAATTTCCGACGGTGAACAAAATCGAATTTGAGGGGAACCGCCTCGTCAATGACGACACCCTTAGATCTGCCGTTGGATTGCAGCCTCGCCGCGTGTTTAATCCTGATAAGGTGGATGGAGATCGAAGCGCCATTGCGCAATTATATGCCGATCAGGGCCGTTTGGCGGCGCGTATCACACCAAAAATTATTCGTCGTAGTGATAATCGCGTTGATGTGGTTTTTGAAATTTTCGAAGGTGGCTTGACAGAGATTGAACGGATCGGGATCGTTGGGAACAGGGTGTTTTCAGATCGCCGGTTGCGTCGTGTGTTGGACACCAAGCAAGCAGGTCTTTTGCGCACATTCGTGCGCCGCGACACGTTTTTAGCGGATCGAATTCAATTCGATAAGCGCCTTCTCACAGATTTCTATAATGCGCGGGGATACATTGATTTTGAAGTCAGCGATGTCAACGCCGAACTTGCTGAAGAAAACAACGCCTATTTTTTAACATTCTTCGTACGCGAGGGGCAGCAATTTCGAGTTGGAAAGATTGCATTATCATCCGATAGGTCAGATATCGACCTTGACGATTTTCAAAACACTATTTCTGTGGAAACAGGCGATATCTATAATCCCGACTTGATGGAAAAGAATTTGTCGCGTCTTGAGGCTCGTGCAACTCAATTAGGTTTGGACTTTGTGCGCGTGACCCCTCGTATTGAACGTAACGATATAGACATGACCTTGGATATTGAATTTACTTTGGAAAAAGGTGAACGTGTATTTGTTGAGCGTATCGAAATTGAAGGAAACTCAAGGACCCTTGATCAGGTTATTCGTCGTCAGTTCCGCATTTCAGAGGGTGATCCTTTTAACCCGCGCTTAATTCGCGAAGCTGCAGAACGTATTCGTGCGTTGCGATTATTTTCTAGTTCAAGTGTGAAGGCAAAAGAAGGATCAAGCGCAGATCAAGTGATAGTTGATGTAGAAATAGAAGAGCAATCTACAGCATCATTACAATTAGGGGCTTCGTACTCAGGAGACTTAGGGGCAGGTTTGCTTGTGCAATATGCTGAAAAAAACTTCCTTGGGCGGGGCCAAGGTTTGAAGTTCACTTTTAATAATAGCACGGACGCAGAACAGTACCGTATAAATTTTTCTGAGCCCTATTTTCTTAATGAAAATTTATCGTTTTCGTTAGATGCGTATTCTGGGACCACAAGCTCACGTGGGGCAAATTACGATTCACTTGAAACATCGCTTACGCCAGAATTAGGTGTAAAGCTGACCGATACGGTCGAGTTGAACCTTAATGTTTTCGCCCAAGAGCGGAGCATGACTGGCACCTATTTAACAGGTAGTATACTCAAATCGGAAATCTCAGAAAAAACAAAAATAGAGTCAGGATTTGGATTGGGTATTAAATATGACAATAAATACAATAGGTTACCGGGAAGTGCGCGGTATTTGGTTGCATATAATCAATCTTTTAATGCTACTCAAAGTGGAGACAATAGAAGTGCGAAGTTAGACCTAACTGCGCTTGCCGAAAGGGCAGTTGTAAACGAACAGATAACTTTAAGATCAATATTCCAGGCGGGAACTATCCGTACATATGGTGACCCATCTCGTTCTATCGATCGATATGTTATGAATAGTAACGTTATGCGAGGCTTCGATTATGCTGGGGTTGGTCCGAGACAAAGAAGCCAACTTGGCTTGTATGATGACCCACTGGGTGGCAATAACTTTTCGTCCATAAAATTAGAGGCGGACTTCCCCTTAATCTTGATTCCCGACGAATACGGAATGAGCGGCGGGGTGTTTTATCATATGGGAGACATTTGGGGCCTTGGAAAGCGAGGTTCTGGAAGTGATATTCTATATGAAAATGGAAAATTGCGTGAAACTATTGGAGCGGTACTATATTGGGATACTCCTATCGGGCCTCTCCGTTTCGATTTTACACGAGCTCTTACAAAACAAGAGTTCGATAATGAACGCAGTTTCGATTTATCAATTGCAACCCAATTTTGATGTTTAGTTTGCGTTTCTTTTGTTTACTTTTTGCAATGGGGTTTGCGTTCAAAGCTGCTGCTCAGAACCCAGTTGTTACTGTGGATTTGGACCGTCTGGTAAATGAAACGCAAATCGGTCAGTATCTGTCGTTTCAAATAAGCGAAGAGGCGCAACGCCTGCAAGCCAAGTTGGACGCGATCGAGGCGGAACTGTCTGCCGAGGAAGAAGAACTAATCAAGAAACGTGAAATACTAGATCTTGACGAATTTCGCGTCTTGGCCAAAGCCTTTGATGAAAAGGCTGTGCGCCTAAGACAAGAGCAACAGGCCAAAATCCAAGCCATTACCGAGGAAAGCAGTCGCAGACGTCAGGATTTGTTGCGCAGCTTTGTTCCTGTGCTGTCCCAAGTGATGCGGAACCGGGGCGCAACGGTATTGCTTGATCGGCGCAGTGTGGTTTTGGATGATCGTGCAAGTGTCGATATCACGGATGTCGCGATCATGATCATTGATCAAAACACGACCGAAACAGACGCTGCGACAGATTTGGAAACACCTGCAGAACCCAGCGTTCAGGAATAGGTGGCTTGCCCCATCAATCATCGCTTGCTAGTGAGTGTTAAGAACAATTTAAGGAATAAGCATGAGTGAGCAGTTGCAAAGCGCAGATATCCAGTTGATCCAACGAATTCTTCCGCACAGATATCCGTTTCTGTTGGTTGATAAGGTTGTCGACATTGATGGAACAACTTCGGCGCGTGGGATCAAAAACGTAACCATGAATGAACCGCATTTTCAGGGACACTTCCCCGGAACGCCCATCATGCCCGGTGTGACAATTGTCGAGGCCATGGCGCAAACGGCCGCGGTTATGGTGGGTGTTACGCTTGAACTTTCGGACAAAAACATGCTGATTTACTTCATGGGCATTGATAAGTGTAAATTCCGCCGCAAAGTCATTCCGGGGGATGTTTTGGAAATGAGGCTGACGACACTCCGCGGTAAGCCCGGCGGCAAAGTTTGGAAATTCTCTGGCGTTGCAACGGTTGATGGCGAACTGGCTGCAGAAGCTGAATTTTCGGCGATGATGGACCTAAGCCAAGAGAGCTAGAATGAACGACACCAACATTCACCCCAGTGCAGTTATTGAGGAGGGCGCGCAAATCGGCGCGGGCTGTAAAATTGGTCCGTTTTGCGTTGTCGGCCCCGAGGTGGTGCTGCACGACAATGTTGAGTTGAAGAGCCATGTGGTCATCACGGGGCAAACCGAAATTGGATCGGGGAGCGTTGTTTTTTCTTTTGCAGTCTTGGGGGAAATTCCGCAGGATAAAAAATTTGGCGGCGAAAAAACCAAACTGATTATCGGCGAACGCAACCGCATTCGTGAGCATGTCACAATGAACCCCGGGACCGAAGGGGGTGGGGGTGTGACCCGCATTGGAAACGATGGGTTGTTTATGGCAGGATGCCATGTTGCCCATGACGCGCAGATTGGTGACAAAGTGATTTTGGTTAATTCTGCGGCGGTTGCTGGTCACTGTATTCTTGAGGATAACGTTATCATCGGCGGACTATCTGGTCTACATCAGTTCGTTCGCATTGGTCAGGGCGCGATTGTTGGGGCCGTGACAATGGTGACGAATGATGTAATCCCCTATGGTTTGGTTCAGGCCCCGCGCGGGGAATTAGATGGTCTTAATCTGGTTGGTTTGAAACGTCGCGGTGTGGCGCGTGAAGATATCACGGCCTTGCGTGCTGCGTTCCAAATGCTGGCACAGGGCGAAGGAACATTTAAGGATCGCGCAACACGGTTGAGCGAAGAAACCGATAGCGATTACGTGCGTACGATTGTTGATTTTGTGTTGGCGGAAAGCGATCGTTCGTTCCTAACGCCGAGTTAGTGTTATGAAACTTGCCATTCTCTCAGGCGCGGGACAGCTGCCAGTGATGATCAAACATGCGCATTCAGATGCGCATGTCGTCGGGTTTGAGGGTATGCCAACCGAACTTGCAGACGTCGCGCAATTTCATCGTTTTGAACGCTTGGGCGCATTGTTTGCCGATCTACGTGATTGTAGTGTGACCCATATCGTTATGGCGGGTGCCATGTCGCGCCCCGATTTTGCACCCGATCTGTTGGACGCGTATACAAAATCGGCACTGCCTGCATTGATGGCGGCCATGGCGCATGGGGATGATCACCTATTGCGCCATCTGATTGCGCTAATCGAAGGGCAGGGTTTTAGCGTTATTGGGGCACATTCGCTCCTTTCTTTGACACAGCCCGCGGGTGTTTTGGCGGGGCAAGTCCCCGCGGATGTCGAGCTTGATATTGCACGCGCTGATCAGGTTTTGAAAACCCTTTCGCCACTGGATGTGGGGCAGAGCGTTGTTGTCGAAAATGGTTTGGTGTTAGGTATTGAAACCTTGCAAGGGACAGATGCGCTTTTGTCATTTGTGGCGGCAACGGCGCCAAATTTGCGCGGCCCCATCGGTGGCGTATTTGTGAAACGCCCAAAGGCGGGTCAGGACCTGCGCGTGGATATGCCAACCATCGGTCCCAATACAATTGATTTGGTGGCAAAGGCGGGATTGTCGGGAGTTGTGATATCCCCTGATGCCTGTGTTGTTGTTGATGTCCAACAGACAATTGAACGGGCAAACAGCCAAAGTATTTTCATCGCAGCGGCCGAGGCGATATTATGAAAATCGCATTAATCGCGGGTGAACCATCGGGGGATAAACTGGGCGCGGCCCTGATTGATGGGTTGAACGCGATCCTAGAACAGCCTGCTGATTTCATTGGTGTTGCGGGTCCTCGTATGATGAAACGGGGTATGGACAGCCTGTTTGCGATGCAGGAATTGTCCGTCATGGGGATTGTCGAAATCCTGAAACAATACCCGCGCCTAAAACGGCGTTTGAACGAAACCGCGGACTATATCATCGCGCAAAACCCCGATGTTTTAATCACTATTGATGCGCCTGAATTTTCGCTGCGCTTGGCGAAAATCATTCATGCCAAATCGGATATTCCCACGGTACATTATGTGGCACCCACCGTTTGGGCATGGCGTCCAAAACGTGCCGATAAGATGGCGCAGTTCATTGATCATGTTTTGGCGCTCTTTCCGTTTGAGCCGCCTTTGATGCAGCGCGCTGGCATGTCATGTGATTTTGTGGGTCATCCCGTTGTCACAGACCCGATCGCCACGAATGAGGAAGCGGCGGCGTTTCGTGATGATTTCGGGATTGGGGATGCACCTTTGGTGCTGATCTTGCCCGGATCGCGCAACAATGAAATTTCAAAACTCATGGCACCATTTGGGGAAACTTTGGCCTTGGCGCGTCAAACGATGCCCGATTTGCAATGCGTTCTGCCTGCTGCGCCGCATGTTGTTAGTGCCGTGCAAGAGGCGGTTCAAAATTGGCCCATTCGTCCGATAGTCTTGGATCACCGAGAGTTGGGGGAAACCACATATGAAGTGACCAAACGCGCAGCCTTTCGCGCGGCGGATGTGGCTTTGGCGGCCTCTGGAACGGTCTCGCTTGAATTGGCGGCAAACGATACGCCCATGGTCATTGCCTATGATATGGGATGGCTGTCCCGCCAGATCATTGGACGCATGTTGATTACGGATACAGTGACATTGGTGAATTTGGTGACAGATACCCGTGTTATTCCCGAATTTATTGGCAAAAACTGTCGCGCCGATCTGATTGCGCCCGCGCTTCTTGAATCCCTAATTGCGCCACAAGGACAATTAGGGGCCTTGCGCGATACGATGGATAAGCTGGGCAGGGGGGCACCTTCGCCTGGTACACAGGCGGCGGGATCGGTGATCAGGTTTTTGAACGGGGCTCAGCGCGCGGGCAAGGCATCATAGCTCTTGGTGAACCCTGCCAGCGACATTGGGAAGGTGATCGCCTGTTCGGGTTGTTGGATATGCGTGATCGACAGGATTGCACGAGCCCCAGTCTTCATCAAATCCACGTCCTCTTGTGAAAATCCGATACGGGCAATGCAGCCGATTTTATTGCAAAACGTATAAGGGTATTGTTTTGCATTGCTTTCGGAATAGCGAATGACCAGTGGCGCGGTCAAAAGTGTTTCAAGTGGTACTGTAATATCGGCTCCCGCGACAGCGGTTGGATTCGATTGCACCCGAAACAGCGAAATTTCAGCAATGGGTGAATTATCCTCGGTCAGGATCAATTGCGTCATATTACAGGGATCGTTTCCAGTTTCTGTCACAACACAGCGGACCGCCCAATCCCCATTTTCCGCACGAATATAGGGTTCGCCAATATTTGCCTTGGGCAAGAGCGGCTGACCCAATGAAAGCTGAGAGGCCTCTTCCGCATATGCGCTGCTCGCAAGTATTGTAGCGACAACTAAAGGTTTAACAATATATTGCATGACGAACCTCGTCTTCCAGAAAATGTTCACACACGTTGCCCTGAAACGCATCTGGTTACAACTAGATTCAGAATACTTGGCGGAAATTCACAACATGTACTTAAAGATCATAGTGTAACACCCTCAAACAAAAAGAGGTTTGCAAAAGCAAACCTCTCATTTTTGTTTTCTCTCCCCGTCGGACTTGCCGACTTATGAATGTGACGCTACGAAACAATTTTATGTCGGTCAACAGTTAAAATGACCAATTTGAAAAATATTTAATGTTCAATTTCCGTTTGCAAAACCCATGAAAAAAGATCGCGCGAAGGCGCGGCCAGTTTAGAGGTACGTCATGCCTATCAGAAAAACCAGATTGAACATGGGTCATGGACTGGCACAAAGCTCTTAACGTTGTATTCTAGGCACGTCGGAACGGAGAATATGGATGCAAGAAACGATCTTTATCGGGGCGGTGGTGAGGGTTATGCCTCGCAGCAATCACTCAAACTGAAATATGCAAATCGACATGATTTGATTGCGGGGGCAACGGGAACAGGTAAAACCGTAACCCTGAAAATTATGGCAGAGGAATTTTCGGCCGTGGGCGTTCCTGTGTTTCTGTCCGATGTGAAAAGTGATCTGGCTGGTGATCTAATGCAACGGGAATTTGTAACCGCACGGCGGTACTCAGGCACGCGCGTGGGACGTTCGCGCCATGTCGGGGTCGAAGATGTGGGATCGGCACTGGGTCAAGCACTGGTCAAAGAGCTAAGTTGCACCACAGGCCGCTGCATTATTCGTGGAGTTCTGGGCGGGTTTTCAAGGGACGCTGAATAACCAAACTAATTCCATTGTTTAAGTCGCGCGTCACTGCTCATCACCTATGAACAGATCAATTTGATTTATACTGCAGCACCGCGTTTTTCGAACCTTGGCAGCATGGCGGAGAAATCGCGTCCTGCGCCGTCTTCGTCTTCGACAAATGTGCGGTATAGCTCGGTTGCAGCT